>WNFR01006484.1_pt1 | contig 11965 bp, 9 predicted proteins | sample 5400221 | NCBI WGS metagenome assembly WNFR01 (sample SAMN13153357, study PRJNA577476) | soil metagenome | isolation source: 40 cm soil under Madrone tree | place: USA:California | collected 2016-06-14 | reverse complement strand
GTGATCGACGGCCCCACCCGCGTGAAGGCGTTCTGGAACGCGCTCCGGCTCACCACCGGACCGGAGTACTGGCCGGAAGGGATCGCGACGCTGAAGAGCAGCGTCCGGAGCGACGTGGTCGACGTCTCCGCCCAGACGGGCGCCGACTTCAAGGCCGGAGGCACGCACCACCTGAACTTCGGGGGCGGGTACCGCTTCAAGAGCGTCCAGTGGAGCTATCTGGCCGCGCGGCCGGGCAACGAGCCCTACCAGGAGAACCATTTCAACGCATTCGTGCAGGACCAGTGGGACATGACCCGCCAGCTCTCGCTGGTCCTCGCCTACCGCGTCGACCGGCACCCGCTCCTCGCCGCCGAGAGCATCACTCCGGGCGGGCTGGTGCACTCGGCCAGCGGCACGCTCCTCTTCGAGCCCAGGCCGGACCACGTGTTCCGCCTCACGGCCGGGACCGCCTTCCGCGCTCCGACCTTCCTCGAGAGCTACACCGACCTGTACGCGCCCATGCCCACCCAGCCCGCGCTCGGGGTGCGCTTCCAGGGGAGCAGGACGCTCCGGCCCGAGCAGATCGTCGAGGCCGAGGTCGGATACCGCGCCCGCATCGGAAGCTTCCAGCCCGACCTGGTCGTCTACGCGGAGCGCGTGCAGAACCTGATCACCGACGGCGCCCTGCGTCCGCCCGCGACCCCCGCCGAGGCGGTGGATCCAGCGACCGGCCAGTACGTGATCGGCTACACCGGATTCGAGAACGAGCCCGGTAGCTACTTCGGCATGGGCACCGAGCTCAGCGCGAAATGGTCGCCCGCGGACGGCGTGGATCTGCGCGCGAACTACTCGTACGAGAGGATGTTCGCCTGCCGGGTGACCGCCGGCGGCGGCTGCATCCGCGACAACACCGCGCCCGGTCCGGTTGCCGCCACGCTTGCCAACACGGCGCAGCACAAAGTCTATGCCAGCGCGCAGTGGCGGACGAAAGCGAACTTCGATCTGGGCATCGACGTCCACTACGTCTCGGCGGTCACCTGGGTGGAGAAGTCCTTCGACGTCAGCAGTCCCGGGGGCGTGCTCTACAACCCGTACGGCCTGCCTGCGTACACCATGCTCAACGGCCGGGTCAGCTATTGGTGGATCAGGAACCGGTTCGAGACGGCCGTCGCCTTCTACAACCTGCTCGGCGACGAGCACCGCGAGCACCCGTTCGGAAACCAGATCGGCCGCCGCGTCCTCTTCACCGCCACCGGCTCGTTCTGAGCCATGAGACGGTGCGTTCCGGAATGCCTCTCCGCGGCCTGCCTCTGTGCGCTGGCTTGCGAGAAGCCCGCCATCGGGCCGGGGCTCGATCAGTACGCCTGCGGTGGCCATCTCTGTCCGGCGCCCGGCGTGATCCAGGGGAGCCTGGTGTACAGCGGGACGGCGCGCGGCGACGCCATCGTCCTCTTGTTCGACGCCAGCGCGCTGCCGCCGCGCGACGGGAACGGGAGCGGGGCCGCCGCCATCTCGCGCGTGCCGGAGTCGGCGCTGTTCAGGAGCGCGCCGGGGACCAGCATCGGTCCGTTTTCCGCTCCCTTCATCTTCACGCAAGTGCCTTCCGGGCGCGGCTACCAGATTCGCGCCTTCATCGACGCGTCGCGGGAGTTCGATCCCTTCTTCGACTACGCCCAGCAGCCGCGCGCCGGCGATCCCGCCGGCGCCCACGGCGAGCCGGGTCCGGGGCAGCCTCGCCTCCTCACGGTCCAGGTCGCGCCCGGGCAGGTGGTGAGGGGCGTCAACGTCGAGCTGACGCAGACGATGCCCTACGATCCGCCGTCCTTCGAGTTGGTGGGCGGGTCGCAGATGCTGGACCCGAACATGGACCGGCCCGTGCGCCTGAAGCTGCGGACCACGCGGCTCGCGGCGCGCAGCGCCACCTTCGAGAACGCGCGCTTCGCGCTCGAGCTCGATCGGGACTCGCAAGGGAACCGCCGCAGCAGCTTCGGCGACGGGCCCGACGACGTGTTTCCCCGCGTGTTCCTCCGACAGCTCTCCGGCGTGGACGGGCAGGGGAATCCCGTCCCAACGGCGCCGGGGGCGGCGGCGATCGTTCCCTGCCGCGTCAACTCCCTGCCCGTGCTGCCGGCGCTGCTGAGCCTCCCGCCGGGAGCGACGCCGGTCGCGCGGGACACGCTCGAGGTGCTGGTCCAGCCGTGGGCCCTGGCGGCCGGCGACCTTTTGCCGCTTCCCTCGATCCCGCGGGGTACGTACCAGGTGGTGGTCATCGAGCGGAGCGGCCAGGCCTGGACGCTGCCGAATCAGCTCGGCAATCCAGCCGCTGCCGGGACGCCGGACTTCGCGCCGTCGCAGGCCCAGGTGGTCACCGTCGCGCCGCAGTCCATGTTGCCCGCCAACAGCGTGAGCGGCGTGGTGGCGTGGCGCGGCGACCCCTCCATCAAGAGCGGAAACATCGTGGTGCAGGCGTACCTGGACGACCGCTACAACCCACCCCCTCCGCTGGGTGCCGCCCGACCTGTGCGCGTCCGGATGATCCCCGAAAGCGCGGTGATCGCGGACGCCCAGGGATTCACCGCGCCGTACCGCATCGATGGTCTGCCGCAGGGCTCCTACGTCGTGCAGGCGCTCGCCGACGTCGACGGAAACTTCTCTTCGCTCAGCCCGCTGGAGACCCCCACCAGCGGCGACCTGGTCGGGGCCCTGGGCGACACGGGGTCGTCGCCGGCGGTGTTGACCGGCGTCGGAAACGCGACCGGGAAGGACGTCGCGCTATGGACGAGGGTGACCGCGGACCCGCCCGGGTTCGAGATCGACCCCGCGACGCCAGCGCAGATGCCCGCGGACCAATCGAGTCCGGTGCGTTTCGCCTTGCGGCCGAGGCCGCTCGCGTTTCTCGCGGGGTGGACCGCCGCGCCGCAGTTCGCCGTGCAGCTGATCCGCGATCCGGGCGGGGCCCCGGTCGACAGCGACCACGATGGCCTCGCGGACGTGTGGCCGCGCGTCTTCCTCGTCAGGCTCGACCCCTCGGACCCCACCCGTTTAACGCAGTACAGGTCGCCCGACCTGCGCTCCACCCGGAGGCAGGTCATCTCCGCTGCAGTGGACCCGACACCGTTCTTGCCAGCGCTCCAGCCGCAGCCGGGCGGCAATGCGCCCCCGGTGCTGACCGACAGGCTCACCATCGTCGTCCGGCCGGCCCTGTTCGATGCTTCCACTCCCGGCGCGCCGCCTGACCGGCTGCCTTCGCTCCAGCCCGGACCCTACAAGATCGTCCTCGTCTCGCAATCGGGCCAGGTCTGGGAAATCCCGAATGCTTCTGGATCGGCCGCGCTCGATCCGGCGGTCGTTTGCCCGGCGTCGGCGTCGGCGTGTGCGCCCGGGACCGTGCAAACGCAATCGCAGAGCGAGGCCTTCCAGGTCGGCCCGCCTGGACACGCTGCGCGCTCCGGCGGGATCGCGGGAACGCTGTCGGTGGCCGGTAACCCTCTGACAGCGTACGTGTTCGCGTACGCCGCCAACGCGCTGCCGCCGTTCGGCCGTCCGATCTCGGCGGCCTTCCACACCGGCGCTGAATTCCAGGGTGGCAGCGTGAGCTACGTCCTGCCGGACCTGCCTGCCGGCGAGTACGCGGTGACGGCGGTGGTGGACATGCGCGGCGACTTCGCCGCCTGGCCGGCGCTGCTCGCGCTCGCGCCCGGCGCAGGGAACCTAATGACTGACGCGTCCACGGTGCGCGTCGATACGACGTTCGTGTCGTTGAACCTGAGCCCGGCCCGGGTGCTTCCGCAGCGACCCAGCTTCGAGCTGCTCGACCCGTCCGGCAATCCGGCGACTGCCGACGTGAACCTCGAATTCAGCGGCAGGCCCGACGCTTCATTCCTGATCAAGCCGGTCGCGATCCTCGGCAGCGGCGTGGCGGCGCTGCGTCCCGATTCCGCCGGCGGCTTTGCGCTGGCTTGCGACGGCACCGGCAAACCCGTCGGCAACTCGCTCGAGATCGAGCTGGTCAAGGTCGGGGACGCCGCTGGTCTCGTTCCCAGGATCGACGGGTTGGGGAAGGCGACCGTCATCTTCGCGACGCTCGATGCCCGCCAGTTCTCTGCCGGGACCTGCATCCCCGGAAGCCCCCACCTGGTCGGCAATGCCGTGGCAGCGCTCACGAGCGGATCGGCCAAGGTGAGCCTGACGGACTCGAGCATTCCCCCGGTCGCGATCCCGCTCGAAGCGGGGCGCTATGCCGTCGTGATCACGTCGATCGCCAAGCAGGTCTGGCGCATTCCCAACGAGCTGCAGCCGGCCCTGCTCGACGCGGGCGCGCTGCTCGCCACGCCCGACCCCACCAGATCCCTCTTGCAGACCCAGCAGGTGGCCGTGATCGTGATGCCCTAGCTCCGGAAGGTGGATTCGCGGGAACCAGCGTCTGAGCAGCAGAAAAAGGGCCCGGAGCGCGGCGCGCTCCGGGCCAGAGATGGATGGCGGAGCGCGTTATCCGCGCTGCGCGGCGGGGTCCTCGTCGAGCATGTCGTTCGGCGACGGGACCTTCCTCAGCTCCGCCTTGGCGATTTTCCAGGCCTGCTGGACCACCCACGAGAGCGAGCGGTCGAGCCGCTGCGCCTGGGACTGGATCTCGTTGAGCATTTCCTCGGGGAAGTACAGGCTCTGTTTACGCGCGTCGTTGGCCGACATCTATTCGCGCCCCTCGGACGGCCGATCACCGCCGATGACGTCGTTCACCGAGGGGAAGCGCATGATCTCGTTTCGGGCAATCTTCCAGGCCTGTTGCACGATCCAGGACAGAGACCGGTCCTGCCGGTTTGCCTCTTCCTGGATCTCCCGGAGCATGTCCTCGGGGAAGTAGAGGCTCTGCTTCCTCTTGTCGGTACCTGCCATCAAATCCTCCGCGGAGGGGCGCCCGCCGATCGGCGGGGCGCTCACAACCGTCTCCTGTGTCTAGACTTGGACGACAACGGGGTCAAGTAAGCAACCATCCGTCACGACGGTTTATCTGCGACCACCCTGGGGAGGGCTCAGAAGCGGCCTGAACGCCAAGGAAGCAGGCGCCCGATCGCTGGCACGGAGATCGCAGGGAACGCTCCCGGGACTGCAGTTCGGGGAGCGGAAATGGCGATCAGCGGCGTCATCACCACCAGGGAAGTCCTCCGGCACGGCGCCGTCATCGTGCGGGAATTCGGCCCAGTCGCGTATTTCCGCTGCTGCGTCGCGATCCTGCTGCGGAAGCGGACCACGTTCCTGAACTGCGTCTGCGAGCTGTCCTGAATTCGGACGGGTGTAGCGAATCGCCTCGCTGGACGTCGGTCAGGACCCACAAAAAAAGGCTGGCCTCAGCGCTTGCTGGGCCAGCCCATGAGCCTGGAGGGGGAGGGGGGGACCCCCAGGCTCACTGCTAAATGCTGTCGCGGGTCACACCGCGTCATCGTCCAGAACCCGTCGTCCGCGCTGGATGTTCCCGCCGCTGAGCCGATGTCCCCCTTTGCCGCAGGAAAATTGGGTTCTCAACACTCTACGCGCAAGTGCGTACCGGAATTCGGGATCGCGCGGCGCTACACTCGGGGAGTGGGAAATCTGGCGGACAGCGTCGAACCCGCCGTTCACACCGGCCTGCCGCATGACGTTCCGGTGCTGGTGGCCTGCTCGGGAGGCGCCGATTCGGTCGCGCTGGCCGCCTCGGCCGTGCGGGTGGGCGTCCCGTGCGCCATCGGGCATGTCGATCACGGGCTACGCCCGACATCGGCGCTGGAGGCGGAGCGGGTCCGCGAGCTCGCCCGCTTGCTGGGTACACCGTTTTTCCTGCGCAGGGTCGAAGATCTCCACCTCCAGGGCGAGGGGCTGGAGGCAGTAGCGCGCCAGGCGCGCTACGCCGCCCTGCGGGAGATTGCGCGTCTGGCCGGCACGCCCGTGGTCGCGACCGCGCATACGCGCCGCGACCAGGCCGAGACGCTGCTCCTACGCCTGATCCGCGGCGCGGGGCCTGGCGCCCTTGCGGGTGTCCGCCGCCGCCGCCCCCTGATGGCCGGCGTCGAGCTGGCTCGTCCGCTCCTGGATGTTCCTCGCGCGGCCACGGAGGCGTACTGCGTTGTCCGCGGGCTGCACTGGGTGGATGACCCGCACAATGCGGACCTGGCGCGTACCCGCGCCCGGCTGCGCGCCCTCTGGCCTTCGCTGCTCGAGCTGAACCCGCGGCTGGAGGAGGCGCTCTGCGGCGCGGCGGCGACTTTCGCGGAAGAGGATGCGCTCTTGAACGCGCTTGCGGCCGCGGGTGCGCACCTGCACCCGGTGCTGCAGCGCCGCGCGCTGCTGCTCGAGGCCGCCGACCAGGGCATCCGGCCCGAACGCAAGCACCTCGAGACCCTGTTGCGCCTGATCGAGCGCGGCGAGGGCGCCGTCGACCTCCCCGGCGGCCGCGCGGTGGTGAAGTTCGAGCGTTCCCGCGCCGCGCGGAGTCCGCTGGCCGAGGTGGCGATCCCAGCGCCCGGCCGTTACGCCTGGGGTCCCCGGGCGCTGGAAGTCGCCGCGACGCCGGGTAGAGGAGTAGACGTCGACGTGACGCAAGCGCCGTTTCCCTGGACGCTGCGCGGGCAGCGCCCGGGAGATCGTTTCCGACCCGCCGGGGGGCGGACCAAGAAGGTGGCCGATCTCTGGATCGGCGCGCACGTCCCGCGCGAGGAGCGCGCCGGGCTGGCGCTTCTCGCCGACGCGCACGGACGGGTGTTCTGGGTGCAGGAGCTGCGGCCAGGGGGGGCCTGTGGACGGGGATCTGTTTCCTTCGCCCTGGGCCCGGAAATGAAGCCTCCGGACGGACCGTTACCCTCCAGGCGGCGGCCCGAATCCCATTCTGCTACGATGGATCCCAGGACAGACGAGGAGCCAAGGTGAGACAGTCGTACAAGACCTTCTTTCTCTGGGCAGTCCTGATCCTGCTGTTCTTCTCGTTCTATTCGATCTTCTCCCGCCAGCGGTCCGCCGAGCCGAAGGAGATCGACGCGAGCGAGTTCTACGCGGCGGTCGAGCGGGGGGACGTCTCCACGACCACCGTGAAGGGAAACGTCCTCCAGGGCCAGCTGAAGAACCGGCAGGAGTTCCGGACCGTCTCGCCGCTCGACAGCCAGCTCCTCGAGAACATGCGCAAGAAGGGCGTGGCGCTGAAGTTCGAGAAAGAGGATTCGCAGTCGCTCTGGGCGCAGTTCCTCGTCTCCTGGATGCCGCTCGGCGTCCTCTGCATCCTCTTCGTCTTCCTCATGCGCCAGCTCCAGGCGGGCGGCGGCAAGGCGATGAGCTTCGGCAAGAGCAAGGCGAAGCTCCTTTCGGAGAACCACAACAAGGTCACCTTCGCCGACGTGGCCGGAATCGACGAGGCGAAGGAGGAGCTCGAGGAGATCATCGCCTTCCTCAAGGACCCGAAGAAGTTCACCAAGCTGGGCGGCCGCATCCCCAAGGGCGTCCTGCTGATGGGCGCGCCAGGCACTGGCAAGACGCTGCTCGCCCGCGCCATCGCCGGCGAAGCCGGCGTGCCGTTCTTCTCCATCTCCGGCTCCGACTTCGTCGAGATGTTCGTCGGCGTCGGCGCCTCCCGCGTGCGCGACCTGTTCGAGCAGGGCAAGAAGCACGCTCCCTGCATCATCTTCATCGACGAAATCGACGCGGTCGGCCGGCATCGCGGCGCCGGGCTGGGCGGCGGACACGACGAGCGCGAGCAGACGCTCAACCAGCTGCTTGTCGAGATGGACGGCTTCGAGTCGAACGAGGGCGTGATCCTGATCGCGGCCACGAACCGGCCCGACGTCCTGGATCCGGCGCTGCTTCGCCCCGGCCGCTTCGACCGCCGCATCGTGGTGCCGCGGCCGGACGTGAAGGGTCGCGAGGGCATCCTCAAGGTGCATACCCGCAAGACGCCGCTCTCGCCTGAGGTGGATCTGGACGCCATCGCCCGCGGCACGCCCGGCTTCTCCGGCGCCGATCTGGAAAATCTGGTCAACGAGGCCGCGCTGATCGCTGCGCGCCGGGGCAAGGACCGCCTGGACGGCGGCGACTTCGACTTCGCCAAGGACAAGGTGATGATGGGCGCCGAGCGGCGGTCCATGATCATCAGCGAGAAGGACAAGAAGATCACCGCCTGGCACGAGGCGGGTCACGCGCTGGTGGCCAAGCTCACCGAGCACAACGACCCGGTGCACAAGGTCACCATCATTCCCCGCGGGCCTGCCCTGGGCCTGACCCAGATGCTTCCGAAGGAAGACCGGCTCAACTGGAACCGCCGGTCGGTCCTGGACCGCATCGCCATGTCGATGGGCGGGCGCATCGCCGAGGAGCTGGAGTTCAACGAGATCACCTCGGGCGCGAAGAGCGACATCGAGCATGCCACCAAGTTCGCCCGCAGCATGGTGTGCGAGTGGGGCATGAGCGACAAGCTCGGGCCGCTAGCGTTCGGCGAGGAGGAGAACGAGGTGTTCCTCGGCCGCGAGTTCGCCCAGCGATCGCGGAACTTCTCCGAGGCGACGGCGATCGAGATCGACGCGGAGGTGCGCAAGATCGTCACCGAGCAGTACTCGCGGGCCAAGCAGCTCCTGATCGAGAACAAGCCGGCGCTGGATCGCATCGCCGCCGCGCTGCTAGAGTGGGAAACGCTGGACGGGGACGAAGTCGACGTCCTTCTCCGGGGTCAGGCGCTGAACAAGAGCAAGCCGCTGCCGGCGCCGAAGCCGGTCGAGATCCGCCGGCCCGAGGTGAAGGAGAAGTCGAAGATCCTCGACGCCCTGGGCGGGCTCACGGCCCCGGTGCCCAAGACGGAGGCCGGCAAGGCCTGAACGCTTCCATGAACGACGCCGCCTTCATCGCCGCGCTCGAGTCGGGCACGCTCCCCACCGAGTCGATGGACCATGCCGCGCACCTGCGGCTCGCCCTGATCTTCCGGGGAGAGCCGCAGAAGGCCCGCGAGGTCCTCTTCAAGTACGTTCAGCGCATCGGGGCGCAGGTCAAGTACAACGAGACGCTCACCTGGTTCTGGCTGCGCGCCGTCAACGCCCACCCGGGCGATCTCGCCGCGCTGCTCAGGACGTCGCTCGCCGACACCAACCTGCCGATGCGCCACTGGTCGCCCGAGCTGCTCTGGTCGGATGCAGCAAGGGAGCAGTGGGTCGAGCCGGATCTGCGGCCTCTTCCCTTCTAGCTGCTGCCGCCGAAGGCGGCTTTGTCGGCTACGCCTGAGCGCGGTCACTCGCGAGACCGGCTCATGAAATGTGTTCTAGCCGCGGCCGCCGTGGTCCATCGATTCGGGCGCATCTTTCCGGGGGTGCGCTGTAGAGTGCGCGCCGATGCGCCTGGTGGAGCTCCAGAGCGAAGCGGATTCGCGACAGGCCTGCGCGGCCGCCGGCCGTGAGGTCCCCGACGCGAACCTGCGCGGGTGGGCTGCGCTGATCCCGGAAGGCGTGCTGGCGGAGGGCTTGCGCCAATCAGGGCTCGCCGTCGTGCGAGGTACGCGCGGAGCTCTCGCCCTGGGGAGCATCGCGCAGATCTGGCTGGCTGCCCGCAATCTCGCCGACGCGCTCGAGCGCGAGCCCTTGCGGGAAGCCGCGCGCGAGCTGATGCGCCGGGCGGCCTCCGTCGAGTCGCCGGCAAACGGGAGCGCGTGGAAGCTCCCGCGCAGCTCGCTGCCGGAGGGCCGAACGCTGGTGATGGGGATCGTGAACGCGACGCCCGACTCGTTTTCCGACGGCGGCGCGTACGACCCGGTCGCGCGCGGGCTCCAGCTGGCGGAGGAGGGAGCGGACATCCTGGACGTGGGGGGAGAGTCCACCCGCCCCGACGCAAGTCCGGTCGACGCGCTGGAGGAACGGCGCCGCACGGAGCCAGTGGTCCGCGAGCTTTCCCGGCGAACGGGGCTGCCCATCAGCATCGACACCACCAAGGCTGCCGTGGCGGCGCCCGCGCTCGACGCGGGGGCCGAGATCGTCAATGACGTTTCAGGAGGGGTCCGCGATCCGGCGCTGTTCCGCGCCGCAAGCGGCGCGGCGTTTTGCCTGATGCACATGCGGGGCACGCCCCAGGAGATGCAGTCGCGCGCGGTCTACTCGGATCTGCACGGCGAGGTGGAACGGGAGCTGATCGCGGCGCTCGAACGCGCTCGCGCCGTGGGGATTGCGGAGGAGCGCATCGCGCTGGATCCCGGCCTGGGTTTCGCGAAGACCGGCGCGCAAAACCTGACCCTGCTGCGGCGCCTGCGCGAGCTGACGCAGCTGGGTCGGCCGCTGCTGGTCGGTGCGTCGCGGAAATCGTTCATCGGCACGGCAACCGGCAAGCCAGCCCCGGACAGGCTCCTGGGGAGCGTGGCCGCTGCCGTGGTCGCCGCGTCCCATGGGGCAGCCATCGTCCGCGTCCACGACGTGGCTGCGACGCGCGAGGCCCTGGCCCTCGCCGACGCGGTCCGTACGTCAGGTGCCTGACAGTCCGGCGCAAGCTTGCCGCCCTGCCGACAAGGCATCAACATTGCTTCTCACTCCGGGAGCATCCAACATGGCCCTCCGCTTGGCAGAGAAACCGGTAGAGCCCGCGCGCAGGCTGTTCGGAACCGACGGGATCCGCGGCACTGCGAACGTCTACCCGATGACGGGCGAGCTGATGCTGCAGCTCGGCCGCGCGGTGGCCTACCTGATCAAGCGGGGCAACCACCGGCACCGGGTCGTGATCGGCAAGGACACGCGGCTGTCGGGATACATGCTGGAGACCGCGCTCGCCTCCGGCCTCTGCAGCATGGGCGTCGACGTCCTCCTCTGCGGCCCGTTGCCCACGCCGGCCATCTCCAATCTGACCCTCTCGATGCGCGCCGATGCCGGCGCGGTGATCAGCGCGTCGCACAATCCTTATCTCGACAACGGGATCAAGTTCTTCAGCGCGGACGGCTTCAAGCTGCCGGACGAGATCGAGGCGGAGATCGAGGACCTGATCGCCAACGACAAGCTCAACCATCTGCGGCCCACGGCGACCAGCATCGGCAAGGCCCACCGCATCGACGACGCTGCCGGCCGCTACATCGTCTATGCGAAGAACACGTTCCCGCGGCACTTGACGCTCGAAGGCTTGACCATCGTGGTGGACTGCGCCCACGGGGCCGCCTACCGGGTGGCGCCCGCGGTGCTGGAGGAGCTGGGCGCCCGGGTGATCGTGATCGGGAACCAGCCCGACGGCAAGAACATCAACCGTGGGTTCGGGGCGCTCCACCCCGAGCCGATGTGCAAGGTGGTGAGGAAGTCCGGGGCCCACCTGGGCATTGCGCTGGACGGCGACGCCGACCGCCTGATCGTCTCCGACGAGCACGGCAAGGTCGTCGACGGCGACGCCGTGATGGCGATCTGCGGGCTGGACCTGATCCGGAGGAGGGCGCTGCCGAAGAAGACGGTGGTCGCCACCGTCATGAGCAACCTGGGTCTCGACCAGTGCATCGCGAAGGTCGGCGGGCGGGTGGTGCGCACGCGGGTCGGCGATCGCTACGTGCTCGAGGAGCTGCGGCGGGGGGGCTACAGCTTCGGCGGGGAGCAGAGCGGGCACCTGATCTTCCTCGACCACGCCACCACCGGAGACGGCACCGTGGCCGCGCTCTCGCTACTCTCGGTGATGGTGGAGAGCGGGAAGCCCATCTCGGAGCTGGCGAAGTGCATGGAGGTCTTCCCGCAGGCGCAGCTGGGGGTCGCGGTCAAGAGCAAGCCCGAGCTCGGGTCGCTCGCCGGCGTGATGAGCGCGATCCGCGACGTGGAGAAGAAGCTGGGCGCGAACGGCAGGGTGCTGGTGCGCTACAGCGGGACCGAACCGAAAGTGCGCGTGCTGGTCGAGGGTCCGGACCAGAAGACAATCGACGCCTATGCCGCCGGGATCGCCGGCGAGCTGAAAAAGGCCATCGGAGCCTAGTGCGACGGGACTGGCGAGTGACCGACTGGAGGACTCGCTCGTCATCATCCGCCCCAGCGTCAAG
>WNFR01009847.1_pt1 | contig 11966 bp, 10 predicted proteins | sample 5400221 | NCBI WGS metagenome assembly WNFR01 (sample SAMN13153357, study PRJNA577476) | soil metagenome | isolation source: 40 cm soil under Madrone tree | place: USA:California | collected 2016-06-14 | reverse complement strand
AGGTATCACGTACGATTCCAGACCGTACTTATCACGTACCAGGTTGCGGATCGTCCGAGAGATCACAATACGGCGGTTGCAAAACCGCATCCCGCATGCCTCTCCAGTGCGCAAAACCACCCTGGCAAATCGCCCCCATTTCTCTCGATCATAGTCAGGGCCATGATGCGTCACAACCACATGCAGCCCCAACAAGCGGGCCAGCGGCACCATCAGAGAGGGCCCGATTGCTTGGACGTGCAACACATCTGGGCGCCGCCAAGCCGCGGCCAGCACCCCTAAAAACGAATGAACTATCGTCTCGAGAGCCCGGGATTTAGGTGACCAGATCCGCAGGTAGCGCACCCCCTTCCAATAGTCGCCTCGATCACCCGGCACATAGGCGGAACGAACGACCACCTCAACATCACAATCCAGCTCCCTCAACAATTGGCATAAATGCTCCGCATGAGCCTCGACTCCGCCTTGCACGCCGGGAAATCCGCGCAGCCCAAGCATCATCACATGCAACATGGAATGACCCCGCGCCCACCAGCATGGTCATGCTGTTGCAGCGAGAATGAGACTTTCCTGATGGTTACGTTAAACCGCCCACCAATGTTGATGCGGGACTAAAAGGAGTTACCGGCGGGTGGACTCGGGAGGTACCCACAAAGAGGTGTCCGCACGGGGCGAGCGGTCTTGGCAAACCCGCTCGCTCGATGCGATGCTGCCGCTCATCGAAGCTGGGTTGTCCGTGCAGAGGTCGAACCGATCTCGATTGGGAGTGCACCGTGACCGTGCGCGACTTACGAATAGATTTTTTTCGTGGCCTGGCATTATGCATGGTCCTTGTCGATCACATCGCCAGTGACCCGTTAACTAGATTCACCTACCAAGGGCTTGGATTTTCTGACGCGGCGGAGATCTTTGTGTACGTGTCTGGCCTAGCTTGTGGACTCGTATACTCTTCCTTGCTTGAGCGGAGAGGCTGGGGCGCTTTTATGGGCGTGCTCGGAGCGCGCGCCGTCCGCATTTACTTCTATTATGCTGTGTCCAGCGCAGCAATGATCTTCCTCATTAACGCTACTGCCCACATTTGGGGAATCGACTTTCGTATTGATGATGATATGCCGGGCATTCCGAAACATACCAACCCCGTCATGGCGATGTGGTTAGCGCTCTCGCTGATTTCACCGCCGGATCTATCGTGCATCCTGGTCTTCTATGTTGCAATGACGCTCGTCGCAGTGCCAATCTTAATGGCGGGGTTTCGACACAACGCGGCCGCGACGCTTGCTGCGAGCGCGCTTGTTTGGGGACTTTGCCAGAGTTTTTTGGGTTCTTTGCTCTCACTCGAAGGATATTGGTTCATCAATCCGTTTGCATGGCAGTTTCTGTTCGCGATTGGAATGTTCTTTGGGACTAGGCGAGAATCAACTCTGCCCTACTTGCAGCCTTCGATCGTGGCGATGGCGTGGGCAATTGTTGTCGCTGCATTCCTCTATAAATTCGTTACGCGCGTTGCGCCGCATCTGGGCTTCGATGTCGGGTGGCTGACTATCTCACAGCCAACGCTCGCCGAAATGAAGATGGATCTGTCGCCGCTACGTCTAATCCATTTTCTTAGTGTGGCTCTGTTGGTAGCAAGATATCTTGAGGCGACAAGTACGTTGTTGCAGTGGCGGGTGTTCGCTCCTGTGCTTCAAATTGGTGCTCGTTCACTGGAAATATATGCGCTGACCGTTGTCCTTAGCGTAGTCGCGGGTATTGTGGTGACGATTTATCACCCTTCCCTTCAAGGCAAAGTTCTTATGGACGTGGTATTTTTCGCGCTGATGGCTTTGACCGCCAATATTTTGCTTCGATCAAGAAAGCGAGCGGCAGATAAGCGAGTCGGTTTTTTTCGAGGATAACAAACTCGATGTCCTTGGCGAGCTGAATAGCGCAACACGCGCAACTGTCCTGGCTCCCATGCCAAGCCCGCATCTGCTGGGCGCCGCCCGTCGATCGTGACCTTGAGGAGATGCGTGGCGCCACAGGTCGACCGCCACTGCTGCTGCGGATCGACGCCCGAAACTTCGAAACAGCGCAGACGTAGCGCAAACCCATGGCGAACGACATCGCGCAGCGTGATCTCCATCGTCGGCTTCGAAAAACCGACATGTGATACGGCTCGATCGGAGCATTTCAGCGAACGGAAGCGCCGGCGGGCTTAATACTCACAATTGGGTAGCCACTATGCTCCCCGGTTGAACTCGATCGAAGTGCTTTTATTTTCTCAACCCTCTCGCTTACACTTGCGTCGAAGGGGTCCAAGGAATTTGCCTGGTTCAGATGGAATGATCCTGTTCCCTTCATTTTTGGATACGCCTTGAGACTTGAGCAAGATTGCGTCGTTGGCGATGACGAATAAGAGTACAGTTGGATGTCCAAGCTATTCTCTCGGCCAACTTGCATGCGCCGAAATGGTTCACGGATTGGTTTCTGCGCGCGTTAGCAGCGGACTAGCTGATAGGACTCCTGCCGCTGAGGAGGACCCCAAATGAACCCTATTCTGAAAAGTTGCCTGTTCTACGGCGCGAGTCAGGTTGTACAACTGCCCGGCTTTCACGCACTCTTCGCTGGTAGCGCGGTCATCATAGTGTATCACGAGATACAGCGAGATTGTCGGTCGGAATTGATGACCGGAATTTCAGTTTCGCTTTTTGAATATTCACTCAATTGGCTGCGGCGAGCAGGATGGTCCATTGTCAGCCTGGATGAATGTCTTCAGAAACTGGCAAGGAATGATCGATCGCGCCGTTATGCGGTTCTGACTTTCGACGACGGTTATCGCGATAATGTCTCGGTAGCGCTTCCAATCCTAGAGCGGAATAACGCGCCGTTCATGATGTACGTGCCTACTGGCGCCCCAACACGATCCATGCAGTCGTGGTGGTTGGGGTTGCGCAAATTATTTCTCTCGAGAGAGAAGGTTACAATCGATGCATTAGGCCGCCAGTTCCATTGTCCTGACATTCGAAGTAAGATCTCGGCATTGACCGAGGTGACCCAGTGGGTTCACCAGGATTACCCGCGTGCTGCAATGCTCGCGCCGACGTTCAAACAGACTGGGATTTCGCTAGCGTCATTGAATGACGCATATTTCTTGGGCGAGCGCGAGCTTCGCATTCTTGCGCGTCATCCGCTCGCGTCAATCGGCGGCCACACGACCTCGCACGCACCGCTTGCGACCCTGGACGAGTCTTCAGCGCGAGCTGAATTGGCCGATAACCGCGGCTATCTGGAGAATTTACTTCAATTGCCCGTTCGGCACGTTGCATATCCGTATGGCACCCCCAGCGCGTGCGGTCGTCGTGAAGAGCATCTGGCGAACGAAGTGGGTTTTCGGACTGCGGTAACAACACGAGAAGGGCAATTGTACGATCACAAGGTGAATCACTTTGCACTTCCTAGAATCGGCGTTTGCGGTCGTTCAGACTTCAGGGTTCGAATGAGCGGTATCGTCGAGACGGTGCGCGGGGCGTTGCGTCGCCCCTTAGCTCACAACGCCACATGCCTATGAAGTACGAGCAGGCCAGCGTCCTTCCGCTTGTTTGAAGGAGGGCTCGAGCAGCCCATTCCTCAACTTTAGGGGCCTGACGCGCGACCCCACAGAAAGCGGCCCCTATATCAGGCTGGCTGAGATTGATAGTTGCCGCGATCGAGTCGCAAATACAATGGGATCGCGGTTAGAGATACGAAAGTCAGCGCACCGAGCACGCTCTCAATCCCGGATAGATACGCCTCAAAAAACGAAAAGAACAAGCTTGAGATGGGAAAAAACAGGAGCAGCATAAAGCAATCCCTTTCTGAGCCGGCAGACGTCTTCACGCGGCCAATGCCTCTTACCAGGACTGACGAAATACAAAACAGCAATGAACCTAGACCAACAATCCCCGTCCCAAGCAAGACGTCAAGATAGCCATTGTGGGCATCGACAGCAGCCGACCCGACCGCGCCAAGGAGAAGAGGCCGTATGAAATCGGCCGTTGCGGCGTAATAACCGAACCCAAGGAGGGGCTTCTGCCAAACCGCGTCAAGCACGATGGGCCAGATGTCGGTGCGTCCAGTCAAGGTCGCGTCGCGTCCGACGACACCTACGAGGTCCTCGCTGAAAGCAAGGAAGGCTGCAGACGCTAATACGCTTACGCCAAAGACAATCAGCACCAGAATGCTTGCAGAAACGGGAACAGATCTTATCAGATAGTAATAGACCAACAGCACACACATAGCGACCCACGCGCCAGCCGATTGGGCGAACATTAGGCACGCAATCGCCGCAACAATACAGATCAGGCGGAAACCAAAGGACGCGTTCATGAGCCGCCGGAAAAACAAGAAGATGAAAACGCTAATACACGCGGCAGCGCCCAAATGATTTTTATGTACGAATACCCCGCGCCACAGGCCATGATGAATACCTTCGAAGCTATCTAGCGGTTGATGTGTTCCATATTTCGGAAAGGCGACTGCCATCACCACGCTCGCGAGGATCAAAAACACCAATACCTTGACTATGATTTTGCAAAATACCCCGATATCCAAAACACGACAGACAGCCACGATGGAAAGAATATATAGAAACAACATCGAGGCGAACTTAAATGTGTCATATGGATTCACAGACCATATGGTTGATGTAAGGCAAATCAAGGGATAAATCATGATCGTGCCGGGAAGAGAAAGAAATAGGCCTAAGCCACGATACAGAAAGGCAATTGCAAGGCACAAAAACGGAAACGCCATCTGCAGAAAATAAACTATTTTCGTCTGCGATTGGCCTTTGACCGGAATAGTGGGGTCGATCCCGGAAATTGCAAGAAAGAACGGATATATAAAGACCAGCAGCAGACCGATGAACAGCAGCTCTGCGATCTTCGAGTAGATAATCCCGGATATCCGCCGGTTTGCATCCGAAGTTGTCAGAGGTCGCATCGGTGCTGCTCTCACAAAAGTTCACTCAAAAACACCCTGTAACTTTCGAGCATGCGGTCGGCTGCAAAATTCGCCGCTACAAATTTGGACGCTGCACGGCCGAACGCTTCCCGCTTAAGCGGGTCGCTCATCGTCTCGATAGAGCTTACCAAGGACATCGTATCTCCGACTGGGAATAGAAAGCCGGTCTCCCCCGGGAGTACGATTTCGGCGGCGCCGCCGACGTTGCTGACAACGACTGGCAGACCCATCGCCATCATTTCCAATACGGCAAGAGGCGCCGCTTCGTAGATACTACAGAGGACGCCAACGTCAAAAGCGCTTGTGTAGGGTCGAACATCCTGCTGGTGTCCTGCAAAGACAACGTGCTCCAGCACTCCATTTTCTTTAGCATACTGCGCAATAGTTGCTTGTGTAGGACCACTTCCCACAAGCAGCGCTTTCACCGGATATCCTCGACTTCGGAGTACCCGCATGGCGTCGATCAACTGACAATGATTTTTCTCCGGACGAAAGCGAGCGCACATGCCGAGCACATAATCGTCTGGTCCAAACCCCAGCAGTAAGCGGGTTCGATCTCTCCATTCAACGACGGAATGAGCTGAGAATCGATGCAGGTCCACACCATTCGGAATGACGATGGAACAGGGCGGCGAGAACCCTCGATCTTCCCATAGTTTGCGCTGATTCTGGGAAACGTAGATCATTGCGTCTACACGGGCGACAACATAGCGGTAAATGAGATGGAATACGCGCTCCCTCGCGGTTCGCAGGTACGCTTTATGGAGTATCGGCACGAGCTTGGCATTTGACCCTGCCAGTTGCCGTGAAATGGTCGCAAAAAGCAGTGGCCTCTCTTCTATCGCGACAATTATCTGGGGGTTGTGGGTGCGGATCATCCGCGACATGCCAAATATCGTTCCAATGTTGTAAATCCGATTACCATTAAGCATTTCGATAGGATTTTGGCTGAGGTGTGCCGTCGAATGGCGGCGTGTGAGGCTCACTATCGTGCAAACGTCACCGTTGGTCGCCAGCGCATTCGCGAGCTGCAATGTATGGAGCTCAGCGCCTCCAGGGACCAGACCATTAACCACGAACATGACCCGCATGAGTCTATCTTCTTGGTCCCTGCCACTTCTGGAATCGGGCGATGTAATGCCACTGGACCTGACATTCCTGTGACCGGCGCAGCATCCCCATGTTGGTGAGCTCGGTGCCATTAGCTGGGCGCGCATGACGACATCATTTGTACTCGATGAGATGCACCTGGCGGTCTAGGAGGCGCTCGCACGCGAACTTAATCTCGCCCCAACTCCCGGGGAAGCAAGACGCCAGCTGGAACACCGCGAACAACGCGCGCTGGCTTAGCGGCCCACGGTTGCGTAGCGTCAGGCGCAGACACTGCAGAGGGTAGATGAGCCACGAGGCCCAGCCCCAGGGTCCCAGCACCACTCCTAACGCCAGGCAGGCTAACGGAAGCCATACACCCCACAACAACGCTCGGAGCGTCATCCAGCGCAGGGATGGGGTTCCGAACAGATAGGTGTGTTGCGCGACGCCGTAGCCACCCCGGACATGTCGCCACCACCACTGGCCAAAGTGCATCATGGCTGCGTCATGCCGCGCCATTTCGACGTCCAGCCGCCATACGCGCCATCCGGCGGCGCGTAGCCGCACGCACAGTTCCGGTTCTTCGCCCGTGGTCAAGTCTGCCCGATAGCCGCCGACCCTCTCGAAGGCGTCAACGCGCATCAGCGCGTTGCCCCCGCAGGCATCGGTCTCCCCCACCGGAGTGTCCCATTCGATGTCGCAAAGTCTGTTGTAAATCGACCGCCGCGGATAACGCTCCCGCAGCCGACCACAGACGACTGCTACCTCACGGTGTGCGTCTAGGAAGGCTACCGCTTTCTCGATCCAGCTCGCGATAAGTTCGCAGTCACCGTCGACAAACTGTACGTAGGAGAGATCGGGCATCAACCGACGCACGCGCTCGAATCCCTCCTTGCGCGCGCGCGCAGCCGTAAAAGGAATTCCGCCGTCGAGTTCGACCACATCAATACCGGCGCCTCGCGCCGTTGCCACCGAACCGTCTCTGGAGCCCGAATCCACGTATACCACCGGCGCCCCAATCGCTATCACCGACGCCAGGCATTTGGCCAAACGCTCACCCTCGTTGCGCCCGATCGCGATTACAGCGACCTTCCGGACTGTCACCTCTACGCAAGACACGAGACTACCTCCACCGAAATAACGCACCTACGATCGGAGCCTGTCCAGCACGCAAACCATGCCTCCGCTCTTGAACGGGCCAACTACGATTGTCGCCGACGCGCACACTGGAGTCCGCATTGGAAAGCTCCAAGATGGACAAGAGTTTCAGCCATGCACTTCGTGCCAAAACCAGGGCGCCGTGCGTATTCCACGGCATGCAACGAGATCTCACTCTCATTCATCCACCCCCGCAATCAAAGGGCGTGGCATAAACAGCCTGGCAATCATCTCGCGGTCTTGATCAGTAACCAGTACAAACCATGCCGACACGGCGAAACTCATCACGAAGATCACGGCTTCGAAGAGGGTGGACAACACCGTTCGATCATCGAGCGGACGCAACAACAGATGCGTCGCACCCGCAACGGCGACCGCCCATGCTATTGGCTTTATCGCAGCGAGCTTGACATGCTTGATGCCAAACACGGACCATACAACAGCATAGCGAACTAAATGGATCCCAGAGACGGCAATGAAGCTCGCTAGCGCAGCTCCGAATTGCCCGTAGCTTGGAATCAATGCAAAGCACATAATCACCAAAGCAATTAGCCCGATCCCCAAAATGCCAGTCTCCCGGAGGTGCCGGCCGGTCATTGAAAGCGCAAACCCACTGTTCATTAATATCGTCTGCACCAGGTTTCTTGCGGCGACGATCGACACGACCGACGCATTCACCGCGAACGTCGGTCCAAGCACAAGATCGATCCGATCACCCCAGAAGACAATCGCGGCAAATACCGGCGCCGAAAACAGCGACGTCCAGCGAATGTTTTCGGCTAGAAGCGTCTCCATTCCGGCGATATCGTTGTTCCGGTGACACAGCGCGATACGAGCCCCCAAAGTCTGCCCGAGCCCAAGCCCCAAAAGACCAATAAGCTGCGTGAACATAAGGATAGCGCCGTACTGCCCCACATCCCCCGCAGTCCCGAAGTGGCCGAGGAAAAGCGAATCAGCAGCACCAATGCAAGTGGAGAAAATGAGCGAGACTGCTAAGCTAGGTGAGTATAGAAAAACAGACCAAGTATCCGTCCAATCAAGTTGATGAATTGTGCCCCGCGGCGCAAGATCCGTTCGGGCACGTAATGCCAATACCCACCACGAAATGATGAACGACACGGATGTTCCAACAACCACCGCCCACAAACGCCAGCCAAAGGCAAACAGCGTTATCATCACAATAGCCCTGAACGTTGGCTGCACAACATAGCTTGTCAGTATGCTGGGGTCTGGCTTCAACATTCCGCGATACGCGCCTCCCAACACAGCCAGGTCCGTCAAAAACGGGAGCGCAATGAGCATTGTGAGCAAGACCTTGGCGAAATCTGGATAGCGGTAGATTGATTGCTCGACATAGGCACTCAACCCCAACGCGGCCAATGCGGCGGGAGCAATCCCCAACAAGAAAGCAATTGACCGAAAAACTTTCAGTTGGGCTAGTCGAGTCGAATCCTGTCCAGATCCTGATCCTAAATGTCGTTGCAACGCGAGATCGAGTCCGAGTGGACTGACAACGCCAAGAATATCTAAAATGTTACGAGCCACACTGACCACGCCGTACTGAGAGGCTCCAATCACGCGTGCGACCAATATGCCGACGGCGAAGCTCAGTATCTGGTTGTATATCATCGCCAAAACGCTAAGGGGTGCTCCTTGCGCAAAACGGCGCCAACGATGCTTCGCGTTCAGCCGATTTGCATCCATAATTGGATTCCATGTAAGCCGCTTGGAGTAGATGGCTGCGAGATACACGTTAATTCGCGAATCTCGGGACCACGCTCCCCAATCTGTGCCTGAAATAGCCTCGCCTCTGCGACGCTCGTCGACGTGAGGCGTCCGTTGGTGCTCGGTCCAGGCATCTTTAATTCCTTATAACCTCGCATTGTACGTTGAGACCGCTTCCGCGTATGTCTAATCAGCGCGCACCATGGCTGTGAAGTCGCTCACTCCCGATTCAAAACTCGATTGTAAATCGACTCTAAGGTCTCGCGGGCCCGTTCAACACTGAATTTTTTCACGGCCTGGTCCAGGGCGCCTGCGCTGAGCCTTTCGTAGCATGCGCGCTGTTCGTAGAAGGCCTCTAGCTGCACGAAAATTGAATTAGCCAGCGAGTTAATTGCAGCCCAATACGCGTCAACATAATGGCTGTGTCTTTGCTGGTAGAGCCATTTCCATTTTCCTATCTCGGCATCGTTTTCGAAGGCAAGCAGGAACCCCGACCGGTCTGGCTCAACGATCTCTGGTTGTGCACAGGTTGCACTTGCGATGACTGGCGTACCAGCGGCAAGTGCCTCTATTGAGACGTACCCAAAAGTATCATGCAGGGTAGGGAGCACCAAGAAGTCCGACATTTCCATCAGCATACCGACTTCGTCGTTTGGAAGCGACCGATGGTATCGAATGCCCTCACTGTTGAGTTCTTTCAGACATGCATTCACAGAAATTGGATCCGGCGGGCCGACATAGTCGTCGGGTGACCAGGCCAGGGACGACACGATGCTCGTTTGGACATCAATGCCGGCCTTCTTGAGCAAGTTGTGCGCACGAACGACTGCGGGGCCCCCCTTTCTGAAATAATCAAATCCCACGAATAGCAGCTTCAATGGGGGACTAAGGCGTTTGGGTCCGGAACGTCTGATATTAAGCGCAGGGTAAACGATTTCTGTTTTTTCCACTAACGCAGCGAGATCTTGCTTGCAGTGCTGATGTTGCGCCTTCATTTGCCGCATCGCGTACGAAGATATTGCCACCAAGCCGACGCACTGTTTACCAATGAGCTTCTTGCGAAGGTATGATGAAAGGGGCGGAATGGGTCTATCGTCTGGTAGGCGGGGCGCGTAGTCCTCAAAGGTTACGAGAAAAGGGCAACTCGTTAAAATTGGAATCTCGTTAAATGTGTGGACGAGATCGTATCCGGGTTCCACAATCGAAATGCAATCTAGTCGGCTGCTGATCCTCTCAAGAGGATTGGTCGGGCCAGAGATGAAATGGGCATTTCTCTGTCCATGAAGGATATTGAATTTGACTGCGTAATTGCGGCCGACGCGCACCCTCAGTTTCGGCTTCATGATTTCGGCCCTCCCCCGTGCGAAGCTCCGTAACACGCTCGCCAACCTGTGCCTGAAACAGCTCCGGGTCGCCTCTGCGGCCCACATCGAGTGAGACGCGTGCGCTGGTGCTCGGTCCAGGCCTCTTTCATTCCTTATAAGCATATCGCGCATCGTGGTTTGCGCAACATGCAGCAAGATCGTGGCTCCTACCTTTTCAGTAATTTCATGTCGCCTTGTTCAGCGTAACCCCGAGCATAATTTCATCTATGTCGCTACAGACTTCAAGCGCACGCTCGACGACGCCGATATTCGTACGCCCCCATTCGACAACAAGGATGAACGAATCCAATAAATGCGCCGCGGCGCGAACATCCGCAAACGGCATCACAGCTGGCAGATCGACAACGACGTATTCGTAGGCCTCACGAAGAGTCTGAAATAATTCATCGAGTTTCTCCGATGTCAGAACGTCGCTCGCGTAAATTGGTCGAGAGTTATTGCCAACCGGTAGAAAAGCCAACTGTGATATTGAATCGGTCCACGTTGTTTCAGACACTGAAGCCGCCCCTGTCATGACATCCAAAATGCCAAATGCGGCAGCCGGAGCTAATGCGACTGAGAGTGATCGATTTCGCAAATTGCAGTCTACCAGAATAACTCGAGCCCCAGCATGTGCCATGAGTAACGCCAAGGCCGCTGCAACAGTGGACTTTCCCTCGTCGGGTTGCGTTGAGGTAATCCCAATAACCTGGTTTCGCCTGCCGCTACGGTTCATCGAATCGATGGCTAGCTTGATCTCAAGAAACGACTCGGTAAATCGGGACTGTGGTGCATCTGTGATAGTCCAGATTGGACTCTCTGTACGTACGATGTTTCGCGATCTTGGAAGGTCCGTTGACGTGGGGTTGGATAAAGCACGCTTAGATGTGCGTTCGCCATCTGTTGATGGCATGGCAATGGATACTGGGCCATTTCGCATTGAAATGACCGGGCTCTCGAGGCTCGCCAACTTCATCGGCAGCCTTTCAGCAGGGCCAGAGAAAACTGTTGTCAACTTTCCCCAAACGCCGTCGGACTTGACCCTTGGGACAACTGCGATACAGGCTATTTGAAGCTCCCTCCAGACCTGCCCGCTGGTGCGGATGCCTCGATCTGACAGGTCGCGCAGCATTCCGATAGCGATGCCAAGAAGCACCCCCGCAACGGTCGATATTCCAAGCACGTTTCGGACTTTCGGCGAACTGGCCCTCAAGGGAGGGGACGCTTCGTTGAGCAGACGCGCCTCTAGCACCGGCAAGGATTGCTGTTGCGCCTCCATGTAACGCAGCGCACGGTGAAAATTATCATAAGTCCTTGCGGTGGATTCCGCGGCGGCTTCCAGTTCGCGGAGCTCGCCTTGCACCCTCGCCGTCGATTGCGATGCGGGTGTGCCTGCATCGACAGGATCTGCGGAATCCGCGATATCGTTCCTGTTCTTATGATAGTTCGCCACTGCTCTTTGGGCAGTTGACGCTCGACTGCTTAACTCGTTCAACCGATCCTTGGCCCATTTCTCACCTTGCAACGCCGATTGGTATTTTGCGTCCATTTGAGCCGCAATATATGTTTCGGCAACGGCGTTTAAGATCTCCGCCGCTCGCTCAGGATCGATGGAGTCGAAGGTAAGATTGACAATGTACGTAAGGC
>WNFR01006483.1_pt1 | contig 11966 bp, 13 predicted proteins | sample 5400221 | NCBI WGS metagenome assembly WNFR01 (sample SAMN13153357, study PRJNA577476) | soil metagenome | isolation source: 40 cm soil under Madrone tree | place: USA:California | collected 2016-06-14 | reverse complement strand
AATCCTCATGAGCCAGTTCCGCAATCCCCCGAGCAATAATGGCGGCTCCCTTTTTGGCCTCTGTACCAAGCGCTTCGGGATTGATATTACGAATAGTGAAGTCATAATATTCCCTCAGCTTCCCCTCCATGATCTGGCCAGCCTTCGTCTTGCCAATCGTATCCCAGGGATTAAGCCCCATATGCATCATGACGATTTTGGGGTCATCCGCTTGAGTAAAGGGGACCTGGTCTACAGGCACCTTTACCCTAGGCTTACTCCCTTTCTCGACAGCCTTAGAGGTTTCTTTGGCCGCCAACTCAGCAATATTCGGCGGTAGTTTCGCTTCAAGATCTTCAATAGTGGCCTTAGCGCCTTTCTCTCCAACAGCATTTAGCTCCTTCTCAGATGCGTCTATGAACTTCTGTATACGGGCCTTCATGTACTTGGCGGTATTGGCGTCGACCTGGGAGGTCTTATCAGCCACCACACGAGCATCTTCCGGGGCAATAGCCGCCAGCTCATCAAAGGCCGAATCTAATTTCGCAATTGCCCTCGCCGGCCGGGCCTTCAATTCTGCCCTGGCTTCAGGGGTGAGGGCTTCCAAGGCGCCAGTACCTGTACGAGCCTTCAGAGCCCCACCACCTCCGATGAACCCGGCGGCCGTCGAATACAAAGTATCCATGAAGTCATTCAAATGTTCCGAGGTCTGCTTAACATCCCCACGGCGGATGGTGGGGTCGAAGGCCGGCGGCCGGGTGCCCTCGGGCAAGTCGGGCGCTGCCGGAACCAGGGACCCCACCTTATCCACCACGGCGGCGGAAGGCTTCGAGACGAATTGGTCCACCGCCGTCTGCGCCGGCGACCAGATCAATTGCATCAGGCCGAGTAACCCTTCTCCTACCCCCTTGATGTTAGTAAGAGCAGGTACTTGTCCAGTCGAAGTATCCGTAACCGCAATATCCTTTCCGCCTTGTTTCATCAAGGCCAATGCATTGTCAATATTCTTATTATACTGTCCCCACATTCCAGTAAGTTGCTGTTTACCCTCCTCAAGAACAGGCCCCGCCAACTTTTGAAGATCTTGCCCTTTCGATCCGGCAGCCGCTGCAGACGCTGGTTGGATACCAAGGGCATCTTCAAAGGGGACGGACTTAGACGGCCTAGACGCTTCAGTCGCGGTCGACGGAGCCTGTATACCTAGAGCAGATTCGAAGGATTCACTCACTCGTCGTCCTCATCGTCGTCGTCCTCCTTACTAGTGGGCACCTCTGGATCTATCCACCCAGTACCATCCCACACTTTAACCCCTTTGTCCGTGACGTAAGCCTTATTTTCCTTCATGTTCTTCTTGATCCAGGAGGCCTTTTTGTCCTGCTTCCATGAACTGAAGTCATTGGGGACGACGGGCTTGGGGAGGGGGTCAGAGACTGAACCTAGTTTGGGTGCGTTCTTCGCCGGCAGGCCAACAAAGTCTCCTCGTAGAACCGCCTCGCTGAAAGCCTTATCCTGAGCCTTAGCCCGTGGTATCTTGTCGACGAGTTCGTATTCCTTCGCGGCCGCCGCGGCCTGTCGAGACATGTTATACAATAGGGCTGATACCGTCGGGTCAGTATAATCCACATCGTTGAAGTGAGGCTTGGCCAGGCTGACAATATCATTCACGTCGGCCTTTTTGGGTGTCAAATGATCCGCCCCATTTTTCCGTCGGGCGTCCGCAAGGGCATCCATCTCTCGAATCCTGGCAGGCAGAACCTCCTTTACCATGAAGTCGGCCTCTCGAGCATGGGCATATGAGTCGACTGCTCGGGCCTGAGAAGCGGCGATAGAGGCTTGGTCCTTGGCGGTTTGCAGTCCCTTTCGGACCTGTCCTACTAGTCCAGGTTTATAGTCCATTTGTATAAGCTTCGCTATATTGGGATTCTTAGCTTCTTCAGGATACTCTGTTATGAATAGTTGTCTAGCTTGGTCCCACCCCTTCTGGGACTCGTCGGCGGATGCCATTATTCTAAGGGCATGGTTAGTCATCAAATTATTTCTCTTGTCTGCTGCCGTCAATATATCCGAATTATTCTTCAGCATCTTGGATGCCTCGGAGACATGCTTCATCCCGGCATCAAAGCGTCCGGCTTTCAATTCTGCATCTCCCACTAGGAACCCAATATCAGCCATTGTGGCAGTTTGTGCAGTAGGATCGTTTGCAGCCCTCCCTCCAGTACCCATTCCCTGTATAGCCTTCATGATGGCAGCTTGCTGATCCAGAACCATCTGTGAATTCTTTATCGCGAGTTCCTTCTCCTTTATGGTAAGAGCCCCTTCCTGGAGGGCCTGTTCCTTACCAGCGACAGTTAAACCAAACAGCTGTTGGGATTGCTGGTACTGTTGCCCAGCAATTGCGCCCTCGACGAAACCGCCTAGATCAGCCATTAAGGTGTTCCTCCCCCTACAGGCATAGCGCCCCAATCAGGTATAGCCCCCGGCCACCCGGAGGTCGAGCCGCCAAGACTTGGGTCGTTCATGGGAGTAAACGGGCTTCCGCCTCCACTTCCAAACATTCCGCTACGCCCTGCGAACGTTAGCGAGGCAAGCAGTTGCTGCATCGAGTTGTTCTGTGCGCCGGCAGCTCCCGACGCGCCCATCAAGGACTGTGTCGGGTTCACTGGAGAGGTCAGCCCTGCGAACTGCCCTAGTAATTGGGCCTGTGTTTGGTAGACATTTGTTGCGTAGTCCTGTCCATATTTGGTCAACGCGATAGCCTCATTACCAGACCCCAAGAATCCACTCCCTGCCATATGTCGAGCAACCGCCTGGGTGCCTTGGTCAAGGTTGAACTGGTAGCCAGGAAGTTTAGTCACCGAAGAAGGGTCAGCGATCAATCGCTGGAGCTGCTGCGCATAGTATTGCTGTTCACCGAATACGGTTCCTGCTTGGCCTTGAAGCTGACCGGAGATACCGCCTTGTTGAGACATTGAATAAGCTTCCATACCAACAGAAGCGACCGCTGCGGCAGCCATAACACCGGCTGCTGTGATACCCCCTGTCATGCGATTAACCTCCTATCGTATAATATACGGTAGTCTACCGTGATCTCCTCCCCCTCATAGATACCCTCAGTAGCAACTAAATCCATAAGCTCTTGCTCTCCAACCAACTTACTGTTTGGCTGGAAAGAATGATTCGTGTATCGTCCTGCAGGTGTTCGTCGGTAATTACGCATCGCAGGAGCTATCTTATCACCAGGCGCAAAGTCTTTACAGGCTATTAGACCCATCCCGTGGATACGAGAGTCTAGAACTTGTACCCCGTAATTACGGTCAAAGTTAATCAGGTCTGAGTTGTCCTCAAAGACGGGCCGAAGGGCTTCCTCGTTAACCCCTCGTTCGATGAACATCTGACGGTAGTGTAGACGCGCGCCCAAGTCTAGAACTTCCTGAGCACTCTCAAAAATGTCATCCTCCATCCCTTTCGTGTCAGTACACTCCGCTACGTTTGGGTGTACAGTACGACCAATGATATCAGTAATAGAATAAAGGACCATATGATAACCTGGGATAGTATGAACCTGAGCCGGCGCATCTAGGCGTACCTTTCCATTAGGAGTAATCATGATGATGGAGCCCTTTACCAATTGGCAAAGGTGTCCATACCTGTGTGCGCGGCCGACAAACATCGTGCCGGCGGGAATTTTCATCTCCCTAATATAAACCCCCGGCGCGAAGATATGTTCAACCGGTGCTTCAACCTGCGGCATCAAGGATATCTGATAAGCCACATAGGCTACCTTTTCCTTCCAGGTCAAACGATCGGGTACTTGATCCCACTGGACAACGTCGTTCATGTAGCCTCCGTTTGGGACGTAACGATCCCACTTGTGAAGGTCATCGAGCCATTAGAGCCCCCAGGGGTCAGCTTGGCCGTGGTGATAGTTCCGGTGAATCCTTTGCTGAACGCGGCGTTTAGTTTACTAAACCATCCCCACCAAATGATGGTGAACTGACCTTTAGTCTCGCCTTCTTCCATGATTGGTTTCGATCCCCGTGGCGGCAGCGTGGTACTCATAGCATACCCAAGTCGAGTTGAAGGTCGGAAGCCTTGATCCTAAAGGGCGTATTGCATCGATGACGAAAGTGGTACGCCCGCTTAGTAAAAGTGCCCTCTTGGTCCAGATAGGGCCGTGGGAAGTTAAGGTCAATAGTACGGAAATTAGTCCAGGTCTTATAGTCGTCATCCGTATAGCGAGCCTGTAGGAAACTGCCTGGTGTCTGGTCAGACGAGAAGTACATCATATTCAGAACCTTCCGCCGAGGTGTACCACCACTAAAGTTGGGGGTATAAATATCTACTGGGAACAGTGCCCCCAAGTCATTCGGGAATGTCTCTGAACTATCAATGACATAAACGTTACCGGTGAGGGCTAGTTGGCCTAACTGGAATCCTGTAGTGGTAGAAGTAGGCGCCGTGTAGGCCATACTCAATATAGGCCAGAAGTTTCCGTTTGGATCGGTCCATAGGTACCATAGATGCTGGTCAATATCGTAGACTAGGGTTAGGTTCAGTGTCGAGTGAACTATCCCGTAGAACCGATGGCCTGCCCGCTTAAAGACCCAGGAGCGAAGCGCGGTCCCCCCAGGTGTACCTCCAGGGGCCGCCGTGATACTGTTTAGAATACGCTCTACTGATGGCGTTGAAACTATCCTCACCCCTAAGTTCTCCATCTGGATAACCTGCGGGGATAGAGACTGATTGGAGGATATCCAGAATAGAACTTCGTCCATCTTCTGAACCGAGTTAGCGTCTAGGCAGCCATAAGGGATTTGGGCGTCGGGGACGGGAGCTAGAGGCGACCCCACCGGGTTCGAGGCGTCATAGAATATCTGCGTAGTCCACTGTTTAAACGCAATCACGTAGCTCAACTGGGTGGCGAGAAATACCCCTGCATCGGCTTTCGAGGAAGCTTTAATCAGGTTAAGCGGGTCCCAAACGAACGGGTTATTGGTAAACTGAGTACCATGAATACCCCCCGCCGGGTCCATTGCATAAAGCGTCCCGTCTAGAAATGCCCATCCAGGTACATGGGGGCGAGGGAAGTTTACATCAGAGAGGGTAGTAACTGTTCCGCCAAAGGGGTCAACGATAACCGCCGCCGAAGTCCCGATAATAGCGACTAGACTGTCTGCTCCACTCAAGACCGTCTCGAACCACATCGGGCCGACGAAGGGGCCTATCGAACCACTAGCGGTGTTGTTGATATAAACAGTCGTGCCGATTACAGAGATAACGTTACCAGACCCTTGATGGAAGTAAATCCCGCCGGCGAAGTCTGGCGTCGCACTGATGAATGGCGTCGATCCAACCCCTACCCGTTTGAAAACCCAATAGTCTTTATCGGTCTGGTCCAATTCCGCGAAAGCATTAACCAGCCGCGCATCCTTCGTAAGCGGCACAGTAGCCGACCGAGTGTATAGCTGTTGCACCAACGGCCAGCGGTGGGGGAGGGCAACGGTCTGTGCCTGGCCCATTAACGGAACCTCCCCTGATAGTTCTGGTTACGGGTATCAATGGTGAAGGTCGTCGAAGCATCCTCAACGTCCCAGTCCTCGAGAACCTCTAGATGATACTCAGCCATCTTCGTACAACGGTCTACGATGGCTTGGGGCTGGCCGGTACAGATTTGCTTAGCCAACTCCCACATCAAGGCGAGAAACCACTCAATAGGGAAGTTCATCGTGTCGACGAGGGTGACTGTACCAGTGATCTGTTGGGTGACGATCAAATGGACCTGCCCAGTGGCCGCCTGTGCATCAGGGTTAAGCCAGAGGTTCAGGTTAAGACTCAGTTGTTGCTTGTCTACGAAGAAGGAAGTAATGGTCCCCTTCTGCGTCGTGGTAGAAAGCATGTCCCACTCGGACCGACCCATCTGGATCAAAGGCCGCCGGTTCGCATTCGAGTCGGTGTAGTAGGCCTCGAACCCACGAATCGGCTTGGTCATAGGAACGTTCCCCGAAGGGCCCAATGTATATAGAGATTGCCCAGCGATCGGCTGGATGACTAGATCCTGATTCAGCCATAGCTTTAACCCTGGTTTGGTTTGGAGAAAGTTGAATATATAGGTAAGCGTATTCATGTCTTCGGCGAGGATATCGGAATCGGGAGTGCGCCCACGGCCTAGCAGCCCGGTCTCCTTCCTCGCCCGCGAGATGATCTGGAAGGGAGTGCCGAAGGTGATTGGGGTGGTCACTTGTCAAAGTCCATTAGTAGTAGGAAGGCCTTGTCTTCCTGGTCTGTCTTGAACGCCTGCGCCCAAATAACCCCATCCCACCCTTCAGGACTCTTTATCCCTACCTCCAACTTGAATGCCCCCCTACTCTCCAGTGGTAGGATAAGGTCGTTTCCTTCCTTATCCCACCACAGGTAGAGCCCAGCTTTCTCTTGAATCAAAAATAAGAAGCTTGTTATCTTTAACGCAGGATGATTTGACGCTATCAGGCTGAAACGGTCGTCTCTTGGAAGCCATCCACTAATCTCGACCGATACGTTTCGCAAGCCCGCAGCGGTCGTTTTTACCTTAAAGGTCATTTACCTTTCCTTCTGGACCAGGTGGAAATCCGCCGACATTGTCTTGACCGCAGCGGTTGCACCATTGCTTACCGCTAGAATCGGGCTCATAAGAGCCGTGCTAAAGGGGGTTGCAGTAGCTGATTGCTGTAACGAGGCTACTGCCCCCGCGCCTGCGCCTGCAGGCCGTGCAGACTGAGGAATATACCCCACTATAGGATTGCCTGCATAGGCATAGATATTCTGGTGGATATCTACAAAGAATCCTAGATCAATATCCGTCGCATTGACTAATGTATAGACGGAAGTTGGGATTGCAACGACCGCAGAGACTGCCGAACCGGTGGGAGAGTTACCCGAACTTGCCGCTATGTTCAAATTAATCTGAGTGCTAGAAGCTGCCTTGGAAAACCAGATACCATCTAGAACGGCGGTAAAGGGGGTTGTGTCAATTGCGCTTAGACCAGCTACAAAAGCTGATAAAGTAATGTCTGACAACCGGAACCTAGTTAGGTAGAATACCTTCTTTACTTGGGTGCTACTGCCTGGAGGGGTCGCTCCTGTTGAAGGCAGAAGAAAACTTGCTGCTGGCAATTGAATTGAGGCGAACGTTCCCGCAGTGCCCGTGGTGCTTAGCAGAGCTAGGCCACCATCGCCAGCCGTATGAGCTGCTGACCCAGTTCCAGAGAGGGTATAAAGTCCTGTAGCTCCTAGCTGATTATCAAAATCATCCGCAAACTGGTGATAGAAGAAAGGGTTCCCAAAGCCGCTCATTGCGAGTGGGCCAAACGGGGAATCCGTAGTAGCGCCCGCTGACAGTCTGGTTGGCGGCGGGCTGGGTGCTTGAATCTGTGCCATTGAATACTCCTGGGATTAAGGGGGCACTAGGCCCCCCATCCTTTATGGGCCGTTCGACCCAAGAATACCACGAGGGTCGGTGTTACCAAGGGATAGCCGCATATACCAGGCCGCCTTGGCGTTTTTCGTATCGAAGTCATTATCTTGATCGAACTCAGGGCGTTCTCTCCAAAACATCTGCATTCCATGGAGGCAGTTGGTTCGGGTGAACCACGCATGAGGCTGAGTCAAATAATGATTCAGCTTAATGCCTCCGGGGAAAGCGTTAACTGCCTTGATAACGTTGATATCATTATTCGCGGTTCCGGGTTGCAGGACCGACTTCAACAGTCGGTTCGCATTGAACCACTCATTCTTCGGTACGATTAGAGACTGAGGAAGAATGCTGATGAACAATGCCCGGTCAGTTTGAAGCCCCATTGCCTGAATACAAATATCTTCTAAAGAGGCTTCCATCAAGTCCGACGCCGGGGTTAGAGCATTCGAGTATGTTCCGCCAGTCGTGTTGACGTGGACGGCTGAGCATAGAGTCTGCCCGTCTGCATTCAGGAATACTGCCCCAGTAAACGCATCGTTGTAGACCGCCGCCGCCAAGTTCTCAATGGTTTGAACCGCCGAGAAGCTATTAGCATGCGCCCGGTTAGTCGCTACGTTTTGATAGAGGTTATCTTTAATTTCTTCATGAGTAACGATGTAGCCGAGGCTATACGCGATATGCGTATAGGTGGCCACTGGACCCTGGATCTCCGAATCATAGGTAGTAGACCCACCTTCCGGTTTGACGTTACCCAGGCCAAATCCAGTTACCTGGACGTCCTGTTCGTAAGCCATACCGGAGGGAAGTTCATCAAACAGATCCGGATACTCCATGGCGTGTTCGTTGTACACCTGTCCCCAAAAGGCATGGACACCAGGCCATAGCGCTTTTGGGTGTGCACCAGTTGTAATTACGCCGCCGATTGCCATTAGATACTCCTTACAGCGACACTATGCCAGTGCGGTAGCTGTGGTTATTGATAAGGACCCACCACTTCTGGCCACCGCCGCCTGTTGCGGGGGAGGTAACAAAATGGTTATCAGGGCGCTGTGCGAGGCTCAGAATCTTGAGGTTCAAAGTCGCGGTCGTCGCCGGGGCCGCCGTGTCCGTCATAACGGTCTGCGATACAAATACCCCAGGATTCGCGGCAGTTGAGGCCGCCCCCAGGAGAATATTCGCATTCCGACCAATGACTGCAGTGGTAAGATTGGTACCTGCGCCGCCCTCCTGAATCTCCCAAATTATATTCGGGTCATCAAGGACAAAGGCATAGTAGGTAACAGTCTTAGTTAAAGGTGCAAACGTCTTCGAGAGGTCATTCGGATTGATGTAAGGACCGCCTTGAGCGACGGTACCTACCGCCTGAATCACGCCCACTGCAGCCGCTCCAGCGGCTGTCAAGCTAATCAATGGTAAACCAAATGTATCGCCACCAGCACCGCCGGCTACCAACGACACTAAATCCCCAGGAAAATAGTTGTTAGTAGTATCCGATGTTGGAATCGCGTACATCCTGCCCTTACCAGTCCAGTCCGAGCCGCTCAAGGTAGCAACCGGAGATAGACCAGAGGGCTTGTTTGGATTAGTAAAAGCCATTAGGTTCTCCTAAAGTTAAGGTTATCGTCCAATTTTTGCCTTCCGGACTGGGCGGTTAAACAGCGCCGTCCGAACATACTCCAGACTACCTTTCTCGCGTATATTGCCTTCAGGGGTGTAGATCTTTTCGTCCTTGAATATAGCGGACATGATCGCCGCGTTCCGGTCGTCGATTACCTTTCGATCCTCGTCTCGCCATTCCTGGCGAAGCTTCATCAGGTACGCTCTCTCGGGGCCGCCGGAGGGGCCGCTTAGAGAGCCGACCATAGACACCCTTGTTCCAAGGTCGGTATTGCCAGATATTGACTTATCGTTGGCCAGACCTGTCTGTACAAGATTGGCCTCCGATCGGTCAACGAATTCGTACCCTGCCTGCATCATAGCAGGGATATTAGTCTCGGCGGCCCAATAAAGGTACCACCCATCGATAGCGGCGACCTCCATTTTACGGGTCGCCGTCGACATAGGAATACGCTTGCGGCGGCCAGCAAGGATGTCCGCGATATGATCGGGGGTCTTTACATTAGCAACCGCGGCTTCAGCGGGTTTCTGTTCATTAACCATTGGGGTACTTCCTAAAGTATTCTTCAGCATAGTATTTACGGTACGCGGCAACGTCGGGGAATTGCCCTTTCTTCTTGCCTACGAGGCGACTTTCGAAACTGGCACATCCAGCCTTTGCATCAGCGGGAAGGTCATTGTAGGTCTTCTCCGTGGTGGTATCTCCCTGCTGTGTGGATCCACCACGAGAACTTTCCACCCGAGATGTACGGACAGGTTCATCCATTCCGAAGCGCTCCTTAGTGGCCTTGGCTATAGCGGCGAACCGCTGAGACTGGGTCATTTCCGCCAGCTTGCCCTCAGCAGCAAGGACTTGTCCAATCGCGACAGAAGCCGACCGCATAACTGGATCTTCATTCCACCAAGGATTATCCTTTACAAAGTCCTGCCATTCAGGAGTCTTCGTAACATCAGGGGTTTCAACCTTAGTCTCAACCTTAGTTTCCGCCGGAGGTTTAAGGGCCTCCGTAGCTTCAGTCAATTTCTCCTGTAGTCGAATTTCCTTATCCACATCGCCGTCGGCGCGGGCGGCCTTAATGCCATCCACCAAGTCCTCTCGAAGTTCCTTCACCCGCTCCTTATTGAGTTCAGTTCGGAACTCCTTGAGAGTATCAATAGTCTCCGTAGCCTCTTTCAGTGTGGTTTGAAGAGCATTCAACTCGCCCCTTACGGTGTTCAATTCACCTTCCAACCTCCGTCGATCAGCCTGCAGGAAGGGAATAAACTCCTCCCCCCTTTGCACATACTTCTCAGCATCGACCCAATGTTCCTCCTTGCCGCGAAACTCTTCTTTCGGCAACCAGCCCATCTTTCGAGCTTTCTGTTCAACGTCTATTACTGCGCTCATTAGTCTACTCCACAAAATATGTCTTCAGCATTAACTAGTCGGTAGAGCTTGCCATTCTGACCATGGGTAATATGCCCACACCACCTAGAGACTAGAACCTTTTCTCCAGGTACCGCTCTAGGGTCCTTTTCCTCTTTCCAAGCCTCAGGGCCTACCTCTATCACTATAGCATTAACCTCCACCATCATGGCTCTTTCTCTCGCAGTTTCTGGTATTTCTATAATATTGCTAGTCAATTCAGTCTCAACTGGCTGTACCAGAACTGCCCGGCCCTTTGGATGGAGGCCGGATGTATTCTTCATCGTCGAAAGTTTCGGTAAACTGTTCATAATCTTGATCTATTAACCTCTCTAAAAGTTTGCATTGACTTAGTGCGCCTTGATTAGCTATTGCACATTCTTGGGGGTCAGGGACCTGAAACTGCCCCGCCGCCCATTGCTCCATTAGCCCCCGCCGCCATTCCGCCAGCATTAGCTGGAACGTTTGGCTGACCGGATGGGCCTTCCAGTCCAGGTACATTTCCTCTGTTGGGAGTACCCTTAGATTCGCCATCTTCCTTACCTCCTGTCAGTGCCTTTATACGATTATTCAATGCGCCGTGGTAGGCCTCGAAAGCCTTTATCGCCGCCTCGAAAGCGTCGACTTGTTGGGCTGCCCGTTCCGCCCCGATCTCGGCTATAAGCTTGGCAGCCTGGGCCTTCAACAAATCAATCTCTGCCATGACCTTAGGTTGCTCCATTAACAACTCATTCGCCCAATGGACCTTCTCAGCTTCGATTTTCAATTGATGGGCCTGAAGCTTGACCTGCTCGACAGCCATCTTGGGGTTGGGAAGGGGTTTGGCTTTCTCTTCGCCGACGAACAGAGTATCTATGTTCTCTACCTTCAATGCCTTCAAATACCTCTTCGATGCCTCATCCCTATCGAACCCAGGGGTCGTAAAGGCTAATTGGTGGACCGTAGCCGCCTGAATTATCTGCATCGTGATCGAGGTGATGTTGGGGTCGGCCACCGGGGCGATTTGATCGACGTTGCCAGAGTAGTCCTCCCTTCGAATAAAGTCATTACTCGCGCCGAAGGTTTTACTGAGGTTTAGGTTAGTCTTGTTTAGCTTGTAAAGCTTCTTAAACTCCTCCCTCATCGACCGCCAGACCCGCTTGAAGATCATTGAATAGACCTTCATTCCCTGCTCGGTCATCGAGCGGGAGGTTTCGGCGGGGGTATTCTGACCAGGGTTCTCTCCAACCATTGTATCGGTAGTGCCGGCGAGACGGTCGGCGTAGGTAACTAACAACTCAATCAACTGCAGGGTAACCGCTAGGGGCTGTCTATCAGGAAACGGGACAAGGTTCTTTCTAAGGTCATCTCCTGTTGAATCGACTCGCTTCCACTCCCAGGGGGCCATAGAGTAGACGCCGCCGCGGATCTTGGCGCCGCGGCCAAGGAACCCTCCGATGCTGTTCTGGAACGTCCCTGAGTCCAGGAGTTGATTGATTGCAGTAGATACAGCTTCGTTGATGGGTCCAAGGAAAG
>WNFR01009686.1_pt1 | contig 11967 bp, 11 predicted proteins | sample 5400221 | NCBI WGS metagenome assembly WNFR01 (sample SAMN13153357, study PRJNA577476) | soil metagenome | isolation source: 40 cm soil under Madrone tree | place: USA:California | collected 2016-06-14 | reverse complement strand
AGGCGAAAAGCAGATCCCTCACACCGCTCGCAGAAGGCGCGAGCGGGTTCGGGATGACAATGGGGGGAGTGTGGCGTAACCGCCTCTCGGGGATTCTTGTCTTCGCTTGAAATGAAATGGGACCCAACAGCGTATATAAAGCAGCGCCCGGGGTGTCGGCGCTAAATCTGCACCGTCAGGAGAATGAAATGAAATTCCACGCTATGGCGTCAGCAGTGGTGCTGTTCCTGGTATGCACGGGGGCTTCCGCACAGGATCCCAAAACTCCGCAGGGGTCCGCGAACAGCAAGGGAGAACAGGCTTCCCAGGGTCCGTTCAGCACCTACGATAAAATCTTCTATGCAAGGATGAAGACCATCCTGGTCAGTTCCGCCGAAAAAATGCCCGAAGAGAATTACAACTTCAAGCCCACGGAGGCCGTCCGCAGCTACGGCCAGATTGTGGGACACCTCGCCGACGCGCAATATAACTTTTGTTCGCTGGCGCTCGGAGAGACCAATCCCGGCCTGAAAATCGAGCAGAGCAAGACCACGAAAGCCGATCTGGTTGCCGCGCTCAAAGATGCGCTCGCCTACTGTGACAAGGCTTATGACAGTATGACCGATGCGTCCGGCATACAAACCGTGAAGCTCTTCGGCATGGACATGCCCAAATTCGGCGTGCTCAACATTAACAACGCGCACGACATGGAACACTACGGCAATCTTGTCACCTACATGCGGCTCAAGAACATTGTTCCCCCGACGAGCGAACAGGCTCCGCCAGCACCGCAGAAAAAGTAATTAGCACAAACAACTTCCCGAACAGCGGTGGATGATCGGTATGATTCTTGAGAGTCGAGGTGGCCGTGGAATCCGCTCCCACTGGGAAGAGAGCCCCGAGATACCCGTTCGTAGCAACAGTGAAGGCCACGGATTTGCACTCAGGAATGCAGATTCAGGGCCTGACGACGAATTTGAGTGACGGCGAGTGACGGCGGGTGTTGCGTTGCAACACGGAAGGGACCCTTTTCAGCCGATACGCAAATTCTGCTGGAAATCACGAAGAATGGCGTTTCCTTATTAACGAAGGCTACTGTGGTTTACAACCTGAAGGACCAATTCATGGGTATTCGTTTCGAGGAGATGCCGCCCGATCAAGCGGTTATCCTTGCAGGTTGGATAAAAGCTGCAACCGCTCCGGTCAACCCTGGCCTGACGGCTCCTTAACCACCTCTCGCGGATTTTGTCATCGACGAAGCGCCACGAATTTGAACGCCGGAGTCGGTCGGCCCTGGGTATCGTTACATGTCCTCTCACAGCAAGCAGCCAGGAAGAGATGACGGATTCGCCGCAGTGCGGGCAATGACCGAACCTGTTACTCAAGCGCGCCTCGTGCCAGCGTGAAGCCAACGCGCAAGCGGGGAGGGCGGTCAAGCGGCGTTGACGGATGACCAGGAGTTTGCGCAAGCGGGCTTTGAGGCTTTGCGCGGCGGGACCCAGGCGTGAAAACGACGCCTGGGGCACCCGGCGAGGGGAGTTGTGCGGGCGACAAGTATTAGTTTCCGCCCGCTCTGGTCACACCGCGACTGCCGATGTCCGCGCGACTAACTCCTTCGCCGGAGCCAGTGCGATCAGGGCCACACCGATGACAACCAGCGCAGCCACTCCCAGCAGTTCTCCGCGTTCGATCATTTTCTGATATGCCTGCACCGCCATAACAGCGGCGTGAGCGAAACTCGACCATGCGGTGAAGGCGATCAAGCTGCGATTCGCTGACGGGTTACGCACTGCCAGCAGCAAGAAAATCCCTAGCGTGACATAAAGGCTGAGCATCATCGCCAACGCAGGCTCTCGCGATAGAAACATCGTCAAGGGATAAACGCCAGCTGAAAAGAGCAGCCCTACCAGTATCAACACGGCCTTTAGTGCTCGTTCTCGAATCATGGCGCCCTCCCGTCAAACAACCGTAAATTCTGCCGTCGTGCCGCGAACGAATCTTAGCATGGCACCGCAGAAATGCTGTTGAGGACGGACAGTCTCCAGGCGCTGTGACCAGGACTTTGCGCAAGCGGGCTTTGAGGCTTTGCGCTGGGGGGGCCCAGGCGTAAAAACGACGCCTGGGGCACCCGGCATTCCTTCACGGCGCTGGCGCCTGGCCAGCTCAGGAGCCTCGAATCGCAAAAGCGCGGAGGACGGTTTGCTCGCGTGGGGTCACCCGGATGAGTTCTAAGGTGGGAAATATTACTACGCTCTGATACCGTACGCGCTGCGTAATTGTGTTATAGCCTCTCGGCTGGGCTAGTTGGGCTTTGGTCGGGATGATGGTGGGGCTGGCGAGAGTCGAACTCGCGACACGCAGTTTAGGAAACTGCTGCTCTATCCATCTGAGCTACAGCCCCACGCGATAATTCTACCTTAGAAGATAGGAAAGGCGCCGCAGACTGAAGCCCGCCGCTACGGAACGCGAAAGCAGATCCCTCACACCGCTCGCAGAAGGCGCGAGCGACTTCGGGATGACAATGGGGGAGGGTGGCGGGGGTTTATGTCGGAGCCCTTCGTGCAGAGAGTCGCTAACACTGTTTTAGGAAACTGCTGGTCTCCGCCTTGGCGCAGCCAAGCCGCGCCCATCTAAAGATGGCCGCTACGGGACGCGAAAGCAGATCCCTCACACCGCTCGCAGAAGGCGCGAGCGGGTTCGGGATGACAGCGGGGGGAGTGTGGCGGGGGTTTATGTTTTTTTATCGGCCGAATGACAATGGTGTAGTGTTTTTCCCGGTCACTCCACCTCGTCGCTGCTTCGGACTGGAGCCCGCCGGAAATGTGCCGTAGCGGTTAACGGTTATTAATATACTAGTACTTATATATCGCTGGACAGCAACAGTCCTCTCTCGCTAGCTTTCTTATTACTTGACCCCGACTAGGAGCGGGGGGCAGACTGGACCTTGAAGGGAACTGCCGCCCCGGGATTTTAGCCAGGCCGGCCATGTCTTCGAAAGCTGAACGCAACCTCGAGCAAGTGGAACGAGCTTCTGCCCGCGACGCGCCCAGGCACGCACGAAATCTCCTGCGAATCCTCTTTGTTCATCGTTCCCCAGCAGATGTTGAGCGTTGCTTGCATGAACTCAAGAGGGTGCGATTCACGGTCAGCTCAGATGTAGTTGTCACTCCCAAGCAGTTCGCCGAACGGCTGCGTTCGCAGCTCTTTGACCTTGTCGTGGCCGAGTACCCCAGCCCAAACTGGCAAGAAACGCAGGTGCTGGACCTCTTGGGCCAGATGAAGAAGGACATCCCCCTCATATTTTTAGTCCACGGCTTGCAACGCGAAACCGCCGCGGAGTTCATCCTGAAAGGCGCTGCTGATTGTCTTGAGATGGATAGCATTGGCCATCTACCTGTGGCCGTTCATCGAGCGCTCGATGAGAAAGTGTTGCGCAACCAACGCGATCGCGCCGAAAAGGATTTGCGACGGTCGGAAGCACGTTACCGCGCACTGGCAGGAAATCTATGCTACGGGATTTGCCGCTGCAGTCTCGACGGCAGGTTTCTGGAAGTGAACGAGGCGATGATGAGGATGCTCGGTTATGAGTCAAGAGAAGAACTCTTGGCCCTAGACCTTGCGCGCGAAATTATTCAAGACCCCGGGAGACGAGTGCAATTGCTGGGTCAATCCACAGCGGATGCTTCCGTCGATCCCATCGAAATAGAATGGAAGCGGAAGGACCATGCGACCCTGAAGGTCCGGCTCAGTGGACGAGAAGTCCTCAGCGAAGAGGGCGAGTTGGAAGCCTACGAGGTTATCGCCGAAGACGTTACCAGGCAGCGAGAGCTGGAGGATCACCTGCGTCGACTGGCAGCCAGCGACCCGCTGACCGGTCTGGCCAACTATCGCCGCCTCGTGGATGTGCTCGATTTGGAGATCAAGCGTAGCAAGCGCACGAGCCGGGAATTTGCGTTGTTGTTCGTTGACCTGGACGGATTGAAGCTGATCAACGACCGCCACGGACATTTGATAGGGAGCCAAGCGATTTGCCGATTGGCCGATGTTTTGTGCTCTTGTTGCCGAGACATCGATACTCCTGCGCGCTTCGGCGGAGACGAGTTTGCTCTGGTCTTACCGGAGACTGCCGCAGGGGCGGCCAACCGGGTGGCACGACGTGTCTGTGAAAGCGTTGCCAATGACGGCAAAGGACCAAAGCTTTCTGTCAGCGTCGGAGTTGCCGTCTATCCTGAAAACGGCAACACCATCGAGAGCCTCTTGTGCGAAGCAGATTCGGCACTTTACTCGATGAAGCGACAGAGAATTGTGGCCACAGAATCCAGGCACACCGCCGCCGGGCAGTAAACTCCTGTTAAGCAAACACATTCCGTTTCGCGCTACCGGCGGAACTGCCTACTGTGGACCAGTGAGGTAGGACTTGCGGTGGCGGACCTGGTATTTGCCGGGGACTTTGACTTCGATTTGGCGATAGGTGTTTGCGGGGCCGCGGGGATTGGGGTAGTAGCCGAGGCGGTATTGGGTGCGCAGCTCGCGATCGATGCGGTCGAAGATGCCGTCGAGTTCGCTGGCGGCATCGGGGAAGAACATAGCGCCGCCCATGGTGTCCGTAATAGTCTCCAGGGCGTGCTCGCCGGCGGTGTTGCGGCCGCTTTCGTTTTTTACCGGGCGAATGACAATGGTGTACAGCAGCGAGCCGGAGCGCACGGCCGCTTTTCGGGCGGCGTCGAAATCGGAGGTGCTGGTGGTTTCACCGGCGTCGGTGACCAGAATGATGACGCGGCGGCGATCTTCGCCGCGGTGCTCAAGGGAGCGAGAGGCGAGCAGGATGGCGTCGTAGATGGAAGTGCCGGCGTCGCTGGGCATTCTGTGCACCGCGGCCTGCAGAGTGGCCACGTTGTCTGAAAAGCCCGCCAACTCGGTAACACTTTCACCCACAGCGAAAACGGCGAGACGATCCCCGGGGCGGAGGACTTGGCGGATGAAATGGGCGGCGGCTTCCTGCTCAAAGGCGATTTCCTTGTGGGCGCTGAGGCTGGAATCGATCATCAGCGCAAGGTCGAGGGGTAATTGCGTTTCGGACTCGAAGACGTCAATCTTCTGCTCGACGCCTTCTTCGAAAAGCCGGAAGGATTCGCGCGGCAAATCGGGCGCGGGGCGATTGTGTTCGTCGAGCACGCTGACGAGCACGTTGACAAGATTGACGTTGACGCGAATGCGGCCGCGCTGCGCGGTGCTGTCCTGCGAATTATCGGTTTCGCCGGGCTGGCTTTTTTCGGCGCTAGCGCTCTTGGATTTCTGCGCCCATGGAGGACGGTTGGGCTTGTCTTGCGCGAAGCTCGCACCGCCCTGAGGCAAATTGCCGGCGAGCAACACCGCGCAGAGGAAGAATGCAAGCAAGTGGGCTGGATTAAGGGTCGCGCGCATCGCTAGTTAGGATGCACGTTTCCGGCTCTGCGTATCTTGAGGGATGGGAGGAAGTTCACCGTCGGCCCAGACGGCGCCGTCTTCGAAATATTCCTTCTTCCAGATCGGAACCGAGCGTTTGAGCGTGTCGATGGCAAAACGGCAGGCATCGAACGCCGCTGCCCGATGCGGGGCGCTGACCGCGATGAACACGCTGGTCTCGCCGATTTCGAGGCGGCCGAGGCGGTGGGCGACGGCTACGCGGTTAATCGGGAACTTGGCGTGAAGTTCGGCGGCGATTTCGCGCATTTTCGTCAGGGCCATGGATTCGTAGGCTTCGTAGTCGAGGTAGAGAGTACGGCGGCCGTGGGATTGATTGCGCACGCATCCGTCGAAGGTGACGATGGCGCCGTCCGCACCAGTGCGGACATGGCGGATCAGAGCGTCTGCGTCGATGGGGTTGTGGGCGAGCAAGATAAGGTCGCTGCTGGGGGGAGTGGACATCGAGTTGGCGTCAGCCGCCGCTTACCGGTGGAAGAAAAGCGATTTCGTCGCCGGGTTGCAGCGGGGTGCTCCAGGCGGCGAATTCCTGATTGCGAGAGGCCACCAGAGAGCTGCGGTAGCGGGCGAACTCCGGCCGGCGCGCAACGAAGCTGGCGAAAAGTTCCTCGATGCGCGAACCGGGACTGAGTTCGACCAGTTCCTCCGCTCCACCCGCGACTTCCTTGAGGCGGCCGAAGAACAGAACCTTTACCTGGATGGACGGCGTTACGCTGCTCACGGAGGAATTGTAACCTGCGGCGCGGCGCGCGGCCAGCGCTAGTGGCGCCGGCGTTCAACCACACCTTGGGCGGGCTTACTCCGTCTTGACCCCGCCGGACGGAGTGCGTAGCGTGCTTGGTAGGCAGCGTCCAGCACCACGCTGCAAGGGGTCTGAAGGCCCGCGGGAAGTCAGGGCAGGGCATCGCCGCGGGAAACGGCGGAAGCTGTCCTGAAATTGACGGAGAATCCATGAAAGTTGTGATTGCCGGATCGAGCGGGCTCGTGGGCACCGCGCTGACGAATTCGCTGGTGCGTGATGGGCACACAGTGGTCCGGCTGGTACGCACCGGCGCGAAGAAAGAGGACAGCAAGAGCGGCAGCGAACTGCGCCAAGAGGAGAACGGAAGATCAGGGCAGAAGAGCGATGCGGGAAGGATTGTCAACGTCGCGTGGAATCCGAATACGTGCGACCTGGAAGGCGAGCCATTCGGCGCTGACGGGGAAAAAATTGAGGGCGCGGATGCGGTGGTGAACTTGGCGGGCGCATCGATCGCGGGGGAAAGTTGGAGCGAAGAGCGCAAGGCAGTTTTGCGGTCGAGCCGCGTGCACATTACGCGTGAGCTGGTCTGCGCGCTGGAAAAGCTCGAGGATGGACCGAAGACGCTGATCTCCGCATCGGCGATCGGATACTACGGCAATCGCGGTGACGAAGTGTTGACGGAGGCGAGCAAGCCGGGCGACGACTTTTTGGCGCGCCTGGCGCAGGAGTGGGAAGCGGAAGCGGTGAAGGCGGAGGCGCTGGGGATGCGAGTGGCGCGCCTGCGCTTTGGGATTATTTTGGCGAAGCAGGGCGGTGCGCTGCCGCAGATGATGCGGCCGTTCAAGTTTGGCGTGGGCGGAAGAATAGGTTCGGGGCAGCAATGGATGTCGTGGATTACGCTGCAGGACACGGTCGCTGTGATTCGCAAAGTTCTGGAAAATAGAGCGATCCACGGCGCCGTGAATGTGGTGGGTCCGCAGGCGGTGCGCAACGTGGATTTTGCGCAAACGCTAGGACGCGCGATGCACCGGCTGGCAATTCTGCCGACGCCGGCGTTTGCGCTGAAGCTTGCGCTCGGTGAAATGGCAGGGGCGCTGCTGCTAGCCAGCCAACGGGTGGCTCCCTCACGACTGGAACAGCTTGGGCATCGATTCGGCGACCGTGATTTGAGTTCGGCGCTGGCGAGCGTGCTCGCGGAGGGATAGCGGTCCGCGCGATTAGATCTGGATGGTGCCTTCGAAAACTTTTACGGCGGCGCCGCTGACGCGGGGCACCAGCTTTCTGCCGTTTTGTGTTACTTCCACTTCGATGTGGCTGGGCCGGCCCATTTCTTCGCCTTGCAGGATGTTGAGCGTGTGGGAAGGAGAAAGCCTGCCATGCTTGACGAGATACGCGCCTAGCGCGCCGGCGGCGGAACCAGTCGCGGCATCTTCGTAGAGTTCCCAGGGAAGCATGCCGCGAGAGAAAGCCTTGCCGTTTTCGCCACATGCGAAGCAGTACGCCATGGTGCCGTTCTTTCCGAGCAGCTTGCGCAGCTCGACCATGTTCATGACGATCCGGCCAAGCGCGGCGCGGGTGCGCAGCGGGACCATCAGATTAAAAATGCCAGTGGAGACATATTCAGGCTCGAGCTTGGGATCGAAATCCTTTGGCGACAAACCGAGCGCCGATGCAAGCGCTTTTTTGTCGAGCTTTGCGGGACGGAACGAGGCGTCCTTTTGCGTCATGGTGACGCGCTGCGGGCGGCCATCCTTGAAGCGGATTTCGACGGGAAGCACTCCCGCGCCGGTTTGCTGCAGGACGTGCACGCCGCCTTCCTGCGCGGGCACCACGCCCAACTCCGCCAGCAAGAACCAAGTGCCGATGACCGGATGGCCGGCCAGCTTCAGCTCTTCGCGCGTGGTGAAAATGCGCAGACGCGCCAATGCTTGATCTTCGGTGGGCTTCTGGACGAAGACGGTTTCTGAAAGATTCATCTCGCGCGCGACGGCGAGCATGGCGTCATTGGAGAGACCATCGCCGTCGGTAATGACCGCGAGTGGATTGCCTTCGAAGCGCGTGGTGGTGAACACGTCAAGGGTGTAGAAGCGGCGTTCCATGGGGATTTGTCTTCGACGCGAGCGAATTGCTGGGCGAGTCAAATGCGCTCGGGCTGGGCGACGGTCCTTTCGTTAACGATATTACCCGTATTCAGGGTGGATTTGGGTTCGATTAGTACGATGTGGACTTCTTCGTCGGCAGCGGGGCAATGCTCGACGCCCTTAGGGACAATCACGAACTCGCCTTCGCGAACGATGGCTTCGCGGTCGCGGAATTTCATGCGCAGCGTGCCTTTGACGACGAGAAATAGCTCGTCTTCCACCTCGTGGTGATGCCAAATGAACTCGCCTTTGAGCTTGACGGCTTTGACCTGCATGTCATTGATTTCGCCGATGACCCGTGGATTCGTGTAATCAGAGAAGCGGCTGAATTTTTCCTTCAGATTGATGGTTTCCATTGCATACCTCGAATTGGCTACAGACCATGCACAATCTCGGTTACGGCGGCGAGAACGCGCTGCGTGGTTTCCGGCTTGGACGTTTCCGAGTACACGCGCAGAAGATTTTCCGTGCCGGAAGCGCGGACCAGCACCCAGCCGATTTCGCCGAGATAGAGTTTGATGCCGTCCATGTCTTCGCGGCGGATTACCGGCCAATCCAGCAGTTTTTTCAGCTTGCCACCGGAGAAATACGCGACGGCTTTTTCCTTTTGGCCGGGCTTTACTTCGAGATCGACGCGGCCGTAATGATATTCGCCAAATTCCGCATGCAGCGCGCCGACCAGCTCGCCGAGCGATTTGCCGTGCCAGGCCATTAATTCCGCGAGCAGCAATGCCGCCACGGTGGCGTCGCGCTCGGGAATATAGAGGCTAGTGCCGATTCCGCCGCTTTCCTCGCCGCCAATCAGAATATTTTGTTCCAGCATTAGCTGGCAAATGTATTTGAAGCCGATGGGAACTTCGTACAGCTTGCGGCCAAACTTTGCGGCGAGCTTGTCGATCAGCTTGGTGACCGAAAAAGTTTTGGCAATGTCGCCGGGAAGCTTGCGCGTGCCGGCAAGATGCCAAACGAGCAGGGCAAAGATTTGGTGCGGGTTTATGAACGCGCCGTCCCGATCGATGGCGCCGATGCGGTCGCCGTCGCCATCAGCGCAGAGCGCCGCGTCGTATTTTCCCGCGCGAACCGCTTGTCTGGCGGCTTCGATGTGCGGCTCGATAGGCTCAGGATTAATTCCCGCGAAGCGCGGATCGCGCGTCCCTCGAATTTCGTCGCATGCGACGCCGTTGCGAGTGAACAGTTCGCGAAGCAGTCCCGCGGCGGAGCCGTGCATGGGATCGCAGAGGAAGCGGAACTTGGCGGAGCGGAGGCGCTGCCAATCAACCAATTTTTCGATGGTTTCGAGGTAGGGGGCGCGCGGCTCGAGCGGCTGAATTAAATCCTTCCGTGGCGGAAGCGGCGGGACGCCATCGCGCAGAACTTTTGCGAGCTCGCTTTCGATTTGCGCAACGATCGACGGCAACGCGCTGCTTCCATAGCTGGCTTTGTACTTGATGCCGTTCCAGCGGTAGGGATTGTGGCTGGCGGTGATGACGATGCCGCCGGCTGCTTTGTGCTGGCGAACCAGCAGCGAAATCGCCGGTGTGGGGCAGGGCTTGTCGGCTAGCCAGACGGAAGTGCCGGTGGCGCTGATGACATCGGCAACCGCGGCGGCGATGGTGTCTGACGCAAAGCGATGGTCATAACCAACGAGCACGCCCTTTCGTGCGTCTTCGCCGCGCACTACGTAGCGCGCGATGGCGTGTGCGACGATCCGCGCGTTGGCGAAGGTGAATTCTTCCGCGATGATGGCGCGCCAGCCGTCGGTGCCAAAAAGGATCGCTTGCATGGGGTTTGAGTATACGCGAAGGGCAAGTTTCGCAAACACGCCGGATTGGCCCGCCTACAGCAAATCTTTACGGCGATTTTCTTCCAGCCATTTCACGACTTTTCCGGCGTCCTGGGCGCGCTCGCGCGGGCAAATCAGCAGCGCGTCGGGGGTTTCGACCACGACGAGATCGTTGATGCCGACGGCGGCCACGAATTTCGAAGCGCTCCAGAAAAGATTGCCGCTGGAGTCCAGGGCGTATCCGTCGCGAGGCAAGATATTGTCGCCGGGATGTTTCGCGAGCAGTTCGTAAACGGCGGCCCAAGAGCCGATGTCGCTCCAGCCGATTTCGGCGGGAATAACGAAGACGGAAGGCGCGGGCTGGCGGGTCGCAGGCTCGAGAATCGAATAATCCACGGAGATGTTTTGGAGCTTGGGATAGATGGCGCGAAGTTTTCGCTCGTAGCTGCTCTTTCCGATGCTTTCCCCGAGCGATTCCAGCGCCGCGAAGGTTTTCGGCAGATGTCTGTCGAGATTTTCGAGAAAGGTGGATGCGCGCCAGAAAAACATTCCGGCGTTCCAGTGATAGTCGCCGGAGCCGGCGTACACTTTCGCGACGGAAAGCGCGGGCTTTTCGGTGAAGCGACGCACCGCATACACGGGAAACCCTTTGGAATCGAGGGGTTCGCCCATGCGCTCAATGTAGCCGAAACCCGTTTCCGGCCGAGTCGGCGGAATGCCAAGGACGACCATGCGGCCCTTGCGGCGAGCGACTTCCAAGGCGGCGCGCACGATGATGCGATAGCGCTCGGGATTAGCGATGTAATGATCGGCGGGGAGAACGGCGAGGAGTGCGTCTCCGCGCGCGGCACGGCGGACATGCAGGGCGGCCAGCGCAATGGCAGCGGCGGTGTTGCGACCGACTGGCTCGGTGAGGACACGTTTGCGCGCGGCGGGGGGCAACTGCTTTTTCACTTCGGAAGCTTGCTCGCTATTGGTGACCGTCCAGATGCGCTCGGCGGGAATCAACGGCCGCAGCCGCGCGACGGTCTGCTCCAACATGGTTTGCTTGCCGACGATATTGAGCAACTGCTTGGGCGTTCGTGTACGGCTGCGCGGCCAGAAGCGGGTGCCGCGACCCCCAGCCAGGATTACCGCGTGCACTGTCAGTGCTTCGGTTGCCATGCGTCTCTTGTACTAAGCAAAAACCGTTTGAGCAAGCTGGGTTTCGGGAATGGCGGCTTGGCGGAGTTCCGCACAAAGGCGCGGCAGATCCGGGACGTACGTGCGAATTACAGAGGTGCTTTGTTCCGGCTGTAAAGAAAACTTTTCGAGCGACGCCGGGATGAACCAGCATTGGCCGCGTTGGTACGGCAGGGGCGCCCCTTGCCAGTGAATGTAGCCACTTCCATCGAGGACAACGAATAGGTCAAAGTGGTCGTGTCGGGATTCCGCTTGGACGGTGGCCTGAAATTCCCACCGCTCCGCAGCGAAATAGGAACACGCCGCCAGCAAAGTCTTGTGGACGCGCTCGTTGGGCAACGGCAGGGGCGCCACTTTGGCCGGAGCTGCAGCGTTGAAATTCATTACCTCCAGCGCTTTGTCGATGTGCAATTCGCGGGGTTTCCCCTTGCCATCGACGCGGCCATAATCGTAGACGCGATAGGTCAAGTCTGAATATTCCTGGACCTCGCACAAGATCATGCGTGGCCCGATGGTGTGCGGCGTTCCTGCAGCAACAAAGAAAATGTCGCCCGGACTTACGAGATAGGACTGGAGAATGTCCTCCAGCCTGTTCTCCTTCAGGGCCGCCAGGAACTTTTGCTTGTCCGTACCTGGCTTCAGGCCCAAGAGGAGGCTCGCGCCCGGCTCAGAGGAAA
>WNFR01006481.1_pt1 | contig 11968 bp, 10 predicted proteins | sample 5400221 | NCBI WGS metagenome assembly WNFR01 (sample SAMN13153357, study PRJNA577476) | soil metagenome | isolation source: 40 cm soil under Madrone tree | place: USA:California | collected 2016-06-14 | reverse complement strand
ATTTCCCTGAGCCATATCCTTCGATAGCCCTTTGCGAGTCAGACATTTTTTCGATCGACGAAAGCTGGTTATCCTTGCCGTCTGCGGCAACCGAATCCAACCGCCACATTGAGCTGCCTCGAAGACTCGAGGCGCAAGAGAAGAACATCATTGAGGACGCTCTGAAAGGAAGCTCTGGACGTGTGTTCGGACCCCTGGGGGCCGCGGCCAAGTTGGGCATACCGCGATCGACGCTGGAATCTAAGATTAAGGCGCTGAAAATCGATAAGAATCGCTTCAGGACGGATGCAGAAAATTGAGGCTTTCGCATAAGCGCAAACTCTTCATGGTATGCGAGCGGACAAGTTTAATTCGCTCAGCTTTTTTGTTCACGAGGTCACTTTAGTCCCCGCTTTTCAGTGTTAGGACCGGGCACCGTGCGCCGAACACGATTTCGTGAGCTGCTGTCCAAGGCAAGTGAGATGCCGATTCAGCATGCGTTGAAGCGTTTAGGCCCAAAACCAGCAGGTCGGCTTTCAAACGATGGCAGGTTTCCAGGATTTGCTCCCTAGGCCTCCCGAATCTGACCACAAACTCAACCGTCGCACCCTCGGGTACATGCGGAGCAACGAGTTGATCAAACAGTGTCCGACTCACTAGTTCACCCTCTTTGCGCATCGCTGCAAGGTCGCCAGTTCTTGACCAGTGAAAGGTCTCAGGGATTGGTGCAGCCGGAAGCACATGCAGCACAACGAGCTTTGCCTGGAATTGGTGAGCGAACGAAGCTGCGTACGGCAAGGCTTTCAATGAAGCCGTTCCAAAATCCGTCGCAAACAAAAAAGATCCGATCGTCCTATTCTTTTCCACCAGCGACTCCTCTTGAGAGCCTGGCCCGACGGTTAGTACAAGACAGTCCGCCTGCCTGAAGATCTGCTCGGCGACCGATCCGAGTACCAACCTACCAAGTCCCTGCCGAGCGTGAGTGCCGATCACCACCGCATCGATCCGCTTCTGCTGGACGATCAGTTTCAGCTGGTCCAAAATATTTCCTTTGCGCACAATAAATTCGTATTCTAAGTTCTGTAGGACACCACTTTCGACGAGACTTGTCTCCAGCCGATCCGCATCTCGCATGCTTCCTTCATACGCTAATTGCCCTGCTTCCGGCCCCGCGATTTCATATCCGACCGAAGAAACGATATACGCAATGTAGACCTTTGCTCCGAAGTGACGCGCTATCGACAGTGCGTGGTCGAGAGGGTTACGAGAAACTTCTGAGAAGTCATAGGCAATCAAGATTGATTTCATTCCAACAACAAGTGCCCCTCCTATGGAACCCATCACATCACTCCACAATTCCTGTGGCATCGAGTTGCAATTACAAACGCTATTAAGCAGCTATTCATAATCGCATCGCGCTAGAACTACAATTCCCGGTAAATGGCAAGCCATGCACACCTTTCTTTCTTGCTCGCCCTGCAATGTTTAAAACGAAGCCGGATGCTCACACTTATGACAAAGAAGCAGGATTCCTTCGATACTCGCCAATATAAGAACGCTATTCCTGGCTCTGCGCCAGCGGCAGTTGAGAAGTAAGCTGGAGATCAATCATCATGCTGATGCGGCGGTCGAGCTGAAAGAATGTGGCCGCTTTCTTCCCTGGGAGCACTCTTCGCATGATCGGCACATATTTTTGGCGAAGCTGGGACGTGGAAATGTCGGTGTCCAGCCAACGGCGAATCAGATTGTCAGCTTGCTCATCGGTTAGGCTACCGTAGCCGTCGGAATATTCCTTAATGATTGTGGCTCTCGTCTCATTGATTTTTCCATAGTCCGCCGAATATTGGTCATACACTGGCCAGAATTTGGTCGCTTCGGCATCCGTGAGATTCAAGTTCGTTGCAATGAGCTGCTTTTTGATCGAACGAATGTCTTTGCGGAGAAGCGCCAATTGTCCGTCGGTCAGCGCGTCTGCGGTGGCGGCGGAAGACGCCGGCGCCGGCGACGGATTTTGAGCGTCAACGCTGGAGCCTCCGAAGACGCAAATGCCAAGGAGCAACAGGACACCAAGAATGATCTTCTTCACGCTATTTCCTTTCTGCTTGCGTTTCGAGCAGCGATTGCATGACGCAGCTTCGCGCAGCGCTGGCTCGTACCCTGAGCGGTGCAACTGAACTGCCAGATTGAAACGCACCGGACTTCGACCGCAAGTTGCTAATGAGACAGGCGCTTGCGCGCTCGGAAGATCAGAGATTCCGTAAGTGCGTGCCAACTTCTTAGCGTTTTTGACGGGGGATTGACGCTTTGATTGTGTGGGACTCTGGGCCTGGCGTCGCGCATGGAGAAACTTGGCCAAACTGACGGCGCTGGCAAGTCCGTCCTAACCACGAGAGGAATAGCTCGGAAGTTTTTCGAAACCTGCTGAGCTGCATCTCTGCGTTGCTCGACAGAGAATCATGGCGCTAGAGAAAAGCCAGGTCGATCGAAAGCGGGTAGTGGTCGGAAGCTGAAACAGAGCGGTGAACCTGCTGCTTGCCCGGGCGAATGGGCCCCCGGGTAAAAATCCAATCGATGATTCGCCCGGACTTGAAGAACGAGCCAGGTGTGGACGGGGCGTGGCGATTCAAGAACGCGTCGTCAAATTGGGCATCGCGGATTGCGGCAGCAGCCGGTCCCGTCGAGACGTCGAGATTGAAATCGCCAGCGAGCACTGCCGGCGTGTTCAGGGCATACCGCCCGGCGTCGGTCAAGACCTCATCCAGTTGCGAGTAGCGCAGCGAATCATCGCCTTTGCTTTCGAGATGCAGGTTGTAGGTGGCTATCGTTTTGCCGGCTATGTTCGCCTCGCTGACGAGCGCGAGCCGTCCCCCGATTCTCTCCTGAAAGGGCGAAATTCCCGGAAGGAACCAGTGTGGGCGCCAGAAATTCGATTGCTTCTGGAAACGGATGATTCGGAATTTCGACAAGGGCCAACGAGAGAGCGTGGCTTGGCCATGATAGGCCAGGGAGGCGTGCGTGCCCTGGGTCAGTTCTTGAAATTCGCGCCCGAACACGTAATTCATCTGCAGCTTCTTCGCGATTTCCCGCGCAACGTTGGCGTGGTGCGTCCGCTTGGCGTTCAAATCGGCTTCTTGCAAGAGGACGATGTCGGCTCTTGCACTCGCGAGGAATTCGATGACACGTTGCAGCTGCGAACCGCGGTCGATATTCCAATTCACGACCCGGATGGAATCCGGCGGGCAAAGCAGCCACCGGGTCGGCGAGAAATGTCCAGTTTCGATTTCCTTCGTCTCGGTCATAACCGTTCAGGATTTGGCGTAGAACGCGCGCAACACTACGCGATCAACAGAATAAATGCTCTTCGAGTTAGGAGTCCTGCCACATCAAAAGGGAAACCTCTACGGCCTTCGAATACTGCACTTCGAACTCCAACTCTTCGCAAAAGAGCGGGTTATGAAGTCCGCAGCGGCGCCAGCGCTGCATCTTTACTGAACGCCGATGCCCGCTGTCAACAACCCGCCTTAACCGCCGAACGATAGGCATGTGCGCGATTCGCTTCGCAAGACGCCTCGCCTCCGGATGTCTCTCAAAAGACTGATTTGAAAGGACGATCCGGAGTAGTTTCGAACGTCCGCCGAATGGAAGGCCCGATGCTTTATTCACCCCATGGATCCGGAGGCAAATGTTCTGCCGTAGAACGCCGCGTCCTGGTCCGCAAGGTCCACAGAACCGAGAACGGGGCAATCTTGGCAAGTCTAAAACAAATTCTTCGGATGCCAGAAAGCGCCCGGTTTCAGCGAGAACCCGGGAAAGGTCGTTCCACGACCCGAAGCGTTCTCTTCTTGCTCCCCTACCTTCTATTCATCGTCTGCTTATTTGCGTCCGTCGCGCACGGCATGCAGCTCGGCACGCGCAGTATCAGGATTGAAGGAACTGTATTCGTTCAAGATTCCAAGGGCAATCGATCGAGCGTTGCGGGCGCAGCGGTGAAACTCGACGGGCTTGCCGTACTCGAAACAGAAACTGACGAGAACGGCGAATACGTCTTCGCGACCGTGCCTCCCGGAACCTACGAGGTCACCGCTTCGGCTCCGGGGTTGGAGGTTCGACGGACGCTGCAAGTCGGCGGTGAGGACATTCGGCTGTCTCTCGAGCTCAAACCCGCCGAAATCACCAGCACCGTTGTCGTCAAAGGCGATGAAGCCGACAGAAGAGACTCTGCCCCGTCTGAGATCATCTCGGAAACAACTCTGCGTACCGCCCCCAACACAAACGAACGATTCGAAAGCTCGCTTCCTCTTATCCCTGGAGTTGTTCGCGGGCCCGATGGACATATCAATCTCAAGGGCACTCGGAGCACCCAGAGCGGCGCTCTGGTGAACAGCGCCAATGTTACCGACCCGGTGACCGGCGGCCCCGCTATCAATTTGCCGGTCGATGTCGTGGCTTCAGTGAAAGTCATTTCCAACCCCTACGATCCGCAATACGGCAAGTTTACGGGCGCGGTTTCCAGCGTCGAAACGAAAACCAGCGACTTTGAGAGATTTCATTTTTCCTTTCAGAACTTCGTACCACGGTTGCGAGACCGCGACGGCACGATCCGGGGCATCGGCGGCGCCACGCCACGCTTGACCTTCACGGGTCCGCTCGTGAGAAACAGAATCGCCATCACGCAATCATTCGAATACCGTTTCGTCGAAACTCCGGTGAATAGCCTCCCGCCGACGCAGCGGGATACGAAACTCGAGAGCTTCGACTCCTACACGCAACTCGACTACACCATCAGCACGAAACATACCGCCAACGTTTCGCTGGCCGTCTATCCCCAGAAACTCGACTATCTCGGGTTGAACACCTTTACGACGCAGCAGTCGACGCCGGATTTTCACCAGCGCGGCTATCAAGTCAACGCTCAGGAATTTTATTCTGTTGGAAGCGCAGGTCTGCTGGCGTCGCAGTTTAGTTACAAGCAGTTTGATGCGGACATTACGGCACAGAACGACGCTCCGTATCGCATCCTGCTGGACACGACGGAGGGAGGTTTTTTTAATCGGCAAGCGCGCCGAAGCTCGCGCGTCGGCTGGCAGGAAACCTATCGCTTTCCAGCCCGAAGGTTCGCCGGCTCGCACGAGTTCATCGTCGGGCTGAGCTACGAGCACTCTTCCTACGACGGCCGACAGACATTCCTGCCAGTCGAGCTCGACGGCGTCTCCGATTTACCGGTCGAGCGTATCAACTTCACGGCGCCAACGTCTTTCCATGTCGCTCAGAACGAAACTGCCTGGTTCGCGGGGGACCAGTGGACGATTCTTCCGCGGCTGACGCTTAACGCCGGCGTCCGATTTGACCACGATTCGATCACTAGCTCCTCTCATGCCGCGCCACGTGCTGGATTTCTGCTCGCTGTCACGGGCGATGGAAAGACCTTACTCAAGGGCGGCGTAGGTCTTTTCTACGACCGGGTTCCCCTCATGGCCGCCGCGTTCATTGATCTTCCCGACCGGACAGTCAGCGTCCTCGGTCCGGCCCGCCAGCCGGCTGGCTCCGTGCTCTACGAAAACAGGATCGATGGAGACCTGCGAAATCCGCGCAGTACGTCATGGAGTTTGGAACTCGACCGGCAAGTGCTGAGGAACCTGTCGCTGCGTCTTGCCTATGAGCAGCGGAATACCAGCAAGGACTTTATTGTTTCGCCCTTTTCCGCGGGCTCCACGGGAGCACTCGCACTTTCCAACGGCGGCGCCGATTCGTATCGAGAGTTGCAAGTCGCGGGCCGCTACAAAGTGGGAGAGCTCCTGCTTAACGCCTCCTATGTCCGCTCGCGCACCTTCGGCGATCTGAATGACTTGAATGAGTTCTTCGGAAACTTGGCGCAATCCGTGATTCAACCGGACGCCCGCGGGCGGCTGTCTTTCGACGCACCCAACCGCTTCTTGCTTTGGGGCTCGCTTCCGGCGCCATGGAAATTCACACTTGTTCCGGTTTACGACCTGCATAGCGGTTTTCCCTACTCGGTCGAAGACCAGTTTCGAGCTTACGTCGGGCCGCGGAACGTCCAGCGTTTTCCAAGTTTTTCCTCTTTCGATTTCCAGGTTACGCGCCGGATCTCCTTGCTCCTCTTTGGCAAGCACAGGCACGCTCGCGTCGGGGGAGGAGTTTTCAACCTGTTTAACCACTTCAATCCACGGGACGTGCAGAACAATGTCGATAGCGTGCGGTTTGGCGGGTTCTTCAACTCCTCGTGGAGAGAATACCGCGGCAAATTCGTTTTGGAGTTTTGACATGAAACACAGATTGCTCGTAAGTGCCTTGTACCTGATTTGCGCGTCCGCGGCGGCTGCTGCTGACGACAACGCGACCCAGAGTCTTCCGACGGCCGAAGAAGTCGTCAGCCGGATGGCCGCTTCCGATCTCCACCGGCAATCCTCAATCGATGGATACGCCGGAATGCGGCGGTACGTCCTCGAAAATCGAAAGCTGAAGAAGCGCGCCGAAATGCTCGTGAAAGTCAAAGGCGACGCGGACGGCACAAAGCATTTCGAGATCGTCTCGGAAGATGGATGGAAATCGGCGAACAGTCACGTCCTGCGAAAAATGCTCGAGTCGGAGACCGAGACGTCGCAGCCCCAGGTGCGAGCCACGTCCAAGCTCAATTCCACAAACTACGAGTTCGAGATCCTTCGCGTGGAGGCAGTCGCCGGCCGCACGGCGTACGTTTTGAACGTCAAACCCAAAGGCAAGGAAAAATACCTATTCCAAGGCCTCATTTGGGTGGACGCCGAAGACTATGCGCTGGTACGCGCCGAAGGCAGCCCCGCGAAAAATCCGTCCTTCTGGACCAAGAGCACACACTTCGTCCAGCTCTATAAGAAAGCTGGGCCACTGTGGTTCCCCCTCGCGACGCAAAGCGTCACCGAAGCGCGAATCTTCGGCACCACCGACGTGAACATCGAGTATTTCGACTACGCGCCCCAGGGTAAGGCTTTCTCCGAGATCACTCTTGCGACGACAGCGGGAACGTTCAAGCCATGAACACAAACAAAACCCAAGTAAGTCGAGGTGACCTATGGCTACAGTCAAGGAATGCCTGATCCTCGCGGCGGGTAACGGCAGCCGCATTGCCTCCCTGTCAGGCAATGCTCCGAAGCCACTCGTCTGTCTGTCCGGCGCGCCGCTGCTCGAACACATTCTGTTGTCGTCGCAGGCCGCCGGCATTGAGAAGTTTGTGATTGTCGTGGGATATCGCGCAGACGCGATCCGCCGTTGGCTTGCCGGCTGGCGACATGAGGGCATCACCGTAACCCTGGTCGAAAATCCCGATTATCACAAAGCGAACGGAATTTCTGCGCTGGCCGCGCGGGGTCTGTTGCAGGGTCCGTTTTTGCTGCTTATGGCGGACCACATCTTTGAACCAAAAACCGCCAAAGCGCTTCTCCGGCAGTCCCTCGCGGACGGCGAGGTCATTCTGGGAGTGGACTACAACATCCATCGCATTTTTGACTTGGAGGACGCGACCAAGGTCAAGACTCGGGAAAATGACATCGTTGCTATCGGCAAAGACCTCGCCCAGTACGATGCCCTCGATACCGGCATGTTTTTGTGCAGCACGGCTCTCTTCGAAAGACTTGAGTCCGCAGAGAAAACCGGCAACTGCTCGCTGTCGGATGGCATGCGCCAGCTTGTCCAAGAGCGGAAACTGAAAGCGTTTGACGTCGGCGATGGCCGCTGGCAAGACGTTGACACGCCCGAGGCCTTTGCCTTCACGGAAAGCATTTTCGAGCGCGACTTCTTGGACAACCCAATCCTCGAAAGATTCGCCCATGTCTAAGATGCTGTCGCGTGCGCGGCCCGCGCTTCGCCTTTTGGCTGTTCTCGGAAGCGTGGCGTTACTTGGTTATTTGGTCTGGCACGCGGGTCCGGCCGCTCTCTGGCAAAACCTAATAAGGCTAGGATGGGCCTTCACGGCAGTCATAGCCCTGGCTGGGATTTCACACCTTGTGAGGACCTGGGCCTGGCAACTGACTCTGGGCGCGGAGCGGCACAAGACCTCTTTTCCGAACCTGGCGGGACTTCGCCTGGGCGCGGAAGCTGCGGGTCAACTTGGAATTCTCGGCCAGACGTTTGGAGATTCCGTCCGCGTCTCGCACTTGAACCGCCTAATACAAATGACCTGCTGCCTTGCCTCGGTCACTCTCGATCGCGGGCTTTACCTTGTGACCGGCATGATCGTCACAATCGGCGGTCTCGTGGCGGCACTGCCGCTGCTATCGCGTTCACATGCGCTGCACTTCTACGCGGGGCTGCTGATCGTGGGATCGGTCGCGTTCCTGCTCTTCGCATTGGTGGCTATGCGAAAGCGCTCGCCGCTGCTGTCTCAGGCAGCGAGCCTCGTCGGCCGCATACCACCGTTGAAGACCTGGATCGAACAGCGACTCGATTTGATCGAGTCGCTGGAAAATGCACTCTTCGACTTTCATCACGTGACGCCTGGATTGTTTTGGTGCAGTTTTACGTTGAATCTTGCGGCGCATTGCCTGGCCATCCTGGAAGTCTGCTTGGTTCTCTGGTTGCTCGGCACACACATTGGCGTCGTCGGAGCGCTGGTCATCGAGGCTCTGACCAAACTCGTGAACGCCGTAGGCAGTTTGAATCCAGGAAATATCGGCACCTACGAAACGGGAAACATGCTCATCGTCAAAATCTTCGGCGTCACGAACGCTGCCGGGCTTGCTCTGGCAATGACCAGACGCCTGCGTGCGCTGTTCTGGACTGCGGTCGGCTGTATCAGCTTGGTGTTGTTGACAAGGTCGAGAAGGTTCGAGGATCTCGGCAGCATCAACAAGGAAAAGCCACTGTCACCCCGAGAGACGTCAGCGAATGTCCCGGCCGGATTCTTGTCCCGCGGTGTGACGTTCGTCATTTTTCTGTCTGACAGAGACGCGCGGCTGCCTCTCGCGAAAGTTGGTTCACTGCCGATTCCGCTGAGGAACATCCTGGCCGCGCAAAGAGCGGATCCTTCCGAGATTCTTGTGATCGCTGACCGAAAGCAAAGCCTTGCGCAGGAACTCCTCCGTACAAGACGATTGCCTCCGTCCGTGCGCTGGATTGACGTTGAACCAGGCACTTCGTTCCGAGAACAGGTGCGCAGGGCCGCCAACGAAGTGCGCAGCCAGCGTGTCGTTCTCGTCGACGGAAGCGCGACCTATCACGTGTCCGTAATTCAACAGGTCAGTGAATGGAGCAGCGATAACGCAACGCTCGCTCTAACAAGCGGTGGCCTACCCGTCGGACTCTATGCGCTGAGCACCGACGAACTGCGTGCCATTGCTCAATATTGTGCTGCCCGCAATCTGGACCGCCTGCTCGTATGGATCAGCGCTTCAAACCCCGTCGTGTCTGTTAAGGTCAGCGATCTCCTGTGGCAGCCGGTGCGTTCGGAAAAGGACCGCCAAATCGCAGAAAGAAAACTCGATCGCTGGCTGGTCAAGCCTACGGACGGTATGTATGCGAGATTGAATCGTCGCATTTCCATCCCGATTAGCCGGCAACTCATCAAGTTTCCGATTACGGCAAACATGGTCAGCATCTTCACACTCTCCGTCGGAATTGTATCTGCTGCATTTTTCGCGCTTGGCGGTTACTGGAACACGGTGCTTGGCGCATTGCTGTGTCTCTTCGCAAGTATCCTGGATGGATGCGATGGCGAAGTCGCGCGGTTGAAATTGGTGGAATCGGATTTCGGATGCTGGCTGGAGACGATTTGCGACTATGTGTTCTATTTCTTTCTTCTGATCGGAATGACCGTCGGGCAGTGGCGGACTGCGGGATCGAAGTCTTACTTGCTTTGGGGCGGCGTCCTGCTTTTCGGTGCCTTGGCGAGCTTCCTCGCTCTTGGATGGCAACGTCGGCGTCTCGCAGCGGGACGTCCTGAACAGCTATTGGGCATCTGGCAGGGCCATGTCGAGAAGCGATCCTCCAATCCCTTGCTGTACGCGGCGCGTCATTTGGAATTCATCGTGCGCCGATGTTTTTTTCCGTACGCGCTCGTTGTCTTTGCATTCCTAGGCATCATGAATGTTGCCTTCCTGTTGAGCGTGGTCGGCGCGAATCTCGTCTGGCCAGTAGCTTTGTACTCAGCACGGGCCTTTGCCGGAGGTCCAGCTGCAACCGTAACACCTCATACCGTCTCAGCCGAGGCCTGACACAGCATGGCGACCGATCCCCCCGGCGCTAACCGAAGTCTTGCGAGCGTTTCGTCTCGCAGGGAACGGACCAAAGAGAAAACCGGACTGGGGGCTTCTACCTACTTGATGCACAACGAACTGGGAGAAGGGGCTCTAACGCGGCCGTGTCGGTGAGTAGAGTGGCGTCAGAACCTAGACGCAAGCGTCAAGCGCTCGGCCTTCAGATTGTGGAACGCGAGGTTTCTGCTACCGCTACATCGTGCGCGGCGCATTCTTTTGCGTTGAAAACAGTGCAGATCCGTGATTTGTGACGCAGCAACTGCTTTGGACATCGAGATGCCTCCTGGACGAGGCGAAGAATGGAGAGCGACTGTGACCTATTCAAAGGAAAGTGCGCTACTCGACAGGCCCGTCACGGCAGCGGATAGCCGGCGGCACTTTGCCGCGAGACAACGCAACCGCACGAACACATTGACCCGCAGCTTCGGCGACGGACGGGCAAGAAGGCTTGGGCGCTCGCGGCCGCCCTCACAGACGTTGGAAGTGTTCGAGCAAATGCTTCTGACGTCGCGTACGAGATTTGTGGCGATGGCCTATTCGATCCTTCGGAACAAGGAAGACGCGGAAGACGCTGTCCAGAACGCTTTTCTCTCCGCGTATCTGCATCTGCGCAGCTTCGAGGGCCGTGCTGCCCTAAGGACCTGGTTCACACGCATCGTCCTGAACGCCGCACTGATGATCCGGCGAAAGCGGAAACCATCCCGCTACGTTCCGCTCGTGGATTCCGCACCCGACGCTGAGATCATATTCTGGGAGCAGATTTCGGCTTTGGGACCTGACCCTGAGAAAGGTTACGGCGACAAAGAGGCACTACAGCAAATCGATGCGCAACTCGCGAAAATGCCTCCGGCACTGCGGCAGGCCTTTGCCATGACCTACTACGACGAACTATCCCATCGAGAAGCGTGCCAGATGCTTGACATTCCGATCGGCACTCTTAAGGCACGCCTGTTCCGAGCGCGACGGCTCGTCGTCAGCCGGGTGCCACCTCCCAAGAAAAAGCTTATTGCAAGTCCGCCCGCCCAGAACGATGGCCGGCCGGGAACGTTGCGATTCGAAACCGCCGCGCCTCTCGAGTCCGCACTGTCATGAAACCCGCGAAGAAGCTTTGCAAACTTCCGAAGTCGTCGTGGGTTGCCGTTGTCCTCGCCTTGTTCGTGGTCTCCGGCGCGCAAGCACAGCAAACCTCCGGGCCGCAGAAGGCGGTCCATCTCATGGGACTCGTCGGCGTTAAAGACAACGCGAAGGGAACGCTGCATGTGGAGGGCGGAAAATTGCTTTTTGTTCACGGTAAGGCGAGCAGCGATATAGACGCCACGTCTATCCAGGATGTTCTTACCGGAACCGACAGCCGAGAGTCCGTCGGCAAAACGGTAGATTTCGTCGGCATGGCGGCGCCCTACGGCGGCGGCCGCTTTTTGAGCCTCTTTCGGACGAAAATCGATACTCTGACGGTTGCGTATCGCGATACGGACGAAAGTCTCCACGGCGTCATCTTCACTATGCCCGCTGGGACCGCCAAAGGAATAAAGAAACAACTCGTAGCGCAAGGTGCCCGAACCAGTGTCGCGGGAGAAACGACCGCTGCGTCCTCGGGCTCGAGCAAATCCCCAGCTGACAAGGAGAAAACGCAATGAAACGCGCTCAACGAGCGGGGACCTGCCTATGCGTGGCCTCTCTGTTTCTCGTTCCAAACTTACGTGCCGGCACAGACAAGTCTCCGAAGATGATGGCAGAGGCAATTC
>WNFR01006480.1_pt1 | contig 11968 bp, 8 predicted proteins | sample 5400221 | NCBI WGS metagenome assembly WNFR01 (sample SAMN13153357, study PRJNA577476) | soil metagenome | isolation source: 40 cm soil under Madrone tree | place: USA:California | collected 2016-06-14 | reverse complement strand
GAGGAAGTGCGCAAGGTGCACATCCAGAAGGTGCTGCAGATGTGCAACGGCAACCGGTTGCGCGCAGCGCAAATCCTGGGGATTGGCCGTACCAGCCTGTATCGCTACTTGAAACGTGACGGATACGACGTTCGCCCGCAGTCGAGCGTCGCCGCTGCCTGAGATCTTCCGCTGCCACCATTACCCGCAATGGGAGGCGATCTGCTCCGTCTCCGGCTTTCCTGCGGGAGAACGACCTCACAATTCCTTTTCTCCCATGCGGTGCGCTTCCTTGACCACTGTCCCACCGGGCTTCGTGCCTGATACAATTTGGGCGTGGCATTTCGCCCGCTTGTCGTGCACGGCAGTTCCAGAATGATTTGAGGAGCGCACTGTTTGGACGTTTCGGTTATTCTTCTGACGCGCAATACCTGCCACCAGACACTTAATGCCATTGAGTCGGTGCTTTCTTCCGCAGACGCGCTTACAAAAGAGATTCACGTGATTGATAACGGCTCGACGGACGGGACGTCGGGCGTTTTGCGAGCTGCGTTCCGCGAAATTCATTACAAAAAGATGGAGCAGAATGTCGGGTTCGCTCGCGGGGTGAATCTTGCGGCGGGCGCGGCCACGGGGACTTTTCTGCTGCTGCTCAATTCGGATGCGCGGCTGGCTCCGGATGCGCTTCGGCTTGCCATGGAGTGGATGCGCGCGGATCCCGGCTGCGGCGTCGCCGGCGCGCAACTGCTCCACGGGGATGGAAGTAAGCAGAACTCAATCGCCAACTTCCCTTCTCTGGGGACGGAACTCCTGAACAAATTCCTTTTGCGGACCTTGTGGCCGAAGCGTTTCCCCGGCAAGGAGCAGGAATATTCCGAACCCATGGAAGTGGAATCCGTCGTCGGCGCATTTTTTCTGGTTCGCCGGGAAGTATGGGAGAAGCTGGGAGGAATGGACGAGCGGTTTTTCTTTTTCCTGGAGGAAACGGACTTCTGTCTGCGGGCGCGGCAGGCGGGGTTCGCGACAGTGCACCTGCCGCAGGTACGCGTGTGGCATGGGCAGGGACAAACCGCGAAGCAGGATCAGCCGGCCGCGCGGATCGAGTACTGGCGCTCGCGCTATGCTTATTTTGCAAAGCACCATAATTCTGCTGTTCGCTTCGTGCTGCGTTGCGGATTGCTGCTGCGGCTGCTTGTGGATTCGGCGGTGAGTGGCTTGTTGACGATGGTGACGTTTGGAAGATCACGCCGCTGGCGAAAAAAGTTCGCTGTGCATCGAGCGCTGCTTTCCTGGCATTTCCGGGGATGCCCGGCGGGAGTTGGCCTGCCGAGGTGATGTTTGGCAGGAATGTTCCTGATTGAAACAACGATTCCACCCGCCACAATTTGTTTTCACTTCGCAACTGCCGCGCAAAATTCCCGCCGCCGCGCCATTTTTCCGGTATCCTGAACACGTTAATTTCTTGGCCCCTTCCCCAGGTTGCCAAGATGACGTCCAAAAAAATGCGCCGCAGCGGACGCGTGTTTCAGTCCGTTCCGATCCTTCTGATTGGCAGTGACGCCGAAGGACGCATGTTCACCGAAGACAGTCGCACCGTGATCTTGAGCCTGCACGGGGCGGGAATTGTTTCCAGCCACAAACTGATTGCCGAGCAGGAGTTGATCCTGCGCTCGAAGGAATCCGACCGTGAGGCGGAGATTCGCGTTGTGGGCGAGATCGGCTCGGAGGACGGGCGCTACACGTACGGCGTTGCCTTTCTGGATGACGAGCTGGATTTCTGGAAGATGGATTTTCCCCCTCCGCCTTCGGCGACGGAGCGTCCGCTGGAACTGGTGCTGGAATGCGGCAGCTGCGGGGCGACGGTGACGCTGCTGAACGGCGATTATGAGTTTGATGTGTGCGCGATTCACGGCGGGCTGGTGCGCTATTGCACGGAGTGCGGATTTGCGACGGTGTGGAAGCGGCCGGAAGCGGGCGGCGCTCCGCGAATGCCCGCGCCGAAGGTGGAGCGGAAGCTGGAACCGCCGCAGAGAGCGGCCGTCGAGGTTGAACACGCGGGTTTGGAATTGGAGGAACAGGAAAGCCTGACGCAGCCGTTCAGTGGATACGTTGGGCCGATCGCGACGGCGAACGTGGAGCCGCGAGAAGCACACTTGGGCGCGCAGGCAGAGCTGCACGTGGAAGCTCGTGTAGAAGATCGCGGCAACTTGCGATCGGAACGACATGCGAAAGTGCGGCCGGAGAGTGAGGCGAGGACGGCGGCGACAACGACGACGGCGGTGGATGACCGGCGGCAGCGGATAAGGGCTAAGGTTAATTACTTTGCTTGTGTGCAGAGCGCGGCGTTTGGCAAAGATGTGGTTACTTGTATTGATATGTCGCGCGGGGGATTGGGATTCCGCACGAAGAATGCGTATGCGATTTCGACGGACGTGACGATCGCGGTGCCCTTTTCACCGGAGTCGCCGAACGCGCCGGCGATTTATGTGCCGGCGCGCGTGGTGAATATTGCGGAGCTGCCTGAACTGAAAATGTTCCGGTGCGGGGTGGCATTTTTGCCCGTGGCGGGGACGCGGGCGCACTGTTGAACGAGATCAGCTGGCCGCGGCGGATTTTTTGGCTTCGGCGGAATCGTAACTTTCTCCATAGATGGCAGGGACTTTGCCGCCCATGGCGCGCAAATAGGTGGAGAGCTGTCCGCGGTGATGGACGGTGTGCTTGATGCTGAAATCCAGATAGGCGACGGCGGGAAGCTGGAACATGCCGCGGAAGTCCATGATTTTGGTGGCTTGCTCGGGGGTGAGGCGGGTGAGGTTGTCGAAGTTTTTGGCGAAGGAATCGGCGTACCACTTGAGGATATTTTCCTTGGTGATGCCGCCTTCGGGGCGGGGGATGTTGTTGAAGTCGAAGGCGCCGGTTAGGACGGCGTTGTAGAAGCGGTGCTCGGTGGCGGCGATGTGCCAGGCGATTTCGGCGGCGCTGCGGGCTTGCGGGTCGGGGCGATAGTCGGCGTTGGAGGCGGGGATGGCGGCGATGATGCCGCTGGTGGTGCGGTACTCGTTCTTGACGGACGGCAGTTGGTATTGAAGGAGAAAGGCGGCTTGCTCGGGAGTCATGGAGATCATTTGGGATTCACCTCGGTTGGAGTATAGGACATGTTGCTGGTGAATGTTGATGCGGGGCGCGGGAAAGTTGGTGCGGAGGCGGAGGAGTATCCGGTGCTTGGTAATTGGTGGAAAATGGTCCTAGCATGGGAGATCGGGCTTGGAGAGATTGGTATGACCTGGCGGGGGTACCCCCCAGTTTTTTGCGCAAGAGTGCGCATACTCCTGAAGATGCAGCGGATAGGTGTGATACGGAAATTGAAAGAGTGCACAAGCGTCTGAAACCAAAGAGGGCATAGCGCGGGGTTTCCGTAAAAAGAGCGTGACAAATTGGTCTGACAAAAAAACCGGTATATCCCCCCACCCCCGGGTATCCCATATGTGCGGGAATGATTGGACTTACGGGAGGGGCGCGCAAGTGTGGGAATGATTGGGCTTAGCGAGTCTGGCTGGTAGGTAGAAAGGCGCGGAGGCTGGAAAGAGAGACGTTCCCGCGCGAACATGCGACACGATCTCAAATTATAGCTAGTTTAGCAACAGTATTGTGTAGTACTGGGACGATTTTGCGGCGAAAGGGTAAACGGGAGAGGGCTTAAGTTCGGTGCAAAGTCCAAGGGAAAAAGGACGGAAGAGAATCACAAGCAACCCAGGCCCCAGGTATCAAAAAGCGGAACCTGGGGCACCCTCCGTGTAATTTTCATTTGTGAGTGAGAGAGAAGATTTCTCGTTCTATCGAGCGGGAGTTTGAAGGAATTAAGAATCTACTTTCCGGGGCACGCAGCGTTGAGAGCGTGCCACCGGCAGGGTGAAGAGAGTTTTTCAGCTTGGTCGGCCTTTGAGAATGATGGCGCGCAGTGCCAGCATTGTCAGCAGCAGAATCAGCGATGCAAAAAGAAAGTATCGTCCCCACACACAGAAATCCTCCTTATTGCACAGTTTGCGGTTGGGTCTCGAACGCTTCCGTGACGCCCTCTTGCGAGGAAAGAGCGTTCAACTCCCTGGACACGTCCATTTTTTTACCGGCGAGAGTGAACAGCCCGCGTGCCTTGCCCAAATCCCGCGGGACACCGGTGCCGTCCGCATAAAGTTGCGCAAGATTGAATTGCGCAAAGGCATTTCCTTTGTCCGCCGCCCAGCTCCACAATCGGACGGCCTCCGGCACGTCGCGAGCGACGCCTTTTCCAGAGAATAAAATCGCGGCCAACCTGTTTGCCGAATCCGCGTCACCATCCTGGGCTGCCTGGCGATACCAATTGACCGCCTCCGTGTAGTCGGCCTCTACTCCGTTGGCCATCTCGAAGATTTGTCCCAGGACGGCTGCGGCTTTGGTCATTCCCTGCTCTGCGGCTAAGCGGAAGAGGCGGACAGCTTCTTTAGGATTCCGTTCCGCACCCTGGCCGGTTTCATAAAGGACCGCGAGATCAAATTCCCCTTCGGCCGCGCCGGCTTTTACCGATTTCTCAAACCACTTCCTTGCCTCTTGCACATTTTGGGGAAGGCCGATACCCAGCGCATAGAACCCACCGAGATTGACAGTCGCGGCCGGATCGCCCTTTTTAGCTGCCTTGCGCGTCAAACGCAGAGCTTGCCGCTCGTCCTTGGGGACGCCAAATCCTTTCGCATACATCCAGCCAAGACCCGCCATCGCGCTCGGACAGCCGGCATCTACGGCCTTGCGAATCCAGCGAACTCCTTCGGCCTTATCCTGCGGCAGGCCTCGACCCTGAAGATAGAGCCGGCCAATGTTGTACTGGGCTTCCGTGCTGCCATACAAAGCAGCGCGCGTGTACCACTTGACGGCTTGGGGAAGATCCCTGACTCCCTCGGGCCCTGTCTCGTACAAGTGTGCGAGATTGTTCTCTGCCCCCGGGACACCGCGGTCAGCAGCCTTCTGGTACCAGGCCATTGCGTAGCCAATGCTTTTCTCCACGCCTTGTCCGAGTTCGTAAGCCAAGCCGAGTCGAAATTGGGCGTCCCCGTTTCCATCGTTTGCTTGTTGCGTAAGCCGCGCAATGTTGACGTGCGCCGATCCCGGACTGGGCACCGGTACCAATGATTGGGCGCAGATCGGGGTTGAGGTGATTGAGCCGGCGGCAAGTATAAGAAATGCCAGAAATTCCCCGCGCATATTCTTCTCTCCTTCCAACGGTCGCCCGGCAGCAGACTGCACTGCGAATCCGGGGCGAAAAATCCACGTCGAAAGGACCGCAACCCATGCGGGGTAAAGGAGCAAAAGACGTGCCAAATCCGTGGGGTCGCGACCCGAATTTACCCCAAATGTTTTCAGCCGTTTGCGGCCAAGGGAAAACAAAAACGATGGGTATAAGTTCTTTTCGTGACGAAATCCGGACAGGTGTCCATGAAAAGCGATGGGGAGAATTCGAAGTGCCACGGAAAATGTTTAAAGGACAACGAGTGCGGAACATGCCGGAGCGCTATTCGGGAGAATGGTGTTCGCGGGTGAGAAGGGCGGACCGCCACTCTTCCCGGGGCAGGGCAAGCGGAAGGCGGGCCCTACATCGTGGGGGCAGGATTGTGGTTACGGGAGGGCCAGGTCGAGGGAATAGAGGTTGTGGTCGCCGCGGGTTAGTTGGAGGGTGAACGAGTTGTCGGGGAGGGCGCCTTCGAAGCCGCAGCGGAGGACGCCGCCTTCGAGGAGGGGGCGGCATTCGACGGCGAGATCGGTTTTGCGGGTGGCGAGATGGTAGCGATGGACGGGCTCGTCGTCTTCGAGAATATCGAAGGGGCAGGATTAGAAAAGAAGAAATAACTTTTTGCACCGCGGATTTTCTTGAGCCGCCTAGCAACTTTTTAGGGCATCGCCCCATCCAAGGTTCGCGAGAGGTGTAGATTCCTTTTACGGATTTTGAACGTGGTTTTCGAAAACGGTACGGGGTTGCCGTGAATTTATGAATATTGGTACGAACGGGGAGAAAAAGGAGTTGCACTATTTTAGTGCAGGTTGAAAAGCAAGAACTTGCGGGAGCGCGGAGAGTTTGGCAAGGATCTTGCAGTTGATTGGAATGTTGGCTCGCCTTGGTGGTGGGGTCAGGTCTTTTTCCACCACGCAGTTTTCAGTAAATGAAATCTAAAAGAGGTGCAACTTGAAATTTTTCAAGCAGTGGATAGGTGTGTCTGTACCCGTCGCGTGCCTCTGCGCGCTGCTCGCGGGAAGTTGCCTGCAGGTAAACGCCCAGAACGCGACGACGGGAGAAATCGTTGGAACAGTAACTGACCAGACGGGAGCGATCGTTCCCGGAGCCAAGATTCAACTGAGGAGCCTTTCGCAGAACGAGAAGCGTGAGACGCAATCGAGCAGCACGGGATCGTATCGATTCTCGCTGCTACAGCCCGGCAGCTATGAATTGAAAGTGGAAGCGAAGGATTTCGAGGGCCAGGTGAGGACGGTTGAGGCCGCGCTGGGAGCGACGAGGACTGTGGATGTGCAACTCTCGATCGGGTCGACTTCGCAAGTGGTGACGGTGACGGAGCAGGCGCCGCTGCTGCAGGCGTCCGACGCGAGCGTGTCCACGACGATTACGGAAAAGACGGTGCAGAACGTGCCGAATCCGGGGAACGACATCACTTACTCGGCATTGCTGACACCGGGGACGACCGAAAATACGGCGGGCGGGTTTGGGAATTTCTCCGCAAACGGCGTATCGGCGACCAGCAATCTTTTCACTGTCAATGGGATGGACTCCAATGACCCGTACCTGAACCTGAACAACTCTGGCGCGACGAACCTGACGCTGGGACAAAACGAAGTGCAGGAAGTGAGCGTGGTGACGAACGGGTACGGCGGGCAGTTTGGCGGCCTGGCGGGATCGAACGTGAACATCACGACGCGCAGCGGAACGAACGATTTTCACGGCGACTTGAAGTATTACTGGAACGGGCGGACGCTGAACGCGAACCCCACGTTCAACAATTCCAGCGACACGCCGCGCTCGTTCGTAAATGCAAATCAATATGGCGGAGATTTCGGCGGTCCGATCATCAAGAACAAGCTGTTCGGGTACTTCAACACGGAAGGGTTGTACCTGGTGATTCCGACCTCGACGAAGACGGTGGTGCCGACACAACAGTTTGAGAACGACGTGATCGCCAACCTGCAGCAGCAGGGACTGACGAATTCGGTGGCGTTCTACCAGAATATATTCCAGCTGTACAACAATGCTCCGGGGATTAACAGAGCGCAGGCTGGAGGCGGGCCGAACGATCCGACGGGATGCCAAACGACTGCCGGCGGGCCGTTGCTTTTTCCCAACGTAGATCCAGGATTCGGAAACGGGTCGACCTCGCCCTGCGCGCAATTTTTCTTTTCGAACGTGAACGCGAAGACGCACGAGCAACTGTATTCGTTCCGCATCGATTACAACATCGGGGCGAAGGACACGATCTACGGACGCTACCAGCAGGATAAAGGCGTGCAAGCGACGTTCACGGACCCGATCAACCCGGTGTTTAACGCGGTGAGCAACCAGCCGGAATACCAGGGCCAGATCAACGAGACGCACTTTTTCAGCGGGACAGCAGTGAACCAACTGGTCGTTTCCGGACAGTGGTACTCAGCGCCATTTTCGCAACCGAATCCGCGGGCGGCTTTGCAGGCGTTTCCGACGACGTTACAGTTTGGCAACGGTCTGTTTACAACCCTGGGAGGGCAGGATTTTGCGTTCCCGCAAGGGCGCAACGTGACCCAAGCCCAGCTTTCGGACGATTTCTCAAAGAGCCTCAGCCGGCACACGATCAAGGTGGGACTGAAGTTCCGGAGAAACGATGTTACGGACTCCAGCTTCGGGCAATTTGCCAACGGACTTGTGACCGAAGGAACAACCGCGGATTTCATCTCCGGGGGAACTGGAACGGGCTCCGGCGACACGGGAGCCACACTGCAGCAGCAATTTGCGCGGAGCAGCGAACAGCGTTTTACGTTCTGGCAACTGGGCGGATATATCGAGGATGACTACAAAATCCGGCCGAATCTGACGCTGACGTTCGCCTTGCGTATCGATCACGACTCAAATCCGTCGTGCAAGAGCAACTGCTTCTCGAACCTGGTGGAACCGTTCACGACACTGGTAAACGACCCGAACCTGGGAGGAGCGAACGCCGCGAATATCCCGTACAACCAAATCATCAATTCGGGGCTTTCGACCGCGTTCAAAGACTACACGGGGGTGGAATGGGCGCCGAGGTTTGGCTTCGCGTGGCAGCCGGGCAGATTCGGAAAGAGCCTGGTGGTGCGCGGAGGGTTCGGCATCTTCTACGACGGGTTCCCCGGGCAACTGGTGGACAACCTGGCGGGAAACGCTCCGAACGTCAGCACTTACTTCGTGAATGGCGGATTTCTTGCGCCTAATGAAACCACGGGGCCAGGAAGCCTTTTCACGATCGCCGCGAATTCGAACGCTGCGTTCGTGAACGGATTCCCGCAAGGAATCACGCTTGCGCAGTTGCAGGCAAGCGGGACGCAGTTTTCCGCGCCTTCCTTCAATTACACGCCAAATTACAATCCGCTGCCGTACTACGAGAAGTGGAGCCTGGAAATCGAGAAGCAGATTGGGGCGAACACCGCGTTGACGGTGGGCTACGTGGGAAATCACGGGCTGCATGAGTCGACGCAGTACAACAGCGTGAACGCGTTTGCACCACTGAGTTCTTTTCCTGGTGGGTTTGCCGGGCTGCCAACGACGGCACCCGACCCGCGCTTCAACCAGGTGAACGGTTTGTATAACAACGCCATTTCCGACTACAACGGCGTAACCGTGTCGGTTGTACACCGCTACTCGTCGGGTCAGTTCAGCATCAATTACACCTACAGCCATGCCCTGGACGAAATTTCCAACGGAGGGTTCGCGACGTTTGCGTCCGCCCAATTTGGAGCGACGAACAACTCGATTCAATTTCCGCAAACTCCGTTTAACCTGCGAGCCAACTACGGGAACGCGGATTACGACGTGCGGCACCAACTGAACGCGAACTACGTTTGGGAGTTGCCATTGAAAAAGCTGACCTTCGGCCGCGGGCCGGACAGCTTGATGAAGGGCTGGCAGGTTTCCGGAACGGCGTTCGTCCGTTCGGGCTTGCCGTTCACGCCGGTGGACCTGGGCACGAGTTCCGCACTGAATGGATTTGGATACGGCGGCACGGTGTTCGCAACGCCGCTGGTGCCAAATACAAACCAAAAGTGCACGGGCATCACTTCCGCCGGACCCACGTGCATCCCGGGGGGACTGTATACGACCTCGGGGACAGGGTTCGGAACGCTCGGGAGAAATACGCTGCGCGGGCCGGACTACTTCAACGCGGACTTTTCGATCATGAAGTATATCCAAGTGCCGAAGTGGGAGAAGGCGAAGTTCGGGATAGGGGCGCAGTTTTACAATGTGTTCAATCATCCGAACTACGACCTTCCCATTGCCAACGTAGCCAACACGGGAAACTTCGGGCAAATCGTCCGCACGGTTTCGGGGCCGACGTCACCGTTCGGTTCGGTGCTGGGGGCGGATGCTTCGCCGCGGTTGATTCAGCTGAAGGCGCAGTTCACGTTCTAGGTTTATAAAACGCAGGAGGAAGAGGGGCGGCTTTCGCAGGCCGCCCCTTTTTTGTTTGGGAGATGAGGAGATTGGGTAAAAGCGAAAGGTGAGCTTCCCTTCTGCGGGCTCAGGGCAGGCCGCACTCAATAAAGGAGTCGCAGTGGGGCAGCGGAATCTCAGAGGTGAGACGGATCCGGCGAGAAAAGGGCGGGATGGCGAGCGGGGGACTGGCCGGGAGCGTCGAAATGGATTTCGGATGGCTACAACAGGCGGTAATTCATGGAGTTAGGAGTAGTTAGCATCAGGGGCGAATGGTGAAATTAGGGTGGGCTGTGGAGCGGGGCTTGCACATTTTTCAAGGCATCTTGAGGTATGCCGGGGGACGGGGCGGCCTGACCGGCAAAGTTGCGAAGGTTGGCAATCCTATGAAGAACAAATCAGGGAAAATCCGGGGGATGCTTGCGGGAATGGTGCTGGTGGCGGCGAGCGCGGGATTAAGCGCGGCGCAAGAGGTTACCTCCAGCCGGAAAGTTTTGAAGGCGGTGGCGGCGCAATACCCGTCGGTGCTGAAGCGGAGAGGGATTGGCGGAACGGTGAAATTGCGGGTGCTGGTGCATGCAAATGGAGCCGTGAAGGATGTGCAGGTGCTGGGGGGAAATCCGATCCTTTCGGACTGCGCGGTGAAGGCGGTGAAGCAGTGGGTGTTTGTGGCGTCGGAGAAAGAAGAGAGTATTGAGATATCGGTGGGGTTTGACCCGAATTCGACGGGAGAGTAAGACAAGGAATTTAACGCAGAGACGCAGAGTACGCAGAGAAGAGAGAATAAAAAACGGCCCGTCCGATTGAGGTGGACGGGCCGTTCTGTTTCCCAAACGGAAAGTCAATTCTAGAAGAGGTTCCAGAGGAACTGGTTGTAGACTTCGTGGTGGTATTGGACTTCGGGTGCTTTGACGAAGGTGCCGAGGGCGTGGGGGCAGCGGTCGGCGGAGGCGCGTTTTAGATCGGCGTAGCGGCCTTTGACGTCGGCGCCGAGGAGTTTGGTGGTCCATTCGGCCTTTTCGAAAAGGTCGATGGCGGTGTAGATGTTGTCTGGCAGATACCGCTCGGCCTGGCGAAGATTTTTGATTTTCGAGGTTTCGCCATCAATGCCGGCTTTGAAGATCGAATACATAACGAGATAGGGATTGGAGTCCGGCGAGACGGAACGGACTTCGACGCGCATGGATTTTTCGTTGCCGATGGGAATACGGATCATGGAGCCGCGGTCTACCGGCGAGGCTTTGATCTGGTTGGGCGCTTCGAAGTGCGGATCAAGGCGGCGGTAGGCGTTGACGCTGGCGTTGAGCAGCAGGCAGATATCGTTGCCGTGGGTAAGGATGCGGTCAATAAAGGACCAGCCGGTTTTGCTGAGTTTTTCCTCTCCCTTGGGATCCCAGAAAAGATTCTTGCCGTTTTCGCTGATGGAGACGTTGGTGTGCATGCCGCTGCCGTTAACGCCGACGACGGGCTTGGGGAGGAAGGAAGCGGTGAGGCCCATTTTGTTGGCAACCTGGCGGCAGATCAGTTTGTAGAGCTGAATCTGATCGGCGGCGTTGACGACTTCGGAGTAGCTGTAATTGATCTCGAATTGCGAGGGCGCGACTTCGGGGTGGTCCTTTTCATTCTGGAAACCCATGGCGCGCTGGACTTCGGCGGTGGTGTCGATGAAGGTGCGGAGCGGATCGCCGGGGAGCGAGTGATAGTAGCCGCCGGTGTTTACGTATTCGAATTTGCCATTTTCGTGATAGTGACGCTCGGCGTCGGCGCCTTTGAAGAGGAAACCTTCGATTTCGTTGGCGGCGTTGAGCGTGTAGCCTTCTTTTTTGAAGAGAGATTCGGCATAGCCTTTGAGGACGCCGCGAATGTCGGCGGAATAGGGCGAACCATCCTTGTCGATTACTTCCCCGAAAACGAGGACTTTGCCGCTGCCGAAATAGTCGGCGGGAGCCCAGTAGAACGAGCCCCAATCGATGCCGAGGCGGAGGTCGCTTTCCCGCTGAGCGGTGAAGCCGCGGATGGAAGAGCCGTCGAAGGTGAGATTGTCCCAGGATTTGAGGAGGAATTTCTTGTCGTAATCGAGCATGTGGAGGCGGCCTTCGAGGTCGCTGAAAAGGACGGTGATGGCCTTGATGCGCTTTTCGTTCGTGAGGTATTTGAGGCGGTCTTCCTGAATTTTATGAACGGGGGTGCGATTCTGGCGCTGCTCTTTGGCTTTGAGATTGAGCTCTTCGAGTTCTTCGTAGGTGAGAGAAAGAAAATTGCGCAATTCAGTGGACATGAATCTCCTTGATTGGGAGCGCTAAA
>WNFR01006479.1_pt1 | contig 11970 bp, 4 predicted proteins | sample 5400221 | NCBI WGS metagenome assembly WNFR01 (sample SAMN13153357, study PRJNA577476) | soil metagenome | isolation source: 40 cm soil under Madrone tree | place: USA:California | collected 2016-06-14 | reverse complement strand
CGATAGCCGCCTGCAAGTCACGATTAGTAGCAGCAATCACCCGAACATTCGTTCGGATAGATCCAGTTCCACCGACACGTTCGAATTCATGTTCCTGCAAAACACGCAACAGAGCGATCTGGGTCTCGGCAGGAAGCTCGCCGACTTCATCGAGGAAGATCGTGCCTCCTTCAGCCAGCTCAAAGCGTCCTAAGCGTCGCTGAGTTGCCCCGGTGAAGGCGCCCTTCTCATGGCCGAACAATTCTGATGCGATCAAGTCGCGTGGGATCGCGGCGCAGTTAACACTGACAAACGCTCGCGAGCAACGCTGTGAGCGTTTGTGGACGGCACGCGCGATCAGTTCTTTGCCCGTCCCGGTTTCACCGGTGATCAGAACGGTGGAGTCTGTGGGAGCAACCTTGGAGACACGAGAGAGCACCGCGTGTAGGGCTGAAGAAACTCCCACGATCTCCTCGAACATCGATGCTCTAGCGATTTCTTCGCGCAGCGCGACGTTCTCGTTCTGGAGTCGCTGCTCAGCCTGCTTGCGCTCCTCGATATCGGTCGCTGCGGCATACCAACGTGTGACGCGTCCTTGTTCATCTCGTAGCGGGCTCCAGCGGAAGAGAAACCAGCGATACTTCCCGTCTTTTCTCATAAAACGTGCTTCGTATTCGTGTGGGATGCCACTTGAGAATTTACTTTGCGTTTCGTTGGTCAAGCGTTCCCAATCATCTGGGTGATAATATTTTCGACGGTCGGAGCTCCGCCACTCCTCAAGAGTAAACCCGAAATAATCGAGCATGGTTTGATTGGCATAAAGACGAGTGCGATCGCGATCTGGCCCTAAAACGGCGACGTACTGCGGCGCGAAATCCAGGATCTGTCGAAGCTCCATTTCGCTTAGCCGGATCTTCTCTTCCGCCTGCTTTGCCGCGGTGATGTCCGTCACCGCACCCACATATTCGAGGTTGCCGGAGGTCTCCAATGCGCGAGCTAAAACCTGGATGTACTTGACCGAACCGTCCGGCATCAACAAACGATGCTCAAAATCAAGATTTGCCCTTGCCTCGGACGCGCGGTCGATAGTCTGCTGCGCGATATCTCTGTCGTCAGGATGAATGCGCTGGAGAACTAACTTCGACCTGGGCTTAACCGCTCGATCATACTCAAAGATCTTGTAGGTTTCCTCCGACCAGAAGATTTCTCCACTCGAAACGTTCCAGCCGAAACTGCCTGTGTGGCTCAATTTCTGCGCTTCCGACAAGTAAGCTTCACTCCTTCGCAGCTTTTCTTCTCCCCTCCTCCGCTCGTCAATGTCCGTAAGCAAGTTATACCAACGGACGACGCGACCTTCAGCGTCACGCAGAGACAGGCCACGTGAGTGAAACCAACGGTACGCACCGTCAGCACGGCGCAGACGGTGGTCAATGTCATAGGGATCCCCGGTTTCGACCGAGTGCCTCCAAGCGGCGACCGCCTGAGGGAGATCATCTGGATGGACGGCTTCGCCGGTACTCCAACCTTTCAATTCTTCAAGAGTCTTGCCGAAGTATTCCAGGACTTGGTTGTTGACGAATTCGACTCCACCTTCCCGCGTCATTATAGCTACCAGGCCGGCGATGCCATCGACGATCAGGCGAAGAGTCTTTTCGCCCGCGCTCACGGCATCTTCCGCGCGCTTGCTCTCGGTGATGTCCGTAACCGCTCCCACGAACTCCAAGCGGCCCGATTCGTCCCCTGCGCGACGGCCCACGATCCGTAAGTATTTGACAGATCCATCTGGCATCAGCAGCCGATGATGAAAATCGAATTCCGTCTTCTCGCGCGAAACGCGTTCGATGAGTTGCTCCACAGCCGATCTGTCATCGGGATGAACTCGCTGGAGCGCCAACTCCAATGTAGGCTTAGTCGTTCGATCGTAGTCAAAGATGTTGTAGGTTTCATTCGACCAGCAGATTTCTCCACTAGAAACATTCCAGCCGAAACTGCCCGTCTGACTTAAGCTCTGCCCTTGAGCCAGGAAAGCCTCGCTGCGGTGCAGGTCAGAATAGAGGGTGGCATTCTCCAGAGAAATCGCGGCTTGCGAAGCCAGCATCTCCAGCACCGCGAGTCGTTCCGGCGTGAACGCGCCCGGAGTCAAATTGTTCTCCAGATAGAGCGCGCCAATGAGTTTCGTTTGCTTTACGATGGGCAGACACAAGACGGATCTGGTGCGCTTCGCCCGCACATACTCATCCTCCGAGTACAAGTTCGCGAGCGAAGCATCATCAAGAACCACGCGCGCCCGCGTCCGGATCACGTAATGAAGCGCGGATTGGGGGATTTCAGATGGCGTGACGGCTGCCCGTCGAACCGTGACGTCTACCCTTTTGTGGCCGGCGACGGCCTCTGCCTCGATCTGCGGCTCATCACCACGGAGAAGGACGAGCAGTCCCCGCTGCGCCCCGGCATGCTCGACCGCGATTCGCATCAGCTTCTCAATTAGTTTGCGGAGGTCAATCTCGCTCGAGAGTGCCTGCGAGGCCTTGATTACAGTCTCGATGTCCAATTGTCCGACAGGCGCGCCAATCGTGGCAATTGGTGAGGTAGGATCCAGTTCCTTATGCAGGTGCGGGTACAGTTCCTCGAGTTGCTTCACCTTGCCTAGCGCGCCCCAGCGGTCATAGCAGTTCCGCGCATTCCGTAAATAAGCATGAGCGATCGTATCGAAGCCGCGCCCCGAGTAAAACCGCGCGGCCACCTCATAGGCGAGGCCCTCATTCTGGACGAAGCCGTGTTCGCGCGCCAATAGGATGCCCTGCTCGTATTGGCGCATGGCTTCGAGATCCCGACCTTCAAGGCGAGCGATCTCGGCCAATACCAGCGCGTGCTTATCAGCGAAAGTCGGTGGATAGTTTTCGGCCCATTCGCGCAGTTGTTCCCGATGTAGGGTCAGGAGTTCCCGCCACCCTTGCTGTTGGTCGGCCGACGCGTTCTCGTAGCATGCCGCCACCGTAAGCGCGGCATAGTAGAAGTAGTCTAGCTGCTGGATCTGAGCGACTGAGGTCCAAAGCAGCACCTTCACCTTGCCAGCTGCCGCGAGAGCCTCTGTGTAGTCGCTCGACAGGAACCGCGCCTTCAGTTTGAGCATCCAGTACCAGAAGATCATCAAGGCCATCCGATTCCCTGTCAGCTGCGCCTCGAACGTCGCCTCGTCGAACTGCGCGTCGCTGAAAGTGGAAAAGGTCGTGGTCCGGCCCTGCATGTTCGCGATGAAGCGTTGCTGGCTCCGGATGATATCTGCGACGTCGCCGTACTTGGCCCTTCGGGTAAACTCCAGCGCCATCTCCGACTCGCGCCACACCACGTCCAGCGGATCGTTCCGCAGGAGAAGGCCTGCAATACATGGCGTCATACCGTAGCAAGCGAATGTCAGATCACCCGTCTCAATCGCGGTTCGAAAGGTCGCCCGCATGAAGTCGATAGCGCTCGAGATTGGCTGCGTCCAAGGGGTGACGGTTCCCATGGTGTGGTAAATCTTCGCCTGGTAGGCGATGAAGCCGTGCTTTTCGACAAGGTCGCATGCGAGTTTGGCAAAACGATAACCATCGGTGTAACGATGAAAGACCGGGCCGAGGAAGCTCCCGAAATAGCCAAAGGCTAGCGCGGAAGCGCCGCTCGTGCCGTGCTGCATGCCGACCTTCACCATGCAGCACGCCTGGAAGCAACACAAACGGAAGTCGGTTAAGTAGGCGGGGGGGCTAACGACCGAGAGTACTTGCATGGCCGCCTGCATCTCCGGATCGGTCATCAGCGGCAGATCGATCAGGCTCTCGATCGGCCGCATATCGAGCGTCTGCCAGACCGTGTCGTATTCGGTCTGGACCTGCTCCTGGGTCGGGTGCGCCGGCAGGTCAATGCCGAACAGGCGCAAGCAGGTCAGCGCACTGGCCACAGCCTCGTGGTTTTCCGACTTCATGATATGGAGCTGGATCTTCAGGTGGTAGACCGCCGCCTGGTCGACTCTCGACGCCCCGCGTTGCAATAACTCCGCAATCAGTTGCTCGGCTCTGTCGAAGTTACCGATAAGAAACTCGCACTGCGCGCGTTCGAGCCACAGGCTGAAAGTCAACCCGTACTGGCCGCCCCAATCTGTTTCGTCCAACAGCGCCATGCCGGCCGAAAAATATGCGAGCGCCGACTCGTAGGCCGCCGATGCCTTGGCTTTTCGCCCAGCGCGCAGATTGATCGTCGCCACCTGCGATTTCTCGTCCCGATCGACTAGCAGTGCTGCACCTCGATTGAGTTGGTTCGTGACATCGAACAGATGCTCGGCGAGTTGGTCCGCCGACATGCTTGGCAACAGCACACGGCCGATGCCCAGGTGGACTTCGGCTCGGTGCTCCTCGGGAATCAGTGAATAGGCGGCCTGTTGGATCCGGTCGTGCAGAAATCTATAGCCGTTCTCCTGGCGTAAGACGAGTCCGGCGCGGACGGCTTCCCGAAGGGCCGCGTGGATCGCCTCCTCCGTCTCTCCGTGAACTAACGTGAGAGTGGCGGTATCGGCGACATTACCCAGGCACGCCAGCTGTTTCACGGCTTCCTGCGTTTGCTTGGACAACCGCCTCAGCTTCCCGGCCATGAGGTCCACGACATTGTCGGTGTGGCTCTTGGCGCGAATTCGATTCATGTCCCATTGCCAAGCCCGCGAGACTGAGTCAAACCCGAGCAGCCCTTCCTCCGCCATCGCGGTGAAGAACTGGATCGCGAAGAATGGATTTCCGCCGGTCTTCTCCTGCACCAGCTGAGCGAAAGGCCGTGCACGCTCTGGCTCGCAATGCAGAGCATCGCCGACGAGTCTGCTGACATCGTCGAGCCCGAGTGGCGCCAGCACGATTTCCCGAACCCGCACCCCAGCTCTGCGGATTGCTTCCAGAGTCCTCACGAGCGGGTGGGAAAGAGTGACCTCATTGTCCCGGTAGGCGCCGACCATCATGAGGTGCCGCACCTCTGGGTGCGTGACCAGACGCTCAATCAAGTCGAGTGTTGCTGCATCTAGCCATTGCAAATCATCAAGAAACAGCGCGAGTGGGTGCTCCGGGCGGGCGAACGCACACAGGAAACGCCGGAAAACCATCTGGAAACGGTTCTGCGCATCTCGCGGCGGCAGGTCTGAAACTGGTGGCTGCTTCCCGATGATGAACTCCACCTCGGGGATAAGGCTGACGATCAACTGCCCATTCGTCCCCACTGCTTCCAAGATGGTGTGCCGCCACTGTTCCACTTCCGCTTGGCTCTTCACGAGGATCTGACCCACCAACGTCTGGAAGGCCTGCGCCAGAGTCGCGTAAGGAATGTCGCGTTTGTACTGGTCGAACTTGCCCCCCGCGAAAAGCCCGCGAGGCGGAACAAGCGCTTTGTGCAGCTCGTTTACCACTGAGGATTTGCCGACGCCGGCATAACCGGATACGAGCACGAGCTCTGGCGCACCCTGGGCCACGACCCGGTCGAAGGCCGCGAGCAGGGTGTCGATCTCGCGCTCCCGCCCGTACAACTTTTCGGGGATCAGCAACCGGTCGGACGCGTCGTCTGCGCCAATCGTGAATGGAGCGATGCAACTATGGGACTCCCATTCCGCCAGTGACCGCCGAAGATCGGCTTCAAGACCGGAGGCAGTCTGATAGCGCTCCTCGGCGTTTTTGGCGAGGAGCTTCATAGTGATAGCAGACAGCGGCTCGGGGACTGTGGCGCGCTCACCTGGCGGTGTCGGCTGGCGTGCAATGTGGCAGTGGACCCACTCCAAGGGGTCGGCGGCGGCAAAGGGCAGCGCACCCGTAAGCATCTGGTACAAGGTGACGCCCAAAGCGTAGAGATCGCTGCGGGCGTCAATCGAGCGGTTCATGCGGCCAGTCTGCTCGGGTGCCATATACGCAAGGGTGCCGGCAATAATCTCGGGCGGTACGGGCGACTGGCGCTCGCGCGGCAGTTGGGACGCAATCCCGAAGGCGGTGAGCCACACGTTGTCGGCGTCGTCGACGAGCACATTCGCAGGCTTGATGTCCTTATGTATGAGGCCGCGCCGATGGGCCTGGCCGAGTGCTGTCGCCAAGCCAATGGCGATGCGCAGGAAGCGAGTCAGTTCGAGCGGTTGCCCTTGATTCCGTTCAAGAACGCGATCCAGTGGCTCACCGCCAGGATCCTTGAGTAAGAGGATCGTCCGCCCTTCGTGACGAGTAAGGGCCAGAGGCTTAGCCGCCCAGGCGGGATCGAGTTCGGCTGCGAGCGAGTATTCGTGCTCCAGCCGCCGGAGACTATGAGGTGACGGCTGTTCTGCGGAAGGCGCGATCGCCAGGACCGTCGATGGGTTACCGTGCTGTCGGCCGCGGTAAAGCGTGAAGTCCGCGCCTTCGCGGAGGGTCTCAAACACGTACCCAGAAGGTCCCGAGATGGAGGACATCCTCGTAGCCACGGCTGCACGACCGCAGGATATTGAGTTTGACGAGAGGCTAGGAGAACGTCAACAACAGATGCCAATTCCGAAGCAACTCGGGCGTGGATGGTTTTCGAAAATTCTCCTGCAGGAGGTTGTTGATTTATGCCCTTGCGGGATTGTCTCCGGCCCGACTATCCAGTCCAACCGGGAGGGTCAAGCACAGACAGCTGAGCTCGCTCCTCAGCCTGAGATATTGCCCCCTTCCTCTTCCACAAAGGCTTTGCAACCCTCAATGAAAGATTCTGAATTGCCTGTGCAATCATCTTCGTCAGCAACACCGCGAGCACTAGCCCACTGATATCCTGCTTCATGACCACTGCAATCTACCGTACATGGATAGCCATGAAAGTATTCAGTCGCTGACGTAGGAGTAGTAGCTATCGGGTCCCGACGAAGTTCTACTTTCTTGGCGTCATCCATCATCCATACGCCGCCAACTACGACTGTGAGCGCAGTCGCGCATACACCGACAATCTTCATGGCCATTTCGCACTCCGACCGAAATCCATGAAGTCACGAGTGAGGAATCACTTACAGACCCCGCACTTCCCGCCTTCTTTGGCGCAGTGCTTGCAATACTTGCAATTCTTGCAGGTATGGCAGGGGTCGGCACCTGTGCAGGTCGCTGCAATAATGTCGAGCGGAATCTGGTTGATGAGAAGAATCGACAACAGGAGTTGCGCGAGGGCAACGAGGAGCCTTGATTTCAGCATTGCGTGTCCTCCGGGGTCAGATTGGGCACAGGGTATGCGCGCAGCATGTACTGATTCACCATATTCGTCAAGCGCTATCACGTTTAAGATCCGGTACAGTAATTCTTGACACCTCTTACTTTTGGTATACTATAGGCGTAGTTAATCCCCACGACATATCACTAACGGAGGCTCAGCCCATGAGAGTAGCTTGCTCATTGATTCTTTCGGCGTCACTTCTCTTCCCAAGCGCGGTGTTGCCCTTGACGCAGACACCGCAAGATAAGAATGCCAAACAGGCTGCTCAAGAGCCTCAACCGGTGGCTCCGGTCGTCAAGCAACCTCTCGCATTTGGCTTGGAGGATGCTACTCCGGTCAAGCTACGCATAAATAGGAACATTTCGTCCGCCGATGCCCAGGTCAATGAGACCGTTGATTTCGAAGTTCTTGAGGAGGTTAAGGTCCACGATGTCGTTGTGATTCCCCGTGGAGGTACGGCTTGGGCAACGGTAACTGAGGCCCAACCTAAGAGAAGAATGGGACGCGCAGGCAAGCTCAACATCAACATTGACAATGTGCGTCTCACTTCTGGCGAGAAAATAGCTTTGCGGGCGATCAAGCAGGTCGTCCGAAGAGATCGCTTTGGGTAGTTCCGGCAAGGATGCGCGGTTCCTAGACAAGCTTCGCCGTCTGTTGGGGCAAGTCAAACGAGGAAGATCGCAAGCTCGTGTTGTACATGGTCCAGAAAATGGCCCGACACTAGGTCCGCTCGCCTATGGCTGAGAACGACTACCCGCTCCGAAGTGTCCACCTATTCTCCAAGTGGACACTTCCCGATGTGTCCAAAAGGCTCATCTTCCTTACTCACCCTCACTTCGTCCACACGTCACTGACCGTACGCCCACGATGAGCGGTGCAGCGCATTTTTCGACTCGACAAGATTAAAAAGACATTTATGGTTGTTTATTTTCGCGCGGACCGCTGAAGGCGCCAGAAGCATGCTAGCGCCTTGACGCCGCAGGAGATGCACGAAGAATTCTCGTACGCACGCGCGCGACGCACTAATTGTTTCCAATCTATCGCAAGTTTCGATTGGACAGCGGGACGCAGAGTCTTTAATGTCAGCGCCCAACAAGGTCGTGACCAATCCCCTCGTCGTTGAAGTGGGAGATGGCCCACCACCCAGGGAGGTAGTCTCCGATGGTTTTTGGTCGCGGAATGTTAGTGTGTGTCCTGTTGATGTTCGCCGCGCTCGTATCCATTCAAGTCCATGCACAAGTCACCGGAGCCACACTATCCGGCACGGTCACAGACACTTCGGGCGGCATAATACGCGACGCCGAAGTTTCCGTGAAAAATACTGCTACGGGCATCAGCCGGGCCGTTACGGTTGATTCCGCGGGTTTTTACACGGTTCCCAACCTGCTTGCTGGAATTTACGAGGTTAGAGTCACGGCAGCGGGATTTTCCACCGCGTTGCATTCGGACCTTACGCTGGCTGTTGGCGCGCAACAACAGCTCAACTTCTCTTTGAGGGTCGGGACAGCAACTGAGACGGTGAAGGTGACGGCAGCGACGCAAATCGAACTCACCTCTTCGACCCTGACCGGACACGTCGATTCTCAGACGGTGCTGGACTTGCCTCTGAACGGGCGAGACTGGACTTCTCTAGCCACCCTTCACCCCGGCGTGAACTTGATCGAAAATCAAATGGACTATTCTCTTGGATCTGCTCGCGGAAATCGTGGTTTCGGAGCGCAACTCACGGTCTCAGGCCAAAGGACAACAAACAACAATTACCGGCTGGATGGCGTGAGCGTCAACGATTATGCCAACAGCGGCCCAGGCAACGTGATTGGCGCAGCCGTGGGTGTAGATGCGATTCAAGAATTCTCAGTACTGACGGGAGGTTTCTCGGCCGAATACGGCAAGGCCACCGGTGGAGTCATAAACGCCATCACCAAGTCGGGCACGAATGACTTCCACGGCGACGTATACGAGTTCCTTCGAAACAGTGCATTGGACTCAAGAGATTATTTTTCCAGGAGTGGCAACACCCCGGTGGCAGCATTCCGCCGCAACCAGTTCGGTGCCGCTGCGGGCGGGCCCATTATTAAGGATAAGACCTTTATCTTCGGCGACTACGAAGGGATGCGGCAGGCGAAGGGAATTACCACGACGATTAAAGTTCCATCCGACTCCGCTCGCGCGGGAACACTTCACTATGATCCTGCGGGTCCTCCCCCAAATTTATGCACCGTGACTATGCCGGGCACATGCACGGTAACGGTGGACCCTGCAGCAGCGGCGGAGTTGGTAATGTTTCCTCATGCGACGCCGGGCACTTCGGTTCTCGATAGCGGGAAATTTATCAACTCTGGTTTGCAAATTGTCCCGGAAAATTTCTATACGGTGCGGGTGGATCACAAACTTGGCACGAAGGACACTCTGTTCGGAACGTATCTGTTTGACGACACGGACTTAAAGCAACCCGACGCCTTTAACAACGATATCCTCAATACGCACACCACGCGGCAGACCGTAGTGCTGGAAGAGAGCCACACGTTCGGCGCCAGCGTTGTCAATGCCGCGCGAGTTGGTTTCAGCCGCACTCATGCGCGCAACCTTACACCGGCTGGTGCGGTCAATCCCGCAGCGCTACTAACATCGTTGGGTAGCATGCCGGGACAAACTGCACCCATGATGGCTATTAGTGGATATACCAGGAATCAAGGGGGCGTCGGATCGGCGCCCTTTTTTGATCATGTCCTTAATAATTATCAGTTCTCTGACGACGCGTTCTGGACATTCGGAGTCCACAATCTGAAGTTCGGAACGGACATTGAACGCATGCAATACAATTTAATTGCGCACGAGAACCCGGGCGGAAGATGGAATTTCTCAAACCTGGCGGCTTTTCTCACCAACAATGCGAAGCATTTCGAGGCGGGGATACCGTCCACGATTACACCGCGGGAATTGAGGCAAACGCTTTTCGCAGGATATGTTCAGGACGACTGGCGCTTCCGTCCCAATCTCACTCTGAATCTCGGCCTGCGTTACGAGATGACCACGGCCATTAATGACGCCCAAGGGAAAATAACCAATGTGGTCGATATAGCCGGTCCAAAGTTGCAGTGTGGGACTTTGTTTAATTCTGGTTTTAATCCTGGAAATGGCGTGCCTCCCGCCGGCTCTGCCTGCGACAGTGTTGGTCCTTACTTAAACCCCACGCGTCTTAACTTCGCGCCTCGAATTGGATTTGCCTGGGACCCATTCCGCGATGGAAAGACCTCCGTCCGTGCAGCCTTTGGCATTTACGACGTGTTACCGCTGCCTGGCTATTTCTTAACCCTGCAAAACCAATCTGCGCCGTTCATCATATTTGACAGCGTGGATAAACCTTCGTCTGGAACAAACACCTTGGCAGGACAATTTTACTCAGGAGGCGCTGGCCTGCTGACAAATCCGCCAAAGGGAGCCCGACTAGGAGCGTTGGCTACCTCCACGATTGAGGCGCACCCTCATCGAAGTTACGTGTCGCAATGGAACCTCAACGTGCAGCGGCAAATTGCGCCGGACTTGTCTGTTTCCCTGGGCTATGTGGGATCTCATGGAGTCCACATGTTGATTCGCGGAGATGACGGCAACATGACGATTCCTACACTCACCTCCGCAGGATATCTCTTCCCATGCGGACCTCCGATAAATCCAGATGGATCGTGCACCGCGGGCAATAACGCTGCGGGGACGTCAGCGAAAATCAACCAATCCTTAGGAATTATTCGGTATCTGTATTGGGGCAGCGACTCTTTCTATGACGCTATGAACCTCAGTATCGATAAGAGATTGAGCCACGGCTTCCAATTCCAGGTTGCTTACACGTGGTCAAAATCGATTGACGACAACTCCTCAACTATCGCGGGAGACACATTCGGAAATAGCATCAACTCCTTGTACTGGTTCGCCCCGAAATCACTTCGTGGCCTTTCCGACTTCAACGTTGGGCAAAGTGCAGCCATTAACATGCTTTGGGCTGTGCCTACGCCTAAATCGTGGAGCGGCTTCGTAAAGTCGGCGGTTGGAGGGTGGCAGCTCGGCGGCATCTTCAAGATCAATACTGGGATCCCCACCACTGTGATTATTGATGGAGACCCAGCGGGATTGGGGAATAGCGGCGCTGACCAATTCGGCATTCCGAACCGCATTCCCGGATGCGATCCGGTTAACCACAACTACATCGGTGGAACAAACCCTTCGTACATTAATACAAGTTGCTATACTCTCCCGACCGCACCGGCTTCGTTTGCCGCCCAGTGCGCTAGTTTCTCGGGAGTAACAACCCCTCCACCTGCCGGCCGCGGATATTGCGCGAATCTGCTGGGCAATGCGGGCCGCAATACCGTCATTGGTCCAAAACTTGTAAATTTGGATTTCTCCGTATTGAAGAACATCCCAATTCATCGCATCTCGGAAACCTTCAATGTTCAGTTCCGGGCGGAAATCTTCAATATTTTCAATCACACCAACTTTAATCCTCCGGAGCCAATCAACGGCGCTGGGATCTTTGACCAGAATGGAGCGGTCATAGCCAACGGCGAAATGGACACTTTGGCGACCCAACCGCGAGACGTCCAATTCGCCTTGAAAGTGATTTGGTAGTAGAAAGAGCTCGCGGCAGGCCAATGCCCAGCCATTGGCCTAATCGCGATTGAGGGCGCGCTTGAGGGCGACGAAGCGGCATCCAGCGCTTGCAGCTTCTTGCTAAGGATGCCCAGCTATTGGTCCAGTAGTGGCTTACAAATTTGAGTGCAGCAGTAAATA
>WNFR01006478.1_pt1 | contig 11970 bp, 6 predicted proteins | sample 5400221 | NCBI WGS metagenome assembly WNFR01 (sample SAMN13153357, study PRJNA577476) | soil metagenome | isolation source: 40 cm soil under Madrone tree | place: USA:California | collected 2016-06-14 | reverse complement strand
GCAGCAGCAGGGCGGCGAAAAGGCCGGCCATCGAACCACCGATCACCACCGCCTTTGGCTTGGTACGTACCTTCCCGTGACCATCGTTCATGAGCTCTCCTCCCTTTCGGCTGTTCGCCGAATCCGATCGAGACGCGCCTTATTTATCGTTTGATCAATTATGGCGCTGTCATTGCGTTAAGTCAACATTTATTTATCATTTGATAAATAAGATATGGGAACTGCCCCTTTCTGACCAGCGAGGCTTGGTCTCTTGGGACTGGTCCGTTGCTTGGGATCGATTGAGCAAAACTAGGCGATTGGATGTACAAATGCTGAAAGCGTCCACTCCAACCGAAGAATCAGTCGTGAAACCATCCGCCAAAGCCCGTCCGCGAAGTGCAACCAGAGGGCCACCGCGACTCGATCCGACCCAACGCGAGGCCATCATCACCCGAGAAGCTGTTGCGTTTTTCGCCGAATGCGGGTTCGAAGGGCAAACCCGCGAACTCGCGAAGCGGCTGCGGATCACCCAACCCCTGCTCTACCGATACTTTCCCACCAAGGAAGCGCTTATCGAGCGCGTCTATCAGGAAGTCTTCGTCGGCCGCTGGAAGGCGTCGTGGGGAAAGCTGATCACGGACCGGGCCGAACCATTGAAGTCAAGGCTTACCCAATTCTATCGCGAGTATGCGGAAGCAATCCTCACTTATGAGTGGATCCGCCTGTTCATGTTCGCGGGCCTCAAGGATCTTGGATTGAATGCCCGCTACCTAAAAATGTTACGCGAACGCGTCTTTGAGAAGGTGATCGTAGAGATCCGAGCCGAATACGGCCGTCCTCCTATCGCCCAACTTCCAATCACCGTTTTGGAAATTGAGATGGTGTGGGGTCTTCACGCGGCGATTTTCTACTTGGGTGTTCGCCAGTTCATCTACGGGATGCCTCTGGAAGCGGACGTGAACTCGATCATCGACGCTAAGGTAACGACCTTTCTCAGTGGCATCCGGTGCATCCTGCCGGCGAAATCGAGAGTTTGATTTGGCCGGTCTTAAGCGTCCATCGTGCTTGACCGGCCGATGCCCGCTTCCGGACCCGCACTGAAACGCTCGACGAGAAAATCGATGAACAAACGCACCTTGACGGCGAGATGGCGCGTCGGAGGGTAGATCGCATAAAGGGTCAGCGGAGCGATCTGCCAGTTCAAACGAAGATAGAGGCGCAGGTGAAGGTTCCCGTCTCTCGTCGAGACAAATCAGACTGGTACTGTTTGATGACATCAGACAGATTGGGAACCGTTTTCCGACCGAGAAAGAGGTCTGGGAAGCCGCACTGATTGAAGGCTTGGTAACCGACGTTCCCGTGGCAGACGAGGAAAGCGGGCAGCCCAGCATCGATAGAGGCCCGCGGACGGCGCGTAAGCCGAGCGAAAGGACAAGCAATGGCCAAGAACACGATTTGCCTGTGGTACGATAAGGACGCAGAGGCTGCTGCCCGCTTCTACGCCGAAACCTTTCCCAACAGCGCCGTGGGTGTCGTCCACCGTGCACCCAGTGATTATCCATCCGGCAAGGAGGGCGACGTGCTGACGGTAGAATTCACAGTCGCCGGCGTCCCCTGCATCGGTCTTAACGGCGGTCCCGCGTTCAAGCATAACGAAGCTTTCTCGTTTCAGATCGCCACCGATGATCAGCAAGAGACCGACCGCTACTGGAACGCTATTGTCGGCAATGGAGGCCAAGAGAGCGCGTGCGGCTGGTGCAAGGACAAGTGGGGCATCTCCTGGCAAATCACGCCGCGCGTGTTGACAGAGGCGCTGGCGGCCGGCGGCGATGAAGCAAAGCGCGCATTCGATGCCATGATGGGCATGAAGAAGATCGATGTCGCCGCGATCAAAGCGGCGCGCCGCGGCTGATGTTCACCACAAGAACTTCCCCGGATAGCCGTGTCTTGGCCGGACTCAGTCGTCGCGGGTGCGACACGATTCGCATTTCTCTCCGGCATCACGGCCACGGGAAATGCAGCGACGTGGCGGCGCCATTGTTGCACCGCATGAGCCGGTAGTGGCACTTAGCGGACTTGGGCAGGTCAGCAAATATCTGCTTTGCGCCAGAACCGGCCCTTGGCGTTATTCGCGGTTTATACTGTCACGACATGGTTTCGTCGCGCCATTCCGGTAAGTAGACCAGGCTACGCCGCGGCACATTACTGAAGAGAGTTAAGATACGCCTTCGCTGCCTTCAAATCGGCAGTTTCAAAGCCCTCGCTGAAGCGAGCGTACACCGACTGCAGAAGGCTGCGTGCCTCCACGATTTTACCTTGATTCTGCTGCAAACTCGCGAGGCTTGTGGACGTTCTCAGTTCCCATGACAGGGCACCCTGCCGGCGCGCCCAATCGAGCGAATGCAAAAAATGCTCCTCGGCCGCCGCCGCGGCCTGCGATGCACCCTCCCGCAGGATGAGTTCGCCTTTGATGCGAAGAAGCTCGGCGACGCACCAGCGCTCCTCGTTGCACTCGGATCGCGCGAGCGCCTCGTCGATGATCGAGAGCCCTTCGGCAGCCTTACCGTCGCGACCGAGGGCGTCGGCAATCTCGGCGAGAATTGGAGTGTAAAAGAGTGTAAAAGCGTTCTGAGGGATGTGGGTAAATGCGGTGCGGAGAAGCTCCAACCCAGCGCCCACCTCGCCGCGCTTGATGAGCAACACGCCTCCAAAACACCGCCCCCCGAGATTCCACAACTCAACCGCCTGCCTAGTGGAAAGGTCCATGAGCGTCTTTACGTAGCGCTCCGCCAAGGTCAGATCGCCGGCGAGAAGCGCGACGGGGCATGCTGACTGAAGTAGGGCATTGAACAGCGAATAAGGGTGATCGCTGGAGAGAGCGGCGACCACATGGGATTCGACGCTACGTATGGCCTGGTCAGCAAATCCCTGCAGCCAGAGTATTCGGGAATGATACGAATGCGCCAATAATCGCTGGTCGAATTGAAGCCTGACGATGTGCGACCTCCTGGCGACATAGCGAGCCAGCATGCGCTCGATTTGCCGCCGCGCACCTTCCAGGTCACCTAGAACTAGCAGGGCCGCGCCGACCAGACGGTCACCGATTGGCCCGTCGGCAGGATCGGCCGTCTTCACCGCGTGGGTGCAAAACCTCTCGGCCACCGCCAGCGCCGCCCGATAGCGGCCGCTTGTGAAGCAGTCGACCCACAAGCCCCAAAGCGCTCGCAAGCGGTAATCCGCATCGTCGAGGCTGTCCGCGATCTCAAGCGCGCTTGTCCAGGCGGCTAACGTCTCGGGGCCCGAGCCTTTGGTCAGAAACAGCGCCGCGCCAAGCGCCGCATACAATTGCATATTGCGACGCCCGTCTCGGCTCTCGGCGGGGCCGGAAAGTGCCCGCTCGACGCGACCGCGACACTCCTCCGTCAGCGACAAGTGCACCCATAGCGGTACCGCAGCCACGGTCAGCGCTACGCCGACTTCGGCGGCGCCAGTCGGCGAGAAGGCCCAATCCAAGGCCGCGCGCACCTGTCCGACCTGATGGCCGTAGCGCACCAGCCACTTGGCCGTTGGCAATGTGTCCAGCTCTATTTCGGCGCTGTCAAAGAGATCCCGGTAATAATTGGCATGGCGTCGTGCCACCTGGTCGAACTCGCCGCTTTCAGCGAGCTTCTCGAGGGCGTAAGCGCGCGTGGTCTCGTGCAGCCGATAATGCGCGATCACGCTTCCGGCCTCCAAGGTAACGAGAGACTTCGTGACAAGGTTTGCCAGGGAGCAGATCACCTCGGATGCGGCGATCTCGCTACCCGCCGCCACCGAACTCACCGCTTCCGCCGTAAAGTCGCCGGCGAATACGGCAAGCCGCCGCATGACCAAGCGTTCGGACTCGGGCAGCAACTCATAGCTCCAGTCCAGCGTTGCACGCAGTGTCTGATGCCGTGGCAAAGCCGTTCGGCGGCCGCCGGTCAGCATTCCGAAGCGGTTATCCAGGCCCGCGGCGACCCGCTGGAGCCCAAGGGTGGCGACGCGAGTCGCCGCCAAATCGATGGCCAACGGAATGCCGTCAAGCCGCCGACAGATTGCAGCAACTACTGGAAGGTTCTCTCCATTCGGCGAGAAATCCGAGCACAACGCCCTCGTCGTGGCGATGAAGAGCTGCACTGCGCTGTGACCAAGTATATTGTCGGGTTCTTCAAACTGCGGGGGCACATCCAATGGAGGAACGCGGTAAACGTACTCGCCCTCGATCTTCAGGATCTCCCGGCTCGTTGCAAGAATGGTCGTTCGCGGACACATGCGCACGACCGTTTCCGCCAATTTGGCTGCCGCGTCGATAACGTGCTCGCAATTATCGAGAACAAGCAGAAGTCTCTCGGCTCCGATGGCCCGAGCGACGGACTCAGCTGAAATCTCGTCGCCGCCTAACTTCAGGCCAAGGATCCCCGTCACCGCGGTCGGCACCAGACCGGGATCCGACAGCGACACAAGTTCGACGAGCCGAACGTCACCCTGAAAGTTCGGGAATAAGCCACGGGCCACCTCCAGTGCCAGCCTGGTTTTCCCAATTCCCCCTGGTCCAGTCAGCGTTACCACCCGGTAGGCGGACAGAAGACCGCGCAATTGCTGCACGGCATTGGCGCGGCCGACCAGTTCGGATGTTGCCGCGGGCAAGTTGGTCTGAAATGGTTCGGCTGGGGTTCGCATCGGTTCGAGATCAATCGAATCTGCTGATGAGGTGTCCTCTTGCCTGGATGTCCACGCTCCGAGTAGGCGATAGCCACGACCGGACGCCGTCTTCAGTATTCCGCGATCGGAACCGAGTGCCTTGCGAATCGCGGATATGTGAAACTGGAGCGTATTGTCCTCTACGATCGCGCCCGGCCAGACGCGAGCCGAGAGGTCGTTCTTGGTGACAAGCTCGCCTGCCGACTGAACCAGAACCTCGATGATTTCGAACGCGCGCCCCCCGATCGGTATGGGCACTCCACGCGCTCGCAGTTCGCGCCGAGCGAGATCGACCTCCCACTTGCCCAACTCATACACCAGCCGTCGATCTTGTGCGCGCACTCATTGCTCCTATTCAGCATATCTCACGTTTCATCAGAATTTAGCAGCGCGCAAGCCATTGCAGTCAGTTCCATCGCTGGCCGACGCCGACCGCTTTTCGGGTACGGCCTCTGAATTTCTCAGAAATGTTCAGACCTGCTTCAAGGAATTGCTGCGCCTCGCCAGGATAGAATATCGTTCTGCTACCGCATACTGCACTCCAATCGGGCCGTATGATCATCAACGGAGGGCGGCACGAGCCTCTGGCGCCCTTCGGGCCGTTAGACGGTCAGGCCTTGGCCGGGAGAACTGCGGTTTCGACCTGGAAGCGACCGTGCTCGGTGCTCAACTCTCGGCCTCAGTCCCGTCCGGCGTCAAAGACTCACTTAAGGATTACGAGCGGGCGGACGCCGCACAAACCGCAACACCGGTTGCTGCTCAGGCAATCGCGGAACCACGCATCTGCAGAGAAGAGGAGCTGTCACATGTCGCGCAAGAACGCATTGGTGGTCGGCGCATCTGGCGTCATTGGCAACGCGATCGTTCGTTATCTGCAAACGCGTCCCGACTGGAACGTGGTAGGTCTTACACGTCGACCAGCGCCGTCGTTCATGTCCGACGTGACATGGGTCGAAGTGGATATAAACGACGTGGAGGCAGTTAAAACTGAAAAGGCGGCGCTCTCCACGATAACGCATGTCTTCTATTCCGCTTATGTGCCTGACAAGGATCTCGCACTAGAGTCGAAGAAGAACGGAACCATGTTCCGCAGCCTTCTCGCCGGCCTTGCCGCGAGTGGAGCTCCCCTTGAACGAATAGTATTGTTTCAGGGGGGCAAGGTTTACGGTCTCCATTTGGGGCCAGTGAAAACACCCATGCGCGAAGATGATCCGCGTCATATGCCTCCCAATTTCTACTATGAACTTGAAGACATACTCGCGAGCGAAGCCGCCAGGAGCGGCTGGAGTTTCTCGTTGTTGCGCCCGGATGTGGTTCTGGGTTCAATTCCTGGTCAGCCACTCAATCTTGCGATGATTATTGGGGCTTACGCAGCGTTTTGTCGCGAATTGCGCGTCCCATTTCGATTTCCGGGCTCAGCCGCTGCCTATCGGGCGCTGATGCAGGCTACCGATGCCGATCTGCTGGCCCGGGTAAGTGCTTGGGCGGCTACTGCCCCCGTTGCCGCAGGAGAAGCGTACAATGTTGCAAACGGCGATCTCTTCCGCTGGGAGAACCTCTGGCCGCTACTTGGACGACATATCGGGATGGAAGTAGGCGCCCCGCTGTCCATTCGCCTGGTCAAGCATATGAGTGACAAAGGTGGTCTATGGTCGGATTTAGTTCGACGACACGCCCTCGTCACGTTGGACTACGACCAAGCAATAGCCTGGAGTTTTGGTGATTTTGTCTTCCACACTGAGTTCGATGTCGTCTCCGATCTGACTAAGCTACGTCTGCACGGCTGCCACGAGGTTCTCCGGACGGAGGATGGGCTAATAGAAAAGCTCAAACAACTGCAGACCGCACGCATGATTCCACCTCTGTTCGCATAGCTCTCCTCGCGATCGGAAGTTCGGGAGAGGGCAATGAAACACGCGGAATATGAGGCAATGTCGTTGCGCCAAACGTCCAGCCCTTACGATCTACTGATCCGAGGCAACATGCACACGTAGTCTACCGGGTGACATCACAAATGAAGCGAATTGCACTCATCATCGTCGTCACGTTGCCTCTCGTTGCATGCGGCAAGGAACAGCCCAAGAAGGTCGAAATCCGACCGGTGCGCGTGATCTCGATCCAGCACGCGCTAAGTGGCGATACAATCAGTTTGACAGGTCAAATCCAGGCCAAGGATCCGATCAATCTGGCTTTCAGGGTCGGCGGCCGCCTCCAGGAGAGAACCGTAGCAGTCGGCGATCCCGTTGCACCCGGCCAGGTCGTCGCGAGAATTGAACCCCAGGATTTCAAAAACTCGCTGCTTTCGGCGGAAGCCGATCTGGCTTCCGCGCAAGCCGTGCTGGCGAATTCGAAAGGCACAGAAGGTCGACAGAGCGAGCTGTTGAGCAAGGGATTTACGACGCAAGCTCAATACGACCAGGCCGAGCAGCAGAGGAAAACCGCGCAAGCGCAGGTCGAATCGGCGCAAGCCAGACTGCAGAACGCTAGAGACAATCTTACGTACACTGACCTCAAATCGGACGTCGAGGGATCGGTGACGGCGAAGGGAGCAGAACCTGGCGAAATCGTCGCAGCCGGGAGAATGATTCTGCAAGTCGCCAAGCAAGGCGACCGATACGCCGTCTTTAATGTCCCCTCCCAGCTAATTAGGCAGAGTCCGAAGGATCCGGAAGTGACCGTCTCCCTCTCGGATGACCCGACGATCGTTGCGACCGGTCGCGTCCGCGAGGTTGCTCCCCAGGCGGATGCAGCAACGGGCACCTATGTCGTGAAGGTCGCCCTCGACCATCCGCCGGATGCAATGCGTCTTGGCGCAACGATCATAGGACAGGTCAAGATACAATCAGAGCCCGTCATTCAGCTTCCCGGGACAGCGTTGACCCAAAGCGAGGGAAAGCCGGCAGTGTGGGTCGTCGATCCCGAGAGGAAGACAGTATCGCTCGTCCCTGTCACGGTCGGTCATTATGACACGTCCTCTGCCGTCGTGTCGCAGGGCTTAAAAGACGGGGATCTCGTTGTAACGGCGGGCGTTCAAGCACTGCGTCCCGGCCAAGAGGTCAGACTACTTGAAGCCGGCGCGGGCGCACAGAAATGAACCGCAGCTTCAACATTTCGGAATGGGCGCTGGCGCACCGTTCGTTCGTCTGGTTTTTGGTGATCATCATCGTTGCAGCGGGTGCAATGTCCTATTTGCGGCTGGGCCGCAACGAAGATCCGAATTTTACTATCAAGACCATGGTGGTTCAGGTCCTGTGGCCCGGCGCCAACATCACGGACACGCTACAGCAGGTCACGGATCGGGTGGAGAAGAAGCTCCAGGAAACGCCGGGTCTCGACTACATCAAGAGCTATACGGTTGCTGGCACATCTACGGTTTTCATCACCCTCAAAGGCTCCGTGGTCAGCCGGGATGTGCCTGATGTCTGGTATCAGGTACGCAAGAAGATCGGCGATATCAGGCAATATCTACCGCAAGGTATTGTCGGTCCATTCTTCAACGACGAGTTTGGCGACACCTATGGCGTCATCTATGCGTTCACTGCCGATGGATTCACACACCGGGAGCTGCGCGATCATGTGGAGAGCGTGCGCACTCGGCTTCTTGCGATCAATGATGTTTCGAAAATCGACATTTTTGGTGCGCAGGACGAGAAAATCTACGTTGAGTTCTCTTCACACCGGATCGCCGGCCTTCATCTCGATCGCCAGGCGTTGATACAAGCAGTCCAGGCCCAGAACGCTGTAACGCCCGCGGGCGTCATTCAAACATCGGACGAAGAAATTCGGGTCGATGTGACCGGCGGATTTCGCTCGGAAGCCGATCTGAGGAACGTCAATTTCGTGGCCAACGGACAAATCTTCCGGTTGTCCGATATCGCGACCATCAAACGCACCTATTCTGATCCGCCACAGTCGATGTTGCGCTTTAACGGGCAGCCCGCGATCGGAATCGGCATCGCAATGCGGGCCGGCGGAGATGTGCTGGCGCTCGGCCAAAACATCGAACGGGCGATGTCCGAGATCAGGGCGGATCTGCCCATCGGCATCGAACCGCACCTCGCTGCGGATCAGCCGAAAGTCGTCAAGGCTGCGGTTGACGATTTCATGGAGGCGTTATGGGAAGCGATCGGCATCGTGCTCGCCGTCAGCTTCATCAGCCTCGGCATTCGCGCTGGCGCTGTGGTTGCGTGCTCCATTCCGTTGGTGCTCGCCGCGGTGTTTGTCGGCATGGAGTTCGCGGGGATCGATCTGCAGCGCGTCTCGCTCGGCGCGCTTATTATTGCGCTGGGCCTCCTCGTCGATGACGCCATGATCACCGTCGAAACGATGGTGACCCAGCTTGAGGCTGGCACGGAGAAGACCAAGGCGGCCACCTTTGCCTATACCTCCACGGCGTTCCCGATGTTGACAGGAACGTTGGTGACGGTCGCGGGCTTCGTTCCTATCGGCTTTGCGAAGAGCGCTGCCGGCGAATACACGTTCTCGCTTTTTGCGGTCGTTGCGTTGGCACTCCTGCTCTCATGGATCGTGGCCGTTCTGTTCGCGCCACTGATAGGCGTTACCATCCTGCCCGACAAGATGAAGCATGCGGCTGAGGGAGAGCCCGGCCGTATCATGCGGGGCTTTCGCCGGGTGCTGACGGGAGCCATGCGTGCCAAATGGCTCACGATCGGTTTGACGTTGGCGGCATTGGTGGCGTCCATATTTGGACTACGCTTGGTTCCTCAGCAGTTCTTCCCAGCCTCCGACCGGCCCGAACTGCTTGTCGACCTGAAACCCTCGGAGGCCTCCTCCCTCTATGCAACGCAGAAAGTCGTTACAGCCTTCGAAGCACTCCTGAAGGGCGACCCCGAGATCGACCATTGGACGACCTATGTCGGTCAGGGAGCGGTTCGATTTTATCTGCCGCTCGATGTCCAACTCGCCAACGATTTCTTTGCCCAGTCGGTCATCGTTACCAAGAGCCTTGAGGCACGCGAGCGGCTCCGTAGTCGCCTCGAGCCTGTTCTGATCGAGAAATTTCCCGGTGTGGTCAGCCGTCTGTCGGCGCTTGAATTGGGGCCGCCCGTCGGTTGGCCGCTGCAGTATCGCGTCAGCGGCCCCGAGCCAGCGCGGGTTCGCGAAATCGCCTACAAACTCTCTGACGTCGTTGCCGGCGACCCACGCACCGAAAAAATCAGTTTTGACTGGATCGAACCGCAACGCACGCTGCGCATGCGCGTCGATCAGGACCAAGCCAGGCTTCTAGGCGTGAGCTCGCAAGTGCTGGCTCAGTCATTATCAGCCGTGGTGTCCGGCATCAACATCACGCAATTGCGCGACGGGATATACCTAATCGATGTCGTCGCGCGCGCCGATGAACAGGAGAGAATATCTCCGGATGCACTGCGCACTCTGCAGATTCCGATTCCAAACGGCGGCACCGTGCCGCTGCTTCAGTTGGCAACAGTCGAATATTCACAGGACTGGCCGCTGATCTGGCGGCGGGATCGAAACCCGACGCTGACTGTCCAGAGCGACCTGGTCGCAGGCGTGCTGCCTGCGACTTTGGTCGATACCCTGCGCACGAAAGTGGAAGCGTTGAACGCCACGTTACCGGTTGGATATAAGATTGTACCAGGCGGGTCGGTTGAGGAGAGCGCAAAGTCAACATCGTCAGTCGCTGCGGTCGTTCCGACAGCACTTCTCATCATGCTTATTGTGCTGATGATTCAACTTCAAAGTTTCAGTCGGCTGTTTTTGGTACTGAGCGTCGCGCCTTTTGGGTTGATTGGGGTGGTAGCGGCGTTGCTCATGGCGGGGAAGCCACTCGGCTTTGTTGCGATCCTGGGGGTCCTTGCCCTCGTTGGCATGATCGTTCGCAATTCGGTGATCCTGGTCGACCAGATCGATACCGAGATCGCGCACGGGCGAGCGCCATGGGACGCTGTTATTGAAGCGACGCTGCATCGATTTCGCCCGATCCTTCTTACAGCGGCGGCCGCCATTCTCGGCATGATCCCGATCGCTCCAACTGTGTTTTGGGGGCCGATGGCCTATTCCATCATGGGCGGCCTGGCGGTGGCCACGATGCTGACGCTTGTATTTCTGCCGGCGCTTTATGTGGCGTGGTTCCGTATCAAGGAGCCTTCGCCGCAAGAGGTGGATCGCGCCGATCCTTCGGACCAGCTTCAGCAGGTCTTCACAAATTGAGTTCGTTCTCTAGTGCACGGGGCGTCAACGATACGAGCGGATGAATGTCAAAAACGGTTTTGCTCAAAATTCCCAAAGCCTGGGAAGGATTCTCGAATGAAGGACACCGGTAACGACGATCGCACATCAACTATCACGTCCGCCCGCATGGGCGCTGGCTCATGAATTATCTTGATTGTGTTGCTGTCGCTGTTAGTCGCCACCGGCGTTATCATCTATTTCGGCGGGACACTGGGAAACGGCACTGACGTGCCAACGTCAGGCTACGCCGGGATGGCGCTCGGGGTGATTTTGTCGCTGGCTGTCGGGTTCGGTCTCATTGCGCTTCTCTTCTACAGTAACCGAAGAGGATATGACGAGCCGCCTGTTTTGATCATCCCTGAAGACGACTCTATGGAATCAAAAAACGTTCCTGAGACAAAGCAAAATCAGTAATCCCGACCTCGAACGATTTCTGGCAAAACGCATGAATGCGACCACTGTTGAGCTTGAGGCAGGTCACCTGTCTCTGGTGTCTCATCCCAAGGAGATTGCCGACTTGATCTTGGCAGCTGCAGGCCGACAAAAGTAGGTGACGCGTGAACTCGTGGCGGGTTGAGTTCGAACTGGACTCAACCCGCAGTTGAAGGAAGCATCGGATCGGCCGATCTTATGCGGCCCTCCGCATTCAATATCGCCTCGTTCGAGATGACGCCGGCTGCCGATCGATTTTGCTCGTTCCAAATAACATTTGAAAATCGAGCTGCTAATCGCGTCTCGCAGCCAGGGTATCATCGAGCCAGTCGAAAATAACTTGATGTAGCCTTGACATAGCACCCATGTGACAGTGTTCCCCGGCGCCCTCAGCGTCAGTGAGGGTCACAAGATGGCTCTTGGATTTGAGAGCTGAGTGCAGCTTTTCCGGTTGCCCTTTGAGGAATTGGTCATTTTCGGCATCAAGAACCAAGGCGGGAGTTGTTATGGAATCAACGATACCCTCGAGTGTGTATTGTTTGGTCTGACGGACAAACTCAGCCACCGAACTGGAACCGAACGTCCAGACTCCGTTGTTCAATCCCCAACGTGCCGAGGTGT
>WNFR01007019.1_pt1 | contig 11971 bp, 14 predicted proteins | sample 5400221 | NCBI WGS metagenome assembly WNFR01 (sample SAMN13153357, study PRJNA577476) | soil metagenome | isolation source: 40 cm soil under Madrone tree | place: USA:California | collected 2016-06-14 | reverse complement strand
TGAGCTGCCCAACGCCTTCGACGGCGTCTGGGAGTACACGTGCTTCTGCGCGATCGATCCCGCGCGGCGCGCGGAGTACGTGCGCTCGCTGGCGGGCACGCTGCGCGGTGGCGGCTGGCTCCTCGCCTGCTTCTTCCCGCTGCGCGCGCTGACGCCGGGCCCGCCCTTCGTCGTGTCGCCGGCGGAGGTGCGCCGGCTCCTCGCCCCCGCCTTCACGATCGAACGCGCGTTCGACCCGCTCCGCTCGGCGCGCGGACGGCAGGGACGCGAGTGGGTGGTCCTCGCGCGTAAGACCGGCGCGTGATACCCTCCGGACCACTTTTTTCCGAGGAGGACCGTCGATGAAGTCAGCCCGGATGATTCTGGCCACAGCACTCGTGCTGGCGGTGGCCGTGGCGAGCACATGGGCTCCGCGCGCCGACGCGCAGGGGCAGACGATCAAGATCGGTGTCCTGTACGACCACTCCGGTCCCTTCTCGGCCGCCGGCTCCCTCAATCGATTACGTCAACGAGAAGGGCGGCGTGCTCGGCAAGTACAAGATCGTCCAGGTCGACGGCGACGGCCAGTCGAAGGCCGAGGTCGCGATCAACGAGGCCGAGCGGCTGCTCAACGTCGAGAAGGTGGACGTCCTCGCGGGCATCTACTCCTCCGCCCACGCCGTCCCGCTCGCGGAGAAGGTCGACAAGCAGAAGAAGTTCCTCTGGATCACCACCGCCATCGCCGACGCGGTGCTCAAGGACCGGCACCTTCAATATACGTTCCGGCCGCAGGCCAACGGCGGCTCCTTCGGCGAAAACTCCGTGGCCTACGTCGCGCACTACGCGCAGGACAAGCTGAAGAAGCCCGCCAAGGACGTGCGCGCCGCCATCATCTACGAGGACGGGCCCTACGGCGCGGGCGTGGCCGCCGCCAACGAGGCGGAGGCGAAGAAGCAGGGCATGCAGGTCGTGCTCAAGGAAGGCTACTCGATCCAGGCGCCCGATCTCTCCTCGCTGGTGACCAAGCTGCGCTCGCAGCGGCCGGACGTGCTGTTCCACACCGGCTACAACCCGGACATCGCGCTCTTCCTGCGCCAGGCCAAGGAGCAGGGCCTGCGCGTGAAGGTGTACGTCGGCCACGGCGCCGGCCACAGCCAGCTCGCCAAGCTGAAGGAGACCTTCGGCAACGAGGTGGAGGGCTTCCACACCGTCGATCCGCCCGCCTCGCAGCTCATCGATCCCAAGAAGCTGAAGCCCGGCCTCGGCGATCTCACGCAGGAGATGCTGCGGCGCTACAAGGCCTTCGAGCCCACCATCCCGCCCGGGCAGGTCGCGCCGCACGTGTCGATGGGCTTCAACAACATGTGGGTCTTGCTCAACGACGTGCTGCCGCGCGCTATCGGCAAACACGGTGGCTTCGGTCCCGAGGCGCTCGCGAAGGCGGCGCGCGAGACCGACATCCCCGAGGGCGGCACCATGCAGGGCTACGGCGTGAAGTTCTACCCCGTCGAGCACGCGATGGCCGGACAGAACATGCGCGCCATCGCCGCCGTCTACCAGGTCGTCGACGGCGAGCTCAAGCACGTTTATCCTCCGGTGATCGCGAGCCTGGGGAGCCCGCCGGTGGTGCTGCCGGCGTCGTCACCCTGGGCCGCGCGCTGAGCCGAGGACCCGTCGCGGCCCGGGGGCGTCGGCTCCCGGGCCGCGTGTCCCACCCACCGTGCTGATCGTCTCCGGCCTGACCAAGCGCTTCGGCGGCTTCGCCGCGCTCAACGGCATCTCGTTCGAGGTGCGCGAGGGCGAGATCCTCGGTCTCATCGGACCGAACGGCTCGGGCAAGACGACGGCGTTCAACTGCATCGCGGGGGCGCTGGCGCCGACGGCCGGCTCCGTCCGCTTTCGCGGCGAGGAGATCGGTGGCCGCACGCCGGACGCGATCTGCCATCGCGGGCTGGCGCGCACCTTCCAGATCCCGCGGCCGTTCCGCAAGCTCTCGATCCTCGAGAACGTGGCGGTCGCCGCGCACTTCGGCGCGACGACGCCGCTCGGCGAGAACGCCGCGCGCCGCCGCGCGCGCGAGATCCTGGCGCTGGTCGGGCTGCCGGCGACCGACGACGCCACCACGACGACGCTGGGGGCGGGCGGCCTGAAGAAGCTCGAGCTGGCCCGGGCGCTGGCGACGGCGCCGACGCTGCTGCTGGCCGACGAGAGCCTGGGCGGCCTCGACTCCTCGGAGATGGCCGGCGCCGCCGAGCTGCTGCGCCGCATCCGCGGCGAGCTGGGCGTCACCATCGTCTGGGTCGAGCACATCATGGCCACGCTCATGCGCGTGGTGGACCGTGTGGTGGTGCTCGACCACGGCGACAAGATCGCGGAGGGCAAGCCGCGCGAGGTGGCCGAGGACCCGCGCGTGATCGAGGCGTACCTCGGCGAGAAGGTCGTGCTCGCCTGATGCTCGCGCTGCGCCACGTGACGGCAGGCTACGGCGCGTTCACCGCGCTGTGGGACGTCAGCCTCGACGTCGCCGCCGGCGAGGCCGTCGCCGTCGTCGGCCCCAACGGCGCCGGCAAGACGACGCTGCTGCGCGTGATCTCCGGCATGATCGCGCCGCGCGAGGGCGAGCTGTCCTTCGAGGGCGCCCGCCTCACCGGCCGTCCCGCGTACGAGGTCGTGGCGCGCGGCATCGCCCACGTCCCCGAGGGCCGGCGGATCTTCCCGACGCTCACCGTCGCCGACAATCTGAAGATGGGCGCGTATCTGAAGCCGGCGCGCCGGGGGTACGCGGAGAGCCTCGAGCGCGTCTTCACGCTGTTCCCCGTGCTGTCGGAGCGGCGCCGCCAGCGCGCGGGCAGCCTGTCGGGCGGTGAGCAGCAGATGCTGGCCGTGGGCCGCGCGCTCATGTCGCGGCCCAAGCTCGTGCTGCTGGACGAGCCGTCGATGGGGCTGGCGCCCGTGATGGTGCTGCGGCTGTTCGACCTGATCCGCCGCGTGCGCGAGGAGGGCTACACGATCCTCGTGGTCGAGCAGAACGTCCGGCAGGTGCTCAAGCTGGTCGACCGCGCGTATCTGCTCGAGGCGGGCCACATGAAGATGGAAGGCCGCGCCGAGGCGCTGGCCGAGCAGGATTTCGTGCGCAAGGCGTACGTGGGCCTGTGATCGATCCCATCTTCCTGGCCGAGGCCGCCGTGAACGGCCTGCTCCTGGGCGGCGTGCTGTCGCTGCTCGCGCTGGGTCTGAACCTGATCTTCGGCGTCATCGACATCGTGTGGATCGCCTACGTGGACCTCGTGATGATCTGCATGTACGCGGTGTACTTCCTCGTGCAGGTCTACGGCTGGCCCATCTGGATCGGCGGCCTCGCCAGCGTGGCGCTCGGCGCGCTGCTCGGCGTGGCCGTGCACGTGCTGATCATCTCGCCGATCCTCGGCAGCGCCCCCGTCAACCAGCTGCTCGCGACAGGCGGGCTCCTCTTCTTCCTCCAGTCGTTCGCGACCTTCCTGTGGACGACCGATCACCGCTCGGTGCGGCTGACCCTGCCGACGATCGAGCTCGGCGGCATGTTCCTGTCGTTCGCGCGCCTCATCGCCTTCGCCGTCGCGCTGCTGGTGACGCTGGGCCTCTACCTCTTCCTGCGGCACACCTACGTGGGCACGGCCATCCGCGCCGTCTCCCAGGACCGCGACGCGATGGCGCTCATGGGCGCCAACCCGCGCACCATCTATATCGTCACCTCGGCCGTGGGCGGCGCGCTGGCCGGGGTGGCGGCGGCGCTGCTGATCATCCAGTACTCCGTGCACCCGTTCTTCGGCGCCGCCTTCGGGCCGCTCACGTTCATGATCTGCGTGCTGGGCGGGCTGGGAAACATGGTCGGCGCGTTCGTCGCGTCGTTCATCATGAGCGAGGTCATCTCGATCGGCGGCGTGATGTGGTCGACCGAGATGGGGTACGTGATCGCCTTCGTGTTCTTCATCGTCATGATCTTCGCCCGGCCCGGCGGCATCCTCGGGAGGCGCGCGTGAGCGCGGGTCGTCTGATCGGGGGCGTGCTGCTGGCCGTCATGGTGGCGGTGCCGTTCGTGCCGATGCACGGCATGCGCCAGTACGTGCTGCACGTGCTGATCCAGATCTTCATCTGGTCGTTCATCGGCGGGGCGTGGTCGCTGATGGGCCGCTTCGGCCTCGTCTCCCTCGGTCACGGCGCCTTCCTCGGGCTCGGCGCCTACACGACGACCCTGCTCTGGAACTTCTTCGGGCTGACGCCGTGGCTCGGCACCCTCGTCGCCGTGGCCCTCACCGCCGTCTTCGCCGTCGTGGTCGCTTACCCGTGCTCGCGCTTCTCGGTCATCGGTCACTACTTCGGCCTTGTCACCCTCGCCGTCGGCGAGGTCATCCGCCTGCTCATCATCGCGGAGCGCGACTGGACGGGCGGCTCGCTGGGACTGACCGTGCGCCCGGCGGGAGTCGACAGCCTCGTGGCCGTGCAGTTCGCCGACAAGCGCATCTTCTATTACGCGGGGCTCGTGCTGTGGGCGCTCGGGCTCTGGGTCTGGCACCGGCTGGACCGCTCGATGGCGCGTTCGGCGATGGAGGCGATCGGCGAGGACGAGACGGCGGCGGCCTCGGTCGGCATCCACGTCACGCGTTTCAAGATCGGCATCACGGTGCTCTCGGCCGTGCTCACCGCCGTCGGCGGCATCGCGTACGCGCAGTACATCGCCTACGTGAACCCCGACACGCTGGCCGGCATCGGCGTGTCGCTGCGCATCGTGTTCGCGGTCGTGCTCGGCGGGATGTACGCGCTCCTCGGCCCCACCGTCGGCACCGCGCTCACGATCGCGCTGGCCGAGGTGCTGCGCGTGGTGTTCGGCGTCTCGTACGTGGGCATGGCCGAGACGATCTACGGGCTGCTCCTCATCGTCTTCATCATCTTCCTGCCCTCGGGCATCTACGGCAGCCTCCGCGACCTGCTGCGCCGGCCGCGCGGCGCGACGCCGGCGGCGCCCGCGACGGCGTAGGATCAGAGCCATGGCGGACTTCACCATCTATCCCGACAAGGAGCCCAGCAAGACCGCCCGCGCGCTGGCCGAGCAGGTCGACCGCGACGGCGGCCACGTGCTGGCCATCTACCAGGAGCCCGTGGGCGAGCACTGGCAGGTCTTCTGCCTGCTGCCGCGCGCCAAGGTGGAGGCGAGCCCGTACCAGCGCGACGTGTCCCCCACCCACGTCAAGCGGCTCACGGAGGCGGTCAAGCGCGTCGACCGCTTCGTGGACCCGATCGTCGTCGTCTCGCCGCGCGCGGGCGTGTACTGGACGCCGAACGGCAACCACCGGCGCGTCGCCCTCGACAAGCTGAAGGCGGACTTCGTGCCGGCCATCCTGGTGGCGGAGCCCAACGTGGCCTTCCAGGTGCTGGCCCTCAACACGGAGAAGGCGCACAACCTCAAGGAGAAGTCGCTGGAGGTCATCCGGATGTACCGCGGCGCCGAGACCGAGCAGCCGTCCTCCACCGAGGAGGACTGGGCCTTCCAGTTCGAGTCCGCGCACCTGGTCACGCTCGGCCTGCTCTACGAGCAGAACAAGCGCTTCGCGGGCGGCGCCTTCGCGCCGATCCTGCGACGCGTCGACAAGTTCCTCAAGACGTCGCTGCGCCGGGGTCTCGAGGAGCGCGAGGAGCGCGCGGCGCTCGTGCGCGCCGCCGACGAGACGCTGGCCGCGGTGGTCGCGAAGGTGAAGAAGCGCGGCATCAACCACCCGTACGTGAAGAACTACCTGCTCGCGCGCACCACCCCGCTCACCAAGGCGCGCAAGACGCTGCCCTCGTTCGAGCAGACGTTCAAGAAGCTCAAGGAGAACCTCGACGACTTCGACGTCTCGAAGGTGCGCTACGACGAGATCCAGCGCTCGAGCATCATGCTGGCCCCGGCGGCGGCGGAGTAGCGCGTGGAGCGCGTCGTCCTCGTCACCGGCGGCACGGGGGCTCTGGGCACGGCCATCACCCGGCGCTTTCTCGGCGAGGGCGCGGTCGTCTGCGTGCCCTGGATCGTCGAGCACGAGCGCGAGCGGCTGGAGGCCTCGGTCCAGGGCGCCGCGCGCCCACGGCTGGTGCTCGAGCGCTGCGACGTGGCCGACGACGCGGCCATGGCGCGCCTGGCCGAGTCGCTGACGGCGCGCCATCGCCGGATCGACGTCCTCGTCAGCGCCGTCGGCGGCTTCGCGATGGGCGATCTGGCCCACACCGACCGCACGCTCTGGGACTCGATGCTGACGCTGAATCTCACGACCGCCTACGTCGCGGCCCGCGCCGTCGTGCCCGCCATGCTGGCCGCCGGCGGCGGGCGCGTGGTCGCCGTCGCCTCGCGCGCGGTCGTGCCGCCCGCGGGCGGCTTCATCGCCTATACGGTGGCGAAGGCGGCCGTGATCGCCTTCGTGCAGGCGCTGGCTGTCGAGACGCGCGGCCGCGGCGTCACCGTCAACGCGGTGCTGCCGAGCACGATGGACACGCCGGCCAACCGCGCGGCCATGCCCGCCGTCGATCCGAAGACCTGGGTGCCGGTGGACGCCGTCGCCGACGCCATCGCCTATCTCGCCGCCGAGTCGTCCGCTCACATCTCAGGCACTCTGCTGGCGATTTAGCCTCATGTACCCGCACCAGACGGAGCGGCTCGAGGCGGCGCTGGAGGCGTTCGGTGTCGAGGCGCTCGTCGCGACCTCGAGCGCGGACGTCGCCTACCTCACGGGCTTCTGGAGCCTGTCGCGCGCGGTATTCGACACCGAGGTCTTCGCGGTGTACGGCAAGACCGGCACCGCGCTGGTCATCCCGACCATCGACGCTCCCGCGCTCGCCGCGGGCGACGCCGCCGCCGATCACGTCGTCTGCCACGGCCGCTTCTACGTGAACCTCGCCGAGCGCGCCGACGAGGCCGCGCGCCGCGCCGCCCGGCTGGCCGCCGGGCCGTCCGACACCGCGGCCGACGCGCTGGCGCAGGTGCTCGCCGCCCTCGGCCTGCGCGGGGCGCGCGTGGGGCTCGACGACGCGGCGCTGTCGCGGGCGGCCGCCGGCGCGATCGCCGCGCGGCTCGCCGGTGTGCGCGTCACGCCGGCCGTGGGCATCGTCGCCCGCGCGCGGGCCGTGAAGGGCCCCTACGAGATCGACTGTCTGGCGCAGGCGCTGCGCATCGCGGAGGAGTCGATCCACGCGGTGCTCGGCGAGATGAAGGCCGGCACGACGGAGCGCGAGGCGGTCGCGATCCACGAGCATGCCGTCGCGGCGCGGAACGCGACGCCGTACGCGACGACCATCACGTTCGGCGAGAACACCGCGCTACCGGCGGCGTATCCCACCGAGCGCGCGCTACGCGCCGGCGACCTCGTGCGCTTCGACCTCGGCTGCATCTTCAAGGGCTATCGCGGCGACGTCGCGCGCATGGCCGTGCTGGGCGAGCCCGACGCGCGCGGGCAGCGCGCGTACGACGCGGTCGAGGCCGGCGTCCAGGCGGGCCTCGACGCGATCCGGCCGGGCGTGCACGGCGGCGCCGTCTTCGAGGCGGCGGTGGCCGGGGTGCGTGCCGCCGGCTTGCCGGAGTTCCGCCGGCACCACGCCGGCCACGGCATCGGACTCGAGCCCGCCGAGGCGCCCTGGCTCCGGCCGGGCGGCGACCCGCTGGAGGCCGGCATGCTGCTGCGCGTGGAGACGCCGTACTACGAGCTCGGCGGCTTCGGCGTCAACGTCAAGGAGACGGTGCTCGTCACGCGCGGTGGAGGCACGGTCGTCAATCGCTCCCACCGCGGCCTCGTCATCCTGGATTAGCCGCGCTCAGGATCAGCCGCGCTCAGGCCGCCTCGGTCTTCGGCATGTTCTTCTCCAGCCAGCGCTCCGCCTGCAGCAGGCCGTACGCCTTCGCCTCCTCCTCGGTCGCGAAGGTCTCGCTCGGCACCGGCAGGTCGACGGTGCGCGTGTGCTCGGGCGTCGTCTGACTGATGCCGGCGACGACGGCCCAGCGGCCGTCGCCCAGGCGCTCGGTGACGACGGAGATCTCACAGCCCTCCCACGCGGTGGGGACCTTCTCGCGGTGGATCATGGGGCGCCACCTCCTGCGCCGTGAGCGGTGCAACGTCACGGCCAGCGAGTCGACCGCGTGGCAACGCCCCTTTCTTTTCAGCAAGTTAGAAATCCACTGTATCCGGCCGTAAACAGAACGCGACGCAGCCCTCGTCTTACAGGAGCAGAAGTCATCCCCCGCAAGGAGATGAACATGAAGCTGACGATGGCGATCGCGATGACGGGCATGGCGGCGGCGCTCCTGACAGCGCCGGCGCTCGCACAGGACGTCAGGCCGAACGACGTGAAGCAGGAGCGGCGCGACCTTCGCGGCGACCGCCGCGACATCCGTCAGGATCGTCGGGACATCCGCCAGGACACCCAGGACATCCGTGACGACCGGCGCGACCTGAGCGCCGATCGTCGCGAGCTCGCAGCCGACCGCAAGGCCGGCGACAAGGACGCGGTGAAGGGTGACCTGAAGGACATCCGCGCGGACGCGAAGGACCTGCGCAAGGATCGGCGCGACCGGCGGCAGGATCGCCGCGACCTCCGGCAAGACCGCAGGGATCTGAAGGCCGATCAGGCCGCGAAGTAACGACGGCACGCGCCCGGGGCCACGCCGGCCGGCCCCGGGCGCCTAAATCTTTCCGCCGGCGATTCGGGAGTGGGATCGTGGACGGCAGAGGGCCGGGTGACCGACGAGCAGGAGGCGGCTTCCGATGAGACGCTGTGCCGGCGGATCGCGGCGCGGGACGATGCGGCCTTCGACCTGTTGGTCGCGCGGTATCAGGGCCGAGCGTATCGTCTGGCGTGGTCGCTCCTGCGCAACGCCGAGGACGCGCGCGACGTCTCGCAGGACGCCTTCATCCGCGTCTGGGAGGCCGCCGAGCGCTTCCGGGGCGACGCCCGCTTCTCGACGTGGTTCTATCGGATCCTGGTCAACCGCTGTCTGGACCACAAGCGCCGCGGCCGCTGGTGGACGCGGCTCGTGGCCCGCGACGACGACCCCGACGCGGACGTGTCGGTGGTCGAGCGCCAGCCGGCGCCCGGCCCCGATGCCGGCGATCAAGTGAGCGAGGCGCAGACGATGGCACGACTGTGGGACGCGGTGCAGCGACTCTCGCCGCAGCAGCGGGCGGCGGTGATCCTGCATGCGCAGGAGCAGCTCTCCATCGCGGAGATCGCCGACGTGCTCCGCGTGGCCGAGCCGACCGTGCGCGTCCACCTGCATCGCGCGGTGGCGGCGCTGCGCAAGGACCTGGTACCGTGAGCGACGAGCGGCGCGACGACCTCACGGCCGACGAGCGTGCGCTGCTCGCGCGCGCGGTGGCGGCCGCGCCGCGGGCGCCCGAGCCGCGCTGGGGTGAGTATCGTGCGGAGCTGCGGGCACGACTCGACGCGCGGCGCTCGGTCGGCGCGCGGCTTTCCGCCTGGTGGGCGCGGCCGGCACCCATCGCGCTCTCGCTCGGCCTCCTCACGGCGCTGCTGCTGTTCACGCTGCAGCCGGTCGAGCGGCGGCCGGAGTTCGGGTCGCTCGACGACGCGATGCTGGGCGCGCGGCTCGACCTGCTCGAGCACTACCGCGTGGTCGAGCGTCTCGATCTCTTCGAGGAGCTGGACGTGATCCGCCAGCTCGACCATCTGCCCTCGCGGGAGAGCTGATGCGCCGCGTGGCCGTCGTCCTCACCGTGCTGGCCGCGCTCACGACGCCGGCGCGCGCCGCCGAGCGTGTCGACGCGCAGATGCTGCTCGACCTCGAGCTGTTGCGGGAGGGCGATCCCGCGCGGCATCGCGACCAGAGCCTCGCCGAGCGCATGCGCATGCTGGAGCTGCTGCGCGTGCTCGAGTCGCCCGCGGCGGCGACGCCGGCCCGCGAGTCGTCGCCGCCGGGCGTGCGACCGCCGGCGACGCCGGCGCCATCGGTGCAGGAGGGAGCGAAGTGAGCCCCACGATGCGCTGGGTCGCCCTCGTCCTCACCGCGGCCGCGCTGCTCGCGGGCGGCGCGCTCGAGCTCGCCCTCGGCCAGACGCCGCCGATCGAGGGGATGGACCGGCTGTCGCCCGAGGAGCACGCCGTCGTCCAGCGCAACCTCGAGCGCTGGCAGAAGATGACGCCGGACGAGCGCCAGCGTGTGCTCGACCGCTATCGCGAGTGGCAGCAGCTCAGCCCCGGGCAGCGGCAGAGCGCGCGCCAGAACTTCAAGCGCTTCCAGGCGCTGTCGCCGCAGGAAAAGCAGCGCATCCTCCAGGACCTCTCGCGCTGGAACGCCCTGCCCGAGGCGCGCCGGCAGGAGCTGCAGCAGGCGTACGACCGCTTCCAGCGCCTGCCCCCCGAGCGGCGCGAGCGCATCATGCAGCGCTTCCAGCAATTCCAGCAGCTGCCGCCCGAGGAGCGCGAGCGCGTCATGCGCAACTGGGAGCGCTGGCAGAAGATGTCGCCCGAGGAGCGCGCGCAGGCGCGCGAGCAGGTCCGCCAGCAACGGCAGCAGCAGCGCCAGCAGTTGCGGCAGGAGCGGCAGCAGCAGCGCCAGCAGCACCAGCGCGAGCGCGGCGAGCGGCCGGAGCGATGACACGCCGACCATGGTGGGGGGCCCCGACATGGCCCCCCACACCCCCCGACGCTCGGCCGCGCCCCGGCGGAGCCGTGGCGCGCCTCGGGGTTGGCACAGGATTGAGCCACCGTCTCACCGCCGTCGTCCTCGTCGCGGCCTGCCTTGCGGCAAGCCTCGCGCCGCGCGCGCAGGCGACCGGCCCCGTTCCGGCCGCCGACGACGCGGCGATCGTGCACGCGCTCTCGCGGCTGGGCTTCGGCCCGCGGCCCGGCGACGTCGAGCGCGTGAAGGCGATCGGGCTGGCCGCCTGGATCGAGGGCCAGCTGGAGCCGCGCCGGCTCGACGACCGCGCCGCCGCGCAGGCCCTCGCCGCGCTGCCCACGCTGACGATGTCGACGGCCGAGCTGCACCGCGAATACCCGCGCCCGGACCTGCGCCAGAAATCGGCGGATCCGCAGATGGCGCCGCGCGAGCTGTTCGACCGCCCGCCGCCGGAGAAGCGCCCGATCCGGATCGTCGCGGAGATGCAGGCGGCGCGGATGGTGCGGGCGATCGAGAGCGAGCGGCAGCTCGAGGAAGTGATGGTGGACTTCTGGTTCAACCACTTCAACGTCCACGCCGCCAAGGGCGAGGTGAAGTGGTACCTGACGTCCTACGAGCGCGACGTGATCCGCCCCCACGCCCTCGGCACGTTCGGTGATCTCCTGCGGGGCACGGCCACCCACCCGGCGATGCTCTTCTACCTCGACAACTGGCTCAGCACCCGGCCGAACTTCACGGTGCCGTTCGGCGCCAACCGCGGCAGGCGCGCGGGGCTCAACGAGAACTACGCGCGCGAGCTGATGGAGCTGCACACGCTCGGCGTGGACGGCGGCTACACGCAGACGGACGTCACCGAGGTGGCGCGCGCGTTCACCGGCTGGACGATCGATCGTCCGCGCGACGACGCCCGCTTCGTCTTCCGCCCGCGCGTGCACGACCGCGGCGAGAAGACCGTGCTCGGCACGCGGCTGACCGCGGGCGGCGGCCAGGATGACGGCGAGCGCGTGCTGAGCCTGCTCGTCCACCACCCGGCCACGGCGAGATTCGTCGCGACGAAGCTCGTGCGCCGCTTCGTCGTCGACGAGCCGCCGCCGGCGCTGGTCGAGCGGGTGGCGGCGACGTTCCGCGGGACCGACGGCGACGTCCGGGCGATGCTGCGCACGATCGTCGCGTCGCCGGAGTTCTGGGCGGCCGACGCGCGCGGCGCCAAGATCAAGAAGCCGTTCGAGTACGTGGCCAGCGCCGTGCGCGCGATGGGCGGCCACGTCGACGCGCGCGCCGGCTTCTTCCTCGCCCGCGCCGCGGCCGAGATGGGCGAAGGCCTCTACGGCGCCCAGCCGCCCACGGGCTATCCGGACC
>WNFR01017347.1_pt1 | contig 11972 bp, 8 predicted proteins | sample 5400221 | NCBI WGS metagenome assembly WNFR01 (sample SAMN13153357, study PRJNA577476) | soil metagenome | isolation source: 40 cm soil under Madrone tree | place: USA:California | collected 2016-06-14 | reverse complement strand
AATCCTGCGATGACCTTGCCTGACGTGGGCCACGCCCAATCGAGCCTGGCGTCGTCGATCTCGGGCACGCGCGCCGATTCGGATCGCGAAGTCGGCGGCGTCGCTTTTGCGATATTGGCCGAAGCCGGCGCGGTGGCGGGCGCCGAAGGTGGAGCGGTCGGCCCCGAAGGCGGCGCGGCGGTCGGCGCGGCTATCGGCGATGAAGGCGCGATTGCGGCGGGCGGAGCCGCGGCGGACATCGGCGGGCGCTCCAACTGTGCGAGCGCCTGATCCGAGTAGGGCAATTTCATCGCCCGCGGCTCGCTCTTGAAGGTCGGCGTGTTGCCGTGACCCGGCGTCGTCATCAGCGCCCGGGTCTCGTTGCTGGGAGCAATGGACGGCGCGGTGACCAGGGGCGCAGTTACGACACTTCCGGGGCCGCCACCTGCCTGTCCGGGCGGAGACAGCACAAGCACCTGACCGACGCGTATCACGTTCGGGTTTTCGAGATTGTTCCACACGGCGAGCTCGCGATAATCGAGGCCATGCTCGAGCGCGATCTGTGCCAGCGTCTCGCCGCGCTTGACGGTGTACAACTGCGGCGGCCGCACTTCGGGCTCGCGCGCTGCGGGCACGGGTGGCGGCGCCGGCGGCGGGTATCCAAATACTGGAGGCGTACGTTCATCCACGGGGGCCGGTGGGCGCGTCATGCAGCCGACGAGGACGAGTGCAGCGGCAACAGCAACAAGCAAAGCGCGGATACGTTTGGACGGCGTCATTTTGTAAAAAGTCATGCGAGTCCAGGAAGCAGCGGGACGAATCTTACCGCGTCGTAGTCTTGTTCGTGGAGGCCATCGGGCCCCTTGTCGATCACTGTCAGTCGCTGCACGCCGCGCAGGCCTTCATCGCGACTGGCGAGAGGCAGCACCATACGGCCGCCGACGCGGAGGTGTCGCAGCAGGGCGGTGGGCACCGTGGTCGCCGCCGCGGTGACGATAATGCCGTCGACTTCCAAGTCCTCGCCCAGATCGCTCGAACCGTCGCCATGCTTGATGCGCACGTTTTCCACCTTGAGCGTACGCAGGTTGCGTCGCGCCTTCGCCACCAGCGCCGCGATACGCTCGACCGTGTACACCTCGCTCGCGATGTGCGCCAGCACCGCCGTCTGGTAACCGCAGCCGGTACCGATTTCGAGCACCTGCGGCAAGTCGCGTCCGGCGCGCAGGAGCTCGGTCATGCGCGCGACTACGTAGGGTTGTGAAATGGTCTGTCCCGAGCCGATCGGAAGCGGGCTATCTTCATAGGCGCGAATGGCCAGCGCTTCCTCGACGAAGATGTGGCGCGGCACCGCTTCCATGGCCGAGATCACGACCTCGTCGCGGATGCCCTGTTCGCGCAGGCGCTCGACCATCCGCGCACGGGTTCGCGCGGAGGTCATGCCGATGCCGGCGAATTTTTCGACGCCGGCAGTCACGCGTTTGCGTCCGTCTTCACTCGCGCCGAAAGCCACGCCGCGATGCGCGGCATGTCACCGTGATTGGTCAGATCGATCTGCAAGGGCGTCACCGATACATAGCCACGCTCGATGGCGTCGAAGTCGGTTCCCTCGCCCGCATCGGCAGCCGCACCCGCAGCACCGACCCAGTAGCACGTTTCGCCGCGCGGAGTGTGCGTCTTGATCACCGGCTCCGCCTTATGCCTTTTGCCCAAGCGCGTGACGCGCTCGCCCTTCAACTGGCCGTGGGGCACATCGGGAACATTGACATTGAGCAGCCACGCTCCCGAAGGCTGCCGTCGGTGTCGTTGCAGCATATCGACGATCACTCTTGACGCGGTTTCGAAATGCTTGCCGGCCTTGTTGGTCAGCGACACCGCAATCGACGGGAGGCCCAGCAGATAGCCCTCCATCGCGGCGGCGACGGTGCCCGAGTAGATTGTGTCGTCACCCATATTCGCGCCGTGGTTGATGCCGGAGATCACCATGTCGGGAAGGTCATCGAGAAGGCCCGTGACCGCGAGGTGAACACAATCGGTGGGCGTTCCATTGACGAACAAAAAGCCATTGGATGCTCGGCGCACGGTCAACGGACGGTCCAGGGTCAGCGAGTTCGACGCGCCGCTGCGGTCGCGTTCCGGCGCGACGACGGTGATCTCTGCATGAGGAGCCAGATCGGCGGCCAGGCGTTCCAGTCCGGTGGAAAAATAGCCGTCGTCGTTGCTGAGAAGGATACGCATCGCTTGGAGGTGGCTGTCCCGCGCGACGAATAGAACTAGGTCGCGCGAGCACCATTATAAGCGTCGGCGCGCAGTTGGGCAGGCCAAGCGCCAACGACGCTCTCGCAAGTGCGAAAACGCGAGTCCCGCGACGCCGAAGGGTGCCGGCCCCGTGCCAAGACGAAGTGGCACGTTTTGAAATCGAGACCGCGCACCGACACGCGTGCGCGGCTATGAATTCGGCTCTAGCAGAAAGCCTTGTAGGTCACACCGATGGCTCGCTCTTGCTGATCACTTCGCCATCATCGCTTTCATTCGCCGGTCCATTTCGTCGGCCGCCACGTCCTCGGTGTGGGTCGCGATCGTCCATATGTGGCCCGCCGGATCGGTGAGAGTCCCGCTGCGATCGCCGTAGAACTGGTCCTTGATCGGATGCTTAACCGTGCCTCCGGCGGCGAGTGCCTTGGCAAACTGCGCGTCCACATCGGGGACGTAAAACAGCAGCGTGATCGGCGTTCCGCCGAGAGACTGTGGCCCATTGTGGCCCATCTCGGGCGACTCGTCCGCGAGCATTACAATGCCGTCGCCGATCTTGATCTCGGCGTGCCCGATCTTGCCGCCTGGCGCGGGAAAGCGCATCACCTCGGTCGCGCCGAAGGCTTTTTTATAGAAGTCGATCACGCGAGCAGCGTCGCGCACGATGAGATACGGCGTGACGCCTGCGTAACCGGTGGGAATCGCTTGGACCATGGAACATCTCCTCGGTAAGTGGAAAAAGACGCAGGCGCGCGATGGCGCGCTGCGCGATCGAGGCGCGCTCGGACTTCAGCGCGGCCTAAGAGCCGGCACTTCGCCTGTGCGCGCGCGTGGCAGTGCGCTTGTGCTTCGTGGTAGACGCTTAGTTGCCATCAGTCACCACTTCTCGTTGTTACGGACCAGACCGACGGCAATGCCTTCGATCGCGAACGCGGTCGTCCTGGGGTCGACGAGGATCGGCGCGAACTTCGCGTTCTCGGCCACAAGCACGATGTTGTGTCCGCGCCGTTTGAAGCGCTTGACCGTCACCTCGTCGTTCAGGCGCGCCACGACGATTTGTCCCGAATGCGCGTCGCTCGTCTGATGCACCGCGAGCAGGTCGCTATCGAGGATGCCGACGTCCTGCATGCTGGTGCCGCGCACCCGCAACAAATAGTCCGCCCGCGGCGCGAAGAGTTCGGGATCGACCCGGAAATACCCTTCGACATGCTCGGCAGCGAGTATCGGACTGCCGGCGGCGACACGGCCGACGAGAGGCAGCGTGCCCTGGACCGGCACACCTGGAACATCCTTGAGTCTCAGACCGCGCGAGGCTCCGGGCACGAGCTCGATCGCGCCTTTTTTCGCCAGCGCCTGCAAATGGTCTTCCGCCGAGCTGGGGGTAGAAAATCCCAGTCCGGAGGCGATCTCCGCGCGCGTTGGAGGCATCCCGCGCGCCTCCATGAAGCCTCGAATCCAATCGAGGATTTGGCGCTGGCGCGGCGTTAGTCGCGCCGGTAATGGACTCGCGTCGTCCGCCGCGCGTCGGAGAAAGGTGCCTTTTTTGGCGTAAGCGCCATGAACACGATTGTGGAAAGGGAGCATCCTTGTACCCGTTAAACGTACGGTATGGATTATAACCAGCGTGCCATGGGTGTCAAGCACAGTGCGCGCACATTCAGGAAACCGTCAAACCCCCAACAGAGCTCGGTTTGAAAAGGCATAACGATGCGTGCGGCGTTTTGAAATCGTCCGGCAACATCATGTCATCGAGTGCATCGCGCCGTCTCACCCGCTATTGCGCAAGCCCGCGGCGAGGCCGTTGATCGTCAGATGTATCCCGCGCTTGGTGAGCTCATCGGTCTGGCCCGCGCGATGGCGACGCAACAGCTCGACCTGGAGGTGGTTGAGCGGGTCGAGATAGGGGAAGCGATCGCGAATGCTTCGCGCCAGCGTCGGGTTGTCGTAAAGGAGCGTCGTTTGGCCGGTGATCGCATACACCAGTTCGATGGTCAGCCGATGCTCCGCGGCAATTCTCGAAAAAACCTTGTCCCGCGTCGCGCCGTCCGCAACGAGATCGGCGTAGCGCGACGCGACGGCGAGGTCGGTCTTGGCCAGCACCATCGCCATGTTCGACATGACGCTCTTGAAAAACGGCCAGCGGGCGTACATTTCGGAAAGCAGTGACAATCGCGCGCGATCGGTCGCGAGCCAGGCGTCGACTGCGCTACCGAAGCCGTACCAACCCGGCAGCATCAAGCGGCATTGTCCCCAGCTGAACACCCAGGGTATGGCCCGCAAGTCCTGGATTTCCGACGACGCGGTGCGCGATGCCGGCCGGCTGCCGATATTGAGCTCGGCGATCTCGGCGATCGGCGTCGCGGCGCGGAAATAAGCGATGAATTCGGGCGTGTCGTAGACCAGCGCGCGATAGGCAGGAAGCGCGTGCGCTGCAAGCTCGGTCATGGCCGCGTAGTACGCCTGCGCACGATCGCCGATCTGCTCGGTATCGAGCAGGCTCGCTTCCAAGGTCGCTGCGACCAGCGTTTCGAGATTGCGGCGGCCGAGGTCGGGATCGGAATACTTGCTGGCGATGATTTCGCCCTGCTCGGTGATGCGCAGTCCGCCGGTGACGCTGCCGGCGGGCTGAGCCAGGATCGCCTCGTAGCTCGGGCCGCCGCCGCGTCCCACCGTTCCTCCTCGGCCATGAAACAAGCGCAACTTGACGCGCGAGTCGCGAAACGCGCCGACCAGCGCCAGCTCGGCGCGATAAAGGGCCCAGTTGGCAGCGACGTAGCCGCCGTCCTTGTTGCTGTCCGAATAGCCGAGCATCACTTCCTGCCAGTCGCCGCGGCCCGCCAGCCACGCGCGATAGCAGGGCAAGGCAAACGCGGCACGCATGATGTCGGCCGAACGTTCCAGATCGTCGATCGTCTCGAACAAGGGACTGATGTTGAGCGCCAGGGTCTCACCGCGTAGAAGGCCGGCTTCCTTAAGCAGAACGCCGACCTCGAGCAGATCGCTGACCGAGGCACATTTGGAGATGACGTAATTGGATAGCGCCTCTGCACCGAAGCGCGCGTGAATATCCGCCGCCGCACGCAGGATCGCGAGCTCGGACGCGGTGCGCGGCGAATATTCCAGGTGCGGCGAAAACAGCAGGCGAGGCCCGCCGAGCTCATTCACCAGCAACGCGATGCGTTCCGCCTCGGCAAGCGTCGCGTAGTTGTCGGCGACGCCGGCACGCGCGAGAAGCTCGCCGACCACGGCTTCGTGTATGTCGGCGTTCTGACGCAGATCGAGCACCGCGAGGTGAAATCCGAACACTTCGACGGCGCGGATCAGCGGATCGAGCCGGCCCGGGGAAATGAGCTGCGCGCCGTGCGTGGCGAGCGAGGTCCGAATGATCGACAGATCGGCCACCAGCTCCGCCGGCGTGGCATAAGGCTCGAGCTCGGCCTTGGGTGTGAGTGGGGGAACATACTGAGCAAGCGAGCGCGCCGTCGCGGCGATACGTGCGTAGACGCCGATCAAGGCCTGCCGATACGGCTCGTCCCTGCGGTGCGGATTGATGTCGTGTCCCGCATGCGCCAGCGCCAGCAGCTCTGCGGTCGGCGTCACCAGTTGCGTGGACAGCGATAGCTCGGCGCCGAGACGGTGCACTTCGTCGAGGTAGTGTTCGAAGGCCACGCAGGCCTGCGCTCGAATCGCATGCTGCAGTGTCTCGGCGACCACGTAGGGATTGCCGTCGCGATCGCCTCCGATCCAGGAGCCCAGGCGCAGGAACGGCGGCAGATGCAGCTCAGCGCTCGCCCCAAGGAGCTGTCGCAGACTTCGCTCCAGCGCGGCATAGAGCTTGGGAACCTCGGCCAGAAATGTGTAGCGGTAATACGCGAGCCCGTTCTCGATCTCGTCGAAGACTCGCAGCTTGGACAGTCGCAGCATCGACGTCTGCCACAGTCCCAGCACTTCGCGATAGAGCCCGGTGTCCAAGCCCTCCGATTCGTCGGGCGTCAGAACGACGCGGTCACGCCACTGCAGCAGGCGCGCGATCTCGCGCTCGCTATCGAGAATGCTCCTCCGCTGCACCTCAGTGGGATGCGCGGTCAGCACCGGGCTCACCAGCGCATCGTCGAACCAGCGCGCGAGCACGTCGCCACCGATCCGCGCCTGCGCAACCCGCTCGAGCGCGTGCAGAAGACTCCCGATCTGTGGCGCGGAGCCGGCCAACGCGTGGGCGCGCCGGCGCCGGTTCTGATGGACGTCCTCGGCGATGTTGACCAGATGCGAGAAATACGAAAACGCCCGGACGACGTCAAGCGCCTGGGCGATCGGAAGCTCGTTGAGCAGCATATCGAGCTCGCGCTTGACGGCGGGAGCATGGTCTGCTCCCGCACGTCGAAACGCGATGGCGGTCTGGCGGATCGCTTCGATACACTCGAAGCCCTGCTCGCCTGTCTGCGCGCGCAATACGTCACCCAGAATGCGGCCAAGGAGGCGCGTATCTTCCTTGAGGGGAAGATCTTTATCGGTCGTGGTGTCCATGGCTGAAGATTGCTGGTACTTGATTGGCGACTTAGTGGGCAACTGATTGGCAACTGAATTGGCGGCTGTTTGACAACTACCCAAGCCTGCATATTCCCTGGGAACGCAAACCGCTGCATTCGATTGTAGCGAGTTTGCGTAAACTCGCCGCGATCGCTTGCGCTTGCACCGGCGCAGTGCACTATTGTCCTGCAAAAGCTCGCTTGACCTCCTGAGCCAGCCTCCAAACCGCGGACGCGTACAGGCGGCTCCGGTTGTACCGCGTCAGCACGTACCAGTTGTTGAATACCATCCAATAGCTGGGCTGACGCCCACCGGGTCAGACCCTGGAGATTCGGCGATGCCGGTGGCCGATTCACGAATGCCGGTGGCAGATTCACCAATGTCTGTAGCATTGACGCCGTCGCGCTGCCACGATTCCAGCATCCGCCTGTCGGAGATGCCGCCATCGAGCATGCGCTCGACCTCTTCACGCTTGTCGACATCGATGCTCGCCGGCTTCATGACGGATTCGCCTGTTTGCCAACCATGCCACGCCAGATAGTTGGCGACGCTGCCAACGGCGTCGTCGACGTCGGCTGCCAGATCGATCTTTCCATCGTTATCGTAGTCGACGGCGTAATCGCGCAAGCTGCTCGGCATGAACTGTGGCAGCCCTTGCGCGCCGGCGTAGGAGCCTTTGGGCGCAAGTGGAGAAATCTTCTGTTCACGCGCTTGCAACAGGAACTGCTTGAGCTCATTGCGAAAATATTCGGCGCGCCGCGGATAGTCGAACGCGAGCGTCGTCAAGGCGTCAGCAACCCGGTAGGAACCGGCATTGCGGCCGTAAAACGTCTCGACTCCGATGATAGCGACGACAATTTCGGCGGGCACGCCGAATTCGTTCTGCGCCCGAGCGAGCGTCGCCGCATTTGCGCGCCAGAATGCAACACCACCGTCGATCTGAGAAGCGCTCAGAAACTGCGATACATATTGGTGCCATTTGGGCGGCTCGAGCACCGGCCGCGACATCGCGTTGATGACCGATTGCTGATAGCGCACGTTGGCAAAGAAGCGCCGCAGCGCGCGTGCGTCGAAGCCGGAATCGGCGACCATCTCGTCGATGAAGGCACTAACGTCCGGACGATCGATGTAGCTCTGCGGAGCAGTCGCCGGCGCCGCAAGTGCGGTCGGCGCGGCAAGGAATGCGGCAAGCGTAATCACCTGCATCAGCGCTCGCGCGCGCATCGCCTGCTGCACAATCGTCGTCATGGGCGCCGAATGTTATCATCCGGCCCGCCCACGCTGAGCTGCTCGATCGCGCTCAGTCGAATTTTCGCTCTTCATCGATGCTCTACTCAACTTTCCGCCCGCTGCTGTTCAAGTTCGACCCGGAGACGGCGCACGAGCTTGCGTTTGCGGCGCTCGACCTGGCAACGGCGCTTGGCGTCGCGCAGAGATTCGCGCCGCAGGCCGCCCCCTCGCCGGTCAAGGTGATGGGACTCTCGTTTCCAAACCGTGTCGGGCTTGCCGCGGGACTGGACAAGAACGCCGCTCATATCGACGGCCTGGCGACATTCGGGTTCGGTTTCATCGAATGCGGCACCGTGACTCCTCGAGCGCAGCCTGGCAATCCCAAGCCGCGGATGTTTCGGGTGCCAAGCGCCGAGGCGCTGATCAACCGACTCGGGTTCAATAACCACGGCGTCGATCAATTCCTCGCCAACGTTATTCGCTCGCGTTTTGGGAGACCAGGATCAGGTAGCGGGATTCTGGGGCTCAACATCGGTAAGAACTTCGACACGCCGAACAACCTCGCCGTGAACGATTACCTCACCTGCCTGCGAGCCGTGTACCCCTATGCGAGCTACGTTACGGTAAACATATCATCGCCCAACACCCAGGGATTGCGCGAGCTGCAAACAGGTGCTGCGCTGGAGAATCTTCTGACGAGCCTCAAAGCCGAGCAGACGAAGCTCGCGCAGAGACATCGAAAATACACGCCGCTGGTCGTGAAGATCAGCCCGGATCTTTCCAAGAACGAGATTCGGCTGATCGCGGCGATGCTGATGCACCACAAGATCGACGGCGTGATTGCGACCAATACCACCGTCGACCATCGCAGGATTGCCGGTCAGCCGCATGCCGAAGAAGAGGGTGGCTTGTCCGGACGACCACTCAGAAGCAAGGCAACGGCGGTGATCGGGGTTCTTGCCGAAGCGCTGGACGGGTCGCTGCCGATCATCGGTGTCGGCGGCATCATGTCAGGCGCGGACGCGAGAGAAAAAATTGCGGCGGGTGCCGCGCTGGTGCAGATCTATACAGGTCTCATTTACAAGGGGCCCGCACTCGTCGCCGAGATCGCCGAAGCCCTCGCGTCCGCCGCGCCGGCACTGTGAGCTCAAAGGCGCCGGCAAGAAGCCGAGGCAGGAGTGGTGTCAGGCGGGTTCCGGCGCCGGTGTGGCGTCGGTGCCGAACTTCTCTTCCAGCTTCGCCATCATGCTGACGAAAGCGCGATCGACCAGGGGCGCGGCTTCGACCAATCGCGCGCGGTCGGTGCGGAATCGCTCGGCCAGCTCGTCTGCGGTGAGCGACACGGCCTTCTGACCTTGGCGGTTGGTAAACAGATAGGTCCCGCGCAACGGGCTGACCCACGCCAGCTTAGCAAAGGCGAGGTGACCGTCTTCGCCCTCGAATTCGACCCACATGCCCCGCTCGAGGCTCGCCGCGACTTCGGCGAAGCGATCCTGGACCGACTCCGGCACTGGCTCCGGTTCCGGTGCCAGCGGCGCTGGCGTCATCGCCTGCGCCAGTGCACGCGCCTTGTTTGCCGTCTCGATGTCACCCTTGGCGGTCGCCTGCTCGGCGGCCACGGTTGCCGCTTCGGCTACCGCCACCGTCGGTAGCGGAGTCGACGCGAGGCTGGGCTTGACCGCCGCGGCATGCGCTTCCACCAGGTTCGACATGAAGGTTTCGCGCTCGCCCTGCTCCCAAGCCACGTTGTGGAGACCGCCATGAAGCTGCTTCAGCAGGTTGCGAAGCATTGCCACCAGCCTCCTGCGGTCCTCGGTCAGTCGTTTGGGCTGAACGCTCCATACCAGATCGTCGAGCGTCGCAAGCGCCGAGTTCCAGGCCTCGCTCTCCTCTCCCTGGTTGAGATGAATCTGGGTAAGCGTGTCGATCCATTTGTCGCGCAGAAAGGACGCCAGGAAGTTCGGTGCCGGGAATTCGCGCAGGCGCCGCTCGATTTCCGACCGGGCAACCACCCGCGCGATTTCATGTTGGTCGCGCTGATTGATTTCATCGGCGGTCGACTGGATGGTGACCTCGGCAGCTCTCTCCTCGTCGGCGAGAAAGGCCTCCAAGTCTTTTCGCAGCTCGTCGAACAAGCCGATGTCGTCGGTGAAGTCGTCGAGGACGCGACGAACGATTTGTTCGATCTTGCGATACAAAGGGTCGTCCTGACCCATCGTCGGCGACCAGCCGATGCCGGCATCCGCCAGCGCGTTGACCAGCAGTCGCGACGGATGCGATTTCTTGGAGAAGAAGGCACCGTCGAGCATCGCCGCCTTCAGCACCGGTATCTGCAAGCGGCCGACCAGCGCCTTGATGCTGTCCGGAAGGTCGCGCGTCTCGAAAATGAAATCGAACAGCATCGCCACCAGCTCGATGGTCATCGCCTCGAGCTGGTTGGCGCGTTCGCCTAGCGGCGACTCCTGTATATCGCGCAGGACATTGTGCATGTCCTGCTGGAGTCCGGTGACATGCAAGGGCACGCCGCCAACATCGAACCCCGTCTCGCCATGCTGCAGGCGGCCCAGCGCATCGGCCAATTCGGGCGTGATCAGAATGCGCTGGCCGCCCATCTGGCCCACTTGGCCCATCTGCGCACCCACACCCCCGCCGGCGCCAAAGCCAAAAGCGCCGGCCGGAAAACCCATGCTTAGCGAGGGCGGCCCGGCGCCGTCCAGCGACGGAACCTGAATACCTCCCGGCGGCAAGCCAGCGGGCATTTTCGCCCCCGGGGACCGCATCGCCATGTTCGCATTGACCAGGCGCTGCAGCACCGCCATCAGATCGATCTCGGGGGCCGGTCCCGCATCCTGCTCGCCCTTGCCGTCGCCATGCGCGCGGTCGCCATGCGCGCGGTCGGCCGCTTGCGAGCGGGTGATCGCCACCCGATGCCTGGGCAAAATCTGCAGGCCTTCGATGTGGCGATTCAGATCCGCATAAATCGCGTTGATATCGCCGAGCGAGGTCTGGTTGAGCTCCTTCAGGATGGCCAGCTTGATGCGCTCGTCGCCGCCGATGCCATGAAGCGCCTGGGCGAAAGCCTCGACGATGGTGGTCGGGGCAAGCGGATTGGCGGCGGTTTCCAGGTCGGGCCGGCCGAGCAGATAGCCGATGCCTCGATTGAGCTCCCTCAACTCGGCCTCGCACTGGTTCTCCACCACGCGGATGATGTTGCTGCAAAGAACCGATTCGTCCATGGCGCTGGTATCGACCAGCGTCAGCTTCTTGACATCGACCTGCGAAAAATGCTCCTTGGCCTCGGACCTGCCGCCCATGCGCTCGTCGACCAGCTTGCGCAGATTGCGCTCGAAATCCGTCATCAGGGTGTTGCGCTGCTTGATCAGGACGGCGCGCGAATCGAGGCAAAGCATCTGCTCTTCGCGTATACCGGAGCGCTCGGCGCGTGCCATGAGCAGATCCCCGACCCGGTCGAGCAGGGATGTAAACGACAACAGCAGCCGATGAATGGCCAAGTCCCGGCAATCGCCGAGAATTCTGGCCAGGTCTTGCGGCACCTGACGACGGACGGTCCGTTCGCCGGAAGTTGTTGTGGCGGTCACCCTGTCCTTTGCCGGATGTCGGGGAAACGTGCAGCGGATCGCGCCACTCCGCCTCGCCCAACGCGTTTGCCGAAGGGCCACTTCGGGCCCAATGATCGGCAACTTACTGTATCACGCGCGCTTAGAGGCGCCAACGTGAAAAATCACTGCTTATCCGCGCGAAAGCTCCGTCCAAGCCTTTTCCAGACGTTTGTATGACACGGGCCGGGGCGTCCTGAGTTCTTGCGCGAACAGGGATACCTTGAGTTCTTCGATTTGCCAGCGAAAGGCCTCCAAGGGGGGCTCCGCCTTGCGCGTTGCGGCGTTGCTGGCGCGGCGCTGCGCATATCGTTGCCAGAGCTCTGCGACCGCTTGTGAATGTTTGGCGTCGCGTGCCGGGTTTTCACC
>WNFR01012702.1_pt2 | contig 11972 bp, 10 predicted proteins | sample 5400221 | NCBI WGS metagenome assembly WNFR01 (sample SAMN13153357, study PRJNA577476) | soil metagenome | isolation source: 40 cm soil under Madrone tree | place: USA:California | collected 2016-06-14 | reverse complement strand
TAACAGTGTACTCTAAAGGTCGCTTCTGCTCAAAATAAGAGGTGCCGAAATCGAGAGGAATTGAAATCTTTTCGTTTGGGACAATTGAATGGAAACCGTTTTTGATAAAGGAGCTATTGTCAAGAGCTTCATTTCTATAGAGGCCGCTTTCCAAAGGCGGTGAAAATTCCATTTTCACGTCTCTAGCGACGTTTTTACCGATATTTTGAAACACCAAATTGATGATTGGTGAGTTTTGAGTGGATTCCGTTGAGACTACAACGTAAGGAGCATTTTCCTCTTCTCTAGTTTTCTTCATTTCGCGAAGGGTATTTTCTGCCGCTTCTGATGATTTTTGTGTGGCTCTCGCCATTGCAGCAGTATCTCTCACATATTTAATAATAAAAACCAGAGTTACTATCTGTACGCCTATCGCTATGTAGGCAATTACCAAGGATGGGTCTAAGTAGGATGTGGACTGTAATACATATTTGGTCGTAGTTGGCGACGTTTGTATTTTAGGTTTTGATATTGCAGCGGATTTTAATGATGCTATTGATGGGGTTGTAGTGGCATAAGCTGATGAGGTTTTAGTGATGAGCAGAAATATTACTAATGATGAAACACAAAATAGACTACCGAGAATCCATTTAGCGCGAAGAAAGGTTCTCATATTAATTTCACTCTACGTCAACAACCGATTGCCTAAATTGGGAAAGATTTCGGCACCTATGATAGCACAAGATGGTTGTGTTGGCTATACTATTTCTAATTTGTAAAGGAACGCAAAGATCTGTGGTCATCCGGATCAATCTTTACTCAAAAGCACATCTAGGTTAAGAATCATGTATCACCTCGCATTCATGCGCGGCCAATGCATGCTACTTTTTTTTGCGTGACGGCTTTTGGGCTGCCTCCTTCTGCATCTGCTCGATACGTGCCAGTTCTTGCTTTCCACGCACTACTAATTTGTCCAGCCATTGAACCTTGTAGGGACGCAGGGTGTGGACGAGGGTCCGTGCCACGAGCAAATTGCGATACCATTTCTCGTTCGCGGGTACGATATACCAGGGAGCTTCATCTGTACTACACCTGGAAAGTGCATCTTCATAGGCTTCTTGATAAGCGTCCCAGTATTTACGCTCAGCCCAATCGGCAGCAGAGAGTTTCCATGCATCAGTTCTATCCTTCTGACGGGCGAGTAAGCGTCTTTCCTGCTCCTCGTTGCTCATGTGCAAGTAGAACTTCAGGATGATCATGTCATTCTGGGTGAGCAAGTCCTCAAAGTCGTTAATGGCCGCGTAATATTGACTCCAAACCTCTTGTGGCACCAGGTTACGCACACGTACTATCAGCACATCCTCATAGTGTGAGCGATTGAAAATAGTTATGATACCCCTCCCTGGGGTCACCCGGTGGACACGCCAGAGGAAATCATGAGCCAGTTCCCTGAGTGCAGGTGCTTTGAACGAACGCACCTCGCATCCCTGCGGATTGACTTACGAGAGGACCTGGAAAATCGTATCAGCCTTGCCGCTCGCATCCATCCCCTGCAGCACCACGAGCAGGCTATGATGCTGTGCCGCCGCCAACAATTCTTGTAACTCACCAAGTTCCGCGCCGAGTATTTCCAGCTCTGCCCTTGCCAATGCGGGATCGGTATACTCATCAACATAGTTTGGATCATAGTCCTTCAACTTGACTTTACTGCCTGCTTCAACTTTCCAAGCGAGTTGCATCGTCCTTCCCCTTTCTCGATGTCGTCTTCTTGTGCCGACGATTGTTCTGGGGCAGTCATCCTGCTGGCTTCTGCATCTGCTCGATACGCGCCAGTTCTTGCTCCCCACGCACTACTAATTTGTCCAGCCATTGCGCCTTATAAGGACGCAGGGTGTGAACGAGGGTCCGTGCCACAAGCAAATCTCGGGACCATTTCTTGTTCGCGGGTACAATATACCAGGGAGCTTCATCTGTACTACACTTGGAGAGCGCATCTTCATAAGCTTCCTGATAAGCGTTCCAGTATTTACGTTCAGCCCAATCGGCAGCGGAGAGTTTCCATGCTTTGGTTTTATCCTTCTGACGAGCGAGTAAGCGCCTTTCCTGCTCCTCGTTGCTGATATGCAAGTAGAACTTCAGAATAATCATGCCATTCTGGGCGAGCAAGCGCTCAAAGTTGTTAATGGCTGCGTAGCGTCGATTCCAGACCTTTTCTGGCAGCAGGTTATGCACGCGTACGACTAGCACATCCTCATAGTGTGAGCGATTGAAAATGGTTATGATACCCCTTCCTGGGGTGCCCCGGTGGACACGCCAGAGGAAATCATGGCTCAGTTCCCTGCCTGTGGGTGCTTTAAACGAGCGCACCTCGCATCCCTGGGGATTGACTTGCGAGAGAACACGGCGAATTGTGCCATCCTTGCCGCTCGTATCCATCCCCTGCAGCACCACGAGCAGGCTATGATGCTGTGCCGCCGCCAACAACTCCTGTAACTCACCGAGCTCCCTGGTGAGTATTTCCAGTTCTGCCCTCGCTGAGACAGGATCGGTATGCTCATCAACATGGTTTGGATCATAGTCCTTCAACTTGATTTTACTGCCTGCCTCAACCTTCCATGCCAGTTCCATTTTTCCTCTCCTTTCGAGTTGGCGTCTCCAGCTGCTAAAACGCCTGAGGCATGAAATACCAGATACGTGTTAACCAGGGACATGACAACGATCGATGAAAAATCGTTCTATGTTTGCTTTTGCAGCAAATCACCACGAAATTCAGCTAAGGTAAATTTTACTTGGATATTATACGCGATGATTGAAAAGCGTTCCAGCCCAGTTTATCCGCCACTATCTGCATTGATGTGTGAGAATTGTTATTACTCCGTTTTATGTGGTAAACTCCTACCAGGAGGCATTGAGCGACTGGCTCTGTATGCTTATGACCGATAACTATTTCGTGCTTCCGAATTATTAAGTTATGAGAACTGGCTTCTCTGGCCGTAATAAATCAACCAAGCGGTATTTTTATGATACACTGACTGTTAACCGGTAGGTTACAGGTTCGAATCCTGTTCGAGGAGCCGCACAGAAGGGCCACCCGTTTCGGTCGGTGGCCTTTCTGCATGTAAAGCAGGAGGTAACTATTCAGGTCTCCTTTCTCTTGCGCCGCCTGCGGCGGCGGGGTGAGGGAGAAAGGCGGTCCCTGGAAGCCCCCCAGGCTTCCTTGCCCCGCACCCCGCCAAGGGGCCTGCAAGGCCCCTTGGAACCCCCTGCTGACTAGTTAAAGCAGGAGAAAGTGAGGTGATTGAGTTGGTTGAATCTGCTATTATCGATTATCAGCATTTCTTCCAGGCGCTGCTCGAGGCCGTACCCTGGCCAATGTTGATCCTCGATCGGTCCTTGAGTGTCCACTACAATAATCAAGCTGCCGTCAAACTGCTGGAAGCAGAAGAGCCGTTGCAGGGCAAAAAATTGGATCAACTCGTCCCCGGCATAGCGATTTTACAGCTAGTGCAGAAGAGTATAGAGGCCGAAACTGTTACTGAGGGAGAATTTACAAGAGGCAACCTGGGTACCGCCTGGAAAATCTCGGTCACACCACTGGAACATAACCCTCACAACATACAAAAGGCACAGCAGCATTCAGCCCTTAAAGTAAGATACCACTATTTCGCCCTCGTTATCGAAGACCTGACCGAATTGCGCCGCCTGGAGCGTGTACGACGTGATTTTATCGCCAACATTTCGCATGAACTTCGCACCCCGCTGACTTCTGTTCGCCTGCTGGTGGAGACCCTGGAAGAAGCCATCGATACGGACCCCGAACAGGCGCAAACGTTCGTCGCGAAAATTGAAACGGAGGTGCAGCATCTCAACGCGCTCGTCGCGGAGATTCTTGAGTTGTCGCGTATCGAATCGGGACAGGTACCTATGACCATCGAGCCGGTAGAAGCCGAGCGACTGGTACGCGAAGCCATGGCACGCATGCTGCCGCTGGCACAACGACACCGTGTCACGCTGCACACGGAGATCGAGCAGGGCAAGTCGCTGGTTGCCGCCGATAGTAAACAGATTGCGCGGGTACTGGTCAATCTTGTTCACAACGCTATTAAATTTACGCCCTCCGGCGGGGTAGTGGTAATCGGAACACACTTGCAGCCGGAAGGAAACATGCAAAGCTTTTTTGTGCGTGATACAGGCGTCGGCATCCGTCCAGAGGATTTGCCGCGCATTTTTGAGCGCTTCTACAAAGTAAATCAAGCTCGTTCCAGGGCCGATTTTATTGGTCCAGGTGGTGGAGGTAGCGGTTTAGGCCTGGCAATTGCCCGCCATGTAGTAGAAGCGCATGGAGGTCGTATTAAAGCCGAAAGTGTGCTTGGACGGGGCAGCACCTTCACCTTTACCTTGCCTGTGACAGTTCGCACCTGAATAGAACCTCTTTGACATTGTTTGACCTGCACCGAATATTTTAATTACATTTTTACACAAATGTATTGAACTTAGCAGGCATATATGTTACTATTTTCAAGGGATCAGTATTTCGGACTAACATCCATATTTCGTGCCCTACGGAAGCCGCATTTCACAAAACCGGACCAACGCTTAACTCGATTCGCGACTATTTACTACTTCATTGAAACGCGATACCTTTGGGTCTCTGGGTTAAGAGCGGTCCTACCTGTGTGGGGCGTTATTTATTGCACCATGAGTAGGCTGAGGTGAGGATGCAAGTGGTAGAGTGGAGACAGAAAGGGGACGGCAGTTATGAGCAAACTGGTGATGATTATCGATGATTCTCTCACAGTACGTAAAATTATGGAAACCAGCCTGAAGCGCGAAGGTTTCGCATCCGTGAGCTATCCCGATGGTATCGAGGCGCTGCGCGCGCTAAACGAGCATCGACATCCCGTACCTGACCTGGTAATACTTGATATCGGCCTTCCTAAAATGGATGGCTATGAAGTAGCCCGCCATTTGAAAACAAAACAGCAGTTTGGTAATACTACAATTGTAATGCTCTCTAAACGAGATGGGGTGATCGATCGTCTCAAGGGTCGTCTTGTCGGTGCGAAAGACTATATTACCAAACCGTTCAGAACTCAAGATGTTATGTCTGTAGTACACGCGCACCTGAGTTCTCACTCGATTAGTTAGTAATGTTGCCTCTTCAGAGCTTACCGGCATATAGCCTTGAGCAAATAAGTGACGAAGAATTCTGGGACTACGCACGCGAGCGCGCAAATGTAGTTTCCAGGGATTCTTCTCGCGCAGAAGACGACCAGGATCAATACCTGGAACTCAAACTGAGTTCCGGAAGCTGCCTGTTTCCCCTGAACGCTATCCTTGAGGTTGTGCCTCCCCCACATCGTTTAGCTCGCCTGCCCGTCATTCCCACCTGGATGCATGGTGTTGCAGCCTGGCGTGGTGAAACCATAGCCGTGATTGATCTCGACTTGTATCTATCCGATACAAGCATTTCCTCGCCCGATGGCATACTGCTGGTAGCAAACTATGCTGAGTTAACAGTTGGGTTACTCGTTCCAGGTATTGGGCCGATCATCACCGTTCAGCTTGAACAAATGCTGCCATCTACTACGCAAGCAGGTATGGCGAAAGGCATATATGCCGGGGCATCCGTACTGGATATACCGGCACTACTCGCCGGTATAGTACAACAGATTGAAAGGGCCGCCCTTTATGGATGATGAAAAACAGCCCTTTCAGCAGAACGAACTCACTCCAGAAGACCTGGAAGTGCTGCGAGCATTCCATATGCTGGAAGAGCCAGCATCCGATACTCCAACACTCCAGGAGGTGTCACAGCCGGCTTCTCCCTCGCATCAGCCGTACGAAACGCAGTCTGCCGCGACCATGACTGACGAGGATATGCTTGTCTTCTTCACCACTGAGGCCGATGAAGATATTGCGTCCATGCGCCTGGCTCTCCAACAATTAGAGCAGGACGAACGTTTAGATTCCCCCGGCCTTGTGGCTCTGAAACGTATTGCACATAAAGTGGCAGGAACAGCAGCAGCAATTGGCTGTGATTCAATGTCTACAATCGCGCGTCATATGGAGGCGATAATCAAGCTGCTGGAGGGAGGAGCTATCGTTTTCCTGACAGGTTTGATTGCCCTGACACATGCAGTACAAGCCCTCGAATTGACCCTGGAGAGTATTGCTACTCATGGATATGAAAGCAAAAATCCTCTACTGGAACTCGAGGAAGAATACATGGCAGTCAATATCGATGTACATGCCAAAAGCACTCCCGAGCACCTTTTACTTGAAGACACAGCGGATGCGCTCTTTCACACTGCATCTCAACACATGCCAGGCACTTATCATAACTCGCCGCCTGTTAATCTGCGGCATCTGCATCAACTCGTACTGCATACCGAGAAATTGATAGAACTACATACTCCACTGGGCAATGCCCAGAAACAAGTCGAAACGGCGCTCTATGAATTGCATGCCGCCCAGGCTCGCTTGCGCCGCTTAGAGCCACTATTATCTACCCTGTCCGTCTCTTTGAATACCACATCTAATACGATGGCTGCTAATACTGTACATGCTTCCTCGTCGCTCGTCGCTCGTATCCTGCAAGGGGCGGTAAAACGTACAGGGCATATTCACCAGCCCGAGAGTGCATTACGCCCTCAACCATTACCGGTGCGAGAGACCGTGCTATGGGACGAAATGGAGATAGATCGTTTTGCAGAAGCGAACGTACTGGCGCATTCGTTCACCGAGGCTATTGCTGATGTAGCTACAGCCACTTCTCAACTGCACCTGGCGTTTGAGCAACTCAATGCCATTATAACGCGGCAGGTGGACCAGGCGAACATTGTACGCAGCAATGCACATTTACTAAGTTCAACGCCATTCAGTGTTCTGCTAACACGCCTGCAACAGTCCATCGAGCTTATAGCTGGAAAGCAAAAAGGCCGGGTCCAGTTTGAGGTATCGGGTGAAACGACAGAGATTGACCAGGATATTCTAGAGACGTTAACACCCCCATTGCTAGAACTTGTACAAAGTAGCACTGCTGAAGGGTTGTTTTTCACGCAAGGAGATGAGCAGAGGCTTCGTATCTGGCTCAACGCGCATGCTATAAGTAACGAGGTGAGTATTGAGATAGGCAGCTCGCTGCCCATCTCACCCGGAGCAATAGCAGGGTTACGAGAAACTGTCTATGAGTTGTATGGCTCGATCTCTCTACAAGATCAATACCTGGAGGGTATGGTCTTGCACCTGCATTTTCCACGTTCTCAGCGTATTATACAGGGCTTGCTTGTGCAGGTGAGGGATCAGGGCATCGTCGTGCCGTTCTCGCAGGTAAAACGCATATACTATCAAAAGCAGAAACCAGGCCAGGCATATCCTCAAGATGAGCCCTTCGCTGATTTGCCTGAAATATATCACCTCAGCACCTTGCTGGGCTTCTCTAGCGTGAATAAGCTTGCTGCTAAGACGCTCCGAACTGCATTACTACTCCAGGTAGATGGACCCCAAGTTGCGATAGAGGTAGACGAAGTGAAAGGAGAAGTGGAGTTGGTGATGAAGCCGCTTGCAACTCATTTACGCCGTCCAGGCATAGCAGCCACAGCTATTGATGGCAGCGGCAATGTGCTGCTGGTAGTGAATTTACCTGAAATCGTACAACTGAAGCAAGCACAACGGCACGATGGGGAGATAGTCACAGGAACAGGTATGTTACATCACCATGAAGTAGCACTACCTGAACATACCGCAAAGCTGCGCCAGAAAATACTGATCGCGGATGATTCTGTGTACATCAGACGCTCTGTAAGCCATACCCTTAGCCGCGAGGGCTACGACGTGCTGGAAGCAGAGGATGGTATACAAACGCTGGAGCAGTTGTCAAAAGAAGCCCTCGACCTGCTTTTATTAGACATAGAAATGCCCAACCTGAACGGTTATGATGTGCTCAAGATCATTCGTGCTCAGCAGCGCTTCCCTGGACTCAAAATTGTCCTGCTCACTTCTCGCTCTTCCGAAAAGCATAAGCAGCGTGCCCGTGAATTGGGCGCTCACGCCTACCTCACCAAACCTTGTCCGCAGGATTTATTGCTGGAAACTATCCGGTCACTGCTTGTCAAGGATGAAGTATAACCACTATGCTATCTTTTCCATCAAAAAAATTTATGGAAATTCCTTACCCTTACCCCAGGGCAATAGTAGTCGAGCTAACATTACGTAAACCATACATAAGAGCCACTTCAACGCATAACGCATTCTAACGTGGGCATGGAGCGCGCTTAAAATCCTGCTCAAAACGGTATGATAATGTCTGCTCGAATGTCGAAGGCAATGCCTGCCCGAACGCCTGAGGCGCATCTCTATCCCAGACCAGATGATGGACGCATCATTTGGACTTCGCATTGGTCGACCAACGCACTAAATAGTGGAAAAGCAAGAGTAAGCAAGCAGGCGATGATTTTCTACTCCCCGTTCCGGCATCATCGGCTGGAGAGGGTATAATCGCTTCCTGCAAACGCTGCTCCTTGTCAATGAGGACAAGCGATACTCATGAACTCTAGCGGGCATCGGCGAGAAAAGACAAAGACAAGGAGAAAGACTTTGGCAGACAACAACAGGCAGTCCCAGCAAGTCCATGACGCCAGTTGGGATTTGGTCAATTCCTTTCGTGAGACCAACCAGACCGTTATGGACAGCCTAGTGAACTTTCAAGATCGTAACGCGAAGTTGACCCAAAACGTCTTCCTGAGCTGGATGGAGCTACTCACGCAGCAGACCGAGAGTATGCAGCATGTGCAGCAGCAGTGGGCACAGCAGTTCCGGAAGCAACAGGACGCTTACCAGAAGTTGGCATCTGCTTCGATGCAGACCTACATGGACTTCCTCCTCGCTCCGCTTTCCTTCTCACGGCAGCTGGTCGAGGCGACTGAGAGCTCGATACAGCAAGAACGAGAGTTTGCTCCTCGATAACCGCGGAGGCGGCTGTGAGGGCGAGCGAGTCACTTCATGTGAAGAGAGGAGACTTCCCAAGGGGTCGGGGCTCACGCCCCGACTCTCTCTTTATGATCACCTTTTAGTGGCTTCTGCGCGCAGCACGTTAGACAACGGCTCAGCTATTTGGACAGGACACCATCTTCGAGGATTATGACAGTAGATGTGTTACAATAGTTACGGTACAGTATCATTGGTACAAAACATGCTAACAGTGTATATGGTACGATTTTAATGACACAATCTCACTGAAATTGGGCAGTGTAGTAATGCATACTATTGATGAATTGGCATACCTCTCCGGCATGCCAAGCAGAACGATTCGTTTCTACAACACACAGGGCATGCTGCCTCCTCCCACCATGCGCGGGCGCATAGCCTATTATGGTGAGGAACATTTGCTGGTACTGAATATTATCAAAGAATTGAGAGAGCAGCAACAGCTTCCCCTAGAAACCATTAAGCAAATGCTGGAGATACGCGCCAGGTACGGCGATTTACAGATGAACCTGGCGCTCAAACAGCGCCTGCTGCGTCCTCTTACCTCGCATGCTCAAGAGGTACGTCTTTCTAAAGAAGCCTTGATGCAGCAAACCGGTGCAACCGGAGAGTGGATCGACGAATTGACACGCCAGGAACTTCTTGTGCCCGAGCAAGCGGAAGAAGGAATGACCTATAGCGGTGACGATATCCTGTTGCTAAAAATTTATGAGCGTCTTGAGCAGTTTGGACTTCCCTTAGCCCTACCCGGCCTGATTCGTTTTCAACTGCGCCAGCTTGTACGCAGCGAAAATGCCGCTTTAGAGCAGTACGTGCTTCCTCGCTGGCGAGAAGAAGGCCTGCCTCCCGAGAAGCAAGCCGAACAGCTTGAGATGATCTTGACGCTTACTGATACCCTGATCTCTGTGATGCATCGCAAGCTTTTATATCAGTTATTATGAGCAGTGTAAGTGATCGATCTAGAACCTGTCAATCACTGGACTTGCTCTCTGCAGGGTTTCTCAAAAATCTTTTTCCTCTTCCCCTCCCCGCCCCAAAAAAGAGTAAAGAGCGTGTTGCCGGTGTGGCGCGGCCGCGCCACACCGGCAACACGCTCTTTACTAATCTGGGGTGGGGGGCTTGCCGCCAGTCAGAGCGACTTGTGAGAAGCCCTGTTGTTCTCTGGACATTTGGAGAGAAGGCCTGTCACCCTTCGCTACGCTCAGGGTCTGGCGAGCCTGCCGCAGAGATCCTTCGCTGCGCTCAGGATGACAGCTAGGACACCGCTCACGTCCGCTCACGGGAAGTCTTATCTCCAAACGCCTGCTTGCTCTCTAGCTTCTCTTCTACTACCTCTGCCTCTCCAGTGCCTGGTTTTTCTTCCTCCGTTTCCGCTTTCTCTTCCCCTCCCGTCACCTCCGCTTTCGGCCCCTGCTCAGGCTTCTGCGGAATGCCGTAGGTCGCTGCGACTTCGCCCGCTGGTACGGGCTGCGAGAAGCGCAAGATCAAGAGGGTGACTGGTATCAGGAGAATGAAAACTACCAACGAGGTCCATTGAGCCTGTTTCAAGCCCCAGTTCAGTCCCAGGAAGCTCACGACAACATTATCGCGCACGAAGAAGAGCAGGAACTGCGTTATCACGTAGCCAAACAAGTAGGCCAGTATGAGCGTTCCAGGGCGGCGTAAGCGACGTGAGAGGTAAAGCAGTAGAGCGAGTAAAACAATGTTCGCGAGCAATTCATAGGCAGCAGCAGGTTGAACTGCTGTTGCTACCTGCCCACACTGGCTTGGATCAGGAAGACCCATGCAGAAAAAGCTGTTTTTATTCTGGTAGATCGTTGCCCAGGGAAGTGTGCTGTGATAACCGACAATATCGCCGTTAATGATGTTGCCGATGCGCCCGAAGATCTGCCCTGTGGCAGCAAACAACCCGCCGGCATCAAGCGCCACCAATGGGTTAATGCGCTCAGCCCTGGCTCGCCAGAAGAGTACAGGGACAACCAGGAAGATGGCCCCAAAGAAAGCCATACCACCCTCCCAGGTTGCGATTATATGCCAGGGTTGAGCAAGGTAGTACGAAAATAGATTTGGTTGTTGCACTACGAAATACAGGCGTCCACCAATCAGACCGGCGACAATACACCACCAGAGTAAGCGGTACACAATCTCCGTGCTTATGCCTTTGCGCCTGGTATAGCCCCGGATAACCCACAACGCTATAACGATGCCGACGACATACATCAGCCCATACCAGCGCAGAGCCAGTGAGCCAATATGGACGATTACCGGGTCAATATTAATGTAGATGTATGAGAACAATGGAATACTACCCATAAAATTTCTCCAATGCTTGTAGGCACATCATTTACCCTATCATAGTATGCTCAAGTCATAAGTGCAAGTAGTTATTTCATCATACCAGGGTTATTTAAAAGTCGTCTTCTTCCCCTCCCCACCCCTGGAAAAGGGGAAAAGGTGGGGACACCCCAATACCATTTAGATACGTAAAAAGTCGAGAAGAAGAAGAAAGGCCACCCATTGTGACATACTGGGATCAAAGTCAACCCATCACAAGGAGGAGCCTTCTTATGTCTAGTAACGTACGCCAAATCGACCCCCAATGCAAGATCGTCGACTATCTCACCTTGCCCCAATTGGAAACCATCATTGCGCCTCAGGTGATCCAAGAGGTACTCACCGACTGTGAGGCCTGGGAGCAGCGCGAGAAGAAACTGAACATGCAAGCGATGATCTACCTGCTCATCGCTCTGGCGCTCTATCCGCAGTGTAGCACACGGGAAGTGTACCGTCGCCTGCGCGAAGGACTGCCCGACGCACTGAGCCAGCAGGACGAGGTGCCCACGGCAGGAGCCCTGTGTCAACGTCGCCAGCAGTTGGGCGTGACGCCACTGCGCGAGTTGTTTGCGCGCATCGCGCGTCCCCTGGCGCTGCCGCAGACGCGCTGTGCCTTTCGCTTTGGCCTGCGGCTGGTGGCCGTCGATGGCACGTTGGAGAACCTGCCGGAC
>WNFR01007087.1_pt1 | contig 11972 bp, 8 predicted proteins | sample 5400221 | NCBI WGS metagenome assembly WNFR01 (sample SAMN13153357, study PRJNA577476) | soil metagenome | isolation source: 40 cm soil under Madrone tree | place: USA:California | collected 2016-06-14 | reverse complement strand
CGTACCGCAGGCGGCTTTTCACCGTTTCCCTGACGACCCCGGTGACGTCGGCGATCTCCTCCAGCGTCAAACCGCCCTCCTCGTGCAGCAGGAAAACCTCGCGCTGTTCGTCCGGCAGCAGCGCCAACACCCGCAGAAACTGCCTTGCCGTCTGCCGCCGGGCCAAGGCGCGTTCAGGCTGTTGCTGCTGCGGACCTGCCACCTGCATCGCTTCTTCCGCGCCGTCGTCGAGTGAAATCAACTGCAGCGGCGGCTTGCGGCGGAAATGATCCATCACGCAATTGTGCGCCACACGATACAGAAACGTTGAGAAGCGGGCTTGGACCCGGTAGCGGGCACGTGCGGAAATGATATTGGTCCACACTTCCTGGAACACCTCTTCGGCTGCGGAGCGAAAGCCGACCTGCCGCAGTACGTAGCGGAACACGCCGCCGCGATGGCGCGCGTACAGATCCTCGAACGCGCGCACATCCCCATCGCGATAGCGCAGCATCAGCTCTTCGTCGGAAGCCGGCGGGTCCATTCCGCCTGGAAGTGTAATCAACCTCAACACGACGCGCGACACCACCGCGGGAACTGCGCTGCCTCAACCGCGTCCCGGCGGATCGGGGACGAACCCGCCCGGAAACGGCGAGGGCCAACGCGGCGTCTGCGGAATCACCCCGCGCGCTACCAGGTTCGCGTAGGTGTCGTAGTGGATGACGACCACTTCGTTGGGCGTCACTGATTCGCGCTCGAACGCAGCGTAGCGCGCCTGCGAAGCCTCGTTGCGGCCATGGCCGGTGCCGATGCTTTTCTCCGCCGCCCGGGGTACCGCCGGCCGCGCGGCGCCATCCGCCCCGGGTTCGTCGCGGCCTTGCGGCTGCTCCAGGTCGAGTACGGGTTCGGATTTGCGCTTGAACAGCGCCACGCCGATCACGCCGACGTTGTCCGGGCGCCCAGTGCGCGCCGCGTAGGAATCGCCCAGATCAGTGAAGTAGAAGGCCGCCACGTTTCCGAGGCTCTTGCGCCAACCCTTGATCGACAGTGCGCGGCTGCGCTCGATCACGTAGCCGCTCTGCGATGCGGCCGCAGTTTCGCCGGTCACGACGTTGACGCCGTCCACCGATACGACCGCGAGCAGGTCACCGCCGGCGTGATTGCGAACCGTCACCTGGTACTCGTTGCCGGGTTTGCCGGCGACGAACCAGCGACCGCCGCTCTCGTAGACCGGCAGCGTGCGGCCACCGACACGATCGTAGATCTGCACCTCGGCGATGTTGCCGGCCGCCAGAGTTGGGGCAACCGTCAGGAAAAGACACAAAAACGGCAGGAAGCGTCGCATGGTGTTCTCCATTGAAGAGGGACACCGGCTATAAACGGTCGCTTCGGCGGAATGGGGTTAAGCGAGAAACAGGCGAGAGGAGCGAGGCTAGAGGCAAGAGGAAAAAAAACGTTTCTGCAGCGGGGTGTACGCCTCTCGCCTCTCGCCTCTCGCCTCTCGCCTACTTTCTCGGCTCCCAGGCAAAGCCGAGCGCGCTGACACCCTTCTGCAGGAACGCCAGCGCCTCACTGGCGAGTTTTGCTTCGCCTTTCACGCCGAGTTCGATGCGCCGGCCGGCGGGCGTGAAACTGGGCAAGCTGAAAAGTTTCACGCCGGGATAGCGGGCGATGCAGGCATTCATCAGATCGATCAGCTGGCTCTCCCCGGCGTCCTTCACCACGATCGCCACATCCACCGGCGGTCGCTGGTTATGGAGGTGCGGGTACTCGTTGTCGAGCACCCACTCCATCATCGGCCAAGCCATCTCCGGGAACCCGGGGAAAAAATGGTGGCGCGCATAACTGAAACCGGGAACACGGTTGTAGGGGTTGGGAATGATGCGGCTGCCGGCCGGGAACACGCCCATCTCGATGCGCTTGGGATAGGCCTCGGCGCCGAAGCGCGCCTCGATTTCGCGCTTGGCATCCGGATGCAACACGAGCTCGACGCCAGCGGCTTTGGCCGCGCACTGGCGGGTGTGGTCGTCGGGCGTGGCACCGATGCCGCCAAAACAGAATACGATGTCGTCGCGCGCCAGGGTGCTGGACAGCACCGCGGCGATCACTTCGGGCTCGTCCGGCAAATACATGCTCCAGCCCAGGCTCAGGCCGCGCGCCTTCAGAATCGAGACGATCTTCGGAAAATGCTTGTCCTGGCGTTTGCCCGAGAGGATTTCATCACCGATGATCAAGGCACCGAACATGAGGCTGACCAATCATGGCTGACGAGTGGTTGGAATCCGTCGGAATGCCGCAACGATACTGGCATCATCAGCCGCACCGATCCGAGGAATTGGCCGGCCTGCACTCAACGCGGCTGCGCTCCGGATTGGATACGCAGTGATAGATCTTGTCCTTGCACTTGGCGCACCATGCCGTGGTTGTGCCCTCTCTGGAGTACCGGCTGGCGATGACGTCCACATCGGTCACGCGGCAGCCTGTTGCTCCGGCGGTGAGCGCGGCCTGGGTCTTGCAGCCCGCAACCGCGCCCGCGAGCGCAACGATCAGAAGCATTCGTTTGAACATGAGATCGAAATACCGGAAGTGAGGGCCGCGAAGACCGGAACTGCACGCGGCGGGCCACGGTGACAACTTCAGTTGTGGATGTAGCTTTCGAGCTGCTTGATGACGAACTCCTGTTCGGAGAGCATTTCCTTGACCACGTCGCCGATGGATATCACGCCGACCACCTTCTTGTGCTCGAGCACGGGCAGATGGCGTACGCGCTTGTCGGTCATCAGCCCCATGCAATCCTCGATGCTCTGCTCCGGGCGTACGCACACCACCTTGTCGGTCATGATCTCGCGCACCGGCGTGTCCTTCGACGACTTGCCTTGCAGAACCACCTTGCGCGCGTAATCGCGTTCGGAAAAAATTCCCGCCAGACTGTCGCCCTCTAGCACCAGAACCGCGCCGATCTCCTTCTCCGCCATCAGCTTGAGCGCGTCCAGCACCGTGGTATCGGGCGACACTGAGAGCAGGCGATGGCGTTTCGAATCCAGCAGTTGTTGAACTGTTTTCATGTTTTCCTCCGCGCTGAAGCAGCCGCCTGGCCGGTGATTTTCAGCCCAGTTTAGACCACAAGCCGCACTTGTCAACGCCGGGCGCCGGCACGCAGGCTTCGCGCTCAGGCCGCCTGGCCCGGCCGTTTCTTCACCCACATGACGGGCTGGGCCTTGACCGGGCGCGCCGGCGCGCCATGCTGGACCAGCGTGCGGTCGAGCGCTTTGCCCGCCTCGTCGGCCAGCGCCGCCACGCGCGCCGCCCGAATCGCCTCGGCACGCGCCGCGGCGGACGGGAAAGACGCGGCAGCGGCCAGATGGTCGAGAACGTGCAACAGATTCTCCTTGCCGCGTTCGTTGGTGGTGCCGTAGCCCTTGATGAGACGGCCGCACTGGGCAATTTCGTGGCCTAGCTGCCAGTGGCTGCGAGTACCCTGTTCCGTGCCCGCCAGCCAGCGCTCGATCGTGGACTGCTCGATTGCGAAGCGGCTGCCGCGCTTGCGCAACCACTTGAGGCTGGCCAGGGTGCGCAGTATCAGGAAACCGGACAGGGTGTGCGTAGCAAGCTTGAGCGGAAGCGCGAGCGCGGACTTGCCCGCTTGCTGGCGGCGCCGGTCCCAGCGAATCAGCGCAGCCGCGAACCCGGCCGGTAACAGCGCGGCAAATTCCGGTACCCCTGGCTTGAAGTAGTCATAGATGCGCAGTACTTCCTCCGGCGCGGCCTTGACCTCGGCGCGCACCCGCTGGTATCTGCTGGCGCGGCACTTCAGATCGGCCACGCGCACGATGTCGTCGAAGGCCATCCACAATGCCAGGTAACGCGCCGTCTCGCTGGTGATCGCAAAGTTCCCGAGGCCGGCTGGATCGACCGCCCGCTCGGCGGCCAGAATGCGGGCCAGCCGCCGCAGGTAGAGTTGCGCGTAGTCGTGGTCCTGGTACTCCAGCATGCGGGCGTAGCCGGCGGCCAGCATCTCATGGGTCGCTGCGGGAAACTCGCGGGCGAGTTCTTCAGGCATCGCGACTCTTGTCCGCGCCTTCGAGCCAGCCAGTATGGGGGCAGGCTGTCCCTGGGCCACGATTTCGTAGGTGCGCTCGAAACCGCGCACGCTCGCGTCCACGCCTTTGCCGGATTTCCGTATGGTCCGCTCGAAGGCCTCGCGCGGAAACGGCAATGCGCCGCTTCCTGCAATCGCGCCGAACAGAACTGCGCTCAACACGGTGCCCGTCTCCTGCGCCACCGCCGCCATGTCGAGAATGCGGGCGTCGCGGCTGTAACGGTTCACCACATTCAACAGTTCCCCGGACGGCGCGCGACCATCCGCAAGCTGGAGCTTCTCGGCCGTGGTCAGGGTCCGGGCGCTGGAGCTGACGACCAGCGTTCGATCGGCGGACGCCATGCCGTTACCGATCTGGCGCACGGTCTCCAGCAGTTCCGAGGACACCAGCACGTCCAGCGCGCCCGGTACCGGATAGAGGCTGAACACAGGCTTGCGGCCGGCCAGTTCCGCGATCGGCACCGGAAATACTTCGAAGTAATAAGTGGTCGAACCGGTGCGTTGGGCGACACCGGGAATCGAAGTGCTCTGCGCGCTGTAGCCGCACTGACTGGCCGCTTCCACCAGCCATTCGGCCAGCACGCCGCCACCCTCGCCGCCGAGCGCGCAGATCAACAGCGTAATCGGACGTTGGGCATTGGCTGTCGGCTTCATCGTGCCTCTGTGTCTCTGTGGTAAGTCATGCTGTTTGCAACAACCTGATAACTGAACCGCGCAGTCCGTCGATGACGCGTTCGTACAGCCTGGGATTGCGTATCACTTCGGCCCGGTAGAACGACGGGCACAGCGTCGCCGCGTGCGCGTTCTCGCCGCACAGGCCGCAACCGACGCAACCGTCGATCACCGTAGCCACCGGATCGACCCTCAACGGATCGGGACTGTCTTTAAGTGTCAACGTCGGGCAGCCCGACAGCCGGATGCAGGCGTGATCGCCCGTGCAGACATCCTCGTCGACGCCGTACTTCACCCGCACCACGCGTTTTTCCGCCTTGAGCAGGCCGGCGACCCAGGGCTTGATGCGGCGTTGCCGTTCGAGCTGGCATTCGCCCTCGGCGATGATGACTTTGAGCCCGCTGAAATCGGTGGTGAAGGCTTCGTCGAGCGTCTTGCGCATCCTCTCAACGTGGTAAGTGTGCACGGTTCGCATCCATTTCACACCGATGCCGGATAGCGTCTTCTCGATGGTGAGATTGCGGTGAACCAGGCTTTGTTGTTTATTTTCAGCCGTGATTTTCACGGCCTCGTCGGGCGTCGAGATCAGTTCCTGCGTACCGGTGGCCGCGGTGTAACCGTTCTTGAATATCAACAGTACCGCGTCGTCGCCGTTGAACAACGCCGATTGCACGCCGGTGAGCAGTCCGTTGTGCCAGAACCCGCCGTCGCCCATGATCGACAGCACCCTGCGCTTCATCATCGGCGACACCCCGGCGCGGCTCGCCAAGCTCATGCCGTAACCGAGGATCGAGTGGCCGAAGGAGAAAGGCTCGAAGGTGGAAAACGAATGGCAGCCGATGTCGGCGGCAATATGCGTGGGGCCGACATCGCGCTGCGACAGCTTGAGCGCGGCAAATACCGGGCGCTCCGGGCAACCGATGCAGAATTGCGGCGGCCGCGCCGGCAGCGGCGCCGAAAACTGCTGTGCTACCTCCTGGCGGCGCTGCGCGTTGCCCTGCAGCCAGCGCTTGCCGGTCCCGGCGACACCGGCCGGCAGATAGCGCTCGGCGAATTTCTCCAGCCCGCCGGCCATGACCTCCACGGTGTACTCGCCTGCCGCCATCAGCATGTCCTTGCCGTGGATCGGCGCGTTGACGTCGAGCCGGCGCAATGTGGCCAGAATTTCCTGTTCGATGTATTCCGGCTGTCCTTCCTCGACGATCAGCACCGCGCGCTTGCCGAGGCAGAATTGCGAGATCTCCTCCGGCACCAGCGGGAACGTCACGTTGAGCACGAAAATCGGTATTTCGCATTCGCCGAAGGCATCGGCCATTCCAAATTGCTGCAGCGCGCGGACCAGCGAGTTATGCAGCCCTCCCTGCACAATCAGCCCGACATCGTCGCGCCTGCCGGCAAACAGCTCGTTCAATCCGTGCTCGGCGATGTAGCGGCGAGCCGCGGGAATGCGCGCCTCACCCTTGAGCTTTTCGTGGCGGAAGGTCACCGGCGGATGCGCAAGCCGGGTGTAATCGAACTTCGCCGGTTCCTCCATCAGATGCCGGGTCGAAACTGCGGGCGCGACGTTGTCCTTGCAGACGAAACTGCCACGCACATGACACGCGCGGATGCGCAGCTCCATCAGCGCCGGCATGTTCGAAGCCTCGGAGAGCCGGAAGCCGTCCTCGACCATGTGCACCATGCTGGATAGTTCCGGGCGTGGATCCAGCATCAGCATCGAGGATTTGAGCGCGTAGGCATGGGTGCGCTCCTGGATCACGCTGGCGCCTTCGCCGTAATCTTCACCGATCACGATCAGCGCGCCGCCGATGACGCCCGGCGAGGCAAGATTCGACAACGCATCGGCGGCAACGTTGGTACCGACGATGGATTTCCAGGCCACCGCGCCGCGCAACGGATAGTGAATCGACGCGCCGAGCATGGCAGCGGCGGAGGCCTCGTTGGAACAGGCTTCGACATGTACGCCGAGCTCGCCCATATAATCCTCGGCCTGGATCATGACGTCGATCAGATGGGAGACTGGCGCGCCCTGATAGCCGCCGACGTAGGCCACACCGGATTGCAGCAAAGCCTTGGTGATCGCGAGAATGCCTTCGCCGTGGAAGACCTGTCCGTTTCCCAGGCGCAGCAGCTCAATCTCGCTCTTGAAGGACTTCTCCATGACACCTTTCCGCCCCGTGACTCCTTGTCCTGTCCGTGTCTGGCGATGCTATCAGCCCTCGCTAGACCTCGCTCCAGTATTTCTCGATGCGCCTGAAGGAAACAGGATAGGGCGTTTTGAGCTGCTGCGCCCACAGCGACACCCGCAATTCCTCAAGCATCCAGCGCATTTCCTCCACCTTCGGGTTGCGTAATCCGCGAGAGCGGTCGGCGGCTAGCCGCGCCTGATAGGCCTGCCAGTAGCGCGCGAGTTGCTGCTGCCAGTTGCCGTCGCGCTCCGGGTTCGAGGCGATCTTGTCGAGCCGCACCGCGATCGCCCGCAGGTAGCGCGGGTAATGCTTGAGCCTTTCGAACGGCACCGAGGCGAGGAATCCGGGTCCGAGCAGCTCGCGCAACTGGCTGCGGATGTCCGCGACTACTCGCGTCCATGCCGCGTGCTGCGGCTGTTCGAGCTTTGGCCGCAGCGCCTGGTGTTCGGCCAGAATTTCGGCGGCAATGCGGCAGATCTCCTGCGCCACGTCCATCAGCCGCGTCTTGCCTTTCGCCACCCGCACCTCGAACGCCTTGCGGTTGCGCACCGGCTCGTCCTCGACAAAGAAAGCGCGATCGCAAATGGCGGTGATCAGTTCTTCGCGCAAGCGTTCGGCCACTTCGCTCTTGTCATGCCGGCCGCCCTTGTCCTGTTTGCCGCCTTCGCGCTCGAACAGCAGCGCATAACGCAACTGCAATTCGGTAAACCCCGGAAGGTTGCGCGCCAGGAACTTCATCTGCTCAGGCAGCGCCAGCTGGAACAGCCGGCGCAAGCCCTTGCGGGTCGCTGCCTCGGCCTCGGCTTCGGTATCCAGAAGCGTCAGCGCCACCGACCTGCCCTCGTCGGCGATCGCCGGATAACCGACCAGCTTGCGCCCGCCGCGATCTACCTCGACCTGCTCGGGCAACTCGTCGAAGTCCCACGAGGTCAGCGTCTTGCGCTCGAATCCGGCGCTCGCCGCCGCGCTGAAGGTGCGCCGCGCCTTGACGCCGAGCTGGCTGCGCAGCTGCGGCAGATCGCGTCCGGATGCGATTTCCATGCCGTTTTCGTCCACGATGCTGAAATTCATCTGCAGGTGCGGCGGCAGATCGGCCAGATCCCACGCCTCGACCGGCACTTCCACTCCTATTTTCTTGAACAGCGCCTGCGACAGCGCCTCAGTGAGCGGCCCGCTGTCGGGCTCGAGAATCCCCATGCAATCGGTGACGACCTGCGGTACCGGCACGAAATGCTTGCGCATGCCTTTGGGCAGACCCTTGATCAGGTACGTGATCTTGTCGCGCAACAGCCCCGGCACCAGCCACTCGCAGCGGCGTTCGTCGAGCTGGTTGAGCAGGTGCAACGGCACGATCATGGTCACGCCGTCGAGCGCGTGGCCGGGCTCGAATCGGTAGGCAAGATCGAAGGTCTGCATTCCTACTATCAGCGCATCGGGGAAAAGATCCTCGGTTACCTGCTCCGCGGAATGGCGCATGAGATAGTCACGGGTCAGGAACAACAGCTTCGGGCCGTCGCGTTCGGCTTCCCTGCGCCATTTCTCGAAATCCACCGCACTGTAGATTCCCTGCGGAATGCGTTCGGCGTAGAACGCGAAGATGGCTTCGTCGTCCACCAGAACGTCGTGGCGGCGCGACTTGTGTTCGAGTTCCTGCACCTCCTCGATCAACCTGCGGTTATGGTCCAGGAACGGCGCGTTTCCTGCATAGTGGCCGGCCACCAGCGCGCCCCGGATGAACAGTTCCCACGCTTCCTTGGGGTTGACAGGGCCATACTGCACCCGCCGTTTGGGCACCACCACCAGGCCGTACACCGTCACCTGCTCGTAGGCGACCACACTGCCCGAGTCCTTCGACCAGTGCGGCTCGCGATAGCTGCGCTTGGCCAGGTGCTGGCCCAGTTTCTCGATCCACTCCGGCTCGATCGCCGCGACACAACGGGCGAACAGGCGCGTGGTCTCGGTGAGTTCCGCCGCCATCACCCATTTCGGTCCTTTCTTCTTCAGCGCCGAGGCCGGGCTGAGTACGAACTTGATCTGGCGCGCGCCGAGGTAGATGCCCGCTTCCTCCGACTTGAAGCCGATGTTGCCCAGCAAGCCGGCCAGCAGCGCGCGGTGGATCTCCTCGTAGCGCGCCGCCTTCTCGTTCAGCCGCCAGCCCATCTCCGCCACCAGCGCGTGCAACTGGCCGTGCAGCTCGCGCCATTCGCGCAGCCGCAGGTACGACAGGAAACGCTCGTGGCACTCGCGCACCAGCAGGCGGTTCGACTTCTTGTGCTTGAGCGCTTCCTCGAACCACTTCCAGATTTCCAGATAGGACAGAAAATCGGAACGCTCGTCGAGAAACTCCGCGTGCGCCTGCGTCACCGCTTCCTGCTTGTCCATCGGGCGTTCGCGCGGATCCTGCACCGACAGCGCCGCGGCGATGATCAGCGCTTCATTCAGGCAGCCCTCCTGTTTTGCGGCGACCAGCATGCGCCCCACCCGCGGATCGATCGGCAGCTTCGCCAGCTGGCTGCCGACCGGCGTGAGCTTGCGAGCCTCGTCCACCGCGCCGAGCTCGGCCAGCAATTGATAGCCATCGGCGATCATTCTCGAGGCCGGCGCATCGACGAACGGAAAGTCCTCGATCTCGCCGAGTTTGAGCGCGCTCATGCGCAGGATCACCGAGGCAAGCGAAGAGCGCAGGATTTCGGGGTCGCCGAATTCGGCGCGGGCCTTGAAATCCTCCTCGCTGTAGAGGCGCACGCAGATGCCGTTCATCACCCGCCCGCAACGGCCCGCGCGCTGGTTGGCCGAAGCCTGCGAGATCTTTTCGACTTGCAGCAGTTCCACCTTGTTGCGATAACTGTAGCGGTTGATGCGGGCGAGCCCCGAGTCGATCACGAAGCGGATGCCGGGAACAGTGAGCGATGTCTCAGCCACGTTGGTGGCAAGCACGATGCGGCGGGTGCCGCCCCCAGGCGCAAAGATGCGCTCCTGCTCCTGTGCGGACAGCCGCGCGAACAGCGGCAGGATCTCCGCGCCCTGCGGATGATGCTTGCGCAGGGCCTCGGCAACTTCGCGGATTTCCCGTTCCCCCGGCAGGAACACCAGCACGTCGCCGGTTGATGTGCGAGCCGTTACCTCGTCCACCGCATCGACGATCGCCTGCGGAAGGTCGATCTCGTGCTCGTCCTCGTCGTCCTCGTCAAACGGGCGGTACCAGACATCCACCGGGTACAGCCGTCCTGAGACCTCGATTACCGGCGCATCGCCGAAGTGCTTCGAAAACCTTTCGGAGTCTATGGTCGCGGAAGTGATGATCAGCTTCAGCTCGGGCCGGCGCGGCAGCAGTTGCTTGACATACCCGAGCAGAAAATCAATGTTCAGGCTGCGCTCATGCGCCTCGTCGATGATCAGCGTGTCGTACTGGGCAAGCCAGCGGTCGCCCTGGGTTTCGGCGAGCAGGATGCCGTCGGTCATCACCTTCAGGAAGTTTTCGCTGCTGGACTTGTCGGTGAAGCGCACCTGGTAGCCGACCGCCTCTCCCAGTGTGGTCCGCAACTCGGCGGCGATCCGGGAGGCCACCGAGCGCGCGGCGATCCGTCGCGGCTGGGTGTGGCCGATCATGCCCTGCACACCGCGCCCGAGTTCGAGGCAGATCTTCGGCAGTTGCGTGGTCTTACCGGAACCGGTCTCGCCGCAAACGATCACCACCTGGTGCGAGCGAATCGCCTCTGCGATGTCGCCGCGCTTCGCGCTGATCGGCAATTCTTCAGGAAACGTGACCCGCGGCAGCTTCGCGCGCCGCTGTTCTGCCTGTTCAAGTGAGCGCTGCGCATCGGCTGCGAGCTTGTCGAGCACGGCGGACATATCCATGCCGCCGCGGGCCGACTCCTCGAGCTGCTTCAGACGCGCGCGCAGAGGGCCGCGCGGGCGCAGCATGCCGCGATCGATGGCTTCGCGCAGCTCGCGCCACCTGGCGGCCGCAGGAACGGATTTCGGGTCGGCGGGAACGGAACCCATCGGGGAAACTTGGCGGGGGGACGACTGAGGGTACAAGTTTAAACGAGTTGCACCCCCTTAACTAACACCGCAGTTCCTCGCCGGTTCGGGTATTCCGAGCCACGGAGACAATGGTCCATCGTTCTTCGCGCTGTCTTGTCTCTGCGTCGAACGCTTTAATTGCCAGCCAAAGGCCGGCCGCCAGCCTCAAAAGCGGTAGCCGATACCGAACGACACCGCCGGATAGAACTTGAAATCCTTCAGGTCGTCCTGCAGGGATACCTGATCCGCCGCAACGTCGCTCTGCAACTGAGCGCAGCGGCCGGTGGTTCCGCAGGCAACGCGCAGCGCGACATTCGGTTCGCGCTGGTAGAGGCGGAAAGTCTATTTTTCCGTTCAGCGATCCGATGTCGGTGCTGTTGTACGTCTGTCCGTTGATCTCGTAAGTGCCGCCGGTCGGCTGGCCGGTCACGGTAGCCTTGTTGCCGTTCCAATAAGCGCCGCCGCTGACGCGGAACACGCCGCTGAACGGATGCCAGTCGAGAAGCACACCGGCAGACCTGAGCTCGAGCTCGGCCTTGTAGTCCACGTCGCTCTTGGTGGTGTCGTGATTGTAGTTGAGCGCGTTCGCCTGCAGGCGAACCGCCAGTCTTTCGCTGATGCTCTTGCTCACATCCAGGCCGGCACCGAGCGTTCCGGCCTTGAGCAGCACCCCGACGTCGGCCCATGCCGCCGGGCTGACCGCGACGAAGAGAGCCACACCTGCAACGAATCTTTTCATTTGCGTACTCCTGCAAAAAATGAAACCCGTTTGTCAGTCGGTGCGCGCAGTGGATCGCTGTACGGCACTTCAGATGTCGGCATTCGCAGATGCCACGCGGCAAAGTATTGCATTTCCGGTCCGGAATGCAAGCTGCCCGGATCACCCCGTGCGCCCGTTCATGTCCTCGATCACCTGTAGGATCGCGGCCGAATCCCAGCGCGTGCCGGCGCGCGCCATGAGCGCGTTGAAGGCCTGCGCGGCAAGGGCGGCACCCGGTGCCGGCGTC
>WNFR01006474.1_pt1 | contig 11972 bp, 10 predicted proteins | sample 5400221 | NCBI WGS metagenome assembly WNFR01 (sample SAMN13153357, study PRJNA577476) | soil metagenome | isolation source: 40 cm soil under Madrone tree | place: USA:California | collected 2016-06-14 | reverse complement strand
TCTGTCTACGCTTCAAGCTGCATCTCGCGATGTCGCCTGCAAGACTCGAGGCCAGGATGGATTCGCTACTCTCCTTTCCCGTAGGGCTCTTTCATCCCCTACAACATGCCGGTTTATCCCGGCGCTCTCCGGTTTGCCGGCAACTCGGAAGTTAATCTGAATCTCGAGGTCCAGCGGGGCCCCACTTCCTCCAAGCGGGCTTGTGGACCGGAATAATTTCCGGTTTGCCAGTTACTCGCGACGAGGGAAATCCTTGCGTAAAGATCTTTGTAGGGCACCCGACCGCAGCGATGAAAAACAGATCCTCGGCGGCGGTCACTGGCCAGAACCTTGTTGAGAAGTGATGTTTGTGAATCTAGTCGAGGACCGGATTCGGCAATCCAGAAGTAAGGGCGAGGCGGATTTTTAGTCTTTCCGGGGATCGTTTCAGAAAATTGGACGAAAGATCTGAAACTGAATCCACATTCTTGACCAACGGCTCGCACAGCCGCAGTTGGAGATCCCCGGACAGTAGAAGAATGTTCAGCAGCCGCGAGCGCTCCAGGTTGGACAGATTCTCGAACCGGAGGCAGATGAGAAGGACGAGGTTCGAGCACTCCTTCAGGAAAGCGTCGGCGGAGAGGATTTCTGCCCCTTCCAATGACCGGCTGCGAACCATCGGCTCAAGTCTGTCCAGCCGTTCGTAACAGCAGGCGAGAAAATGATCAAGACAAAGATCCCTTAATTCCAGGGCGATGACAGCCGAGTTGGCGCAGTAGCCCTCCTCGCATTCTGGCTTTCCCGACACCATGTCCACGCTCCCGATACTTACTATTGTTCCTGATTTACAACCCATATCGTTCTCGAGATGTTGCACGTTCTTATTCCCCACTTTTTCCGGTGCCTTCGATCGCACCCCTTGAATTTCTTCACTACCGCTCAGCTTGACTCTCCCGCCGGAGACGACTCTTCACTCTTAATTTGGGATGACAGTGTTACCGGGTGGAGAGGAATGCGGTCAGCCTTCGCGTTCGCAACCAGCGATCAACATAAGGCACGAGCAGTTGCTCGATTCGCTTTGAGTTCTCGTTACAGTGTTTTGTACGGCCCTTACCTTTCCAAAGCGTAATTACCGTCACGAGACGCGCCTCCTGCTCAGAGACGAGAACCATGCAGCCGGAAAAGTTGGCGGAGCCATCGAACGCGGTCCGTATGGCTTCGGGGAGCACCGTCTGGAGTTCTTCTGCTTTCCCTGGCCAAGAAACGAAATCGGCAGCGAGGGCGAGCACCTCCTGCGTCGCGGCGGCGGCAGTGAGATCCTGAGAGACGAGCACATTATTCTCCGTCGGTTTCCCTTCAGCTGTAACCGGGCGGCAAAAATTGCCTCCGCGTTGGGTTGGCAGACCCGAAGCACTGTCTACGTGAACATTTGCGAGTGTGACGAGACTAGCCACGAATCCTCCATGTGTCTAACCCTGTCCGAGAGAAGGGATGCCTGCCTGAGGCTGACCAGAACCGCCGCACGCGCCCAAAGACACGCACGACGGCGATCGGCCCTCGCGCATTGTGTGACCTCAGCTACAGGGGCCTCATACTGGAGATAGTGTCGCGGCAGTCCATTTCGTTTCAATCTGGGGCAGAGGTCCATTGCCTCTTACGTAAAGAGGAAGTTATACTCCATCCACTACCTGCCGAGGATAATTTGGAGCTTTTTTCGTTCGATAAATCGTACGTGGATCGCCTCCGGGACGGGGAACCCTCGACCGAGCAGCATTTTGTTGCCTATTTTGGACAGATTCTCGGCATCATGCTGCGCTCAAGATACCTTCCTCCCGAGCGCGTGGAGGACGTCCGTCAAGAAACCTTCGCAAGAGTCATCGCGACCCTCCGGCGAGATGGTGGCATTCGCCATCCTGAGCGCTTTGGGGCTTTCGTCAACTCTATTTGCAAGAATGTGTTACGGGAGAACAACCGGCAATTGTATCGAACTCGGCCCCTTCAACCTGATCAGATGGAATCGCCAAATCCCGATACGATTGTAGACCTCGAACAGGAGCTCATTTCGCAGGAGACTAAGGAGAAAGTACGTCGAATTCTGGCCGAAATGAAGCCACGGGATCGCGAGTTGCTTCGCGCTCTGTTCTTGGAAGAGAAGGACAAAGACCAGATTTGCCGGGAATTCGGAGTGGAACGGGAATATTTGCGAGTCTTGCTGCATCGGGCCAAGGTCCGTTTCCGGGCCACCTTCGACCAGCAGCCCGAAAACCCGTTTGCTCGAACGACCCGCAGGGGAGTCCCGTGAAACGGACGGACCGTTTCCCGCACTATATCAAGGACGAGGGATATGGACCATCAAGAGGCGTTGCGGCTACAAGCGGCAGAAAAATATATTCTTGGAGAGCTGACAGCCGATTTGCGCGAGCAGTTTGAGGAGCACTACTTCGACTGCCCGGAATGCGCGACGGACCTGAGAGCTCTGGGGACTTTTGTGACTGCGGGCCGGCAGGTCCTAAGGGAAGCGGAGGTCTTCTCTCACGTCCCTTCACCCCCAGCCAAGGCGGAACGTCCGGGGTGGTTCCGCTGGTTGCGACCGGTGATCGCTGTCCCTGCAATCGCAATTCTGGCTGCGATTGTGGTATTTCAGAACGTGGTGACAATTCCCTCAGCGAGGAGACGTGCCGGTGCGGAAAACCTTGCTCAGGTATATGAGTCGTCCTATCGCCTTGAGGGGGCTACTCGGGGCGGAGTCGGTCGCACAGTGACGGTCCGGGCTGACCGAAACTTTGCACTGGAGTTGGATTTTACCCCTTCCCAAGCTTTTCCGAGCTACAACGGGAAGCTGGTCGATTCCTCCGGAGCTTCTGTTGTGACCTTTGGTCTGGGTGGCGAGCAGGTTAACAAGGAGCTGCACCTCGTCATCCCTGCGGGTAAAGTTCACTCCGGGAACTATGAGCTCGTTGTCACAGGTAGAAGTGGAAATTACGATCGGGACCTGACGGCCCGCGAAGTTCTGCGTATTCCCTTTGTAGTTGCATCGGAACCCTAGAGCAAACATCCTAGCTAACATCCTGGCGAACGTCCTGCCAACAAGGAGTCGTTCATGGCTGACACGATCAAGCGGGTCTTTCATTTTCACGCCAATGGCCACGCACTCAGCGGCTTGTTCACTAGACCGGTTTCCAAAACCATCGAACCGCAGGCGCCCACTGTTTTGCCCACGATCGGAGGGTATGGGAACGCCAGGGTCGAGAATTTTCGTTGGGATCATTACGTCCATTTTAAGGCCGGCTATTCTCACGTTGCCGGCAGTAAGTATCAAAAGGATGACAAGGAGTTCTACGCAACCCTCGTCACCGCGACCGTCGAAGGCCTGAACGTTCTCGACGTTCTCACGGCGAACCGAGCTGTGGCGCGGGCCTCCGCTTACTACACTCTTCCCGATGACGAATCGCACTTTTCTTTTGTTGGCAGCGTCATTGAGAATCTGAAGATCGGCGGCCATCCCGTGGAAATCGAACTAAACGAACGGCTATTTGCTCATCTCGCGACCTTTGCCGAGGTAAAGAAAGAGTTGGAAATCGACAAAGAATTCAAGAAAATGACCGAAGATCCTTTCCATACCGGAACGCGCACAAAACTGACGGAAGGTCACGGAGAAATTCTTTGCTCACTCGTCAAGAACATCAAGACGAACGCTCCGGGAGTAACAGTCCAAGGCCACGCCTTGGTGGTACCCGATTTTGGGAAGGTTTATCTCGCCGAAGTTCTTCTGGGAACCTGCAAGCGTACCCTGACGATGTTGCGCTTCGAGCTCGGTTCTCCCGTCGCTGGAACCCTCGTTGCGCCTCAGATCGTTGTCAACGGCCAAACCTGGCCATAGCTTATTTTCTGCTTTGGACTCTCTCGCTCGGCGGAGCTGGATGCGGATCCACACCGAGGCTCTCGCCCCAGCGGACTTACGACGACGCGTGGCTCAAGGTCAATCGTGGGGATCTGCCCGCAGCACTCGTGGAGACCGATGCTGTCCTTCCGCGGTTTCCGTCTCCAGACTCCGAATGGCACTGGCGATTCACGGTCTTGAAGGCCGAAATCCTCATGCGTCAGCGCTCGAACAAAGAGTCTTTGGCTCTCCTTGAGGCTGATCTTCCGTCATCACTGAGAGGTACAGACCTGGAGGTCTGGCAAAAATTGGTCCAGGGCACCGCGAATTCTCGTCTGTCCCAATTCGAACGGGCAGAGAAACTTCTCGCTGAGGCCGAAACCCTCGCGAAGATCCACTCTCCGAACCTACTGGGAGAGGTTGCCCTGCGCAAGGGGACTCTGGCCTTCCTCCGTGGCGACACGAGCACGGCTGAGTCCGAATATCGCAAAGCGCATGCAGATTCGTTGCTTCGACATGACTCTTTTCTCGAAGCAGCCGCGCTCGGGAGCCTGGGTTTGGTGGCGACTCGGAAGGAACATTATGACGAGTCCATCGGTTGGGACACCGCCGCTTTGCAATTGTCCCGGTCCTTGGGTGCGCAGATTTCCGTTGCCCGGATTCTGGGGAACCTGGGGTGGAGTTATTTCGAACTCGGAGACTATGAGAACTCCCTGGCTCTCTCGCAGCAAGCAGAAGAATCATTCGCCCAGGCTGGAGCTCCAGGCCTGCAGATAGAGTGGCTAACCAACATCGGTGCGACCTATTATTATCTTCGTGATTACGATTCTGCGGAACGGGAATCTCACAGGGCCTTCGAGCTGGCCCAGCATCACGGCAACCGGGCCGCGGTCACCCAGTCCTTGAACACCCTTTCCTTGGTCGCCATTAGCAAAGGTCAACTCGACCTGGCCGAGACGCATAACCTGGAGGCTCGCGAAACCGCACGGGCGGCTGAGGATCATTATGGCGAGATTTCCGCGACGCTTGTCTCCTGTCGCATCTTGGAAGCTCGCAAACACTACAAAGAGGCGGAACAATCGTTGAGGAGCGTGATCGGCGATCGTTCGGCACCGACTCCAGTCCGCTGGGAAGCGGAGGCTCTCCTCGGTAAGGTATACGACGAGCACGGACAGGCCGCGAGAGCCCAGCATGAGTACAAGCTTTCGATCCGGACCATTCAAGACGCACGACGCTCCGTCGGCCAAGACGAACTCCGTCTCACGTTTCTTTCCAGTGCGATCGACTTCTACGACGACTACATTGATTTTCTGGCGCAACATGGCAGGGTTGCGGATGCACTGAGAGTGGCCGACCGCACCCGTTCCCTGACTTTGGCGGAGGGACTGGACTCAGCCAAGAAGGCGCCCGTGTTGCTTTCCCCCGAACTACCGCCGCGCCAACTCGCGCAAAAACTTCATGCGACCCTGCTTTTATATTGGATAGGAGAAAACCATTCCTATCTGTGGGCCATCACGCATGCGAAGCTGCACTTTTTCCTCCTCCCCAAGAAATCAGTAATCGATCCGGTTGTCAAAGCTTATCGCCAGGCGATTTTGGATCGCCAAGATGTCCTGGCCTCAAGCAGTGCAGCCGGCAGGCAACTGTACGCCATGCTTGTCGCTCCTGCGAGTAGTCTCATACCCAAGAACTCCCGCGTTATTCTTCTGCCTGCAGAGAGCCTCTATGGACTGAACTTTGAGACCCTCATCGTCCCCAATCCGGACCCACACTTTTGGATCGAAGACGTGACCCTTTCAACAGCGAATTCTCTCTCTCTTCTCTCTTCCGCAAATCCGAACTTGTTCGCCAAAGGGAAGAACCTGCTCCTCGTCGGTAATGCGGACTCTCCGGGTGAAGATTTCCCGCCCTTAGCGCAAGCTTCCGCGGAGATGGCCAAAATCACAGCACATTTTCCAAAGGCGGAGCGGGAAGTCCTCGAAGGCAAGCAGGCGACACCCTCAGCGTATCTCTACAGCGATCCCGCTCGATTCACATACGTGCATTTTGTCACCCACGGCATCGCCAGCCACACCCGCCCGTTGGAGTCGGCCGTCATCCTCACCAAAGAGGGCGATTCCTACAAGCTCTATGCCCGGGACATCGTGACGCGTCCCTTGAAAGCGCAGTTGGTCACTATATCCGCGTGTAACGGAGCGGGCACGCGCACCTATGCTGGCGAAGGTCTCGTCGGTCTCTCCTGGGCTTTCCTGCGCGCGGGTGCGCGCAATGTAATCGCTTCGCTCTGGGAGGTAAGCGATGCTTCCTCAACCCCACAACTGATGGATGCCTTGTACGATGGGCTGGACCAAGGAAAGGACCCGGCGGGCGCACTCCGTGACGCCAAGCTCTCCATACTCAAATCAAATGTTCACACAGTTTTTGCCAAGCCGTTTTACTGGGCCCCATTTCAACTCTACGCCGGCTCGTAGGTCCCTCAAGCCGCGGTCCTCCTGCTATGTTTAGCCGCCTCATTTCACGGGTACACTCCATTTGCGATTGGATGCGATCATGAGGAACAGTCCGCCCCTTCGGTAGCTCGTCGACCGTTCAAACGGCAGAGGATGATGTGTCACTAGGGGCCAGAAGTCCGCATCTGGGAGGGATCAAGTCATCGCGTAGGGTCGGATCAAGCCACATTCGTGATCTGGCCTACTAATTTAGGTACTATCGGCGGTCGCAGGTGTCGTCTGCGCTTTCACTTTTGGCGAACTCACTTGCCGAGCATGTCCAACTAACTGCCCCCTTGGAAGCGGGCTCATCCACTGCTTCAATTGAAATTTGGGGTCTGTTCTACCGCGTCCCCTGCGCGGAATACCAAACTTCACTCACCTCATTTTAGAAAGAACGCGTGGGGAGCAAAAAGTCTATCCCCTTGGTCCGACAAACTTTACGTTGCACCGCATAAGATGGATTTGGCCCCAATTTGCCATCGTTCGAATTCAGGTTCGCCAAATGCCCGCTCTAAGCCAAACCAGATTCTTCAGTGAAGTCGGCTGCTGCAATGTGTTCGGCGTTTTTACAAAATCCAGCCATGATTTCCGGAACAATTGAAGCCAAGCTCTTCATCCACCCGACTGTCAACGACTTGCCCAAACAGCCGAGGGCTTCGGCCCTTGGGATTCGCCGCGCCACTTCACCGCCCTCTTACTTCCAACGCCCACTCAAAGACTGAGACGTGAGCTCCGAACCAGGTAATAAATCAACTTAAGTCGCTGTCCTGGCGTCACTGATCCCACAAGCGGTCGGTCGATCGAAGCCTAAGTGGCAGCTCGCGAAGGAATCATCCGATACGCAACCGCGGCACTCGCCACAGCAAGGCCCGCGCAGAGTAGCATGATCAAGCGAAATCCAAATACAAATGCCCGGATAATGGCGGCCCGAAGCACCGACGAAGTTAGTGCATCCAGATCGGACGGCACTTCGAGACCGCCGAGCCTGATCGTACTCGATTGAATCTGGTGGAGCACTCTGGGAGCGAGATCCAAACTGTCAAGTGACCGTTGCAACCGATGACTGAAGGCGCCCACCATCACAATCCCGAGAATGGCAACGGCGAGCACCCCGGCAACGCGGGACACCGCATTGTTGATGCCCGAGGCCGTGCCCGCGCGCGTCTGATCGACGGAGCTCATGACGACGGTCGTCAAAGGCGCGACGCTGACGGCCATACCTAAACCGAGAACAACGAAGGCGGGAAAGAAGGTCGTCCAGTAGCTGCCCCCCACGGACGGCCACGCGAACAAGAGGAAGCCTCCCGCAGCAACGAGCGGGCCAACAATAAGCGGTGCCTTCGGACCATAGCGGGCCACGAGTCCGCCCGACCAGCGGGAAAGAAAGAACAAGAGCAAAATCAACGGTAAAGCGGCGGCGCCGGTGGCGGTCGTCGAATATCTCTGCACCTGGATCAAATTCAGCGGGAAGAGAAAAAAGAAGATCCCAAGCGCACCATAGAGCAAGAGCGTCAGTAGATTCGCACCACTGAAGCTCCTCGCCTTAAAAAGCGAAAGCGGAACCATAGGTGAAGCTACGCGTCTTTCGACGAATACAAAAACAATGAGAGAGCTCAACCCAACGATCAAACTTCCAAGTACGAGGGGGTGAGGCCAGCCTAGTGTCGCGGACTCGACGAATCCAAACACCATTCCCGCCAGGCCAACCGTCGCAACCGAAGCTCCCATCCAATCGGCCTTTTGCGGAGTGGAACTGCGGGACTCCGGAACGTGCCACAACGAAATTGCGATCACCGCTGCGCCCAGGGGAACGTTGATGAAGAAAGCCCAGTGCCAGGAAACATGCTCGATCAACCATCCGCCCAAGACAGGACCTAAAGCGGCGGTAATGGCCGTGAATCCCGACCAAGTTCCGATCGCTTGTCCACGAGACTTCTCATCGAAGGACGCACTGATAATTGCGAGACTGCTGGGAACCAGAAATGCGGCTCCAATACCCTGGACACTGCGGGCGACGATTAACTGCGCAATGTTCGAAGAAAGACCGCAACCAACCGAGGCCGCGGCGAATACTCCCGTCCCCAGTAAGAAAATAGAACGGCGGCCAACGGAATCGCCCATTGCGCCGCCGATCAGGAGTAGGGCAGAGAGAAACAAGCCATAGGACTCAACGACCCACTGGACGTCTACGACCGTTGCGTGAAGACTGGATTGAAGGGCGGGCAAAGCAACATTGACAACTGTTCCGTCGATGAATGCCATGCTTGAACCGAGAATGGTGGCTGCGAGCACCCAAGCCCGTGATTGAGTTCTGCATAGAGCATTAGAACTCCCAGACCGGACTACGGCTTCATCGCAAGGCTGCTTCATGCAGAATCTCGATTCTTATGGGTCTCGGTCAGACCCCCAGCACACTAGAGTATGCTTCGTTTCCACAACTCATCCCTAGGATTCACTCTGTGAGCTGAAGGCTCCTGCCTCACGGGCGGCTGCTTTTCATCCACGCAAAAACAAAGTTACATGCTTCAGCGCAGAGCCAGTGCGTACCCGACTCCATCCCGAGAAGATCGTTGATGTTGCATTAAGCAAAACCACCGTTGACGCGAATGATTTGACCATTGACCCACTCGCCCTGCGGACTCACGAGAAATGCAACCAGGCCAGCTATGTCTTCTGGTGTGCCCAAGCGGTTCAGTGGCGATAGATTGGCGATGGTTTTCAGCAGTTCTTCGGATTTGCCTTTGAGCCATTGCTCCGTCGCCGTTGCGCCGGGCGCAACGCAGTTAACGGTGATGTTCCGGCCCTTTAGCTCTTTGCAGAGGACCCGCGTGAAGACTTCTACGGCGCTTTTTGCCGCGCTGTAAATCGCGTATCCGGGATGAGCAGTGAATACCCCCGTCGACGACAGAGTGACGATTCGTCCACCACTATTCATATGCTTCGCTGCCTCACGAAGACAGAGAAATGTCCCCTTCGTATTGACCGCAAACATCCGGTCGTAGATTTCGTCAGTCGCATCGGCGATGGGCAGTGGACGGATGTGCGTAGCGCCTGCGTTGTTGATGAGCATGTCCAATCCCTCGAACCGCTCGGCTACCTCTTTAAATAAAAGATGGACGTCCGCGGCCTTCGAGACATCGGCTTCGATAGCGATACCTTTTCCGCCAGCGTGCGCGATCTTTTGAACCACATCGTTGGCCTCCGCCTGATGGCTCGCATAGTTCACGGCAACGGCGGCACCATCGGCGGCCAGCCGAGTTGCGATTGCGGCGCCAATTCCACGCGATCCACCGGTGACGATCGCGATCTTGCCTGACAGGGAACTCATAACTGCGCCTCCTCGAAGCGAGCTTTCTGTCCCGCCCTAAGTCGCGTTTGACTCCATAGACAATGGACTGTTCCGATTCGATTGGAAGCTCGGCGCATCCACGCAGCACCGAGCAACCCCGCAACGCATCCGGCAGCTAGAGCGCCCAGCGAGCCGAGCAACTCGGGTTTTGCTGTCATTAGGAATACGATTCCTAGGCCCAGTCCCCCGCGCAGTCCATACGACAGCAAAAGTGCGGTATCTTTTGTCACAGCCGATAGTGCTTTGATTGACACATCATTTTCAGTACTTGAAACCACCTTCTTCAGGCGAGCAATCCGTATCCCCGTTACGAGTCCTCCGATCAACATGATCAGTACGGTCGCGCCCAGAGCCAACGGAATCCAGAAAATGCCTCTGCCCCACTTGGACGCTAAGTACATGCCACCAACCAGAACGCCGAGAAAAGAGGGAATGGCAACTATGCGAAGGCGTTGAAATACACGAATGAAAAATCGCGCCTCCCCGACGCTTTGGGCAGAGCGAATACGAAAGAGAATCGCGCCTTCCGCTGCCAACGCAATGAACAGACCGATCGCAGAAACTACGTGAATGAAAAGAACGGTGGAATAGATTGTCATGGTCAAACCCTCCCTTCTCCTATACGTTGGCGCACGTCAACTAATTTCACTGTATAATGATTTATGTTATAAACGATTGTGTTGTGCAATCGTAGTCTGTCATGACAAACCTTGGTGGAACTCAACGACCTTCTTCGGCGGCATTCCTGCTCGCTCAGGTAGGGTCGCACGCTGCTCGTAAATTCGCGGAGCGACTTGCTCCATTGCGCCTCTCGCCGCCCCACGCAGGCATTCTCCGCATACTTCGCAAATCCGGAGGGCTGAACCAGCAAGGACTGGCTGAGGTGCTCCATATGCACCCGAGCGGTTTGGTGGCGATCATCGACGAGTTGGAGGAGCGCGGGCTTGTGAAGCGGCAGGACAGCCTAGATGATCGGCGCACCTATGAGCTCCACCTGACCGACAAAGGGCAGGTGGCACTCCGTGATATCAGTCGCGTCGGACAGGAACACAACGAATCACTCTGCGCAACGCTGTCTCAGCGCGAGCGTGAGCAGCTGAGCGGGTTTCTTCAGCGCATTGCCGATGAGCAAGGCCTCACTCCCGGCGTTCATCCAGGCTTCAGCCGTTTGGGCCGTCGCCGGAAAAGGCCATGTTAGCGAGTTGAGGAAAGCAGCCGCTCCGGTATCGTTGTTATTACAGGCTTGTTCGCTAGCCTCAGCTGCGGCGGCTCTATTTGGACTGACGACCTCCGGTATCTGGGCAGCACTCCTGCTCACGAGGCAGCCGGGCCGTAGGATTAGAATCTGGGTGACCGACTGATTCCTTGTCCGGTGGTCAGAGCAGCCACAAGTTGTTTGACAAGATGGACAAGTTCCACGTGTCGCAGAACACCACGCAATCACAACGTAAGAGAACGAGAAATAGCGCGGTCGGGGCAATTGGATTTGAACCAACGGCCTCCTGGTCCCGAACCAAGGATCAAAATCCCATAAACGCTTTATCTGGCGTCGCTTACGGGACGAGCGGGTCGGGTGTCGTGAGAGTCCCAGGAACGGGGAATGACGCATTGGGAGCGGGAAGCTGGACGCCGTCAGGAACTCCGAAGTCGGTTTGGTCGAGTCCGGCGAAACTGGGGTTGATAGCCGTAATGGGATTTTTCTCCCGCTGCAGCTCGTAATCGACGAAGAACCACGCTCGGTTAGGCAGGACTGGCCCGCCCACGCTCCCGCCAAACTGCTGCAAAATGTCTATCGGCGGGGCGAATCCGTTGGCTTTGCTGACTGCATCGTTGGCGCCGGTTCCGGAATTGCGATTGTAGTAGAACCCTCCCCCGTGGAAGGCGTCACTGCCTGAGCGGGTGACCACGTTAATAAAGCCTGTGGCCGCGCCACCATACTCGGCACGATAGGGCGAGACCGCAACCTGGAACTCCTCAATGGCATTCTCGCCAAAGATGTAGGGCACTTTCTCGCCACCGCGCGCATTGCCGAAATAGTTGCTGGTGGCGCTGGCGCCGTCGACAGAGAACGAGTTGGCGCCGTTGGCGTTGGCGTAGCCTGTGTCCTCGCCGCCCTGTTCACCGGCAAAGCTTACCAGCCCGTTTTGTCCATCCGGGGCAGCATTGGGAACCAGCAGCGCGAAATCAAGAAAGCGACGGCCGTTAAGAGGCAGCCCGTCCAGTAGTTCACGATTGACGACGGAACTCTGGTTGGAATCCTCAGTGCGCAGGA
>WNFR01006472.1_pt1 | contig 11973 bp, 20 predicted proteins | sample 5400221 | NCBI WGS metagenome assembly WNFR01 (sample SAMN13153357, study PRJNA577476) | soil metagenome | isolation source: 40 cm soil under Madrone tree | place: USA:California | collected 2016-06-14 | reverse complement strand
CCTTCAGGCAAGTCGGTGGGTTCGTCTACGACTAGACGGCCGGCGGGGACGCGAGCCTTGAGGGTCATGCAGTCGACGGTAACACTCGGGCGCTCGCCCAACAAGCCGCTGGAGCGGCCCGGCGGTGAGACTATCTACTCTTATCGTACGGTCGCGGGCGCCGGCCGCCCAGCGCCGATCCGTTAGACAGACCGCAGATATGGTTATAATTCGACCGACACAAAAGTTGAGATCGTTGCTGCCGGCAACGGAGGTTGTCCGGGCCGGTTCAGACACGGCGCTCGGTGATTGGTATGTCAATCGAGTTGTGGTGAATCGGCAGCCGATTCTTCTCTTGGTCAGTTCCACGTCGCTTCTTCCAATTCTGGTTCCGGCGCGGGATGTGCGAGGCCTGCCCGGCACGCTTGCGGCTATCGTCGAGGCAAGGTTGAAGCGCTGCCATATCGACGATTGGGCGGTCGACGCCGAGGCTCGGGCGATGGCATCGGTGGCGGTCGGTCCCACCGTCGATCGATCCGTGCTCGGCATCATGGTCGACTTCGCGAAGGCAGTTCCCTACCATCTTGAGCCCGGGCAGGGGGAAGCCGCGCTGCGAATCGTTGAAGAACGGCTCGCCGAGGCCCCATGCCACGCGGCGCGCTCATTCGACCGAGTGATTTTTCCAAACAAGAAGGCCAGAGAGGTTCTCCGGGCGAAATGGCTTGCTAACACGCCGCTGCAGCCGACGAGCGGCCTCGGGACTAGCGTGCATTGAGCATATAATCCGCCGCTCGCGGCTGAGCGGCATGTCGTTCGGCAGCGCCGCTCGCGCGACCCATGTCGCCAAAACCCATATAAGCGAGTTGTGTTGTCTAAACGCCTGATTCGCGAAAAGGAGTCTTACCATGCTGCGACGGCTCAACCCGGATCCCAATGTTCTCGTTGATGTCCAGCAAACAGAGTTTTCCCATGACATGCTCGGCCGATGGGTTTGCAGCACCTGGCCCGAGGTCAGTGGCAACGGTGGTGATCCGTTTGACGTCGTCGTCATCGGTGCGGGCATGTTCGGGGGGTACATCGCTGACAAGCTCTACCGTCACGGCGAGGACATCGGTCTGCGTGTGCTCGTCGTCGAGGCTGGGGCGTTTCTCCTTCCGACACACGTTCAGAACCTGCCTCGGCTGGGGTTAGGCGGACCGACAGAACAAATCGTGAATGGAGATGCACAACACCCAGATCCAGGTACGCAAAACCTGGTTTGGGGGCACCCCTGGCTCAGCAATCAGGCTTTTCCGGGATTGGCCTACTGCGTCGGTGGTCGATCGCTGTTCTGGGGCGGGTGGTCGCCGCGGCTGACCAAGGCCGATCTCGACGCGCGACCGGCGGGTCAAGTCTCCTGGCCGAGCGATGCCGTCACATATCTGAACGCGCATTACGAAGCGGTTGAAAACGAAATGGGCGTGAAGCCAACCGACGACTTTATCTCCAAGAATGGGGAGCTGATAAAAGGACTGAGGGCTCGGTTTGAAGCCGTGATGGACCCGAAATTGGTCGAAGATGCTCCGCTCGCAGTCCAAGCCCAGGCGCCGGTGTCCGCGCCCGGACTGTTCCCATTCGACAAGTACAGCAGCGCCTACTTACTTTGCGATGCCATCCGCGAAGACATCAATAAGCATTGGCGGGGCAACATCGATGCGTGGCGGCGCTTGATGCTGCTGCCGCGTGCTCAAGTCGTGAGGCTAACGACCTCAGGTAACCGGGTCAGCGAAATCGAGCTGCTGGTGAACGACCAGCAGCAGTTCCTCCGCCCGCCACTGCTCTCTCCCGACTGCACGGTAGTGTTGGCCGCCAGCACGATCGAGTCCACCCGGCTCGCGCTGGACTCCTTGCCGGCCCCTGCGACGGGCGCCAACCGCATGGGGTCCAACCTGATGGCCCACCTGCGCAGCGACGTCTCCGCCCGCATTCGCCGGTCGGCCATCCTTTCCACGCCGCCGAGTGAACTGGAGATTGCCGCCTTGCTCGTCCGCGGCGTTACCGCCGACGGGCACGAGTATCACATGCAGGTCACTGCCAGCGCTGGCAGCGGCTCGGACGACAACCTGTTTACGGCCATCCCAGACCTGGACTTGCTCGACAAACTCCGCGCCAACCAGGGCCCTGATTGGATCCCGATCACTCTGCGCGTGATCGGGCAGATGATCGGTCACCCCAGCGCGCAGCCCGGGGATGCGAAAAAGAGTTGGGTCAACCTGTCCTCGCAGAACGACCCCCGCACCGGTCGCCCGCGCGCATGGGTCAATCTCGACCCGTCGGATGCCGACATGACGGCCTGGGGAGAAATGGAACAGGCGGCCGTCGCGCTCGCCGGAAAAGTGGCCGGAAGAGATGCTGATATCCAGAACATCAATATCAACCGGAACAGCATCGGGACGACTCATCACGAGGCCGGCACTCTGTGGATGGGGGCTCCCAGTCAATCGGTGACCGATCCGATCGGCAAATTCCATAACCTGGCAAACGTCTACGTAGCCGGGCCCGCCCTGTTCCCAGTTATTGGCTCGGCAAACCCGTCGCTCACCGCAACGACGCTCGCGCGTCGAACGGCAGATGCCATCGTAACCGCCCGGACGCTCCCCGCCAGTCCAGCGTTCAAGCCCCTGTTCACCGGCGCTCGTCAGGGCTGGCAAATGGCCGGCGGCGGTGATTTTCTCACGCTCTTCGGAACGATCCTGGAGGCGGCACCAAACGGCTTGGGCCTGCTCTGGTACACCCGCGAGGTGTTCCGTAACTTTGTCCTCAAGGTCGATTGGCTCTCCTTCAACCCCACGACGAACGTTCCCCTCCCCGCCGGCCGCGCCGACAACGCCGGCATTCTGATCCGCTTCCCGGCCTTGAACGCGAGCAACCCTGGGAACGATTGGGCGCTGGCATCCGATAAAGGCTACGAGATCCAGATCGATGACATGGGCTTCAACCCAGACAGCAACAAGAACCACGACCCGCTCCATCAGACCGGGGCGGTCTATGCGCTCGCCCCATCATCAAAGATCGCTTCCAACGGCGCCGGCCAGTGGAACACCTTTGAGATCGAGGCCACCAACACAGCCATCAAGGTGACGCTCAACGGCCAAGTCGTGACGAACTACGCGATCCCGGCCAACACGACGCGCCATCGCGAAGGCCATATTGGTTTGCAGGCCCATACGGGAAATGTGCAGTATCAGAACGTCATGATCCGAGCTTTGCTCGACTAGTAGGCAGGCTAGCTTGAGAATCGTCAAACGGTATCGCCAATTCGGTATCCGAGAACGGTACGGTTTGCCGCGCTGGGTGGAACCAAAGAGTACCGCCGAACCCGGCGCTCCACCTGACCGGAGCCGCTATGCTGGTCTTGCGTGATACGATGCTCTTCCGGCGGCACCAGCAGGTGAGCTTGATCGTTATGCGGACACGAGGACCGACGGTGACAACTGACACCCGGGTCGTGCCGTGGGTCTGCAAGACTTGCGGACGCACGTTCGCGGAGACAACGGGCGGGATCTGTTCGCGTTGCGGCCGTGTGACCTGCGGAACGTGCCTTTCTACCAACACCAAGTCCGGGCCGACATGCCGAGACTGCTTGTCTCTTCCTGAGGCGAAGGGTTCGGATACTGGAACACCGAAGTGACGCATACACGCAGCGATCCTCATAACGTCGCGCTGCACCAGGCCGGAACTCGCGATGCTCGGTCCTGCTGGTGAGCGCGAGCGTTAGGCGGCGCAGGACGGCTCGATGCGCGCAACGTCCGACAGGACAATTTCACCGCCGCTCGCGGTCGTACTCTTCGACGGCGTCTGCAATGTGTGCGACGCCTCGGTAAACTTCATCATCGACCGCGACGCCGCCGCATACTTTCATTTCGCCGCCCTTCAATCCGACGTCGCGAAGCCCTACTTGACTCAAGCCGGTCTCCCGAGCGACTTTCTTGATGGTATCGTCCTTTGCGAAGAAGGTCGTTGCTTCACGCGCTCGACGGCAGTTCTAAGGATCCTGAGACGGCTTCGCGGGCCCTTCAGACTTCTTTACGCTCTGATCATCGTACCCAGGTCGCTACGAGATGCTGCCTACGACTGGTTCATCCGAAGGCGATATCGGTGGTTTGGCAAGAGCGAGGCGTGCCGGTTACCGACACCTGAGATCCACGCCCGCTTCCTCAGCTCACCACAAAGCCGCAGTGGCCCGCCAAAAGGCGCCGCCTAACCAGCCGATGCAGCCGACCCGCCTGCGCGTGCTTCGTCGACGGATCCGTCGTTCTCGATTCACCGTCTCATCTTCGGCCGGCCCTCCCGCCGCGCAGGCGGGCGGCTGATCGGCAGGTCGTTAGACTCCAATGCGCACCATCTTCATAGCGATTACTGCAACCCTCCTGCTCTCGCGCACGGGGACAGCTCTGGCTGATGGGACGAAGTACCGTCCCGGCGGACCGGCATTCGCGCGTGTTTGGGACGCCTTCTACACGGACACGCCGCACGAGCCCGAACTAGACGATCCGCTGATCGAGGCGGGATCGAAGATGACGGAAGCAATCTGTGACGCCGTGGTCCACAAGGACATGATGTATCGGCGGTACGCCATCGGCGCGCTCGGCTTCATCGGCGATCGTCGAGCCGTCGCCACGCTGGAGAAGATCATGGACGACGAGTCTGAGAAGGACTACTTCCGTGGCGACGCGTTACAGTCAATCTTCAGAATCGATCGAGCGCTTGGGAGTCGCTACGCCGAGAAGTATCCTAACGGCCCCGACTATCTGAAGATGATTTCTGCGAGAATAAAGAGGAGCGAGACATGGCTCACAGAGCCGTCCGAAGAGCGTTGACGTCTAACTCGCGCTTGGAGCCGGCCGGCGTGAGCTTGGTTGCTCGTTGCGCAGGTCGCTTTGCCGGCGGCTCAAGGGCGGCGCGTTAGACGGCTCCACTAACGTGACCCAAGAACCAGCTAGGCTGAAGCCGTTCGATCAGAAGGGCCGCCGCATCCGCCGCGGTGACTGGGTCCGGCTCGTTGGAATTCCGGCCGTCGTGCGCAAGCACAAGGGGGGAACGCTCCGAATGTTTCGCGCGGCAGAGGGAAGGACATTCCGAGTTGAGGGGTTCGGTCGCTATGGGCATGCGGAACTCGATCTCACGAAGAAGGTCGCACGTTTCCATACGATCTGGGTGGAGCCGGACCTCTTGAGCCTCTCGCGCCGGCGACACCCCTTGCTCGCAGAACCGTCTAACCAGGCGTTGGAGCGGCCCGGCCGGCGACGAGCAAACCACGCCCGAGCGCCGCGTCGGGCCGGCCGCTCAACGCCCGGTTAGGCGGCGAGAGCCAACGTGAGATCTCTCTATTCCGGGGAGTCGCAGAAGAGCCTCGCGGCTATCTGCGACTTAATGGAGGCGCGGTTCGAGTTGCCACAGTTCGAGACTACCAGGCGCTCCCAGCATCTCGCAGCAGCTGCTTCTAGCACCGGAGCCTACGCCTTCACGGTCATCGAGTATTTCGGCTTTGTACCGCTCGACGAAGCCGAACGGCTTGGCCCGCCCGACTATTGGGACCTAGCATGGCGTGCGGCGGTTGGACGCAGATTCAACTTCCAAATCACCTTCGATCGCGACGAGAGCCGTGTCAGTAGACAGAAGGCGCGCCGCATGAAGCAGCATCTTCGGACAGTGTTCGATCACGTCCGCCTACACGGCGATGCACGTGTGGTCTAGCAAGCTACGGCACTTCGCTGCCGGGGATTCAGCGTATGAGGGGCGTGATAATCTGCGGGCGCTGCCTAGCCACGGCTTTCAGGCCGTGCTCCCAGGAGATGGGCAATGAGCGAAACGAGCGGCACTTCGAGCTTCACTCCTAAAGGCTGGCACACCGTCACGCCACGAATCGTGGCTCGCGAGCCACAGCAGCTGGTCGCGTTCGTCAAGCATGTGTTCGGGGCGACGGGAGACTATCGGCCAGACACGCCAGCCGTCCTGAACATTGGCGATTCCATGGTCATGGTTAGCGACGCTGGAATCCGCGACCCGATCCCGGCCTTCTTGTACATATATGTCCCCGATACCGACGCCGCCTATCGGCGCGCCATCGAATCTGGCGCCCGTTCACTGGAAGAGCCATCGAACCTGCCGTACGGCGATCGTCGAGGAATGGTAGAGGACAAGTGGGGCAATACTTGGCAAATAGCGACACACCTAGAGGACGCTGTCTAACCCGCGCTTGCAGCGGCCGGCGCTGGCGCGCTGCCGCTGAACCGCCGAGTTGTTGGGCAGCGTGATCGGAGGGTTATGCCTGCGCCGTATGTAGGTCGCTGCGTCTGTCACGCGGTCCAATATCGCCTCACTGGAGAACCACTGACTCTCTACGCATGCCACTGCACGGACTGCCAAGCGCTCAGCGGAAGTGCGTTCCGGCTGTCCATGCCGATCCTCCGCACCGCGCTTCAAGTCATCCAAGGTCGGCCCGAGGCGTTCCAGTATTTACCGGCCGGCGCCTCGCCCAAGCGTGGAAAGCGTTGCCCGGACTGTTCCACATGGCTGTGGGGCGAACCCGAGCGAATTCCCCAAGTGGTGATCTTACGACCCAGCACACTCGACGATCGGAGCTGGCTGGATCCCGTCGCGCATATCTGGGTTCGCAGCGCACAGCCGTGGATCCGCCTTCCGGAAGGATCGCTGATCTTCGAGGGCCAGCCACCCGATGATCTTGAGCTCGTTCGAGCTTGGAAGGCCAAGCATGCGGACTAAGCCTCGAGCTGGCTGCCCAACAAGCGGCTGCAGCGGCCCGCGACCGTTGCCGAGGGGCGACATGTTACGGAAATCTGCGGCGACCGCTGAGCCGCCAGATCGTTAGACGGCAGGATTCATCCGTGGAGAAATACGAACTCGCCAGACAAATGGACGCAGCGTCGCGGATCCATGGCCAGTTTCGGCTTCGCTCGGGAACGGTGTCCGGCGAGTACTTCGACAAGTACCGCTTCGAGTCCGAGCCGGAATTGTTGGCGGCCATTGCCGATGGTCTGGCGGAACTGATCCCACCTGGCATCGACGCTCTGGCGGGTCTGGAACTTGGGGGCGTCCCCATAGCCACCGCGCTTTCTCTCCGCACGGGCCTACCCGTGGTCTTCGTTCGGAAGCAGCCAAAGAGCTACGGGACCTGCCGACTTGCCGAAGGACGTGAGATCTCGGGCCGACGGCTGCTGATCGTGGAGGATGTCGTCACGTCTGGCGGACAGGTGGTTGCTTCCTGCGAAGACCTGCGACGCGCCGGAGCCATAGTGGAAGCTGTCGTCTGCGTAATCGATCGCCAGGCCGGCGGGACGGAAGCGCTGGCCGGGGCCGGTCTGAAGCTTCGAGCGTTGTTCACTAAGGAAGACCTCGATGAGCAGCGCCGAGCCGTCTAACCACGCGTTGCAGTCGGACGAACACCTTCCTCGCTTCGCTCGGTCGGTTGTTCGCCGCTGAACGCGAGGTCGTTAGGCATCAGATGCTGGTGGTCCTTGCCATCCTCGCCTGCTTGAGCGGCTGCCTCAAACCGGAACGCGGCACGAGCGTCTGGGACCGCGCGGATCGCAAGACGACGCGGCTGGAGCCCGATCGCTTCCCCGAACTGCCTCCTGCCGTGGCAAGCGAGCTTACACGGCGTGGCTGCACGATCCCGCAGACGTTCGTTCAGCAGAAGACGCACAATGTGATCTCTGGCAGGTTTCGAAATCGGGCACAGCTCGACTGGGCTGTTCTGTGCTCCGTGAATCGCGTCTCGAGCATCCTGGTCTTCTGGGCGGGATCAGCTCGCGATGTCGTTGAGCTGGCGAAGCGGCCGGATGCCGGAGATCTTCAAGCGACCGAAGAGAAGGTCGATGAGAACTCGATTCGTTACAGCAGGTATATCGCCACCGCCCAAGAGGAGGCGATCCTAGAGAGCCGGAGTGTGTACGAGGCTCCTGGCGACCCACCGATAACACATGAGGGCATCGAGGATGGGTTCGCCGAGAAGGGGTCCGACGTCCAATACTGGCACGATGGTCGTTGGCATGAATTTCCTGGCGCGGATTGAGTTGAGCGGCAGGCCTAACCCGCGGCTCCAGCCGGCGCGCTTTCGCGCGCGGCTGAGCCGCTGATCGTTAGACGACGAAACAGCATGCATTCGGAAGACATCGTAATCCGTCCGTACCAGATCGGCGATGCGCCGCTACTGTTCGAGGCCGCAACTGAATCCGTGGCAGAGGTCTACCGCTGGCTCCCGTGGTCCATCCTGGGTACTCGATCGGCGAAAGCGAGGCGTGGGTAGAGCATTCGGTGCGCGCTTGGGCGGAGGAAACCGAATTCAACTTCGTAATCCAAGACCGGGCGGGGCCCTTCCTTGGCGGTACGGGCATCAATCAGAAAATCAGTAGCGGCCGAATTGCGAATCTAGGGTATTGGGTGCGGACCTCAGCGACGCGTCGCGGAGTAGCCACCGCGGCGGTGCGGCTGACCGCACAGTATGCGTTCGAGAAGACGAACCTTGTACGTCTTGAGATCGTAGTCGCGATCGAAAATCCATCGAGCCTACGCGTAGCTGAGAAAGTAGGTGCGGTTCGCGAGGGTATTGCGCATGATCGCATTCTTGCCGGCGGAGAATCTCACGATGCAGTCGTTCACGCGCTCCTGCTTTCTCGCGTCCGGCCTCCGAGTGTCGCCGTCTAACCCGCGGTTGGAGCGGCGCGCGACCAGCTCGTCACGGGCGGGGCGCAGTGGGCGCCGGCCGCTCAACCGCAGGCCGTTAGACGCTCACGCGGGCAGAACTTGAATGCGATTAACAGTCGAGTACTCCGACCAGAATGAGTCCTTCGCGAGGTATCTGCCGAGGGTGAGCCGGACTGCCGGCAATTTCACTCCGGATACAGGAACGCCCGGGTGGTATCTGCTCGAGTTGGAGGAGCCGTTCGATTACCAATTGAAGGTGGGCGAACCCTTTCGCTTCCGAGAGATCGTCGTGACTCATTTTCTTCTCCGGTCACGGTGGGCCGGACACGATATCGGCGGTGCGACCCCTACGCCAGTATTTATCCTGCTGGTGGAGCAAGGTGCCGTTCCCGTGAAAGGATCCATTAGGGTCCACGACTACGTGCATATCGCTTGGGGAGTGTGCAGGTGCGACGCGGGCGTCTAACCCGCCGTTGCAGACGGACGGGCGTCAGTCGCTACGCTCCCTCTCGCGCCCGCCGCTGAACGGCAGTATCGTTAGGAAGGCGGACCGTTCAGATGGGCAAGATGCTGCCGCCCAAAGAGAGCGAACTTTATCAGCGCACCGATGAGGTCCTGCATTACCTATGGGACCCGATTGGCGTCGCTGGAGCACCGGGGGCTCGGGACGAGTATTGGTCTTACTTGCCACATGTGTTCTCGCTTCTGATGCAAAGGGTCGAGGAAGGTGTGATTGCTGACTACCTCCTCAAGGTGGAACGAGATGCGATCGGGTTGCCGGGTCGTCCTGATGAAGCGTTGGAGATCGCGCGAAAGCTGATTGAGTATCGCACGTGGGTGCTCGACCGTGCTTCCTAACCCGCGCCTGGAGCTGACCGGCATCAGCTGCGCCGCGTGTCGCGATCGCTGCTGCGCCGGCAGCTCAGGCGCAGCTCGTTAGCCCTCGGCCGCGAGCGTCTTCATGGCAGTTTGGGCGGGTGTGGTAGAGGATTGAAGTGGCGTACAGGATTCGCTTCGCAGACGAGGCGGTTACTCACTTGCGGGCTCTCACCGCTTCCGAGCGGGCGACGATCATCGATGCGATCGAGAAGCAGCTCTCCCATGAACCGCTTACCGAGACACGAAACCGGAAGCTCCTGCGTCCGAATCCGATCGCGTCGTGGGAGCTGCGTATCGGTGTGTTGCGCGTATTCTACGACGTCGCGTCATCTGCCAAGGGCGGTCGATCGCCATCGCTCGTGCGCGTTCTCGCGGTAGGAAAGAAGGAGCGAAACCTGCTACGCATCGGAGGAGAGGTAGTCGAACTATGAAGACGATCAAGCTGTCTGACGCATCGAGGCCACTTGCAGAGTACGCCAGTGAACTGGGTGACGATATCGTCCTGGTCACGCGAAGGAACCGACCCATTGCCGCTGTCGTGTCGTTGAAAAATGTCGACCGAGAGGTGTTGTCGCTCATCGGTAATCCGAACTTTCTAAAGATCATCCAACGATCGCGGCGAGACTTCGCCGCAGGTAGGAGTCGTTCGCTTGCCGAGGTGCGTCAGCTGTTCGGCGTGCGCCGGAGGGCTAACAAGCGCACGCAGCCGGCAGCGCGCCGAGCGCGCCGCGGCTGATCCGCTCTGCGTTAGGGCCTCTCATGACCTTTGTTCCCGAGCTCCAAGCGGACTTGCATCTTTGCTCTGTTAGCTTGGCCCCGAAGCGTGGCCTCGAAGTCGTCGTTCGAAATGTGGTTGAGAATAAGAAGCCGAGCCCTGTTGGTCGCCATCACACCGACGTAATGTCGTATCCCACTATCTTTACTCCGTCCCAAACGTTTCGGATCTCCTTGCGACCTACATTACCTTTTCCGTCGGGGCCGAGGAGTACGTTCTTCCAGATGAATACAATATCGTCGAGGGACGAAGTTTCCGACGATTCACCCGTTCTCGGTTCTTGGACTATCTTGAAAAGAACACCTATGGTAGCGATGTCCGACCTGGTTTCCGATATCACTACGGAATCTACTGTCTGAATGAGCTTGTTAATGTGGTTAGTTCATCTGCCCCGAACATTAGCTCAATTGGGGACACTGCTCTTTGAGAGGCGGTTTGTTCTTCGTCCGTGGAGAGTTTGCGCATGGACTCTACACGCTTCTTTATGCGGGAATGATCCACGCATGGGTTGTGTGGCACGAAGAGCCGAGGCTTGTTGATCGATTTGGTGAAGAGTATCGCCGCTACAGACGGGAGGTGCCGCGGTGGATGTTACGCCCCCGGAGCGGTACGGGAGCGTGAACGGAATGTCAAAGTTTTCCGGGCCGGCTAACCAGGCGTTGGAGCGGACGGGCCGGCGACTGGCTCATCATGGCCGAGGGCTGCATGCGGCCCGCCGCTCAACGCCCGGTCGTTATGCCGCGTAAAGACTGGTGGAGTAGACTATCGGCATCCGCGAGACGGCGTTCCCGAAATGCTGCGAAACGGTTCGACGCGGTGCTCCTCGAGGTGCATGGTAAAGACCTTCGCACTATGAGGAAGTGTCTCGTGGCCCTCGAGGCCGAGCTGAGCGCTCAGAGTCCCGGAACGCGCGAACGGCTGGAGTGGCGCCGGAGAGCGGCCGAGCATTACCTCAACGCGTGCCTGTCCCGGCGCGCCTCATGGACAACCACGCTTGGAGCTCTCTCGAGGCTGGAGGCACTGGGCTACACGAACATCGATCGTCGCGTTCACTTCGCGATCATGCTCGGCCGCTACGCACCCCGAGGCAAACGGGCTTCTCAGTTGGTTCAATCGCGCGTTCGTCTGGCCATTCGTCGAACCAAAGCCCTACCATCCCGGTCCCCCTTCAGGCGGGCATACCTTCCAATAATGGAACGGCTTGTTGCGAGCGCCGTCCAGACTTCGGATTCCCGCAACACGGGCCTCGGAACGCGGCCAGCATAACACGCCGTTCGAGCTGACGGCGGGCATGCAGCAGCGTTCTGAGTCAAACGTTTCGTTTGCCCGCCACAGCCCAACGGCATAGCGTTAGGTGAGTGTGAGATGAACGTGATCAGCGCCGCTGAAGACGAGTTGCTTCAGTTCTTCAAGGTGGACCCTCAGCGGTGCGATGCCAACGTGCCTTGGCCTTACAACGAATGCCGCTATGAGGTGCAGCGCGGCGACTTCGCGTTGTCGTTCGCTGTTGTTCCGGCATCCAGGGATGTCCGAGTACGGTTGCAGTATGGTGGGGCAACGATTTACGAACTGACCGCCACGGGTGTTGAGGACGTCAGCTACCACGCCGACAAGCCGCATCAGGAAGCGCTGGA
>WNFR01006471.1_pt1 | contig 11973 bp, 8 predicted proteins | sample 5400221 | NCBI WGS metagenome assembly WNFR01 (sample SAMN13153357, study PRJNA577476) | soil metagenome | isolation source: 40 cm soil under Madrone tree | place: USA:California | collected 2016-06-14 | reverse complement strand
CATTACCGTATTTCGCAGCTGCGAAATAAACAGCCAGACCGCCAATCCAACCTGCCGCTATCCGGCATTCCCAAAATCTGACCCCAATCAGACCGGGCCGCCGATGATCGCCCGATATATGACCAAAATGAGCACAGCCCCGACGATGGCGCCGATAAAGCCGGCGTTTTGGCCCGACTGATACCAGCCGATCCGCTGCCCGAGCCAGGTGGCGAAGATCGCGCCGACAATGCCGAGCAGGGTGGTGACGATGAACCCGCCGGGCCCGCCGACGAAAAACTTGGCGATCGCGCCCGCCAGAAACCCGATGATGATGACCCACACCCAATGCATCCCCGCCTCCTCCCAATGTCAGCCTCGAACGAGCGATAATGTCGCCGGTTCCGCCGATGGGCCTTCGCCGGGCAGAGCCGTCATCGACTGCTCTGCCAGCCCTACGACTGCTCCATAATCGGTTTTGCCGGTCCCGAGAAGGGGCAAACGCTCGATCTCGATCACCTCGCGCGGCACTGCGATCTCCGGCAGGCCCAGCCGGTGCGCCGCCTCGAGGAGCCGAGCGCGATCAAAATCGCGCGCCTCGGTCACCAGAATCAGCCTCTCGCCCCGGCGCGGATCAGGCAGAGCGACGACCGCGTGCCGGGTTTCGGGAACCGCCGTCTCGGCGATTCGCTCGGCGGCGGCGAGCGAGACCATCTCACCGCCAAGCTTGGCGAACCGCTTGATGCGGCCGACAATCGCCGCGAAGCCGTCGGCATCAACGGTGACGATGTCCCCCGTATCGTACCACCCCCCGAGTGGCTCTTCGATGTCCCCGCCGCGGAGATAACCGGCCATCACGTTCGGGCCGCGCACAAAGAGACGCCCGCCGCGCTCAATCCCGAGGACGGGCTCGAGGCGGTGCTCCACCAGCGGTAGAAACCTGCCTACTGTGCCCACTCGGTAATGCATCGGCGTGTTGACCGCGACAACCGGCGAGCATTCGGTTACGCCATAACCTTCGAGGATCCGTTTGCCGAACCGCTCGGACCATAATTTGCGGGTTTCTTCCCGCACCGGCTCCGCGCCGGCGAAGACATAGCGCAGCGCATAAAAATCGTAGGGGTTGGCGCGGCGCGCATACCCGGCGAGAAAGGTGTCGGTGCCGAACAGGATCGTCGCGCCGGTCGCGTAGGCGATCTCGGGAACGATGCGGTAGTGCAGCGGCGAAGGGTAGAGAAAGACCCGCACCCCCGACAGCAACGGCAGCAAAAATCCTCCGGTCAATCCGAAGCTGTGAAACATCGGCAATGCGTTCAGAGCGAGATCGGCCGGGCTGAAATCGACCCGGGCGGCGATTTGGCGCCGGTTGGCGAGCAGATTGGCATGGCTCAGTGCCACGCCCTTGGGTGCGCCCTCCGAACCGGAGGTGAACAGCACCGCCGCGGGGTCGCCTGCCGAGACGCCCCGTCGCCGATGCAGCGGCCCGGCAAAACGCATTGCGACGGCGCCATAGAGCTTGTCGGCGACACCAAGCTTGGCGCGCACATCCTCGAGCCAGACGAGCTCCACCTCGCCGGTCATGCGTTCGGCGAGAGGAGCGAGCTTGGCGAGCTCGACAAAGCGGCGCGAGGAGACGACGCGGCGCAGCCCAGCGGTGCGGCACGCGGAAAGTATCCCGTCGACCCCGGAAGTGTGATTGAGCATGGCCGGAACCCGCCCGGTCGCCTGCAATGCGAGGAAGGCGATCGCCGCGCCGACGGAGTTCGGCAGCATTACCCCGATCGTCTCACCAGGCTTGGCCCCGCGGGTGAGCCGGCGTCCGAGCACGAAGCTCGCGGCGACCACGCGATCATAGGTGATCGGCGGCGTCGCCGGGTCTTCGATGATCCGATGGCTGCCGCCATGCGCGGCCCGCGCCTCGAGCACCGCGGCGAAGAGGCTCGGCGGGTCGGGCCGCCGCGCCATCATCTCGGACATGATGTCATAAAGCGCCGCGCCGGCTCGCAGACGCCGCTCCCGCCCGCGAAGTTCGACGGGGATCGCGAGCTTCCGCGGCTCGAGGATCGTGATCGTCACCTTGGGGAACCAGCGCCGGCGCAGACGCCCGGCAAGCCGCGAGAAGGGCGTGAATTCAACCCCCTCGAGGCGCACCGGGAGCACCATCGCGTCGGCCTTGTCGGCGACCAGCGCCGGCCCGTCATAGACCTTCATCAGCGCGCCGCCGGTGACGTTGATGCGGCCCTCGGGGAAAATTACGCAGCGGCCGCCTTCCTTCATCGAGTTGATCAACGACCTCGCCGCCATCGCTCGGGTTGGGTCCATCGGATAGACGTCGACCGCGGCGAGAAACGGGCGGACCCACCAGCGCTGCATTTGCGCCGGGTCGATCGCGAAGACCGGCCATCCCGGCAAAAAAGCGGCGACGAGCGGCGCGTCGAGAAAGGACACGTGATTGGGGACGATAATCACCCGGTCCCCCGCGGCCACAAAATTCTCGACCCCCCTGACTTCGACCCGATAGGCGAGGCGGAACAAGACGCGGGCCAGCATCCGCAACACATCTTGCGGCAACAGCTTGCAGATCCACACCGTGACCAGGGCATTGACGGCAGCGAGGATCAGGAACAGCGCCGGGGTATCGAGCCCCGCCGCAATCAGCCCCGCCGTGACGCCCGCCGCGGCGGCCATGAACAGCGCGTTGACGACATTGTTGGCGGCGATGATCCGCGCGCGCGACGCCTCGTCGCTGCGGTTCTGGATCATCGCGTAGAGCGGCACGACGAAGAACCCGCCGCTGACCGCGAGCCCCAAGAGGTCGCCAAAAATGCGCAGCCCGCCGAGTTGCGACAGGAAATCGACGACCCCGATCAACGCGGTCTGCGTCGGCATCGCGGCTTGGCTGGCGAGCCCCAGGTCGAGCGAGAACACCGTCATCCCGAGCGCCGCCAGCGGCACATAGCGCGCGCTGACTTCGCCGCGCATCAAGCGGCCGCACAGCGACGAGCCGACCCCGACGCCGATCGAGAAGGCGGCGAGGAACAGAACCACGACACTGCTGTCCGCACCGAGCGTCGACTTGGCGAAGGACGGCAGCTGTGACAGTGACACGGCGCCGACCAGCCAGAACCAGGAAGCCCCGAGGATCGACAACCGCACCTCGCGGCGCTCCCATGCCTGGCGCAGGATTCCGGCGGTGGCCGCTGCCAGGTTCCAGCTGACCCGCAGGGTGGGCGCTGGGGCCGGGGCGAGCGGCACGCGCACGCTCGCGGCAAAGCCGAACGCGGCGCAGCCCAGCAACAGGACACCGCACGCCGCAGGTCCCCACGCTATGGCGACAGCGAGGGCGCCGGCAATCGTGCCGGCGAGGATCGAGAGGAAGGTGCCCGCCTCCATCAAGGCATTGCCGTCGACGAGCTCGGCCGTCGCCAGATGCTGCGGAATGAGGGCGTATTTGACCGGGCTCGAAAACGCCGCCTGAGCGCCGAGCACGAACAGCAAAACCAGCGAAAGCGCGAGGTCCCCGGTCAACAAGGCCGCGGCGGCGCCGAACACCGCAACCAGCTCGGCGGCTTTGAGGATCTGCAGAAGACGCGAGCGCTCGAAGCGATCTGCGAGCTCGCCGGCGGTCGCCGAGAACAGAAAGAAGGGCACGATCAGCGCGCCGCCGGCGATCGCCGCCACCATCCCCGGGTCGAGGGCGGCTGCGGCGCCATAAGTGATCAGCATTATGAAGGCGCTCTTGAACAGATTGTCGTTAAGCGCCCCGAGGATTTGGGTGAGAAACAGCGGCAGGAAGCGCCGCGCGCGCAGCAATTCGATCTGCTTGCTCATCGATCAGTCTCTCTGCTTGCGACCGCCGCCCAGATTCCTCGGACGATGTCGTCGGCGGCGTCGGCTAAGGCGCCGGTGAGCCGCCCATAGGTGCGGAAGGTAGCGGCCTGGATCACCGGACCCATCACCAGAGCGGTGGCCAGAATGCCGTCCAGCTGCCTCACTTCACCGCGGCGCATCCCTTCGGCAAGTGCATCGTGGACGATGTCGACCGGGTTGGCCGCTCCGGCGTAGCTTTTCAGCCGGACATGCTGCTCCAGCAATAGAAAGCGGGCGAGGTCCCATTCCCGATCAAAATAACTGCAGATGAAGCGAACCATCACCGCGATTTTGTCTCGCGTGGACGTCGCCCTCGCCTGCGCGCGATCGAGCTCTTGCGCCAGCCGCGCGTAGTTCTCGACATAGAGCCGTGCCACCAGCTCCTCCTTGTTGGCGTAGTACCGATAGAGCGAGCCGACCGCGACCCCGGCGTGCTCGGCGATCATCGGCACCGGTGTCGCATCAGCCCCCCGCTCGGCGAAAAGATGGAGCGCAGCGGCATCAATCCGCTGTTTCAGGTCGCTTTCGTTGTGACGCATATGAATGAACGTTCCTTCATATATGAAACCGCAATGCCCTATGTCAATCCCAGCCGCGTTAATAAGTGGTTTAGCCCCAGATTTCGCGGGCGGTTTCGACCACCAGGCGCAGCTTGCCGATCTGCTCGGCCTGGGTCAGCGCATTGCCGTCGACGGTCGATGAGAACCCGCATTGCGGGCTGAGGCAGAGCTGCTCCAAAGGCACGTATTTGGCGGCCTCTTCGATCCGGCGCTTCAGATCGTCCTTGGTTTCGAGCGCCGCCCGCTTGCTCGTGACCAAACCCAGGACCACCCGCTTATTGCCCTTGGGCGCAAAGCGCAACGGTTCGAAACCGCCCGAGCGGGCATCGTCGTATTCGAGAAAGAAGCCGTCGACCGCCAGCTCGCCGAACAGCGCCTCAGCGACATGGTCGTAGCCGCCCTCGGCCATCCATGAGGAGCGGAAATTGCCGCGGCACATATGGGTGCATACGGTCATCCCCGCTGGCTTGTTGGCCAGCGCGGCATTGATGACCCTGATGTTGGTGAGGTGCTGGTGCTCGCCATCGCCGCCGATGCTGTTGACGTAGGCACGCTGTGCCGGGTCGTTCAGATAGGCGAGACTGGTGTCGTCGAGCTGCAGATACGTGCAGCCAAGCCGCTGCAACGCTGCGATCTCTTGTGAATAGACCGCGCCTATGTCTTGCCAGAAGGCATCCATATCCGGATAGACGCTTTCCTCGATCGCCGCGCGGCCGCCGCGGTAGTGCACCATGGAGGGCGACGGGATCGTCAGCTTGGGGGTCGCTTTGGCCACCGATTTCAGAAAGGCGAAATCTTCGCCGAAGATCGTCTTTTCGAGCTGGAGCTTGCCGCTTACCAGATGCGCTGTCGGGTTGAACTCAAGGGTACCGCCCTCGTTGCGGAATTGGATCGTCAGCCTCTGCTCCGCCCTGGTCACACCGCCGATCTGATAGATGAAATCCATGTGCCAGGAGCCGCGCCGGAACTCGCCATCGGTTACCCCCTCGAGGCCGATCTCCTCCTGCATGCGGACAGCATCGCGAATCGCTGCATCCTCGACGTGGCGCAGCTCTTCGGCCGAGAGCCGGCCGGCCTGATGCTCGGCTCGCGCCCGCAACAATTCAGGCGGGCGCAACAGGCTGCCGACGTGGTCGGCGCGGAACGGGGGTGCCACGATCTCGTTCTTCAGAACGGGATGTCGTCGTCGAGATCGTTGACCGGGGTGCGGCCGCGGGCTGGCGTGGCGGCGCCGGAGGCGCGCGGCTCGTCGCCGAAGCCGCCGCCGGCATAGCCCTCGTCATAGCCGCCTTCCGCCGGCGGCCCGCCAGCGCCGCGGGCGCTGTCGAGCATCGTCAGCTCGCCGCGGAAGCGCTGCAGCACGACCTCGGTCGTGTAGCGCTCCTGGCCGCTGTTGTCGGTCCATTTGCGGCTCTGCAGGGCACCCTCGATGTAAACCTTCGAGCCCTTCTTCAGATATTTCTCGGCGACCTCGGCGAGCCGCTCGTTGAAGATCACGACGCGGTGCCATTCGGTGCGCTCCTTGCGCTCACCCGACACTCGGTCGCGCCAACTTTCCGAGGTGGCGACCGCCAGATTTGCGATGCGCATGCCGTCCTGGGTCGAGCGGAGCTCGGGGTCGCGGCCGAGGTTGCCGACCAGGATCACTTTGTTGACGCTACCAGCCATCGGATCACCGCCCTGTCGTCGTCATCGGGAGCACCCATCTTATCAAGCTCCAACAATGTTCCTACTTTATTCCTCATGTATGATTCCGAAATGACCTACCTGTCCCCCGTCTACGATCCTATCAACGACATCGAGACGGGCGCCCCCGCGCCATCTTCCTCGGCCGAAGACCTCGCCCTTCTCGACGCCTATTCACGGGCCGTCATCGGCGCCGTCGACCGGGTCGGTCCCGCGGTCCTCCATCTCCAGATCAGTGGCGCCAACGATCGGGCCAACGGCAGCGGCTCCGGCGTCGTGTTCACGCCTGACGCCTATGTCCTGACCAACAGCCACGTCGTCAGCGGCGCCCGAAAGATCCAAGCGACCTTTCCCGACGGGCGCATCCTCGGCGCGAATCTGGTCGGCGACGACCCCGACACCGATCTCGCCGTGCTGCGGCTCGACGGTGAGACGCCGGGTTTCGCGCGGATCGGCGATTCGCGCCGGCTGCGGGTCGGCCAGCTGGTCGTCGCGATCGGCAACCCGTTCGGCTTTCAATGCACGGTCACGGCAGGTGTGGTCAGCGCCCTCGGCCGCTCGCTGCGCACCCGCTCGGGACGGCTGATCGACAGCGTGATCCAGACCGACGCGGCGCTCAACCCGGGGAATTCCGGCGGCCCGCTGGTCACCGCCTCGGGCGAGGTCGTCGGCATCAACACCGCGATCATCGGGATGGCGCAAGGCATCTGCTTCTCGATCTCCGCAAGCACGGTCGAATTCGTCGCCGCGCGGCTGATCCGCGAGGGCAAGGTACGCCGCTGCTATATCGGGGTCGGCGGACAGAATGTGCCCTTGCCTCGCCGCGTCGTGCGCTTTCACGAGCTGGCGCGTGAGACCGGCGTGCGCATCCAGTCAACCGCGCCGGACGGAGCGGCGCGTGCGGCCGGGTTGTCGAGCGGCGACATCATCGTCGCGGTCGATGGGATTCCCGTCGGCGATGTCGACGAATTGCACCGGTTGATGACCGAGGAGCGGGTCGGCAAGCCCGTGCCGATCACCGTGCTGCGCCTCGCGCAAAAACACGATGTCGTCGTCACCCCGCGCGAATCGCCGCCGCGCGCCGTGGCATGAGGCGATCGTCAGCGGGGTCATGCGCGATGCTGTCCTTCTCGCAATTCTAGGTGGCCTGGTGTCGCTCGAATGTCAGAAGTTTACGTGCCAATCCCAGTTTCGCGTGTCGAGCGCCAACTTCTGCAGGGCGATGCAACTGGGATTGTCGCGCGAGTGCCGTGCCGAGAGCCCTCTGGGATTCAGCCGACGGCGAATACTGACAAGGAAGTTGGGCGGTCGCGGCATCGCTGTGCCCATGAGGACGCGATAGGCCGGATATGTGGTAACATGGGAGATCAAGCGCGCGATCGCCGGCATGTTCACGTCGTCAAAGATGACCACTCCGCCCACGTCCAGCATTTTGTTGATGTAAAAGAAATCTACCAGCGCATGATCAAATGTATGGAAGCCGTCGATTATGGCGACTTGGACCCTGGTTTTCGCCTGAAGCAGCTGGGGGAGCACGAGCTCGGAAGGCATTTCAAGGAAATCGACAAATCGACTGTAACCGGCGCGCTCGATATTTATCAGACCAATCCCTGCAAACTCCGAAGATTGCAGCGGGTCGACAACGATATGTCGACATGGCTTCGCATTTCGATCGAGTGCGGCGCACGCAAACAATGTCGATATGCCGTAAGCGAACCCGATCTCGAGCGATGTATCGGGTTTGATCTCTTCGAACACCGTAATGATCAGCTCGCCTTCGGCTTCGCTCATCTGGGCGCGGAGGGGCCGGCAAACGCCATGCGCATCTCTGACTTGGTCGGACTGTAGAATTTCTTCCAATACCGGATTCACAGCGCGATCACCGACGGTCATCCCTTCCCTGCTCACTATACCGGGAACCGCGACTGCGGCCATTCGGAACGCGCGATCCGGCACAGGCGGGTTTATTCTTCTCCCATCGGGCGCCTTCTCACGCTATGGTCACAGGCACCCATCCACTGGCTCGTACCTCATGCAGCAGCAGATCCGGATCCGCGGCGCGCGGGAGCACAATCTCAAGAATATCGATGTCGACCTGCCGCGCGACAGCCTTGTGGTGATCACCGGGTTGTCGGGGTCGGGTAAGTCCTCGCTCGCCTTCGACACGGTCTACGCCGAGGGCCAACGCCGCTATGTCGAGAGCCTGTCGGCCTATGCCAGGCAATTCCTCGAGCTGATGCAAAAGCCCGAGGTCGAATCGATCGAAGGCCTGTCGCCGGCGATCTCGATCGAGCAGAAGACGACCTCGCGCAACCCCCGTTCGACGGTCGGGACGGTGACCGAGATCTACGACTATATGCGCCTCCTGTGGGCTCGCGTCGGCATCCCCTACTCGCCCGCCACCGGATTGCCGATCGTCAGCCAGACCGTGTCGCAGATGGTCGACCGGGTGCTGGCGATGCCGCAGGGAACCCGGCTTTATCTGCTCGCCCCGATCGCCCGTGGGCGCAAGGGCGAGTACCGCAGGGAGCTCGCCGAGCTGCAAAAGCGCGGCTTCCAGCGGGTCAAGATCGACGGCAAGATGTTCGAGCTCGACGAGGTCCGCCCGCTCAACAAGAACCTCAAACACGATATCGAAATCGTCGTCGACCGGGTCATCGTCGACGGCGATCTCGGCAACCGCCTCGCCGATTCGTTCGAGACAGCGCTCGAATTGGCCGACGGGATCGCCATCACCGAAAATGCCGATTCGGGCGAGCAGACGATCTTCTCGGCGAAATTCGCTTGCCCGGTCTCAGGCTTTACGATTTCGGAGATCGAGCCGCGGCTGTTCTCGTTCAACAACCCGTTCGGCGCATGTCCCTCCTGCGACGGGCTCGGCACCAAGCTCTATTTCGACCCCGACCTCGTCGTGCACGACATCAGGCGGAGCCTCGCCGAGGGCGCGGTCAGCCCGTGGTCACATTCGAGCTCGCAGTATTACACGCAAACCCTCGAGAGCATCGCGAGGCACTCCCGCAAGAGCATGCACACGCCCTGGGAGGACCTGCCGGAAAAGATGCGGCGGACAATCCTCTACGGTTCGGCCGGCGAGCCGATCAAGATGACCTATGATGACGGGTTGCGGAAATACACCACCGAGCGGCCGTTCGAAGGCGTGTTGCCGAACATGGAGCGGCGCTTCCGCGAGACCGACAGCGCCTGGGTAAAGGAAGAGCTCGGCCGCTATCAGAGCGCCAAGACCTGCGAGGTGTGCAGCGGCGACCGGCTGAAACCGGAAGCGCTCGCCGTCAAGATCGCCGGCAAGCACATCAGCCAGGTCGCAGCCCTGTCGATCGCCGAGGCCGGCACTTGGTTTTCGGGGATCAGCGCCGAGCTGACGCCGAGCCAGCGCGAGATCGCCCAGCGAATCCTCAAGGAAATCAACGAGCGCCTCGGCTTTCTAAAGAATGTCGGGCTCGAATATCTGACCCTGTCCCGCGCTTCCGGCACACTCTCCGGCGGCGAGAGCCAGCGCATTCGGCTAGCCTCGCAGATCGGGTCGGGGCTGACCGGGGTGCTCTATGTGCTCGACGAGCCCTCGATCGGCCTGCACCAGCGCGACAACGGGCGCCTGCTCGCGACGTTGCAGCGGCTGCGCGACCTCGGCAACACGGTCATCGTCGTCGAGCACGACGAGGAGGCGATCCGCACCGCCGATTGGGTCATCGATATGGGTCCGGGTGCCGGGATCCATGGAGGGCATGTCGTCGCTGAAGGCACGCCGGAAGCGATCATGGCCAACCCCGACAGCGTCACGGGCCAATACCTGACCGGCATGCGGCAGATCCCGGTGCCGCTGATCCGCCGCACCGGCCATCCGGGACAGATCCTGCGAATCCTCGATGCGCGAGGGAACAATCTGAAGGGCATCACCGCCGAGATCCCTCTCGGCACCTTCTGCTGCGTCACCGGGGTCTCGGGTGGCGGCAAGTCGACCCTGATCGTCGAGACCTTGTACAAAGCGCTCGCCAAGCGGCTCAACAATGCGCGCGAGCAGCCGGCACCGCTCGGTGGCCTCGAAGGGGTCGAGTTTCTCGACAAGATCGTCGATATCGACCAGTCGCCGATCGGCCGCACGCCGCGCTCGAACCCGGCGACCTATACCGGCTGCTTCACCCCGATCCGCGACTGGTTCGCCGGTCTCCCGGAAGCCAAGTCGCGCGGCTATCTGCCTGGACGCTTCTCGTTCAACGTCAAAGGCGGGCGCTGCGAAGCCTGCCAGGGCGACGGCGTCATCAAGATCGAGATGCACTTCCTGCCGGACGTCTATGTCCAATGCGATGTCTGCAAGGGCCGGCGCTACAACCGTGAGACCCTCGAGGTGCTGTTCCGCGGCAAGAGCATCGCCGACGTGCTCGACATGACGGTCGACGAGGGCACCGATTTCTTCCGCGCCGTGCCGGCGATCCGCGACAAGCTGTTGACCCTGCAGCGGGTCGGGCTCGGCTACATCCATATCGGCCAGCCGGCGACGACCCTGTCCGGCGGTGAGGCGCAGCGCGTCAAACTGGCCAAGGAATTATCGCGGCGCGCTACCGGCCGTACCCTCTACATTCTCGACGAGCCGACGACGGGCTTGCATTTCGACGATGTGCGCAAGCTCCTCGAAGTGCTGCACGCGCTGGTCGAGACCGGCAACACGGTGCTCGTCATCGAGCACAATCTCGAAGTCATCAAGACCGCGGATTGGATCATCGATCTCGGCCCCGAGGGCGGCGACGCCGGCGGCCATATCGTCGCCACCGGCACGCCCGAAGACATCGCGTCGAGCGAAAAAAGCTACACCGGCCAGTATCTCCGCCCCTACCTCGCGCGCCGCCCGGCTCAGCGCCGTCGGGCAGGGTGAGCGGGACTTCGAAGCGGAGAGCTAATGTGCAGTTTCAGCTTGGGCCTATCACCGCAACACAACGGACGCTGAGCTGATCGAAGACCTACGACGAGTCGCCGCCGAAATTGGTGCATCAAGCGTAACGATAGATTGCTACAACGATCGCGGTCGGTTCCATGCCACGGCTCTTACTCGGCGCCTCGGAAGTTGGTTCAGGGCCTTGAAGCCTGCGCTCGCTGATGAGATCCGCGCCGAAGGTGTGCCGTGGCGAGAATAGAAAGGCGGATTACCGAGGCGCAAACGGCGCTGGCCCATCGGATGAGGTAGCTAGTAAGACCGAGCGCACGTAGATTGAGCGTAACGGTGCGGTTCTGAGACTGATCTACACCTTCGAGGACGTTTGGAAGGCTAGGCAGCAACTACTTGCGGAGCGGGAAGGCATCAGCGCGGCTTCCCCTAACGGTACGATCCGTGCGGCGCGACGGGTCGGCTGGCTCTCAAACGAGGACGCGCGGGCTGCGCTTCAGCTCGGACGCGACCGCAATCTTTCGGTTCATATGTATCGCGGCGAGATCGGCATGCAAATCGAGGAGCATCCGGCTGGCCACGCAGCATTGCCTCACCGTTGGCTCGAGGTCTAGCGGCAACCGCTAGCCGATGGCAATTAGTTGGTTGCCAACCCCACGGGCGGCTCGGCTTCCCGAAGAGTGTCGGGCTCGAATATCCGACGCTCGCCAGAGCTTCGGGCACACTCTCCGCCGGCGGGAGGTAAGCGCTCGGTGAGCGGGCCGGCTCACGCGGCAGCGCGGGTGGCGTCGAGCGGTTGCCAGTTCCAGGGCAGGAGTTCGGCAATGCGCCGGGCCGGATGATCGGCGATGCGGGCGAGCGCGCCCGCATATAGCGGAAGGCCTGGGCGAGCTCGGACTTGCGGGAGAGTTGGCGCACGGTCTGCTCGGCCCAACCGGCTAATGCCTCGGCTATTGGCTTTGACTGGAGCTGGCGCAGTTG
>WNFR01006858.1_pt1 | contig 11974 bp, 12 predicted proteins | sample 5400221 | NCBI WGS metagenome assembly WNFR01 (sample SAMN13153357, study PRJNA577476) | soil metagenome | isolation source: 40 cm soil under Madrone tree | place: USA:California | collected 2016-06-14 | reverse complement strand
TTACTGCAAAAGCGACCACAGCAACACGCGGCCCTCAGTCATTTTGTTAGCACTTCGTGGGAGGTACGAGAATGAAAGCAACGCGAAACTTGTTTTTCTGTCTGATTTCCCTGCTTTTCACCGTTCCCACAGTCTACGCGCAGGATTTTTCGAAATATCGAAGCTTCTCACTGGGAACCAGCTTGCCTACCGTGCTGAGGAACGCGGGGCAAAAAATGGCCGATGTAAAGGTGATCCAGTCGCGGCCTGCGTTGATTCAGGAAGTGACTTGGTGGCCGCCCAACTCATCGGGAACACGTCAAGCCGACGCGGTGCGTGAGATTGTTTTCTCGCTATACAACGGCGAGTGGTCCGGTCAGGAATGTTGCGTTGGCAATCGATTCGCCGAACGAGCGATACGATTTGAGTGCAAAAATCATTGCGTCCTGGGAAGATCCGCAATATTCCATCGATCTTGTCCGCTCTGGTTTCACGGATGACTTTGGACTGGTCATCTATTCGAAGCGAGTCAACGCCGACGCTGAGTTGGCGATTGCGGAAGCTATAAAAACGGAAGAGCAAGAGCGCCCGAAGCGGGAAGCCGAGCGTCAGAAACGTGAAAGCGACGACCTCGAAGCGGCGCGGCAGAAAAATCGGAAGATCTTTCATCCCTAATTTGAAGCAAAGGACAAGCAAATGGCTAAGCTGTACATTGGGAACCTCTCGGGCGAAGTAACAGACAACGGCTTGCAAGAGTTATTCACTGGGAGGGGATTCCAGGTGACTTCGGCGCGCGTAATTTGCGATCGGGAAGGTGGACGCTCGCGCGGTTTCGGATTTGTGGAACTTGGGTCAAGCGACGACGCGGCTCGGGCTATCGCGGAGTTGAACGGGCTCAGCGTAGAAGGCCGCGCATTGCAGGTAAATGAAGCGCGTCCACAGGAGCCCCGTAGCGGAGGATGTCGTACGGAGAGTGGCCGGGTCTACTCGGGACGACGCGCGAGCGGCAGCGACCGCCGGAGCAACTAGCCATCGCAATCCCGCCCTGGATTTGTTCTAATCGCAACAGGTGCCAAATGAGCAACGGAATTATCGTGCAGTACATGGGATTTGAAGCGAAGCAGTTGACCCGCGAATACACGTTCAATGTGCGCGAAGCCGGGCAAGAGCGCGAATTCAGGTTGAACATAGCAAACGAGGCTTTTGTCTCGCACCGCGCGAGCTATCAGGATGCGCCGGGTATTTGCGCGCTGAGGCTCCAAGTGGAGTTGGCGACTTATTCGAATCATCCTCCTGAGACGCAGTATGAGATCACCGGCGCGGAGCTGGACACCTACCGGCAGGCCCGCTCGCCGAAAACTGGACGGAAGGCGCGAGAAGATTTCTGAAGCGTCGGCCGCACACAGCTGAGTGACGCTGCGTCCAGCAGCCACTAAAGCCACAACCAATCTAGCCGGAACTAACTGTCGGGAATCAAGCTGAACGAAGCGCCTCGGGTCCGCGAAAGCGCTGCTGAGATCGCACACCGTCGGCGTTGCTCCTTGGACATGGGTCTATGGCCGTGCGAGACTCTGGCGGTGACCAAGGCCATATTCTTTGCGGGAATAATAATGGCGGCCAGCGGCTTGGTTTCGCCGCCGATCGCGCTGCTACTTGGGCTTATTTACGGCTTGGTGCTGACGCACCCCTTTCCGGTCGAGAGTAGCCAGCTAACAAAATTCCTGCTGCAAGCCTCGGTGGTCGCACTAGGCTTCGGGATGAACCTCCATGAGGTTTTGCAAGCCGGGCGCTCCGGGTTCGTCTACACCGCGCTGAGCATCACGGCCGCGATGCTCTTAGGGCTGGGACTCGGATACGTGATTGACGTCCGGAAGAAATCCTCCTTTCTGATCTCCGCCGGCACGGCGATTTGTGGGGGCAGCGCTATCGCAGCAGTCGGACCGATTGTTGGGGCCACCGACGAAGAAATGGCGGTGTCGCTCGGAGCGGTGTTCATCTTGAATTCGGTGGCTCTGTTCCTTTTCCCTCCGATCGGCTTCGCTTTGCATATGAGCGAGAGCCAGTTCGGGTTGTGGTCAGCACTGGCGATTCACGATACGAGTTCCGTCGTGGGTGCGACTGCGAAATACGGCGCAACGGCGCTTGCGATTGGCACCACGATCAAGCTTGCGCGGGCGCTGTGGATTGTTCCGTTGTCGCTGGCTAGCGCGTTTGTGTGGAAAAGCAAGGCGCGTATTCAATGGCCCTGGTTCATCGCGTTTTTCTGCGTGGCTGCGCTGCTCAATACTTTGCTGCCGCAATTCCATCCGGCCTTCGGCGCACTGAATTACCTGGGAAGGCTGGGTCTCACGGTGACGCTGTTCTTGATCGGAGCGAGTCTAAACAGGGAGACACTGAAGAAGGTCGGCATTCGCCCTTTGCTGCAGGCTCTTACGCTGTGGATGATTGTGGGGGCCGGGACGCTGGCGTTGATTTTGTTTAACTGGATTCGACTGTAAGGCATCGGCGATTCCACCTTTCAACCGAAGGGAGCGGTGGCAATGGGTCAGGCCATCAACAACGGGATTATCGACAAGCTCAGCCATCACTCCGTAGGAGAAACGGTCGAGAAGCTGAAGGGAATTCTGCAAAGTGAGGAAGTGGCACTGTTCGCCATGGTGGATCACAGCAGCGAGGCCGAGAAGGTAGGAATGAAGATGCGGCCGACGAAACTGCTGATCTTCGGCAGCCCGAAGGCGGGCACGCCGCTAATGCAAGCCGCGCCCAGCGTGGCGATCGATCTGCCGCTCAAGATTCTGGTTTGGGAGGACGGGCAGGGAAGAGTTTGGGTTTCCTACAATAGCCCGGCCTATCTGCAGGAACGGCACGGCATCCCGCCGGAGTTAATGCAAAACATAGCGGTGATAGAAACGTTGGCGGCCAAAGCGGCCGAGTGATTCCAGACTGCAACGACGCCCGAAGGACCGTTTTCCGCGTAGTGGTGAGTGGGGAGCACGCGGAGAAGCATGCCACTGCCGCTCCGAATCAATGAAATTTTGCTCTTAATTGTGACGCCAATGTCGAATGCGCTGGTTGCTCGCCAGCACGTCGCTGGTGCGATTGTTGATGTCGTTTTGTACTCGCAAGACGACGGCTTTCTGGCGTTCTTGTTACTTTTGCCATAGGGTGAGATAAATGGCTCAACGGAGTTGCCGACAGGTGAGGTTTCGGCGACGCTGCCAGCTTGGTGCAGTTGCGATGTGGATGCAACGCTTTGCGAGCGGGGCCCGTCCAATGAGCATCGCTTTGTGTTCGGTGGGGGATAATGGTTCGATGGGGAAGGGTTTGTGGTGTTGTCGGAGTGCTGCTCGCCATTGTGGTAAGCGCCGGAAGCGCCATCGGTCAAGATAAGCCAGATGCGCCGACGCCGAAGACGCCGGCTGCATCCCAGTCGCAAGCGGCAAGCGACCAGACTTCGCAGGGTTCACCTGAGTTCAATCCGAAGCAAGACGATAATCCCAAGCGAATCCTGGGGTTCATTCCCAATTTTCAGACGACGAACGATACTCCAGCCGTGCAAGAGCCGCTGTCGGTACGAGAGAAGTATGTGCTTGCATGGCACCAGACGGTGGACTTCAGCGCGCACTTTGGCAACGCCTTTCAAGCGGCTCTGCAGCAGGCCAGCAATGGGCAGCCGCATTACGGGCAGGGCTGGGGTGCATACGCGCAGAGATTTGGAGCTGCGGAAGCGGACCAGGCTACTTCCGCCTTTTTTATTTTTGGTTTGCTGCCGCACGTCTTGCACGATGATCCGCGCTACTTTCGAAAGGCCCACGGTTCTGCCTGGAGCCGCATTCGTTATGCAGCCACGCGGACGGTAATCACGCGCACCGACGCAGGCACTCCCACCTTCAACGCTCCGCAGGTTTTTGGTCAACTTCTGCAGCAGGGGATTTCGACTTCCTATTATCCGCAGCAGGACCGTTCGGCAAGCGGTGTTTTTCAGAACTGGGGAATCAACCTTGCTTACAACAGCGCCTATAACGTCCTAAAGGAATACTATCCGGATTTTCTGCGCATTGTGTTTCACCGCCATAAGGTACGAACCAACGACGCGCCGGAGAACTAGGCGCCTCTTGAGACTTGTTGTGCCGCCGTCCGACTGCGAGCGCTGCGCACGAAATTGAGAAAGCGGTGCGTCAATTCGCGGATTCGACTCTCCTGGCGCTTCTGCACAGCTTCGCTGGGGATAAGCTCGCGTCCGATGCCCAGTGCGACCGCTCCTGCCAGGATGAAATTAACGGCGGTTTGTTGATTTACGCCCCCTGCGGCGATCAAGGGAATCTTGGGAAACGGTCCTTTTAGGGCGCGGATGTAACTGTCACCGCCGACTTGCGCGCAGGGAAACACCTTTATGAAATCCGAGCCGGATTTCCAGGCGGTGACGATTTCCGTAGGAGTGAGGGCCCCGGCCATCATGGTCAAATTTTTATCGGCGGCGAATTTGACGATGTCTAGATCGAGTCCCGGGCACGTCAGAAATCGTACGCCGGCATCCACGCAAAGGCGCGCGGTTTCCAGATCCAGGACCGTCCCCGCCCCAACAATGACATGGGGAAGGTTTTGCACCAGGTGAGAAATTACCTCTATGGCGCCGGGAACGGTCATGGTTATTTCGACGATGGGAATGCCGCCGCTCGCGACGACTTCGGCGGCGAACAGGGCGTCTTCACGCGAAGACATGCGGACAGCGGGAACGATTCCGACTTCCTGAATCTTGGCGCAGACCTCATGCTTTTCCAAGTGGCCTCTCTGGCGTACCGCTCGCAAGCCCTACTATCGCTTCCGATTGAGCTCGCGTGGAAGTCGGTAGACTCCGCACTGCCGATGATATCCTTTATAATGCTCACGTTAGGTTGGTCAAGAGCAATGGCTTTGATTGAGTCAACTGCCGCGAGGTTTGGGATCCCGGGTCTATGAACGAGCGGAATCACCATAGTTTTGTTGGGAAAGCCATTTTCTGGGCGTTCGCAGCTTTGTGGGTGTTGGCATTTGCGGATCGAGTTACAGCCGCGCCTGCTCCCTCTGCTCACGCGGCGACGCATTTTACCATCGCTGATTTTGACGGGGATAGCCGCACCGATCTCGCCAGCGTTGACGTCGGTCAAAGCAGATCGCGGAATACCCATTACTTGATTACCTTTCATCTGAGCGGCGGAGCGGGGCAGATCGTGGGCATCACAGCGCCCACCGGCGGGTTGCAAATCACATCGCGGGATGTAAACGGAGACAGTTTTCCGGACGTCATCGTGACTACGGCCTGGACGAACAGACCCGTTGCGATCCTCTTGAACGATGGCTTGGGAAACTTTACAGCTACCAATCCCGCCGAATTTCAGAGTGCCTTCATCGATTCCAAGACCTCATGGGCGGGCGTGGCCGATGAAATCAGGGACGCCACCGCCCTTCCTCTATCGCGCTGGGTTCCTGGTGATTGCCTGTCACAATTCAGGGCACTGTCGGTGAGAAGAATGACGGGGCGGTTTGCTCCGGCGCCGTGCCGTCTTTCCTCTTGTGCTTCCGTTTCACGCTTCAGCGGCCGGGCTCCGCCTTTCTCTGCACAACTGTAATCCGCACTTAACAAACGAAGAAAATAGTGCATTTAGCTGCGGTTTTGCTGTACGCCGCCGACGGCAGCGTGTGTAGGTTTTGGATTGTGCGGGCCAGTGGCGCACTTGCCCTGGCGACACACAAAAGTGTTCAGTTCATCAACCGGTTCAATACCCGGCACCAAGGCACTGGGAGGTTTCATGAAGGCGTTATCGAGGCGCCTGTGGTTCGGGCTCTTCCTGCTTGCGGTTTCCGCGCAAAGCGGTCGGGCGCAGAAAGCGCTGACCTGGCAGGAGATTCGCGACAAGTTTGAGGCGGCAAATCCGACGCTGCGTGCGGGACAGATTGGGATCGATGAGTCGCGAGCGCAAGAGATCACCGCGTTTCTTCGTCCGAATCCAAATTTTACTCTGGCGCTGGATGGGACTCAAATCGCGCCCTCCAAGGGAGTCTGGCAACCGTTGAGAGGTACCCAGGTTTCACCCCTCTTCAGCTATCTGCACGAACGTCAGCACAAGCGGGAGTTACGCCTAGAGAGCGCCCAGGGTGCCACCAAGATCGCCGTTTCTGGGCAGTCTGACCTGGAGAGAACCCTCATCTTTAACTTGCGAATGGCCTTCGTTCAAACGCTTCAGGAAAAGGCCGTTCTCGATCTGGCCAAGGAAAATCTCGGGTATTACGACCATCTTCTTGATGTAAACCGCGAGCGCTATAAAGCCGGCGCGATCGCGCAAGTGGATTTGGACCGTCTGGAGCTGCAGCGGGTTACCTACGAATCCGATTTGCAAACGGCGGAAGTGAATCTGCGCACTGCGAAGATTCAGCTTCTTGCGCTGTTGAACGACCGCACGCCGGTGGAGCAATTCGACGTGACGGGTCTGTTCGATTTTTCGAATCAAATCGCGCCTCTTGACGAGGTTCGCCAAAACGCTGTGGACTATCGGCCGGATTTGCGGGCCGCGCTGCAATCCATAGACAAGGCCAAAACCGATCACCAGCTAGCCGTCGCGATGGGGTCGACCGATCCGACCTTTAGCGTGTGGTATACGCGCAACCCTTCGTTCAACAACCCGTTCGCCTTCCACACGTTCGGCGGCAGCATCAGCGTTCCCCTCCGCATCTTCGACCGCAACCAAGGGGAAAAGCTGCGCACGCAATTGGACATCGACCGCAATGAGAAATTAATGGAAGCGACGCGAGCGCAAGTCTTCAGCGACGTCGACTCCGCATACGTCACGGTCAATAGCACGGTGATTCTGCTCCAATCGTACAAAGACCGGTATTTGACACAAGCTTCGAGAGTCCGCGACACGATTGCATTTTCTTACGAGCACGGCGGGGCGTCGCTTCTCGATTTTCTGAACGCACAAGCCGATTACCGGAGCGTACAAGTCAACTACCTGAACTTGGTTGCTTCCTATCTGAACGCCACAAGTCAGCTGAATCTTGCCGTGGGACGTGAGGTGATTCCATGAAGCGCGGTGACTTCGGTGTAGGAATCCAGTTGCTAGGTTTGGCCATATTGCTGGCAGGGTGTGGTGGGAGCAAAGCGGACCCAAAGACAGAGGCGCCGCCCGCGCCAATCCTGGTACACGAGCCAGACCCGAACGTTTTTCAGGTGGACCATCTTGAACAATTTCCATTGGCAACCGCCGTCGAGCATAGCTCTGCCTCGCAGTTGGTAGCGACAGGCGCGATCAGCCCGGATATTTCTCGCAGCGTGCCCGTAATTTCGCTGGCGACCGGACGCGTTGTGGAGGTGCACGCGCGGCTCGGGGACACAGTGAAAAAAGGGCAAGTCCTGCTGCGGGTGCAAAGCGCGGATATGTCGGCTGCGTTTTCCGATTATCGAAAGGCCGTCGCTGACGAAAAACTCGCGCGAATACAACTCGACCGCGCCAAGCTGCTCTACGACAAAGGCGCAATCTCGCTGAATGATTTCCAGACGGCGGAAGATGTCGAGAACAAAACCCAGGTCGACGTGGAGAACACGACCGAGCGGCTGCGTGTGCTGGGCGGTAGCGTCGACCATCCTGCCGCGGTAGTGGATATCCGAGCTCCCATCTCGGGCGTTATCACCGACCAACAGGTCACCAATGCCGCCGGCGTTGCCGGGCTGGGTTCGCCCAACCCATTTACGATTTCGGATTTATCCAACGTGTGGATTCTCTGCGACGTCTACGAAAACGATCTGGCTAACGTGCATGTAGGCGAAACGGCGGAAATCCGTTTGAATGCCTATCCGGACAAAGTCTTCACGGGCCGCATCAGCAATGTTGGGCCCGTGCTCGATCCAAGTCTTCGCACGGCGAAAGTGCGCATTGAAGTTCGCAATCCCGGATTTATGCGCATCGGTATGTTCGTTACCGCCACGTTCCATGGGCTGAAAAAGGAAACGCGGGCAGCAGTTCCGGCGGCCGCCATTTTGCACTTGCATGACCGGGATTGGGTTTATTTGCCGACGGCAGATAAGAAATTTCGACGCGTGGAAGTGGTTGCCGGGCAGATATTGCCGGGAAACATGCAAGAAGTGATCTCCGGAATCAAGCCCGGCGTACAGGTCGTTCAGAATGCGCTGGTATTCCAAAATACGGTGGAGCAATAGGTGAGAGTGCTTAAACCTTATCGGGGAGCGGCACAATCATGCGGGCTCTGATCGAGTTTGCGCTGAACAACCGATTCATGGTGCTGGCCCTTGCCGTCCTCCTCCTGGTATGGGGCGCCATATCGTTTCATAACCTGCCGGTGGAAGCGTACCCGGATGTGGCCAATAACTACGTGCAAATCATCACACAATGGCCTGGACGAGCGGCAGAGGAGGTGGAGCAGCAAGTTACCATCCCCATCGAAATCCAGATGAACGGAATTCCTCACCTCACACACCTTCGTTCCGTTTCGCTCTTCGGGCTATCCAGCGTCATGCTCATTTTCGACGACGATTCCATTAACGACTGGAACCGGCAGAAGGTTTTGGAAAGGCTCTCGCAGGTCTCGCTGCCGAATGGTTTGCAGCCGCAAATGGGCACGGACTGGAGCCCCGTCGGCCAGATTTACTGGTACACACTCAAAAGTACCAATCCGAACTATGACCTGATGGAACTGAAATCCATTCAGGACTGGACGCTCGAAAAACAGTTCAAGTCCGTTGCCAACGTGGTGGACGTGGTCAGTTTCGGTGGCGCTACCCGTGAGTACCAGGTACGTCTAGACCCCAGCAAGCTGGTAGCTTACGGCCTGAGCATTAGCCAGGTAGAGCAGCAGCTCGCCAACAACAACACTAACGCGGGTGGAAGTTTCGTCGAATCCGGATTGCAGCAGGTCAATGTTCGTGCCCTGGGACTATTTTCCAATGTCCGGGATATCGAACAGACGCTAGTCAAAGCGCAGAACGGGACTGCCATTCGCGTTACGGACATCGGGACTGTGGCACAGGGCCCGAAGATTCGCTTGGGACAAATAGGCAAAGCGCTTCGGCGTGCGGGCGGCGCGGTACTCGACAGCGACGATGCCGTGGAGGGAATTGTCCTGCTGCGCAAGGGCGCGAATGCGGATGAAACGCTCGTAGCCATCCATGAAAAGGTCAAAGAGCTGAACGAACGCATTCTTCCGTCCGGGGTGAAGATTGTCCCGTTTTTGGACCGGAGCGAGTTGGTGCATTTGACCACTCATACGGTGCTTCACAACCTAACCGAAGGTGTGCTTCTGGTTTCCGTCATTCTCTTCTTCTTCCTCGGCAATTTTCGCGGCGCCATCGTCGTTGCGCTCACCATTCCGTTTTCGTTGCTGTTTGCCTCCATCTGCCTCGACCTCAACAAGATTCCCGCCAATCTTCTCTCTCTCGGCGCCCTCGATTTCGGCATGGTGGTCGACGGCACGGTGGTAATCATCGAAAACATCGTGCGGCACTTCACCTTGCCCGCCAGCGCGCACAAGACGCCTTTCGAGCGAATTCGCGACGCGGTACAGGAAGTGCTCCGGCCCGTCTTCTATGCGCGCGCGATCATCATCGCTGCATACCTGCCCATCTTCACCCTGCAGAGTGTTGAAGGGCGCTTGTTCAAGCCGATGGCGTGGACGGTTTCGTTCGCCCTGATTGGCGCGCTGATTTTCTCCATCGCTATCGCACCGGTGCTGGCGCTGATTCAGTTCCGTAAGGGCGTTCAAGAATGGCACAACCCGGTCATGCACTTTCTGCGGGAGAAATATCGCGTGGCGCTCAAATTGGCTATACAGCACCGTCTCGTAACAGCGGGACTTGGCGCTGCTGCCTTCGCGATCGCCGTGTTTCTTATGGTCAGCGGTGTGATCGGCTCCGAGTTTCTGCCGCATCTCGACGAGGGTGCCATTTGGGTGCGTGGAACGCTTGCGCCGAGCACCGGCCCGACCGAGGGTGTACGTGTCGCAGACCATGCGCGCGTCCTGCTGGCTTCGTTCCCCGAAGTTAAACTGGTAACCAGTCAGGTGGGAAGGCCCGATGACGGCACGGACACGACCGGTTTCTTCAACACCGAATACTTCGTCGATCTGAAGCCCAAGGAACAGTGGCGCCCCGTATTTCACCAGGAAAAAGAGGATCTCATCGGTGCGATGGACCGCGAGCTCAGCAAGATGCCGGGGATTCTGTGGAATTTTTCTCAGCCCATCTCAGACAACATGGAAGAAGCGGTCAGCGGCGTGAAGGGCGAGTTGGCCATTAAGCTGTACGGCGAGGATCTCCGCGTGCTCGAGGAGAAAGGCGACGAAGTGGTCAGTGTCATGCGGCGTGTTCCTGGAGTGGAGGATTTAGGATTATTTCGCGTGTTGGGGCAGCCCAACCTGAACATCGCAGTCGATCGGCAGCAGGCGGCGCGTCACAATATCAATGCGGCTGACGTCCAGGATGCTGTGGAAACAGCGGTAGGTGGAAAAGCTGTGAGTCAGGTGCTGCAGGGCGAGCGGCGCTATGACCTCGTGGTTCGTTACCAGGCTCCATACCGCAGCACTAAGGAGGCGATCGAGAATATTCGCCTGCTGTCTCCGACCGGAGAGCGCGTCGCACTTGCACAACTTGCGAAGGTGGAATTGCGTGATGGCGCCTCCGAGATCTATCGCGAAGAGAATTCCCGCTACGTCGCCATCAAGTACAGCGTTCGCGGCCGGGACCTCGGCAGTGCCGTGGAAGAAGCAATGAAGCTCGTGGGCAGGGAAGTAAAGCTGCCGGTCGGCTATCACATCGATTGGGCCGGGGAGTATGAGAGCCAGAAACGCTCCCAGAAGCGGCTGATGATCGTGGTGCCCATCACCATCCTTGTGATCTTCATTGTTCTTTACACCATGTTCGCTTCCGCAAAATGGGCCGTGTTGATCCTCGCCAATGTGGCGATTGCTCCGATTGGTGGACTGCTGGCGTTGCTGATGACCGGCACGCACCTCAGCGTTTCTTCTGGTGTCGGGTTCCTGGCGCTCTTTGGCGTGTCGGTGGAAACGGGTGTGATCATGTTGGAGTACATCAACCAGCTTCGTGCGGCAGGTCACACCATTGAGTCTGCTGCGATTGAGGGTGCTGTTCTTCGGTTGCGTCCTATCATGATGACCATGCTTGTTGCGACTTTGGGGTTGTTGCCCGCGGCGCTCTCCCGTGGCATCGGCTCGGATTCGCAGCGGCCCTTTGCCATCGTGATTGTGGGAGGACTAATTGGCGCGCTTCTCCTGAGTATATTCTTGTTGCCGGCGCTGTATGTGTGGGTTGCGCGCGATGGCGACCGCTTGCCGGAGCCGGAGGCGGATTTTGGCGAAGGCGCTTAGTGGCGGCAACACCTTCGTGTCCGATGCGGAATCGCTTCGCAGACTCCCTTAGGAGCGAGGTGCATGCTCATCTCTTGCAATGCTTTAGCGGGCAAAGATGCAGCCCGGAAGCGGATCGCGTAACCATTGTCAGAACGTGCGTTCGTCAGAAATTCGACGGTACCCCGACACCGTGCCGACCGCAACTTTCACAACTAACAGACGGACTGATTACAGTGTTTCCTGTAAGAGCCTCAGGCAAGGACCGTATCGACCTCTGTAACTCACGGTACGACCATGAATTTTCTAATTGCTCCCGCAAGTGTTGCGCCGGGGGAAACGAAGGGCGCTGTGTCGCTTTCCAAACAGAGCTGCGGCTCATTTTGAAGGGGAGTTGTTGTCCACACTCTCAGAAGGATAAGTGCCTGTGGCCAACGTCGAGGAAAACTATCGTGCGTCTTCGGAAAGCGGAACGGTGTTCATGCCCCGCAAGTCAGCAGATTGTGCTGACGTCATCATTGGACAAAGTGCGGGACTAGGGGCGCTGCTCAGTGGAGTGGAAACCGTTGCGCCGACGGACTCCACCGTTCTCATCCTGGGTGAAACAGGCACCGGCAAAGAGCTTATCGCCAGAGCCCTTCAC
>WNFR01006470.1_pt1 | contig 11974 bp, 9 predicted proteins | sample 5400221 | NCBI WGS metagenome assembly WNFR01 (sample SAMN13153357, study PRJNA577476) | soil metagenome | isolation source: 40 cm soil under Madrone tree | place: USA:California | collected 2016-06-14 | reverse complement strand
CTTGCCATGCGCGAGCCATCCATATCCGACAGGAGGGTCAATCGTATCGTGATCACCGACGCCGGCCATCGTCTCTACGCGGTATTGAAGGACGAAGCCGCAGCCGTTCGTCGAGAATTGCTGGCCGGCATGGAATTGGAGAAACTCGCGCACCTGACGGAACTACTCGAGCAGATGCAATCTATATTGGTGCCGCGTCACGACCATGCGCCGTTTGACGAAGAGCGTCGCGATTGTTGGTGATCTGATTCACCGGGATCTCTATACGCAATTAGCCAGCTGATCGCTGGGAACGTTTCCGCGAGGCGAGTATGCCGCATTGATCCCGCAAAGCTCGCTCCGCCTCATTTCCCCTTCGAGCTCTCCGTTGTCCATTCCCCTAATTCACGAAGAACGGCTCATGTCCGCGTTGGCTTGTCGACTAATGATATCAAGTGATATAATCACTAATGTGGGTATAGAATGCGATTGATGCTGGGAATGTGCGAGATTTAATCGAACCCGGCGCGCACTGTCGATTGGAGCAGATACATGCTGGACGGCGTTTCACTGGATCAACTGCGCACTTTCATAGCGGCCGCGGACGAAGGCAGCTTCTCGGCGGCCGGCCGCCGCTTGCGGCGTGCTCAGTCTGTGGTGAGCCAGGTTCTGGCGAATCTGGAAGGGCAACTTGGCGTGAAGCTCTTCGATCGCAGCGCTCGTTTCCCAGTGCTGACGAATCAAGGCCGCGCACTTCTAGCCAATGCACGTGCAGTTGCGGGCGATGTCGACCTCTTCAAGGCCCGGGCGAAACGATTGGCCGGCGGGCTCGAACCGGAATTGAGCGTGGCCGTCGACGTGATGTTTCCGCTTGCGCCGTTCACCTCGGCTGTGGCTGCTTTCCAAAGGGAATTCCCGGCAACTCTGCTGAAATTCGACATCGAGTCGAGCGCCGTGGTCGAGCCCGTACTGGACGGGCGCTGCGCCATCGGTGTTTGGGGTATAGGCCCTTGGTCGATCGTGCCCCCGCAGCTCACCCACGAACGGCTGCTGACCGTCCGGACGTCCATGGTTGCGTCGCCGCAGCATCCGCTGGCACGATATGGCGCGACGGTTCCGACAACCGTCTTCGCCGATCACATCCAGCTGGTTCACGCCGACCTGGCGATTTTTTTGCGAGGCGCATTCGGCGTGTTGTCGCCGAGAGTTTGGCGGCTATCCCATCTCGGGGCGAAGCTTGCCTTCCTGCGTGCCGGGCTCGGATTTGGCACTATGCCGCTGCATTTGGTCGAGGCGGACCTCGCCAGCGGTGAGCTCGTTCAGATCGCTACGGAGGATGCGCCACCGGGAGGCCACATGATCACCATGTCGGCCGCCTATCGAACCGACAGTCCGCCGGGCCCGGCGGCGCGTTGGTTCATCGAGCACCTCAAACAAATCGAGCGCCTCAAACAAGAAGACGTGCAGCCGCCGCAACTGAAGGCGGCTCTGCCGGCGGCTACAATCAGAGCGTCCTCCGAGCGTCGGCGATTGCCCAACCGTTCGGATGTATCGCCTTGAGCGCTACCTGAATACGCGTTGTCTCGCACGCCGAGCGAGGATTGCCGTCAATGGCGTGGTTTCCTTGCGAGGGTACGACGACTAGACGCTTGCCGGCGCTTCGCGGCCGACGCCCTCGAGGCCGAGGATCGGGCCGTCATCTCTTTTGCCTGTCGTACGTCTTCTTGTTTGAGGTGCTCGATGAACCAACGTCCCGCGGGGCCCGGCGGACTGTCAGTCCGATAAATCGCCGACATGGTGATCACGTGGCCTCCGGGCGGCACCCCTTCCGTTGCGATCTCAACGAGAGTGCCGCTGGCGAGGTCCGCCTCGACCAAGTGCAGCGGCATTCCGCCAAACCCGAGACCTGCACGCAGGAAGGCGAGTTTCGCCCCGAGATGGGAAAGGCGCCAAGTCCTCGCATACGGAGGTCTGGACACCAGCGTTCGAGAGAGATCCGCAGGATCGATGTGTGTGAGATGGACGTACTCGTCGAGAACGGTTGTCGGAATCGGCCCGCGGCGGGTCGACAGCGGGTGCTTAGGCGAAACGACTATGGGTATCCTCACCGTCAGCAGCCTTTCGTGGGTGAGTTGCGGCGACGCGAGTGACCATGACCCCACTACACCGACGGCGCAGCGCCTGTTGAGTACGGGATCGACAACGGCGCTCGACTCCACGTCAAACCTCAGTAGGGTCGCGGGAAATTCATTCTGGAAGGCGGTGACAACACGGGTGAACGTCACCTCCGGGAACATGACGTCGACGGCCACGCTCAGTTCCGGTTCGAGGCCACCAGCCAAGCTCTTCGCCTGCGCCTTGAAGGCAGCCACGTCGCCCGCGACTTTACGCGCGTCGGCGAGCAGCGCTCGACCCTGATCCGTCAGCACCGGAAAGCGGGCGCTGCGATCGAACAGCTTCACCCCGAGTTGTCCCTCCAGATTCGCCAGGGTCTGGCTGACCACGGACTGCGCGCGACTCAGGCGGCGGCCCGCTGCCGAGAAACTTCCTTCATCCGCAGCAACGATGAAAATGCGGAGTTGATCGAGCGAAACACCATCCAGCATACATCTGCTCCAGCGATACATCGTATCGAGTGATATAGGCTACCAAGTCAGATGCCTCAGCACTACTCTTTCCAGATGCAACATGCGGTGCACGGTGGGGCGGACGCTTCGAGCCAAGAGTGGCCGATAGAGTAAGGAGTATTTCTCATGGCTAACTCGATCGCTCACGGAGTCCGCTCGACCGCCAATCAGGTCCTTGCGGGTATCGACCTCACGGGACAATGCATCTTAGTCACGGGATGCAATAGCGGAATCGGATTCGAGACGATGAATGCGCTGGCCGCAAACGGCGCCCGCGTTATTGGGCTTGCAAGATCGTGGGCCCGCGCAAAGGATGCGTGTGCCGAGGTTGGCCCTCGCACAATTCCCATCGCGTGCGACCTAGCCGATCTCGACTCGGTTGCCGCGGCGGCCAAGGCGATAAGGGAGCTTCAGGTTCCATTGGATGCAATCATTGCCAATGCGGGGATTGGCAACCCATCGACACTGCAAACTCGATATGGAGTCGAACTGCAGTTTCTGGTGAACCACATCGGCCACTTTTCCTTGGTGAATCAGCTAACCGATCTCGTGCGTGACGGCACCGGACGCATCGTCATGGTAAGCAGCAGCGCGAGCGTCATGCACGCCCCTCGGGAAGGAATCATGTTCGACAATCTTGACGGTGATCGATTTTACGATCCAATGACGTTTTACGGACAATCCAAGTTCGCGGTAGCCTTGTATGCCAAGGAACTGTCGCGTCGACTGCGTGGACGTGGCATTGCCGTCAATTCGTTGCATCCCGGTGCGACGAGGGGTACGGGTCTGCGCAAGAACGTAGGGCTTCCCTTGCGTGTCGTGCTATCGCCCATGCAGCTGTTCATGAAATCGGCAAGCCAGGGAGCGGCCACGCAGACGTTGCTCGCAGCAAGTCCTCTGGTCACCGGCATCACCGGTGAATACTGGTCGGACTGCCGAATTGCGGAAGGGAATCCACTGCTGACTGATAGTAACCTCGCAAAGCGCCTCTGGAAGGTCTCTGCGCACATTGTTGCAGCAAACAACCTATCCCCATCGAAATCTACGCTGGGGACTGCACGAATGCGCAGGGCGTCAAAAGTAGCCGCCATCAAGTAAAGCAATTTTCTGAATCGACGCATCGAATGACGCTTTACGCAATGCGAGCGAGGTTTTGCTTTGGCGTTATTTCGCAATCAATACCACTGCATCAAAGTGAGATCCAGGCAATGAGAGGAACGGCGTGAACGGGTCGGAAATTGTATTGCGGTTAGGGACTGCTCTCCTATTCAGCCTCTCAGGTTCACTCCTATGCGCCGGATGCGCTCAGAAGAAATCGTCACCGCCGGAGCCCCCGCGCGCACAAATCACCCGGGTAGTCGAAAGGGATGTCAACATCTATGGCGAGTGGGTGGCAACGCTGGATGGATATGTGAATGCACAAATCCAACCGCAAGTCACCGGGTATCTAATCAAACAGGATTATCGGGAAGGTTCCCTCGTTCACAAAAACGACGTGCTCTTTGAGATCGATCCCCGTCCGTTTCAGGCTGCGCTGGATCAGGCGAAAGCCCAACTGGCACAGGCGAAGGCGCAGCTTGACAACGCGGCGCTCAACGTCAAACGGGATATCCCGGAAGCCGAGGCGAATGCCATTGCGCAAAGCCAGCTCGAGGGCGACACGCAGATGCAACTGGCCGCCAAAGCGACTGTCGAGGCCGCCCGTGCCGCTGTCGAGCAGGCGGCGCTGAATTTGAGTTTCACCAAGGTGCGCTCGCTCATCAGCGGAATCGCCGGTATTACGCAGGTCCAAGTCGGTAACCTCGTGACACCATCGACCGTGCTTACGGGAGTCTCCCAGGTGGATCCCATCAAGACTTACTTTCCGGTCAGTGGGGAAGACTACCTGCGGATTGCCGATAAGATTCACCCTGAGACCGTGAATCTGCTCTCCAGCGCCTCGCCCATACCGCTGCAGCTGATACTCTCGAACGGCAGCCCTTACGCCCACAGCGGCAGCATTCTCTTCGCCGATCGGCAAGTCGATCAACAGACCGGAACGATCAGAATAGCCGGGGCATTCTCGAACCCCGGCAACATTCTGCGCCCCGGGCAATACGCCAAAGTGCGCGCCGTAACGCAGATCCTCAAGAACGCATTGCTGGTACCGCAGCGCGCCGTATCGCAACTGCAAGGATCAGCTCAAGTCGCAGTGGTGGGACCTGATAACAAGATCACCATTCGCGCCGTTCAAACCGGCGAGCGCGTCGACACGATGTGGGTCATTAGCAGCGGCCTGGTGGCTGGAGATCGGGTCGTCGCGGAAGGCACTCAGAAGGTGAAAGACGGCAGCACCGTGACACCCGTTCCGTTCAATACTCTGTCCGCCGGTAACTAGAGAATGTCCAAGTTTTTCATCAATCGCCCGATCGTCGCCATGGTGATTGCGATCCTGACGGTCATCATCGGCGCAATCACGATTCTGGGGCTGCCCATCTCGCAATTTCCCAATATCGTTCCCCCCGAAACCAAGCTGCAAGCGACGTTCGTCGGTTCGGATGCGGAGACGCTCGCACAATCGGTGGCCACGCCCATCGAGGAACAAATGAGCGGCGTGGACAACATGAACTACATGTATTCGGTGAATGCGACGGCCAACGGCCAGATGACCATGATTGTGGATTTCGGCGTTCAGACGGATCCCAACACCGACCTCATTCTGTCCCAGATTCGGGAGACCCAGGCGGCGTCCCAACTGCCGTCGAGCGTAACGCAGTACGGCGTGACCGTACAAAAGTCGACGAGTGCACCGCTGATGATCGTGGCGCTCTATTCACCCCACGGCACGCACGATGCGAAATTCCTCGCCAACTATGAATACATCAACATCAACGATCCCGTTACCCGCGTTTCGGGAATCGCCAGCGTGCAGGTTTTCGGCGCCGGACAGTACGCGATGCGGATCTGGCTCAAACCGGACCAGCTCACCAACCTCGGCGTTACCGCATCCGACGTTGTGAATGCCGTTCAATCGCAAAACACCGTCAATCCTGCGGGACAAATGGGCGGGGAGCCGGCCCCCAAGGGCCAGGAGTTCACGTACTCGGTGCGGGCGCAGGGCCGTCTGATTACACCGGAACAGTTCGGCGACATCATCATCCGCGAGAATCCTAGTGGGGGCGCCGTGCGGGTGAAGGACGTGGCGCGCATTGAGCTCGGTGCGCAAAGCTATACGCTGATGGGTCGCTTGAACGGAAAGCCGGCCGCTCTCCTCGCGGTCTATCAGCTGCCCGGCTCCAATGCGGTCAACGACTCCCAGGCGGTCCAGGCGCTGATGGCGCAGTTGAAAAAGAGCTTTCCGTCCGACATCGACTATGTCATCGCGCTCGACCAAACGAAGGCCGTCACCGAAGGTATGCGGGAGATCGTGCTGACGCTCGGCATTGCGCTCGTGCTCGTGATCATCGTGGTCTACCTCTTCCTCCAGGGCTGGCGCGCGACGCTGATACCGCTGCTCGCCGTTCCGGTGTCGCTGGTCGGCACGTTCGCATTCTTCCCGCTATTCGGCTTTTCCGTCAATACGTTATCGATGTTCGGATTGGTGCTCGCCATTGGCCTGGTCGTCGACGACGCCATCGTGGTGGTCGAGGCAGTCGAGCGTCACATTGAGGAAGGCATGGCGCCGAAAGATGCCGCCCTAATCGCCATGCAGGAGATTTCCGGGCCCGTCATCGGTATTGCTCTCGTGCTCTCCGCGGTATTCATACCCACAGCGTTCATACCGGGCATCACCGGACGGATGTACCAGCAATTCGCGGTCACCATCGCGATTTCGGTGATCATTTCGGCATTCAACGCGCTGAGTTTGAGTCCGGCTCTGGCGGCGCTGCTGCTTCGACCCAAGAAGCCCAGCTCGGGGCCACTGCGAAAGTTCTTCAACTGGTTCAATCATGTCTTTGGGCGCGCGACCAACGGCTACGTGAACGTTAGCAGGACGCTGATTCGCAAGAGCGGGCTGGCGGTCATTGCCCTGCTGATTTTCGGTGTCGTAGCCGTCTTTTTCGGCGCGAAGTTGCCTTCCGGCTTCTTGCCGGACGAGGATCAGGGATATGTCTACATCAATCTTCAGCTGCCGAATTCCGCCTCTCTGGAGCGCACGGAGAAAGCCGCGCATGCGATAGAGGATATCCTCGCCGAAATGCCCGGCGTTCGGTACACCACGAGCATCATTGGTTTTAGCCTGCTCAGCTATATCCAGACGAGCTACAACGCATTCTTTTTTGTGACCCTCAAACCGTGGTCGGACCGCAAGGACAACGCCGAGCAACTCCAGGCCATCAAACAGCGACTGAATCAGCAGCTGACCAAGCTTCCGCAGGGAGCTGCCTTCAGCTTCTCGCCCCCGGCCATTCCCGGTGTCGGCACTTCCGGTGGTTTCACCTTCGTGCTCGAGGATCGGGGCGGCAACGACATTCCTTATCTGGCAGCGAACGTCGATAAGTTTTTAGCCGCTGCCCGCAAGCGCCCGGAAATTGCCGGGATCAATACGTCCTTCCTGCCGAGCGTTCCGCAGGAGTTTGTCGTAGTCGATCGCGACAAGGCGCTCAAACAAGGCGTGGCGATCTCCGACGTCTACACCACCTTGCAAGCGTATATGGGGGGTATCTTCGTCAACTACTTCAATCAGTTCGGTCGCCAATGGCAGGTCTATGTGCAGGCCGACGACAACTATCGGGCCGCCGCGCAAGACATCGGGGAATTCTATGTTCGCAACAGCACCGGCACAATGGTCCCGCTGGCGGCTTTGACTACATTCGAGCCGCGTTTCGGCCCCGAATACGTCATGCACTACAACGAGTATCCTTCGGCCCAGATGAACGGCAGCGCCGCACCCGGCTACAGCTCCGATCAAGCCATGGCCGCTCTCGAGCAAGTGTTTGCGCAAACCATGCCCCAGGACATGGGCTATGACTACTTGGGCATGTCGTTTCAGCAGAAGTTGGCGGAGCAGGGCGTATCGTCCACGACGATTTTCGGGATATCCCTGCTATTTGTCTTCTTGATTCTCGCGGCCCTCTATGAAAGCTGGGCGCTGCCTTTCAGCGTATTGCTGAGCACGCCCGTGGCAGTATTCGGTGCCTTCGGAGTGCTGCTGTTGCGGCGTCTATTCATCCAGGCCTTTTACCCGGCGTATATGGTCGATATGGAAAACGACGTGTACTCGCAAATCGGTCTGGTGATGTTGATCGGTCTGGCGGCGAAGAACGCAATTCTGATCGTCGAGTTCGCCAAGGACGAGTATGAGAAGGGCAGACCGCTGGCCGATGCCGCGCTCGCCGGTGCGAAGCTGCGTCTGCGGCCCATCTTGATGACCTCATTGGCGTTCGTATTCGGCTGCGTGCCACTCTGGTTTGCATCGGGTGCGGGCTCGGTCGCCCGGCGAATCATGGGGACCACGGTGATCGGCGGCATGCTGGCCGCGAGCGCGATCGGTATCTTCTTCATTCCCGCAATTTTCTATTTTGTGGAGAAACTCGCGGGCACGACGCGGCCGGACACAGCCCCCTCTGCGGTCGGCACGCCTGCCGAGAGCAATTGAAGTGAGAGCTTTCGCACTCCTGACATTCGGACTGCTACTCTCCGGGTGCATGCTCGGGCCGAATTACAAACGGCCCGCGATCGACGCACCCGGAGTCTATCGCGGCGACAGCGCGTCTTCCATCGCCTCATCGGAATCGCTGGGCGATGAAAAATGGTGGGAACTGTTCGACGACCCCGCGTTGCAGCAATTGATTCGCACAGCGTTACGGCAGAACTACGACGTGCTAATTGCAGCAAGCCGCGTTCTTCAAGCGCAGGCGCAGCTCGGTATCACGCGTGCCAGTCAATTCCCGACGGTGAACGCGGGCGCTCAAGCGTTCAGCGAACGTAATCCCAAGATATCGAGCGCATTTCCGTCCTATGAGGCCAACGCGGGAGAGGTGGATTTGTCCGTTGTTTGGAATCTCGACTTCTGGGGAAAATACCGGCGACAGACTGAAGCGGCGCGCGCCAACTTACTCGCGTCGCAATGGGGCCAGCGGGCGGTTCTCACCTCCGTCGTCTCGAGCGTGGCAACCGCCTATTTCACCCTTCGCGAGCTCGATTTGGCGCTGGACCTGTCGAGAAGGACGCTGGCCGCGCGACGAGATTCGCTGCAACTTACCACCGTGCTCGCCAAGAATGGCTCGGCATCGGCCCTCGATGTACGGCAATCGGAGCAGCTGGTGTATACGGCAGCAGAGACCATTCCCGATCTCGAGCGCCAGATCACACAGCAGGAGAACTCGCTGAGTATTCTGCGCGGCGACAATCCGGGGCCCGTTCCGCGGGGCCTCTCACTCACCGAGCAGCCCAATCCGCCCATCATTCCGGTCGGTCTTCCTTCCGAGTTGCTGGAGCGCCGTCCGGACATCCGGGAAGCCGAAGCAGCCCTGGTGGCGGCGAACGCCGAGATTGGAGTCGCGAAGGCTGCGCTCTTTCCCAGCATTTCACTCACTGGCACAGCTGGATACGAAAGCTTTGCGTTGAACAACCTCTTTACCCACTCGCAGAGAATGTGGAACGGCGCGGGTTCGCTGACCCAACCCATATTTGCCGCGGGAGCTCTGCGCTCGGGAATGCGGCTTGCCGAAGCGCAGAAACAAGAAATGTTGATCGCCTATGGGCAAACGATCAGGAATGCCTTCCAGGAGGTTTCTAACTCCCTCGTCGCATACCAGAAGAACCGCGAGTTCCGCGAGCAGCAGGAGTTGTTGACGACGGCGGCGCACGATACAGACCGTCTCTCGAAGATACTTTACCGGCATGGTGGAGCGAGTTACCTCCAGGTGCTGACGAGTGAAAACAACGACTTCTCGGCGCAGCTCAATCTTGCCCAGGCACAGCTCAATGAGCGGCTCGCGCTCGTCCAGCTATACAACGCTCTTGGCGGCGGATGGGAGCAGTGACGCGGTCATCTCTCTGTGCCCAGTCCAGAACAGTCGCTTCCTCGGCGAGATTGATCATATATCGTCATCGACGATATCTCCCATCTAGAGATAGAGGCTTCTAAGTCAGATGCTGACCATCTAGCCTCAGATATACGTTCATTCCATCCCTTGGAGGACCGATGTCAGACAGCGGCGCCACACCGAAAGTAAGCAGAAAGGTCTTGAGTCGGCGGAGCAATGGGGGGGCAATCTTCTCCGGCGGTGCACGCGAGATGGGCGCCGCCGCGAAATACGAACTCAAGGATCCCGCCACCAGCAGAGCGGCTGAATTGAACATCATGTCCGGCACTCTCGGACCCGACGTGCTCGATATTTCGCATCTCGCCCGAGATCTAGGGGTATTCACGTATGACCCCGGATTCACGGCCACGGCCAGCACCGAAAGCAAAATCACCTATATCGACGGCGACGCGGGGCTGCTCTTGTACCGCGGCTATCCCGTCGAGCAACTGGCGGAGAGCTCCGGCTATCTGGAAGTCGCCAATCTGCTGATCAACGGCTCGTTGCCGACGAAGGCGCAGCTCGATGCATTTCGCAATTCCATCACGCGGCACACCATGGTCAACGAGCCATTGCTGCGATTTTTTCAGGGATTCCATCACGACGCACATCCCATGGCCATGGTTTCTGCGGTGGTGGCCTCGATGGCCGCCTTTTATCACGACACGACCGACATCAACGACCCGCGTCACCGCGAAATTTTCGCACATCGCATCATTGCCAAACTACCGACGATTGCCGCTGCGGCCTACAAACATACGCTCGGTCAACCTTTCATCTATCCGCGCAATGATTTGAGGTATTGCGCCAATATACTCAACATGTTTTTTGCGGTTCCCTGCGAGGCGTACTCGATCGATCCGGTCGCCGTGGAAGCGCTGGATCTCTTGTTCATTCTGCATGCCGACCATGAGCAAAATGCCAGCACGTCGACGGTGCGCCTGGCGGGAAGTACCGGTGTCAATCCCTATGCGGCGATTTCCGCAGGGATTTCTGCACTCTGGGGTCCCGCGCATGGCGGAGCGAACGAAGCCGTACTCGATATGCTGGACGGCATTGGATCGGCGGCCAACATTGGCCAATTCCTGGCGCGCGTGAAAGATAAATCGGACAACGTACGGTTGATGGGCTTCGGCCATCGTGTTTACAAAAACGTCGATCCGCGCGCCAAGATCATTCGTAGCATGTGCTATCGCGTGCTTGAAAGCCTGGGTAAGGGCAATAGCCCGCTGTTCGAGCTTGCGCTGAAGCTTGAGGAAGTCGCTCTCAAGGATGACTACTTCGTGTCACGAAGGTTGTATCCGAATGTCGATTTCTACTCAGGCATCATCTACAGCGCCCTCGGAATTCCACGTTCCATGTTCACGGTCATGTTCGCGATTGCGCGCACCGCCGGCTGGGTTGCCCATTGGCAGGAGATGGTCTCCGATCCGCACATGAGAATCGGCCGGCCGCGCCAGCTGTACACCGGACCCACCAAAAGAGATTACCAGGCGATAGAAAAGCGCGTGGCGTGAGCAGAGATGACCGCATCGCTGCCCCCATCCACCGCCAGGAGCGTTGCATCATGTCCGGCGATCAAAAATGGGACTGCCAATGCCGCCGAGAGACAGCGCATGGCGGACGACAGAACCGCTAAAGAGAACTGGCGGCATTGGGGTCCGTACGTGTCCGAACGGCAATGGGGCACGGTTCGCGAGGATTATTCGCCGGGTGGCGACGCGTGGGAATATTTTCCGCACGACCACGCTCGGAGTCGCGCGTATCGGTGGGGAGAGGACGGCATCGCCGGCTTCAGCGACGACTGTCAGTATCTCTGTCTCTCGCTGGCGTTGTGGAACGGACGCGACCCGATTCTGAAGGAGCGCCTCTACGGCCTCACGAATTCCGAGGGTAACCATGGGGAGGACGTGAAGGAACTGTATTATTACCTCGACGCCACGCCGAGCCATTCCTATTTGAAGATGCTGTACAAGTATCCGCAGGGGGAATTTCCCTACCAACGGCTCATTGACGAGTCCCGGCGGCGCGGCGCGGATCAGCCGGAATTTGAACTGCTCGACACCGGTTAGTTTGATGAGGACCGGTATTTCGATGTCTTTGTGGAATATGCCAAAGCGACGCCGGATGACATTCTGATGCTGGTGACCGTGCACAATCGCGGGCCGGAAACGGCAAAGCTCACGTTACTGCCGCAACTGTGTTTCCGCAACACGTGGTCGTGGCGGCAGAACGGACACACCCACAGGTTATCGGCGGACAGCGGCGGCGTCAAAATCGAACATGACGTACTGGGCCCATACCGCCTCGACTGCGACGGGAAGCCTAACGCTTGAAGAAAAGCTACTTAAAGCCTCG
>WNFR01006469.1_pt1 | contig 11974 bp, 9 predicted proteins | sample 5400221 | NCBI WGS metagenome assembly WNFR01 (sample SAMN13153357, study PRJNA577476) | soil metagenome | isolation source: 40 cm soil under Madrone tree | place: USA:California | collected 2016-06-14 | reverse complement strand
ACGGGTGACGCTCGGGACGGTCGTACGGCGGGCGCTCGGATTCCGCGAGCTACTGACGGACGCGGCGGAGGCGCCGATGACGTAGCTCGCGCGCTTCGGAGGTAGGACAGCACCCGTTGGTGCCGAATCCATCAATGACGGCCGCGATTTTGGGGCACGCAATCTCTGCTCCGACCCCTGCTGCATGAGCGCACCGGAGGCCGACGACAATGCTCCAGATCACGGATCCCCTCGACAAGGCCGGAGATCGGACGATCTCCGACATGCTGATGCCGGCGCAGGTCGTCTCACGACACGCGATGACTCCCGAGCGGGTGTTGATCTCGACGGTGCTCCTCGATGCGATCGAGTGCTTTCAGAAGAACTGCGGCGCCGCCACGCCGTTCCGTCGCCGGCTCTTCCGGGAGGCGTGCGAGTGGATTTTCGGAGGGGATGCAAGCGCGCCGCTCTCGTTCGAGGACGTGTGCCATGGCCTGTCTCTGGATGCCGAGTGCATCCGCGGTGGACTACGCCAATGGTACGAGCGGCAGCTCGCGTGCCGCGCCGCGGACGAATGCCGGTCCGGTGCATGAGCGAGGCTGAAAACCCATCGACGTGAGCACGAAACCCACCTGGGAGGAGCGAACGCCGCTGCGACCGTGGTATGCGGCGATGTGGGCGACCATCGGCGTCTTCTACGTCTGGTCGGTGTGGGATTGCGCCAGCGTCGCGGTGTGCTGGCCGCTCGGGCTCTCAGTGGTCGCGACGCTCGGCGCCTGGTTTCTTGGATACAAGCTGCGGATCATGGATCCCGTTTCCTGGGCCATCTGCAACGTCGCGTTCACAGCCCGCTGACGCCGAGGCGGATCAAAAATGCGCCCACCAGGGGACGAAGCGCTCGCCGGGCACCTCGACGACGACGGAGTACTGATCCAGCAGCGTCCCCTCGGAGCGTGCCAGCTCGGCGAGTGACACGTTGTAGTCGGTTTCCGCCTGGACCTCGTTGCCGCGCGCCGTGGTCAGCTGATCTTGAAAATCGAGGATGTCCTTGGTCGTCGCCATTCCGACTTCGAGGCGACGCGTCTGGTCGCGCAGGTTCTGCTCGGCGAGCTCCGTGGCGAGGTGCGTGGCGCGCAAGCGCTTCACGTTGGTGGTGACGTCGCTGACCGCCTTCTGCACCTCGAGCGTGACGTTCGAGAGCAGCTGGCGGCGGTTGAGCTCCGAGGATGCGACGTCGATCTGCGCCTGTGAGTACTGCGCTTTGGCGGCGGCGTTGCCGATCGGGACCTCGATCTCGACCCCGGCGCCGTACGAATAATAGTTCGTCGTGCTGAGGCGATCGAGCGCCTTGCCGTAGGAGCCGCCGAACGGGCTCGTCGTCACCGTGCCGTCGCTCAGCGTCACGGGCACTTGATTGCCGGAGAGGCCGTTCAAGCCGAAGCTCGTGATTGCGTCGAGGCGCGGAAGCAGCTGGTTCTCACGCACGCGGGCGGTGAGATTCTTCGCGCGTACGTCGAGGTTCTGCGCGATGATCTCGGGGCGGCGCTCGAGCGCGACCTCGAGCACGCGCGCGAGGTCGACCTGCGTCGGCTCGGTGCGCAGCGGCTCGACCGGATCGATGCGTCGGGGGACGAAGGTGTCACCGCGATTCAGATACACCGTCTGGCGCAGCGTCTGCTCCGCGATCTCGACCGCGTTCTCGGCGACGAGCACGTCCGCCTCGCGCGTCGCCTCCTGGCTGCGCGCTTCCGTGACCGCAACCGGCGCCAGCAGGCCGACGCGGACGCGCTCCTCGTTCTCGTGCGAGGTCTGCTGCGCGAGCGCCAGCGATTTGCGTCGCACGACGAGCACCTCACGGGCGTTCACCACGTTCCAGTACGCCTCCGCGACGCTCTTCACGAAGTTCGCGAGCTGCGCCCGATACGTGTATTTCGCCTCCTCGGAGTTGATCCCCGTCACGGTGACGAGGAGGTACGCGAAGTTCGCGCCGAAATTCCGCAGCAGCGGTTGATTGAGGGAGAACACGAGCTCCGGCTTGTACTGCGGCACCAGCGCTTGGAACTTGGCGTTCGAGATGAGTCGGTTGTTGGTGAAGTCGAGCTGAAAGTTCGCGCCGGTGCGCAAGAGCTTCTTCAACGTGACGTTCCAGTTGACGTTCTCGGTGACGTTGGTCCGGACGCCGGACAGCGACGACGAGTTCGGCGCCTCCTTCCGGTCCTTGTTGACGTCGACGATGAAATCAGGATCGAAAGACGCTTCCGCGGCATTCACGTCCTCGACCGCGCGCAGCGGCGTCAGGCGCTGCGCGGCGATGCCCGGATTGTGCTCGAGCGCGGCCTGGACCGCCTCGGTCAGCGTCATCTGTGCGACCTCTTGGTCGGCGCTGCGGCTGTCGGGCATGCGCACGGGCGGCTCTTGGTAGCGCCACTGGTGGACGAAGATTTGCGGCAGAAGCGGCGTGCGCTCGAGATCGTCGAGACGACGTTGCGAGCCGGCGGTGTCGACGACCTCGCGTCCCGCGGCTGCGGGTGCGGCGGCGACGACGGCCGTCGCGGGCGCTGCCGCCACGGCCGCGCTGGCTGGAGCGCCAGCCCCGCTTCCGGCTGCCGATTGGCACCATGCCGGCGCGCTCGCCGCCAACGTGACGCTGATCACGATCGTGTAGACGCATCTCATCGTCCGTGCTCCCCCTGACAACGTGGTCGTGACACTTACGACGGCTGCGCCTCGCGTTCCAGTATGACACGGCCCAATGATCGCTCACGCACCGTCGCCTTGACAGTCGTCCGAGCCTTCGTTACGGTCGCCGCTCTCGAAGACGACGTTGGTACGCACGACTGGCGATCGCGTGGAGCACCACGAGGGAGTGCGACCTTCAGGAGCCGTCCGCCTGGGCCTCTGATATGACGAGGTTCAGGCTTTTTTTTGCCCGACCGCTGAGAGAGCGCCCATGTTGAAGAAGTATTTGCTCGCCCCAGGTCCGACTCCTGTGCCGCCCGAGGTGCTCCTCGCGATGGCGCAGCCGATCATCCATCACCGTACGCCGCAGTTCGAAGCCGTCTTCGCCGAGGTGCAGGCGGGGCTGCAGCGTCTCTTCCAGACGCGCGAGGACGTTCTGATCCTCGCGTCGTCCGGCACCGGCGCGATGGAAGCCGCGGTCACGAACACGACCTCGCCCGGCGATCGCGTGATCGTCGTCAACGGCGGCAAGTTCGGCGAGCGCTGGACCAAAATCGCCAATGCTTACGGTCTCGCCGTGACCGAGCTGAAGGTCGAGTGGGGCCGCGCGGTCGAGCCGGACGCGGTCGCGCGAGCGCTCCGCGAGCACCCCGAGACGCGGCTCGTGCTGATGCAGGCGAGCGAGACCTCGACGACGGCGCTCCACCCGGTCGAAGCGGTCGCGCGGCTCACGCGCGAGCGCGAGACGTTGCTCGTCGTCGACGGCATCACCGCCGTCGGCGTGCTCGACCTGCCGATGGACGCGCTCGGCATCGATGTCCTCATCACCGGGTCGCAGAAGGCGCTGATGCTGCCGCCCGGTCTCGCCTTTCTGGCGCTCTCGGAGCGTGCGTGGCACGCGGCCGCCGTGGCGAAGACGCCGCGCTTCTACTTCGACCTGAAGCGCGAGCGCGACAACCAGCAAAAGCACACGACAGCGTGGACGCCCGCGATCTCGCTCGTGAGCGGCACGCACGCCGCGTTGCAGCTCATCTTCGCCGAGGAGCTCGCGAACGTCTTCACGCGTCACGCGCGCCTCGCACGCGCGACGCGCGCGGCGGCGCAAGCGCTCGGCTTGCGGTTGGTCGCGCCCGAGTGCCCGAGCCCGGCGACGACCGGCATCTACCTGCCGGACGGGGTGCCGGGAAAGATCGTCGGCTACTTGCGTGACAAGGTCGGCGTCACGTTCGCCGGCGGGCAGGACCAGCTGAAGGGTAAGATCGTCCGCATCGCGCACCTTGGGTACATCGACGCCTTCGATGTCGTGACCGCGATCGCGGCGTTCGAGATGGCGCTCGCCGCCTTCGGCCGGCAGGTCGCGTTCGGCGCTGGCGTGGGCGCCGCGGAGGCGGTGTTGATGGACGGCATGCCGCCCGTCGCTACGGCGTGACCGAGATGACGTACCGCGTGTTGGCGACGGACAAGCTCGCGCCCCAGGGCGTCGAGATCCTCAGCGGGAATCCGGAGATCGAGTTCGACTCCAAGCCCGGGCTGCCGCCCGCGGAGCTCGCGGCGACGATCGGCAACTACGACGCGCTGGTGATCCGCAGCGGCACGAAGGTCACCGCGGAGACGCTGCGCGAGCCGGGGCGCCTGCGCGTGATCGGCCGCGCCGGCATCGGCGTCGACAACGTCGACGTCGCCGCGGCGACGAAAAAAGGCATCGTCGTCATGAACACGCCCGGGGGTAACAACGTGACGACCGCCGAGCACACGATCACGCTCATGCTGGCGCTGGCGCGCTGGATCCCGCAGGCCGACGCGTCGCTTCACGCCGGCAAGTGGGAGCGCACCAAGTTCGAAGGCAGCGAGGTGTGCAACAAGACCCTCGGCGTCATCGGCCTCGGCAACATCGGCACCATCGTCGCCGAGCGCGCGCAAGGTCTGCGCATGAAGGTCATCGCCTTCGATCCGTTCATCACCGCCGAGGCGGCGGCGCGGATGAAGGTCGAGCTCGTCACTCTCGATGAGCTCTACTCGCGCGCCGACTTCATCACCGTGCACACGCCGCTCACGCCGGAGACGCGCGGGCTCGTCAACCGCGCGGCGATCGCCAAGATGAAGAAGGGTGTCCGGCTCGTGAACTGCGCGCGCGGCGGCATCATCGCCGAGCAGGATCTCGCCGACGCGATCACCTCCGGGCACGTTGCGGGCGCCGCGCTCGACGTCTTCGTCGACGAGCCGCCGGCCGCAGATCACCCACTCCTACGCTTGCCGCAGGTGATTGCGACGCCGCATCTCGGGGCGTCGACGAGCGAGGCGCAGGTCAACGTCGCGGTCGCGATCGCCGAGCAAGTGACGAAGTTCCTGCTGCGCGGCGAGGTCGAGTCGGCGGTGAACATGCCGTCGGTGAGCCGCGAGATGCTGACGCTCCTGCGGCCGTATCTCAGCCTCGGCGAGAAGCTCGGCAGCCTCGTCGCGCAGCTCTCGCCCGATCCCGTCACCGAGCTGAGCGTCGAGTACGCGGGACAGGTCGCAGAGCTCGACAGCAGGCCGGTCACCAACGCCATCCTGCGCGGCCTCCTGAGCCCGTTCCTCGACGCCGCCGTCAATTACGTCAACGCGCCGGGGATCGCGCGCGAGCGCGGCATCAAGGTGCGCGAGGCGCGCGCCAGTACGTCGAGCGCGTTCGTGAACTCGATGAAGGTACGCGTCGCGCGCAGCTCGGGGGCGCACGAGGTCGAGGGCGCGATCTTCGGCAGCAACATCCTGCGCCTCGTCCGTATCGACGACTTCTACATGGAGGCGGTGCCGGAGGGCTACGTCCTCATGCTGAACAACCGCGACGTGCCCGGCGTCGTCGGCCGCGTCGGGACGCTCCTCGGCACGCGCGGCATCAACATCGCCGGTCTCGAGCTCGGCCGCGAGAAAATCGGCGGGCGCGCGATCTCGTTCTTCCACGTCGACGACGCCGTGCCCGAGGCGGTCCTCGCCGAGCTGCGCCAGTCGCCGGAGATCATCTCGGCGCAGCTGTTGAGGCTCTGATGAGCACCGTCATCGTCGTCGGCGTGCAGTGGGGCGACGAGGGCAAGGGCAAGGTCGTCGACATCCTCGCCCGCGACGCCGACATCATCGTGCGCTTCGGCGGCGGCAACAACGCCGGGCACACGCTGCTCGTCGGCGAGCAGAAGACGGTGCTGCACCTCATCCCGTCGGGCGTGCTGCATCAAGGGAAGATCTGCGTCATCGCCAACGGCGTCGTCGTCGACCCGGAGGTGCTGGTCGCGGAGCTGAGCGCGCTCCGGGCGCGCGGCTATTTGACCGACGACGCCTGCCTCAAGATCAGCGACGAGGCGCACTTGATCATGCCGTACCACAAGGCGATCGATCTCGCGCGCGAGCGCCTGCGCGGCAAAGGGGCCGTCGGTACGACCGGGCGCGGCATCGGGCCGACATACGAAGACAAGATGGCGCGAACGGGGATCCGCGTCGTCGACCTCCTCGAGGAGGAGACGTTTCGCGAGAAGCTCGCGCGCAACCTCGAGGAGAAGAACATCTACCTGCGCTCGATCTTGAAGGAGCAGGCGCTCGAGTTCGACGCCATCTACGATGCGTACCGCCGCTATGGCGATCTCCTGCGGCGCTACGTCACCGACACCGCGCTCTATCTGCACGAGGCGATCGCCGCGGGACGCCGGATTCTTTTCGAGGGCGCGCAGGGCACGATGCTCGACGTCGACCACGGCACCTACCCCTACGTGACCTCCTCGAACACGGTCGCAGGCGCCGTGTGCGCCGGCGCCGGCATCGGCTTCACGACATCGACGTCGATCGTCGGCATCTGTAAGGCGTACACGACGCGCGTCGGCAATGGGCCGTTTCCCACCGAAGAGCGTGGCCCGATCGGCGAGCGCTTGCGCGAGAGCGGCGACGAGTTCGGTGCCACGACGGGCCGGCCGCGACGTTGCGGCTGGTTCGACGCCGTGCTCGTGCGCCAAGCGGCGCGCCTGAACGGTCTCACCGGCATCGCGCTCACCAAGCTCGACGTGCTGACCGGGATGGATCCGCTGCGCATCTGCACCGCCTATCGCGCCAACGGCGAACGCTTCACGCGCGTCCCGGCGAGCACGCGACTCCTCGACGCCGCCGTTCCCGAGTACGAGGAGATGCCGGGCTGGACGACGCCGCTCTCGGCCGCGCGTACGGTCGGCGAGCTTCCCGCGAATGCACAGCGCTACGTCGCGCGTCTCGAGGAGCTCACCGCGACGCCGATCACGATGATCTCCGTCGGCGCCGAGCGCGAGGACACGATCGTCGTCGGCTGAGCGCTGTCGCGATGCCGCCTGCAACACCCGACCTGCGAGCATCGGCCGCGAGCCCCGTCACGGCCGGCGCCGCGCCAACGCCCGTCGGGTACCATCCGGCGCCGCCGGCCGCGGCCGACCGCGTGCGGTGGATGCTCCTTACGGCGTTCGCCGTAGCGCTGCCGCTCGGGATCGCCGTCCAACAGACCGCGCTCGCGCTGTTGCTCGCATGGGCCGTCCTCGCGCCGTCGTGGGCCGCGGGGCGCGTCGTGCTTCCGTCACCGCGCGCGTTGCCGCGCTCGCCGCTCGACCGGCCCCTCGCCGTCCTCTTCGCCGCCCTTCTCCTGTCGACGGCATTCTCGCCGGCGCCGCTGAAGTCGCTCGCGGCATACGGCCGCCTGTGGATCGTCGGCGCGTATTTCGCGACGTACCACCTCCTCCGCAGCCGCGCCGAGGCGGAGCGTCTCGTCGCGATCACGATCGCGGTCGCGGCGGTCGTCGCCGCGTACGCCGTCGTGCAGCACTTCACCGGCGTCGACGTGTCGCGCGCGATCGTCGGCAGGTCGCCGGGTCTGCATCCCTTCTGGCTCGGCGAGGGGTATCGCGCGAAAGGATTCCATCCGTCCGGCATCACGTACGCGCACAATCTGCTCTTCCCGCTGACGTTCGCGACCGGCTGGGTGACTGCCGGGCACGTGCCGCGGCGCACGCGTGTCGCGCTCCTCTGCGCGTGGACGGTGATGGTCGTCGCGCTCGTCTTCTCCGTGACGCGTGGCGTGTGGCTCGCGTTCGCGGTCGTCCTCCTTCTCACGGGCGTCCTGCGCGGCGGGCGGACGGCGTTCGCCGCCGGCGCCGGCCTCGCCGTGTTGCTGCTGCTCCTCGTCGGCATCGATCCTGGGATCCGCGTCCGCGCGCGCTCCGCGTTCGACCTGCCGGCGAACCTCGGGCGGACGCAGATCTGGCGCGCGAACCTCGACATGGCCCGCGAGCGCCCGCTCCTCGGCTGGGGTTACGGCAACTACAAGACCTTCCGCCAGCGGTTCTACGATCGCTATCCGGACGCCGACACGACGGCGCACGCCCACAACGATTTTCTGCAGACGCAGGTCGACGGCGGCCTCGTGAGCATGGCAGCGTTCGTCGCGCTCTTTGCCGTCGTCCTCGGCGCGGGCTGGCGCGGCTATCGCGCCCTCGGCGCCGACGACCCGGTCGTCGCCGACGAGACGGCGCGCAGCGTGGTGCTCGCGGCGCTGCTCGCGATCGTCGGGTTCTTGATCGGCGGGCTCACGCAGTACAACTTCGGCGACGCGGAAGTCGTCGTCTACCTGTGGTTCACGATCGCGATCCTGCTGCGCCTGCCGACGCTGCCGAGACTGATGGGCGCTGAGCGGCCGTCGCTCAGCGCGTGACGGCGCCGCCGCCTTTGCGCGGATCGGCCGCGCCGTCGAATCGGCCGTCGCGATAGGTCGCCGCCTCGACGGCGCCGGCGAACGTCATCACCCGCACGTCGTGGCCGCGGCGTGCGAGCTCCGTGCGGGTTGCCTCGTCGATCCCCGCCTCTGCTCCCAGTCGTGGGGGCTCCCATTGATCGTGAATGCGCGGCGCTGACACGGCGGCGCGCGCATCGAGGCCGAAGTCGATCAAGCCGAGCAGCGTCTGCAGGCTGGCGCTGATGATGAGCGGGCCGCCCGATCCGCCGACGGCGAGGATTTCCGGCAGCGGCTCGCCGACGTGCGGCGTGTGGCTCCGCGCGATCACGGGCGTCATGCTGCTGAGCGGCCGCTTCCCCGCGGCGACGGCATTCGCTTCACCGCCGATCAATCCAAACGTGTTCGGCACCCCGGGAGCGATCGCGAAGTCGTCCATCTCGTTGTTCAGGACGACCCCGCTCTCCTCGTCCATCAGCATGGCGCCGAACGCGGTGTTGATCGTCGTCGTGCACGCGACCGCCATACCGTCGTCGTCGACGACGGAGAGATGCGTCGTGCCGGAGTCTGGCGACGTGCCGTAGCGTGAAGGCGGCAGCACCGCGTCGGGACGGATGCGCGCACGGAGCGCGCGGCCGTATGCGTCGGACGTGAGCTGCGCGACCGGCACCGTCGTGAACGCCGGATCGCCGTACCAGCGCGCGCGGTCGGCGAAGCCGTCCTTCATCGCTTCCGCGAGCAGATGCAGGTACGCGGGCGAGCGGGCGCCGAGCGCGGCGAGATCGTCGTGGGCGACGACGTTCAGCATTTCGAGCAGGACGCCACCGGAGCTCGGCGGCGGCATCGTGAACACCTCGAAGCCGCGGTAGCGGACGTGCAGCGGCGTGCGCCATTGCGGCCGATACCGTGCCAGATCGTCGGCGGTGAGAATGCCGCCGCTGCCGTCGACGCTGTGGGCGATCGCCGCCGCGGTCGCGCCGCGATAGAAAGCGTCGGCACCGCCCGTCGCGACCGCCTCGAGCGTCGCGGCAAGCGCCGGGAACTGCACCGGCTCGCCTTCGCGGCGCGCCGAGCCGTCCTCATGAAGGAAGAGGTGCGCGAGCGCGGGTGAGCTGCCGAGGGCTCCCGCGTTGCCGGCGATCTCGGCGGCGAGATGGGCGCCGATCGGAAAGCCGTCACGCGCGAGGGCGATCGCCGGCGCCAACAGCTCCGCGCGTGAGAGCCGCGCGAAGCGGATGCGCGCGGCCTCCAGGCCTGCGACCTCGCCTGGAACGGCGACCGCAAGCGGGCCGCGGCGCGACAGCTCGGCGAGCACGGTCTCGTCGCGGCGGAAGAGATCGCGGTGAGCGAGCGCCGGCGCGCTCTCCCGATAATCGAGCGCGTACACGGTACCGCTCGCGTCCTGGACGAGCATGAAACCGCCGCCGCCGATGCCGCACGACGACGGGTTCAGTACGCATACGGCGTACGCGGTCGCGATCGCGGCGTCGACGGCGTTGCCGCCGCGCCGCAGGATCTCCCCGCCGATCTCCGCCGCCCGCGGGTGCTCGGCCGCCACGGCGCCGTGGTGCTCGGTTGCGAGAGGAGCCGGAGAGGGCCGCGTCGCCGGCGCGCGTCGCGCGCGGCCGTGGTCGCCGCCGCCGCGCCGCACGAACGGCGATGCCCCGGATGTGTCAAGCGCCGCGCCCGCGTACGGGCGGTGTGCGCTCTCCGGCTTCCCGTCTTCCGCGCCGACGCCGAGCACGAAAGCGGCGACGACGAGAAGCAGCGCGCCGCCCAGGGCTCGCGAGAACCTCACCCCTCCGCGCACGCGCACGCCGCTCTTCCTAGGTACGCGTCGCCCCAAACGCAAGCAGCGTACTGGGTCAATTTGCGTCGCCATACTTCGTTGCTCGGTCGCTGCGCTGCTCGGCGTAGCTCCGCTACGCCTGTGCTGCTCGCTTCTCTCGCGCCTCGTCTGGCTCGCAACTTGACCCAGTCCTTCCGCAGTGAAGGGGCGATCAGTACGATGAGTCGGCAGCATTTGGGCAGCGCGGTGGCGGCGACGGACGAGTTCCACCGGTGCAACCGGAGCTGCGCCGTGGTAGTCGGCGTCGATGGCGCGACGCAGCCCGGCCGCAGAGTTCACGGAGAAGGAGTTCTATCTCGACGAGTTCCGCGGCCGGACGCTCGTATTCGCGGTCCATCACGACGCCGCGCCCGAGCGGCTGCGCCTCCTCGGCGAGGTCGCGCGCGATCTCCTGCTGAACGATACGCGCGTCATCGTGCTGCTCGGCGGCGGCGCGGCACGCAGTCGTGCCGGACTCCGCGCCCTCGATCGCGCGCTGGCGGCGTCGGCGGCGCAACCATCGCTGCCGTTCATCGCGCGGCCGCTCGCCGCGGCTGCCGATGCTCCTGTCCTGACCCTCGCCGCCGCCGCCGTCGACGCGCCGATCGCCGAGCCGCTGCTGCTCGACGTGTGGCGTGTGCTCCGCGCCGGGCCGCTCCTCGTCGGCTGCTGTGCCGACGTTGGGCCGGAGCGTCTCGTCGATTTCGCGCAACGGCTCGGGGCACGGCTGCGAGTCCATAAGCTCGTCGTCGTCGATTCCGATGGTGGCGTGCAGCCGCCGGGTGCGGCGTCCGTGCTGTCGTTCATGGACGAGTCCGTCATGGAGGCGCTTCTGCGCCGCGGCGAGGCGGAGTCGGCCGGGCTTGCCGCGCGCCGTCGAGTGCTGACGGCGATTCGCGACGCCCTGCTCGCCGGTATCGGGTCCGTGAACCTGTGCACGCTCGACGGTCTCGCGCGCGAGCTCTTCAGCTACGAAGGGTCGGGGACCCTCTTCACGCGCGAAGACTACTGTCGCGTCGCGCCGCTCACGCTCGACGACTACCACGAGGTCGAGAAGCTCCTCGAGCGCGGGCAACGCGACGGCTACTTGAAGCACCGCGACGCCGACGAGATCGGCCGCATCCTGATCTCCGGCTACGGCGCGACAATTGGCGAGCACCACCTCGCCGGCGTCTGCGCGCTGCAACGGGACGCGTACGTTGCCGAGCGGGCAGGCGAGATCGTCGGTCTCTACACGATCACCCGCTTCAAGGGCGAGGGCGTGGGAGTGAAGCTCGTCGACTGCATGAAAGCCGAGGCGCGCCGCTTGGGTCTCGCGTATCTCTTCGCGTGTACGACCCAGGGGCGTGTCGGCCAGTTCTTCGAGCGCCAAGGCTTCCACCGCATCGCCGCTGACGAGGCACCCGCCGTGAAGTGGCAGTGCTACGATCCCGCGCGCCGCACCGCCGTTGCCGTGTACCGCTGGGATTGCTGATCTCCGCAGCTCACGCGCGACCGGATTCGTATACTGCGGGTGGGTCCATTGCCGGCCGCCGCGCCGACGACGTATGCTGCGGTCATGGCACGTCCATCCGAAGAGGCGTTCGCGTCGTGACCCGCATGTTGCGCGTGCTCGCCGCCGTTCTCCTGATCGCGGGGCTCCTCGGCAGCGCCGCTGCGACGTCCGCCGCGTTCGGCGACGAGGCGTACTATCGCGCGGCGTCGGCGCTCGAACGCCATGCCGACCACATCCTGTTCCAGGCCGAGTACCAAGCCGCGCTTGCACGCCACGCCGCGTA
>WNFR01016278.1_pt1 | contig 11977 bp, 9 predicted proteins | sample 5400221 | NCBI WGS metagenome assembly WNFR01 (sample SAMN13153357, study PRJNA577476) | soil metagenome | isolation source: 40 cm soil under Madrone tree | place: USA:California | collected 2016-06-14 | reverse complement strand
GCCAACAGCGAGCGGCTGCACGAGCTGTTCGCGCAGCTCGCCCGTGAGTTCGAGACCGCGCTGGTGGTGGTCACTCACAACCGCTTGCTCGCCGGCCGGGCCGACCGGGTGCTGTCCCTCGACGAGGGTCGCCTGGTCCCGCTGTCCGGCGTGGAGTCGATGCCCTGATGTCCTGCGACCAGTGCGGCGAGCGCGAGGCGGTCATCCATCTCACCCAGATCGTCAAGGAGCAAGTGACCACGCTGCACCTCTGTGAGCGCTGCGCCGCTGAGAAGGGCGTGGACAGCCCGGCGGCGGCGGCCAAGACGCCGCTCGGGAGCTTCCTCGCGGCCATGGGGAAGGGGGCGGAGCAGCTCCCGGCTCCCCGGACCGGCGACACCTGCGCCCGCTGCGGCGGCACCTTCCAGGATTTCCGGGAGACCGGGCGACTGGGGTGCTCGGACTGCTACCGCACGTTCGAGACGCCGCTCCGGGACCTGCTCCGCCGGCTGCACGGGTCGACCCATCACCTGGGCGAGCGCTACGCCGAGCGGGAGCCCGGCGCGGCGGCGGCGGGGGAGCAGATGGCGAACCTGCGGGAGCAGCTCCGGCTGGCGGTCGAGACCGAGAACTTCGAGCTGGCCGCCGAGCTCCGGGACCGGCTCCGGGTGGCCGAATGATCGACCTGAGCCTCCTCACCGACGGGGGCGTCGGCTGGCTCGACGCCAGCGGGCCCTCGAGCCACCTGGTCCTCTCCACCCGGATCCGGCTGGCTCGGAACCTGGCCGGTCACGTGTTCCAGGGCCGAAACTCCGAGACCGAGCGCGAGGAGATCCTCGACTCGGTGGAGCGGGCGGCCCGGGAATCGGTCCTGCTGCGCCAGGCCACCCGGTTCCGGCTGGACCGGCTGGAGCGGATCGACCGCCAGCTCCTGCACGAGCGCCACCTGGTGAGCAAGGAGCTGGCGGGCCTGGAAGCCGACGGGCGGGTGCGATCGGGGGCCTCGCTGCTGATCCAGGACCGGATCGGGGTGATGCTGAACGAGGAAGATCACCTGCGGATCCAGGGGCTCCATTCGGGGTTCGCGCTGGACGCGACCTACGCCGAGGTCGACCGGCTGGACGCCGAACTGGGACAACGACTTGCTTTCGCATTTCACTCGGAGTTCGGTTATCTTACCTCGTGTCCGACCAACGTCGGGACCGGGCTCCGCGCATCGGTGTTGATCCACCTGCCCGGGCTCGTGCTCACCAAGGAAATCAGCAAGGTTCTGCAAGGGCTGGCGCAGGTCGGACTGACCCACCGCGGCCTGTACGGCGAGGGTAGTGAGGTCGTCGGCAATTTCTTTCAGTTGTCGAACCAGACCACGCTGGGAAGCTCCGAGCGGGAGCTCCTCGATCATCTCGCCAAGATGGTCCGTCAGGTCATGGACTACGAGGAGCAGGCGCGCCAGGTGCTGGTGCGCGATGCCCCCACCGTCATCGAGGACAAGGTGTGGCGCGCGTACGGCTTGCTGCGGTACGCCCGGTCGCTCTCGTTCGAAGAGGCGATGAACTTGCTGAGCGGGGTCCGGCTGGGTGTGGGGGTGGGACTCATTCCCGACGTCGCCATGTATACGCTGAACAAGCTGCTGGTCTACACGCAGCCCGCGCACCTGGCGGTAGCGGAAGGAATATCGCCGGACGATACCGACCTGCCGTTGCGGCGGGCACGGTTCGTGCGAAAAGTGTTGGAGTCCGAAGTGGGACGCCGTGGATGAGCCGCGACGACGGCGCTTCGGAGCAACGTAGGGTACCGCGATGAACGGCTACAACTTCACAGATCGTGTGCGCAAGGTCCTGCAGATGGCCCGCGAAGAGGCGGCCCGTCTCCACCACGAGTACGTCGGCACCGAGCACATCCTCCTCGGCCTCATCCGTGAGGGCGAAGGGGTGGCGGCGGCCGTGCTCACCAACCTGAACGTCGACCTCGAGGACATCCAGCAGAAGATCGAGGAGACCGTCAAGAAGGGGAAGGCGGCCGCGGCCGCGGGACCCGACCTGCCGTACACCTCGCGCGCCAAGAAGGTGCTCGAGCTGGCCATGACCGAGGCACGCGAGCTCAACCACTCCTACGTCGGCACCGAGCACCTGCTGCTCGGCCTGCTGCGGGAGGAGAAGGGGATCGCGGCCCAGGTGCTCACCGACGCCGGCGTGAACCTCGAGCAGAGCCGCGCCGAGACGCTGCGGCTGCTCGGGAGCGACATGCCGCAGGCGTCGGCGAGCGGCACCGGCAGCAGCCAGCCCAGCTCCGCGCCCAAGTCCGAGAAGAAGTCGAAGACCCCTGCGCTCGACCACTTCTGCCGCGACCTCACGCAGCTCGCCGCCGAGGGTCAGCTCGATCCGACCATCGGCCGGGCCAAGGAGATCGAGCGCGTCATGGAGATCCTGGCGCGCCGCAAGAAGAACAACCCGGTGCTCATCGGCGAGCCGGGCGTGGGCAAGACGGCCATCGTGGAGGGGCTCGCCCTCCTGATCGCCAGCGGGCTGTGCCCCGACGTCCTCCGGGATCACCGGGTGCTCTCGCTCGACATGGCGGCGGTCATCGCGGGCACCAAGTACCGCGGCCAGTTCGAAGAGCGTCTCAAGGCGGTCATGAACGAGATCGCCCAGAACAAGCAGATCATCCTCTTCATCGACGAGCTGCACACCCTGGTGGGCGCCGGCGCGGCCGAAGGGGCCATCGACGCCTCCAACATGCTCAAGCCCGCGCTCGCGCGAGGCGAGCTGCAGTGCGTCGGCGCGTCCACGCTCAACGAGTACCGGAAGTACATCGAGAAGGACGGCGCGCTGGAGCGGCGCTTCCAGACCGTGGTCGTGGAGCCGCCCACGGTGCCCGAGACGATCGAGATCCTCAAAGGCCTCCGGAAGAAGTACGAGGACCATCACCGGATCAGCATCCCGGACGCCACCCTCACCGCCGCCGCGGAGCTGTCGGAGCGCTACATCACCGACCGGTTCCTGCCGGACAAGGCCATCGACGTGATCGACGAGGCCGGCGCGCGGGCGCGCCTGGCGTCGCAGGTGCCGCCGGCCGAGGTGGCCGAGCTCAAGGTGGGCCTGGAGAAGGTGAACCTGCAGAAGGAGGACGCGGTCCGCGACCAGAACTTCGAGCGTGCCGCCTCGCTCCGCGACCAGGAGCGCGACCTCCAGAACCAGATCCGGCTCAAGAACGAGGAGTGGGAGAAGGACCGGCAGACCCGCCGTCCGGTCATCGACGAGGAGGCGATCGCCTTCATCGTCTCGCGCTGGACGGGCATTCCGGTCACCCGCCTGCAGGAGGCGGAGACCGCGCGGCTGATGCGCATGGAGGACGAGATCCACGGATCGGTGGTCGGCCAGGACGAGGCGATCAAGGCCGTCTCCCGGGCCATCCGGCGGTCCCGGGCGGGACTCAAGGACCCCAACCGGCCCATCGGCTCGTTCATCTTCTCCGGCCCCACGGGGGTGGGCAAGACCGAGCTCGCCCGCGCCCTGGCGAAGTTCCTCTTCGCCGACGCCCAGGCCCTCATCCGGGTGGACATGTCGGAGTACATGGAGAAGTTCTCGGTGTCGCGCCTGATCGGCGCGCCTCCGGGCTACGTCGGGTACGAGGATTCCGGCACGCTGACCAAGGCTGTGCGGCGCAAGCCCTATTCGGTCGTCCTTCTGGACGAAATCGAGAAGGCGCACCCGGACGTGTTCAACATCCTGCTCCAGGTGCTCGACGAGGGCCACCTGACCGACAACTACGGCCGGGTGATCGACTTCAAGAACACCGTCGTGATCATGACGTCCAACGTCGGCGCCCGCGACATCATGCAGGGCAAGACGCTCGGCTTCCACGGCGTCGACACCAAGGGCAGCTTCGAGAGGATGCAGGAGACGGTCAAGGAAGAGATGAACAAAGTGTTCAATCCCGAGTTCCTGAACCGTCTGGACGACGTCATCGTGTTCCACCCGCTGGACAAGGAGCACATCGCGCAGATCGTCACGATCCTGCTGCGGGAGGTGCAGCGCCGGCTCGGCGACGAGGTCAAGCTGACGCCGGCCGCGACCCAGTTCCTGGTCGAGCACGGGTACGACCAGAGCTACGGGGCACGGCCGCTCAAGCGCTCGATCCAGCGATACATCGAGGATCCGCTCAGCGAGAAGATCCTCATGGGCGAGTTCGGCCGCGGCGACGAGATCGAAGTGGACGTCGCGCCGGACGGCGAGCGGCTGGCCTTCCGGGCGCTGACCGGCACTCAGGCCTAGGGCCGCCCTGTGCCGGCCCTCCGCGGCCGGCGCGCCCACCTCCGATCGAGTGCGGATGCAGCGTTACCTTCCTTTCGTCTTCTCCGCCGCCGTGGCCCTCCTGCTGGGGGTACCGGCGGCGCTGGCTGCCCAGGACGAACAGCCGCCCACCGTCGACAGCATCGCCGTCGCCGGCAATGCGCGGCTCACGGCCTCCCAGATCATCGGGACCTCGGGTCTCGTAGCCAAACAGCCGGTCAACTACCGCGACATCCAGCGCGCCATCACGGCGCTCTTCCGGACGGGGCAGTTCGACGATGTGCTCGTCGAGCAGCTGCCCCACGGCGAGGGCCTGCTCCTGCTCATCAAGGTGAAGGAGCGCCCGCTGCTCGAGAAATGGGCGGTGCGCGGCGTCACCAAGCTCTCGGAGGGAGAGGTCAAGGGGCGGGTGCGCCTGACCGAGGGGCGTCCGATCGACCGCAACGCCCTGGAGCAGTCTCGCGCCGCGATCGACTCGCTGTACAAGCACGCGGGGTACTACGCGGCCCGGGTGAAGACCCTCGAGCTGCCGCAGGCGAACGGCCGTGTGCGCGTCGTGTTCGACGTGGACGAAGGCGAGCGCGTCGCGGTCAGCCAGGTCGTCGTGGAGGGCAACAAGAAGTACTCGGACAAGCAGGTGGTGAAGCACATGGCCACCCGTCCGGAGGGCTTCTGGTGGTTCCAGAAGGGCGACTACGACGAGCAGAAGGTCGACCAGGACGTGCGGGAGCGGCTGCCACGCTGGTACGCCGACCAGGGCTACGTGGACTTCCACGTGACCCGCGACTCGCTGGTGGCCGACTCGGCGGGCGGCAAGGCCGTGCTCCACCTCACCGTGGACGAGGGCCAGCCGTATCGGGTGGGCACCTTCGACATCGACGGGAACCGCCGGTTCTCCAGCGAGGAGCTCCAGGCCCTTTATCCGTTCGGCCCCGTCGGGCCCACCGGCGCGCCGCAGGGCGGCCCGCGGCCGTTCAGCCGCTCGGATTGGGAAGCGGCCACCGAGAAGGTCCAGAACCTGTACGCCAACAACGGGTACATCTATGCGTCGGTCGAGCCGACCGAGACCCGCCGCATCGCGCCGGACGGGACGGCCATCGTGGATCTGCGCTGGACCATTCGCGAGGGCTCGCCGGCCACGATCAACAAGATCGAGATCGTCGGGAACGACGTCACCCACGAGCGGGTCATCCGCGAAGCGATCGTCATGCTCCCCGGCGACCTGTTCAGCCGCGAGCGCCTCATCCGCTCGTATCAGAACGTCTCCAACCTCGGCTTCTTCCAGCAGCCGCTGCCGAGTCCGGATGTGAAGCCGGCGGCCAACGGCGTGGACGTGGACGTCATTTTCCGGGTCGAGGAGCGGCGCACCGGCAACATCAACTTCGGCGCCTCGCTGGGGCAGGGCACCGGGGTCGGCGGATTCCTGGGGCTGGAGGAGCCGAACCTCTTCGGCCGCGGGAAGCGCGGCAAGCTCCAATGGCAGTTCGGCAAGAACATCAACGACTTCACGCTGAGCTACACCGATCCGGCCATCCGCGAGAGCCGGATCTCGGGCACCGTCTCGCTGTTCGACTCCCGCGCCCGGTACACCATCGGTGACCTCGGCCGCCGCAAGCAGACCGGCGGGAGCCTCCAGCTCGGCTTCCCGTTCCTGGGCTCGCGGTACACCCGGTTCTTCACCTCCTACTCCTACCAGCGTGTCCGTTACACCGAAGGCTCGGTGGACCTGCGGGCGCGGTTCCGCTGCAGCTCGTGCAGCCGGTCGTCGCTGGGCGCCAATCTCCTGCGCGACACCCGCATCGGACTGCCCTTCGCAGTGGGCGGCTCGCTCACCAACGTGAGCGCCGAGCTCAACGGGGGCTTCCTGGGCGGCACCGGCAACTACCGGAAGGTGGACCTGGAGGGCCGCTGGTACGCCCCACTGGGCACCCTGGGCGGCGGCGGGCAGCTGGGCGCCGGGGTACAGTTCGTGCTAGGCCTCACGGCCAAGTCGGGATTCATCTTCGGAGACGCCGGGCCGTTCTTCACCGAGCTCTACACGCTCGGCGGAGTGCAGTACGGCATTCCGCTCCGGGGCTACGACGAGTTCTCGATCACGCCGAACGGGTTCGACCCGTCGGCGAGCGGCAACCAGGCCAGTCCCGACGCCTTCGGCAAGTCGTACGCGGCGTTCACGGTGGAGGCGGGCGCGCGGATCAGCCAATCGCTGTACGTGAGCACGTTCTTCGACGCCGGCAACGTGTACCGCAGCGCGCGAGAGTGGGATCCGACGCGGCTCTTCCGGGGAGCCGGATTCGGCGCCGCCGTCATCTCCCCGCTCGGGCCGATCGGCGTGGACCTGGGCTACGGATTCGACAAGGTGGACGGGCAAGGCCGTCCCGCGCCAGGATGGCAGCTGCACTTCAAGCTGGGCAATTTCTTCTAGCAGGTGGACGCACCTCTCATAGGGAGCAACGCATGAAGCTGTCCGTGGTGGCAACCTGGGCCGTCGCCGTCACCCTCCTCTGTGCCGCCGCTCCGGTCGCGGCCCAGCAGGGTGGCGGGACGAAGGTCGCCTACGTCAACACCCAGGCGATCCTCAAGTCGACGCCGGGCTACGCCCAGGCCGAGTCCACCTTCTCCAAGGAGCTCGAGACCTACCGGGGCGAAGTGCAGAAGCTGCAGTCCAGCCTGGACTCCGCGGCCTCCGACTTCGAACAGCAGTCGGTAATGCTGAGCCCGACGCAGCGCGCGGCCAAGCGCAAGGATCTGGAGGGACAGCAGCAGAAGCTGGAGAAGCGGACGCAGGAGCTGCAGCAGCGGGCGGCCGGGCGCGAGCGCGAGCTGCTCGACCCGATCCAGTCCAAGGTCAACAGCGTGATCGAGGGCATGCGCGCGTCGGGCAATTACGCCATGATCTTCGACGTGAGCGCGCCCAACAGCGGCATCGTCACGGCCGACAAATCGCTGGATCTCACGCAGAAGGTCATCCAGCAGCTCAAGTCGGGCACCTAGCCCGTGACGCCGGCAGGCCTCACCGCGCAGGCGGTCGCCGACCTCGTCGGCCGGCACGGTGCTCGTGCCGGCGGCCCTGGCGGAGGAGCCCGGAGGGCCGCCCGCTCGGATCGTGGTGAGCGACCCCTACGCCGCGCTGGTGAGGGTCATCGGCGCGCTGTTTCCGCCCGTGGTGCCGCCGCCGGGGGTGGATCCGACGGCTCGGCTGGGCCCCGGCTGCATCCTGGGCCAGGACCTCAGCATCGGGCCGTTCGTGGTGCTCGGGCGGAACGTCCGGTTGGGTGACCGGTGCCGCATCGCCGAGGGCGTGTCGCTCGGCGACGGTGTGACCGTGGGCGAGGACACCGTGATCGGCCCCCGGGCGGTCTGCTACGCCGACACCCGGGTCGGCAGCCGGGTCGTGCTCAAGGCCGGGGCGGTCATCGGAGGGCCCGGGTTCGGCTATCGCCGGGGCGCGGCGGGGCACAGCCGGATTCCCCACGTCGGCGGCTGTATCCTCGAGGACGAGGTGGAGATCGGCTCCAACTCCTGCGTGGATCGCGGCAGCGTGGACGACACCATCATCGGCCGCGGCACCAAGATCGACAACCTCGTCCATGTCGCCCACAACGTGCATCTGGGTCAGCGCTGCCTGCTCATGGCGGGCGTGGGGATCGCGGGAAGCACGCGGATCGGCAACGACGTCATCCTGGCCGGCCACGTGGGGGTCACCGATCACCTCATCATCGGCGACGGCGCGCGGGTCGCGGCCAAGAGCGCCCTCTTCGGCGACATGCCGGCCGGATCCTCGTTCAGCGGGCATCCGGCCCGCCCCCACCGCCAGTTTCTCCGGGCGCAGGCGGCGCTCTACCGGCTGGCGCCGATCATCTCCGAGCTGGAGCGGTTGGTGCCCAAGGCGGAGCGTGATGGCTAGGCGGACGCTCGCCGGCACCGCGGTCGTCAAGGGCACCGGTCTTCACACCGGCCGCGCGGCGACGGCGCGCTGCCTGGGGGCGCCGTCGGGGCAGGGCATCGTCTTCCGGCGCGTGGACCTGCCAGGCTCGCCGGTCATCCCCGCCCGGATCTCCGAGGTCCAGTCCACCGAGCGGCGCACGGCCCTTGGCCAGGGCGAAGCGTCGGTGCAGACGGTGGAGCACCTGCTGGCGGCCGCGGCGGCGCTCAGCCTGGACGACCTCACCATCGAGCTCGACGCCCCCGAGCCACCCATCGGCGACGGCTCGTTCACGCCGTTCCTCGAGGCGTTCACCGGGGCGGGGGTGCGGGAGACCGAAGGCGAGCCGGTGGTCTACCGCGTCACGACGCCCTTCGACCTCTCGGAGGGCGAGTCGAGCTACGTGGTGGCGCCGTCGCCCTCGCTCCGGCTCACCACCACGATCGAATGGGACCACCCGCTCATCGGCCGGCAGAGCGGCGCCTACGACATCACGCCCGACGAGTTCGCCCGGGAGCTGGCGGGCGCCCGGACCTTCGGCTTCCTTCGGGAGGCAGAGGCGCTCCGGGCGCGCGGCCTCGCCCTCGGCGCCGGGCTCGAGTCGACGCTGGTCCTGTCGGAGGAAGGGCTGGTAGGAAACGCGGAGCTCCGCTGGCCCGACGAGTTCGTCCGCCACAAGTCCGCCGACATCCTGGGCGACCTGGCGCTGGTCGGCGGCCGAATCCAGGCGCACGTGATCGCAACCAAGCCAAGCCATCAGGGCAACATCGCGCTGGCCCGCTGGCTCACCCGCACCGCCCAGCGCAACGGAGGCGTGGCGATGGACATCGGCCGGATCCTCGACGTGATCCCCCATCGGTACCCGTTCCTGCTCGTGGATCGCATCCTCGAGGTGGAGGGCACCAAGCGGATCGTCGGGATCAAGAACGTGACCATCAACGAGCCGTTCTTCCAGGGCCACTTCCCAGGGCATCCGATCATGCCCGGCGTGCTCATCATCGAGGCGATGGCGCAGGTGGGCGGGATGCTGCTGCTCGGGACGATCGAGGATCCGGACCAGAAGGTGGTGTACTTCATGTCGCTGGACAACGTGAAGTTCCGCCGGCCGGTCCTCCCCGGCGACCAGCTCCGCTGCGAGCTCGAGATGCTGCAGAACCGCGGCCGCACCTGCCGCATGAAGGGCGTGGCGTACGTCGACGGCAACATCGTCGCGGAGGCCGAGATGATGGCCCGCGTGGTGGACCGGTGACGGTCGTTCACCCGACCGCGATCGTCGACCCCTCGGCCCGGATCGGGCAGGGGGTCGAGATCGGCCCGTGGGCCATGGTCGGCCCGCAGGTGACGGTCGGAGACCGTTGCCGCCTGGGCCCGCGCTCGCGGCTGGTGCGCAACGTCCTCCTGGCGGACGACGTCTGCGTCGGCGACGGCTCCATTCTCGGAGGCGACCCGCAGGACCTCAAGTACCGCGACGAGGAGACCTGGGTCGAGATCGGCCCCGGCACGATCATCCGCGAGTACACGACGATCAACCGCGCCACCTCGCACAGCTACCGCACGGTGGTCGGCGCCCGCTGCTTCATCATGACGTACGTGCACCTCGCTCACGACTGCCACCTGGGCGACGACGTGACGATCGCCAACGGGACCCAGTGCGCCGGTCACGTCACCATCCACGACCGCGCCGTGTTGAGCGGGCTCAACGCGGTCCACCAGTTCGTCACCATCGGCACGTACGCGTTCGTCGGCGGCGGATCCCGGGTCAACCAGGACATCCCGCCCTACGTGAAGGCGGTGGGGAACCCGATGGAGCTCTACGGCCTCAACTCGATCGGCCTGCAGCGCGCCGGGTTCTCGGGCGACACGATCGCCGCCCTCAAGCGTGCCTACCGGCTGTTCTTCAACTCCGAGCTCAACCTCTCGCAGGCGCTCGAGCGCGCCCGGAGCGACCTGCCGAACTCGCCCGAGGTGGAGCGGTTCCTCGCCTTTGTGGAGTCGTCCGAGCGGGGCGTGCCGGCGTGATCGCGCGGCTGCCGGTCGGCGTGATCGGGGTCGGAGCGCTCGGGCGACATCACGCGCGTCACTTGGCCGGCCTCGATGAGGCCCGGCTCGTCGGCGTGTTCGACACCGACCAGGAGCGCGCCCGCGAAATCGCCGCCGAGCTCGCGATCCCCGCGTTCGCCGACGTCGACGGGCTGCTCGACGAGGTCGAAGCGGTGACGGTGGCCGTCCCCACGCCGGTCCATGCAGCGGTCGGCCTCCACGCGCTCGAGCGCGGCGTGCCGGTGCTGATGGAGAAGCCGCTCGCCGCCAGCGTGGCCGAGGCCGACGCCTTGATCGCGGCGGCGCACCGTGGCGGGCTGCAGCTCCAGGTGGGGCACATCGAGCGCTACAACCGGGCGCTCCGCGCCGCGGAGCCCTACCTGGATGGCCCCCGCTACATCGAGAGCCAGCGGCTGGCGCCGTTCCAGCCTCGCGGCACCGACGTGGCGGTGGTGCTCGATCTCATGATCCACGACCTCGACCTGGTGCTGCACCTGACCGGTGGCGCGGAGGCCCTCGAGGTGCGCGCCTCGGGTCTCCCGCTCCTGAGCTCCCACCTCGACATCGCCAACGCCCGGGTCGAGTTCGCCAACGGCGTGGTGGCGCTGGCGACGGCGAGCCGGGTCCCGGCAACGCGCTGACCGACGTGGTCGAGCGGATCGTGCTCGAGGCGCCGGAGGCCGACGCGCTCCAGCTCGAGCTTCGCAGCTTCGTCCACGCGGTGAGGGGCGGCCGCGAGGTGGTGGTGAGCGGCGAGGAGGGGCGCGCCGCGCTCGCGCTGGCCCTCAGGGTGGCCGACGCGGTGCGCACATCGCCGCTCGCCGTGCCCGCCGGCGGATGATCGCGCGGACGGCCCCTCGCATCTTCGTCTCCGCCGGCGAGCCCTCGGGCGATCTTCACGGCGCGGGCGTCGTCAAGGCGCTGCGCGAGCGGCACCCGGACGCCGTCATCGAAGCGCTCGGCGGGCCGCGCATGGCCGCGGCCGGCGCAACGATCCGCCATCCGATGGAAGGGCTCGCCGCCTTCGGGCTGGTGGAAGTGGTCACCAAGCTCCGCGCCCACGTGCGGCTGCTCCGCGCGCTCCGGAACGACTTCCGCGCGGGCCGATACGATCTCGTCATCCTCATCGACTACCCCGGTTTTCACGTCCGCGTGGCCGAAGCGGCCAAGCGGGCGGGGACCAAGGTCCTCTACTACATTGCGCCCCAGCTCTGGGCCTGGCGGCCGGGACGTGCCCGGCGGTTCGCGTCGGCGGTGGACCGCCTGGCCGTCGTGCTGCCGTTCGAGCAGCGATTCTTCGGCGGGCTCGGGCTCAGGAGCGACTACGTGGGCCACCCGCTGGTCGACCGCGGCGCCTGGCCCAGCCGCGCGGCCGCGCGGGCCCGACTCGGCATCCAGCCGGAGAGCCGCGTGCTCGGCATCTTCCCCGGAAGCCGCAGCCAGGAGATCCGACGTCTGTGGGCGCCGTTCCGCGACGCGGCGCTCCAACTGCTCCGCGAGGGGCGCTGCCAGGAGGTCGTGGTGGCGGGCACGCCAGCAGGCGAGTACCCCGACCCCGGTCCGCTCCGGATCGTGCGCGGCGATCCGGTCCCCGTCTTCGCCGCCGCCGACGCGGCACTCGCCAAGTCGGGCACCACGACGCTCGAGGCCGCGCTCGCCGACGTGCCTATGGTGGTCGCCTACAAGGTGCATCCCCTGACCTGGCTCATGTTCCAGCGGGTGCGCACGGTGGAGTGGGTGA
>WNFR01009873.1_pt1 | contig 11977 bp, 8 predicted proteins | sample 5400221 | NCBI WGS metagenome assembly WNFR01 (sample SAMN13153357, study PRJNA577476) | soil metagenome | isolation source: 40 cm soil under Madrone tree | place: USA:California | collected 2016-06-14 | reverse complement strand
CGGTGGAAAACTCGGAACTGATTGCCCGGCGTTTACAGCGCGTGGGCGTCCCGCATAACGTGCTGAACGCGAAATACCATGAACGCGAAGCCGAGATCGTGGCCCAGGCCGGCCGCAAAGGCGCCATCACGATCGCGACGAACATGGCCGGCCGCGGCACAGATATTCTGTTGGGCGGCAATCCCGATTTCATGGCGCGCGAATTTCTGAAAGAGGAAGAGGTCGATCCGGAGGAGGCGACCGAAGAACAGTGGTGTGAAATGTATGCCAAGGCCAAGCGCATCGTCGAATCAGAGCATAAGGAAGTCGTAGCGCGGGGCGGACTGCACATTCTTGGCACAGAACGTCACGAATCGCGCCGCATAGACAACCAGCTTCGCGGCCGCGCGGGGCGCCAGGGCGATCCGGGATCGTCCCGCTTCTTTCTTTCACTCGAAGACGATCTGATGCGCATCTTTGCCGGTGACAAGGTTAAGGCCTTAATGCAGCGGCTGGGCATGGAAAAGGGCGTGGCCATCGAATCAAAGATGGTTTCGAAACGCATCGCGGCGGCGCAAAAATCGGTTGAGGGCCGCAACTTTGAAACACGCAAACACCTGCTGGAATACGACGACGTCATGAACAAGCAGCGCGAGACCATCTATGGTCTGCGCCGCCAGTTGATGGAGGAACCGGACCAGCGCGAATACCTGGTGGGCGAAACGGGAGTCGCCCGCGACCTGCTCGCCGATCTCACCAAGCAGTATCTGAATCCCAACCTATCCGAAGACGAATGGGACTTTGACAATTACAAAGTCCAGGTTCATTCGATCTATGGAATTGATTGCGACGCCGAAGGGATCGATTTTGCGCGGCTCAGTTCCGAAGAGATCGAAGACCTCATCTGGGAGAAGCTGAAAGCGAGATACGCCGGCAAGGAAAAACAGATCGGCGAAGAAGCGATGCGCACCTATGAGCGCATCATCATGCTCAACATCATTGACGCGCAGTGGAAAGATCACCTGCTGGCACTGGATCATTTGAAACAAGGCATCGGCCTGGTCGGCTATGGCCAGAAAGATCCGCTGGTCGAATACAAGAAAGAGAGCTTCGATCTTTTCCAGGCAATGCTGGATCGCATCGATACGACGACGATCCGATCGCTCTTTAACTTACAGGTTGTTTCGGAACAGGCGCCGGACGAATTGCAGAGGCGCCGCGCGGCGCGCAGGTCTTCGATGAATTTTACCGGGCCGAATCAGGGCGCCGCGGCCGGCGGTGAAGAGGCCGGCAAAGTCAAAACCGTCGTGCGCAGCCAGCCAAAGGTCGGGCGCAACGATCCGTGCCCCTGCGGTTCCGGAAAGAAATATAAGAAGTGCCACGGGGCAATCTAGCAGTTTTCTCGCCCCTAAAGCAGCTCTGAAATGAGAACCAAGTCTACACTTTCGTGTATTGCGTTTTCGCTTCTTGCACTCGCGTTCGTCACTTTTTTCCCGCCTTACGCCAGGTCGCAGCAGGTCATCGCCCCAGAAGATCGAGAACGCGGCATTCAGCTCTATCAGAAAGGCGATACGAAAGGCGCTATCGAAGCTCTCCGTGCTGCCACGAGCAAAAACCGTGACGATGGAGGTGCGTGGCATTACCTGGGCCTGGCTCTACTAGTCACGGGAAACAAAGACGAGGCTCAAAAGGCTTTCGAAAGGGCGGCGACGATTCGTCTGAATGACCTCATCACGATCTCACCTCTGCCACTCCTAAAGAATCCAGCGCCGGGTTCAGAGGGAGTCAAGCCGCGCGATCGCTATCAGGTTGCTTTTGAAAGTGTCGAACAATATCTGGCGGTGACCCAGAACCCGACCGAAGACTGGCTGGTCACGCTCGAGGCGCTTCGGTTTTATCGCGACTATTATACCGGTGCGCGCAGCGACGAAACAATTGTAACAACCAAGGAAACGAACACCAGACTTCGCATTCTGAGTAAACCTCCGCCGGCCTTTTCTCGCACGACTGCTTCAGGCAATTCCGTCCTCCGCGCCGTGTTCTCTGCCGACGGAAGTGTCAAACACGTGCTCGTGCTCAAGAGGGTCGCGCCCGATTTCGATCTAGCTTGCATTGAAGCTGCCCGCAAAATAAAGTTCACGCCGGCTATCAAGGACGGCCGTCCGGTTTCGATGATTCTGCAACTTGAATACAACCGCTATTTTCTCTGATAACTAAATATCTGATGGCCGACGGCCCTACCTCGACGAATCCCGTCGTTAAATCGATCATCTCCGGGAATGCACCACCGGCGGCGCGTTCGGCCGCGGCGCGTGGACTGCTGCCGCTACCCCAGGCCGATTTGCTTGAAGCCCTGGTGCATCTGCGTTCGGACAGCGATGCCGAGATAGCACGCGCAGAACTCATGAAGCCGTCGCCAATAATAACAGTACCCCTGACCGGGCGATTGCGCTGCTGGCTCAGCTCACATCTGACCCCGCGCTGCTGGAGTTCATGACGCTTAATCAACAGCGTCTGATTCGCGCTCCCGAAATCATCGATGCGATTCTGCTGAATCCGGCCCGCACCGCTGAGGCTGAGCGCCGTGCGAAGGAAACGCGGCGTGAGTTTTTCGAGAAAGAGCGCGGCGCCCGTCAGATCGCCCAGGAACTGCGCGCCCGGGGAAACAGCGCCGCCGCTGAGTTTTTTGAGAGCGCCGAACTGAGTCCCGTCAGCGGAGAGATGTCCCTTGACGACGCCTGGGTTATTGCTCAGCACATAGAAGTTTCTGATGAGGACATCGACGACTCATGGCTGGCCCGCGAATTTATCGAGGAGCTGCTGGTTGAAACTCCCGAGCAAACGGCGGCCAACGCGCAAGCAGTCATCAATGCCGAGCGCCTGGAAGGCGAGGCTTCGCCCGAACGAATTTCGTTGATTCGCCGCATTATGTTCATGACGGTCAAGGATCGCGTCAAGCTGGCGATCAAAGGGGACCGTGAGGCCCGCGGTATTCTCATCCGTGACGCGAACAAAATTGTCGCTACGGGAGTGATTCACAACCCGCGCCTTACTGATCACGAAGTTGAAAACATTGCCGCCATGCGCACCGTCGCCGAAGAAGTCCTGCGGTTGATCGGCATGAATCGACAATGGGCCCGTTCATATCCAATTATTCACAACCTGGCTCGCAATCCGCGCACACCCTTGGCCACTGCCATTCATATTCTCCCGCGAATTCGGACGAAAGATCTGAAGTCGATCTCGCTGAACCGCAACGTCTCAGAAGCTGTCCGACGACAGGCCTATCGACTTTCAGAAATGCGCGAGCCGAAAGGAAAATAGTCGGCTTGAGAAACATCCACTGTTAAGTTTCTGCGCGCCGCGACAGCCAAAAGACAGGTCTTATCAAGCAGGGACCGAACCCGTTTGTCACAGAGCTGTTACAATTGTCTCAAGTTTAGCTTGACGCAGATACGGAGACAGGTATACTTTCAGGCTTGCTGGGACTTTCAGGTGTTTGATATTGAGGGACTTTCGCACTCAAAGCTCCTTCGAGGCGGTGCTGGTTAAAGAGCGAATGCGGCAGCTTATTTCATTTTAGCCGCGGACTTTATCTCGCCAGTCAACAGCAGCACCACCTTTGAAGTACGGGATCGGCCATATGTGACGATTCTCAAGTCTGTGCCAGCCACCCTTGTTATCCCGAACCTACCCTGAAGTTTTCGCCCCGCCAGTTCGCAAGGATTGGCGGGGCGCATCTCTTTCTGAGATCTTGAATTTCAAATCTGAGATTCGTGGTTTTAGGAGCTTAGAGCTTTGATCTTAGTTCTGCGCTAACTCACATCGCCAATCCGCCATCAACCTGGATCACCTGTCCGGTAATGTAGCGGGCATCGTCTGACAAGATAAAGCATGCGATGCGGGCGACCTCGTCACTTTCCGCAAACCGGCCTAACGGAATCTGCTCCAGGATCTTCGCCCGATAACTTTCGTCAAGGGCCGTCGCCATATCGGTTGCCACCATGCCCAACGCGAGCGCGTTTACGGTAACCTGGCGGCTGGCGACCTCGCGCGCCAGCGCCTTCGTCAAACCGATCATGCCGGCCTTTGACGCGGAATAGTTAGATTGTCCGGCCATGCCCATGATGCCGCTGACTGAAGTAATGTTAAGGATCGATCCGCCCTGTTCCTGCCTGAGCATCAAGCGCAGCGCCGCTTTCGCGAAATTCCAGGCTCCCTTCAGATTCGTATCAAGGACGGCGTCCCAATCCTCTTCTTTCATGCGCAGGATCAAAGTGTCGCGCACTATGCCGGCGTTGTTCACCAGAAAATCAATTCGTCCGAATGTCTCTTTGACTTGCTTAACCATTTCCGCAGCCGCTTCAGTATTGGCAACATCGCCCTGTGATGCGAGCACGCGAGCACCCAGCCCTTCCAGCTCCGACTTTAACGTCTCGGCCGCCTCGGCACTCTTCGCATAGTTGAAGGCTATGTCCGCTCCGCGCCGCGCTAACTCGACTGCAATCGCCCGCCCTATGCCGCGAGTAGCGCCGGTAACGATTGCGGCGCGCCCTGAAAATGGTTTTTCGTCAGACATATGATTTCCGGCAAACAGTGTCAGAAGCCCGACCGTAAGGGAGGGCCCGTAACGGCACCAGCATCTCGGCCTGAACGATGCCCTCCCTGACGGTCGGGCTTCTGACACGACTGTTTACCTGCCCTGCAATGAACGCAGATAGCTGCGAAAATCCGGTGCCAAGTCGGAATGCTTCAAAGCATACTCTACTGTCGCGATCAGAAACCCGAGCTTGTCGCCCGCATCGTAACGCGTGCCTTCGAAGCGCACGGCGTAGAAGTCGCGCTTCTTCGAAAGCGCGCGCATCGCATCGGTAATCTGAATCTCGCCAATCGCGCCCGGGGTCGTTGCCTCAATCTCGGCAAAAATATCCGGCGTCAAAATATAGCGGCCAATGATTGCCAGATCCGACGGCGCGGCAGAGAGGGGAGGCTTCTCAACCATGTTCTTGATGCGATAGACGCCATCGGCGACTTCGTCCACGTCGAGCGCTCCGAAGCGCGAGATCGCTTCGCCCTCAACCTGCATCGTGGCCACCACGGGCGCGTCGTACTTCTCGTAAACGTCAATCAGTTGCCGGAGCGCCGGAGTCCTCGAGTCAATGATGTCGTCACTCAACATCACGGCGAAAGGCTCTTCGCCAACCCAATCGCGCGCTTGCAGAACGGCATGTCCCAAACCGAGGGCCTCGCGTTGCCGCACGTAACTGACGCGCGCCATCTCTGAAATCTTGCGCACCGTGCGCAGGTCGTCTTCCTTGCCGCGTTCGCGCAGTAGGGCTTCCAATTCGAACGACACATCGAAGTGGTCCTCGATGGCCGATTTGCCGCGGCCGGTGACGATGATTATTGATTCGATGCCCGAAGCTACAGCTTCTTCGACGACATATTGAATCAAGGGCTTGTCGACCAGCGGCAGCATTTCCTTCGGCGATGCCTTGGTCGCCGGCAGAAACCTCGTGCCTAAACCGGCGGCGGGAAAAACTGCTTTACGAACTGCTTGTGGCATAATCGAAGTGTTTCTCATACCATAACCGCGAAGGAACCGGCAAATGCTCGATCTCAACTATGTGCGCGAAAATCTTGAAGAGGTACGCGCAGCGCTCGGAAAGCGCGGCATGGCCACTGCCGTGCTGGACGATTTCGCCCAGACCGATGCGGAACGGCGGCGGGTGATCGCGGAATCGGATCAACTGAATGCTGAGCGCAACGCGGCCAGCCGCGAAATCGGGGCCCTCATGAAGGAAGGCAAGCGCGATGAGGCCGACGCTCGGCGGAAAGCAGTAAATCGATTGAAAGAGCGGATCGCCGAACTCGATCAGAAACGCGAGTCAGCGGAAGCACGCATGCGCGAAATGCTCTCAACCCTGCCGAACATTCCCCACCCAAGCGTCCCGGTCGGCAAAGACGAATCAGCGAACGTCGAAGTCCGTCGCTGGGGCGCACCACCTGAATTTGATTTCGAGCCGAAGGACCATGTCGACCTGGGTACGGCGCTGGGCATTCTCGATCTGGAGCGGGCGACAAAAATAACCGGGGCGCGCTTTGCCATTCTCAATGGCGCGGGCGCGCGCTTGGAACGCGCTCTGATCGATTTCATGCTCGATCTGCATACGCGCGAACATGGTTACCAGGAGACTTTGCCGCCCTTCATCGTCAATCGCGACTCGCTTTTCGGTACCGGGCAACTTCCAAAGTTCGAGGGGGACCTCTTCAAACTTGAGGACGAGCGTGGCTTTTATCTCGTGCCTACGGCTGAAGTTCCGGTGACAAACTACTACCGTGAAGAGATTCTCGACGCGTCGCAGTTGCCGATGAAGTGGGCGGCTTACACGCCCTGCTTTCGCTCGGAGGCAGGCAGCTATGGCAAGGATACTCGCGGTGTGATCCGCCAGCACCAGTTCGAGAAAGTCGAGTTGGTAAAATATGCGCTGCCGGAGAACTCCTACGACGAGCTTGAATCATTGACCCGGAATGCTGAGACAGTTTTGCAACGACTCGGGATCCACTATCGCGTCGTCACACTTTCAACCGGCGATCTCGGTTTTAGTAATGCCAAGACCTATGACATCGAGGTGTGGCTGCCTTCACAGAATACTTTTCGCGAGATCTCTTCGTGCTCGAACCCCGAAGCGTTTCAGGCGCGCCGCGCCAATATTCGCTTTCGGCGCGCCGGTGGATCAAAGCCGCAGTTTGTGCACACCCTAAACGGCTCCGGCCTGGCCGTCGGCCGTACCTGGATCGCGGTTTTGGAAAACTATCAGCAAGCCGACGGCTCGGTGATCATTCCCGAACCGCTGCGACCTTACATGGGCGGGTTGGAAAAGATAGCCGGAATCTGACTTGTTGGGCTTCACCCTCTGATGCGCGGCAAGTGTCTGACTTACCGGCGGAATCTAACGCACTTTGAGCGAGCGGTCTAAGACCGCTTCAATAATGTGGGGTGCCGTTTCGGCAAGGCAGAGCCTTGCCGCGCATCGGGTAGGCGCAGCCAGCCGCGCCAGGATTATTCCGAAAATCATTCTGATGGCTTTGCTCATCTGCTGTCCTACCAGCCTTCCACTCGCGTCTTTCTCAGACACCAGGTAGTCATCGCGCGCAAGTCCTGGACGACAGTCGTTTTTATCGGCTCAAGAAAGTCCCCGCCCAGTTCCTCGGTTACTCTGAGCAACATCGACTGGTCAACCAGAAATCGTTCACTGCCGTCCGGCAGGTGATAACGCCGGCCGCCGATCAACTCGACCTTGTCTTCCATGCCGATGCTCGAAGCCAGGCGAGCAAAGAAGATCCCGCCCGGCTTCAGCACGCGCCACATCTCTTTGACCATGGATTCCCACTGTTGTTCATCACTGGCAAAGTGGAGCACGGCGCTACTTAGCACAACTTCAATCTGCTCATCCGGAAATGACATGCGCTCGACCGGCTCTTCGCGAAAGTTGTTCTGAGGCAGGTGCGGCGCGAGCTCCGCAGCCAGCCGGCGAGTCTGCACGATTGCCGCGCTCGATTCATCGACGGCAAAGACCTCATAACCGCTGCGGAGAAAATAGATGAGATTCCTTCCGCTGCCGCATCCAGCATCGAGGATTCGCGAACCGGGAACGATGCGCTCTTTCAATAATTGGTCGAACAGATAGATGTCGATGCCGCCAAACCACTCTGGCAAGTTGGGAGGAGTGGTCATGTCAATCCTTTCATATTGGAACTCAGGCTCATCAGATAAGAATCCCGCCGGGAAGGCCCATCAATCAGTGTCCTCCACCAATCATCCTTCAAGAATGTGACCTCAGGAATCTTGCAAAGGCAACTCCACGGTAAAAGCACTGCCGCGACCCGGGGCGCTCTTAACTGACAGCGATCCGCCATGGCCCTCGACAATCCAGCGCGCGATCGAGAGACCCAGACCGGCGCCACCCAGGGCCCGTGACCGCGCCTTGTCTACGCGGTAAAAACGATCGAAGATGCGCGACTGGTCCTCGGCCGAAATACCGATTCCGGTATCGCTAACAACGATTAGCGCATCGCCGTTTTGCGATCCCAGCGCGATCGTGATCTGGCCGCCTGCGGAAGTGTATTTTACCGCGTTGTCGAGGAGGTTAAGGAGCGTTCGCTTCAACATCTCGTCGTCGCCGTTCACGGTTATCGCCGGAAGACTTCCGTCGAAATTCAGACGCAACCCTTTCTTTGTGGCCAGGACCTGTGCCGCTCGGAAGCAGTCAGCGACGAGTTCATCCAGCCGCACCCGCTCTCTGATCAACGATGGTGCATCGACCGGTTGGCGGGCGAGCATAAAAAGATCTTCAACGATCCGCGAAAGGCGTTCAGCTTCCTCCTTAATCAGCCCCAGGGATTCCTGGTATTCGGTGGTTACGCGATCTTGTTGTAAGGCAACCTCAGTCTCGCCGCGCAGTACGGCAAGCGGCGTCCGCAGTTCATGCGAAGCATCGGCGATGAAACGTTTCTGCTCCTGAAAGGCCGCATCCAGTCGCGCCAGTAATGCGTTGATGGTCGTGGCGAGTTGGCCAACTTCATCGCGCGGATTCGGCACATCTAACCGCAGCGCCAGCTTTTCGGCTGTGATGCGTCGTGTCTGTTCGCTCATCAAAGCGATCGGCGAAAGGCTTTTGCGCGCGAGAAAGTACCCGCCCAGGGAAGCTAACAGCAGAATCACAGGCACGCCCGCAAGAAAGTCCCGACGCAAGCGTCGCAGCCCCTCCGCGATAACGTTGAGCGGTTCGGCGACCAGTGCAAAGCCAAGCTGTCTTTTGGGATCGGGCGAAAGAGGGACGACTGCGATCCTCAAGCCATTTTGCGCGAGGTAACCGATGCGTTGCCGGCGCGCTTCGCTGAGTACATCGGGTGGAACATTTACCGGACGGCCGCTTAGGTTGCTTGACCAGGCGACCACGCGGCCTTCGGAATCGATGACCTCGACATAACGATTCGGAAAGACCATCTCTCCCAACACGACGTCGTTCGCTCTGGCGACTGATCCTTCCTCGTCCAATTCCTGCACATATGCGCTGGCTACAGTTTCGGCGGTTGAGCGCAGCGATTCGTCCTGTCGAGCGTAGAAAATGTGGGCAGCGGCGTAGTAGACCAATACGGCAAAGACGATCAGCGACACGGCTAAAACGCCGGCATACCAAAGCGTCAAACGTGTGCGAACCGAATCGAACATGGCTGTAGAAGGGGCTGCCGGCCCGTGATTTCAAGCGCCGCTGAGGGGATCACTTCAGATCGTTTGAAGGCGCAAGCCGACGGCATGCACCACTCAAAAGTGCCACACGAGCGCCACCCCATATTCACGGGCGCGCCGGTCATACTCTGGCGCGATCAAAGGCAGAAGTTTCGAGCGGCTTTGGGATTCCTCTTCGTCGGTTGAGCCGGAAGTCTTTCGATGATGCGCGCGATAGACATACCTGCCGATGCCATAACCCAGGGCGCTGCCAACCAGAACGTCAGAGAGATAGTGTTTGCGGCCAGTGAATCGCGATAGGCTGACCGCGGTCGCGATCCCGTAGGCGCCGACTTGCACCAGGCGGTGATCGTGGTATTCGTTCGCAATCACCGTAGCGAGGGCCCATGCCTCGATGGCGTGTCCTGAAGGAAACGAGGATCCGCCGTCAAAAAAATCGCTGCGGCCTTTAGCCGCCAGCGGACGTCGACGTTGAGTAATTTCCTTTAGTACGGTGACAACGATGGCACTGTCGATCAGCGCTTCAGCTCCGAGCAGCCCTGTTTCGCGGGCTCGTTCATCGTGCCTGGCGCGCCCGACCAGATAAAAAGTTAAAGCTACGCTACCGACGCCATAATCCGAACCGGCATAACTAACATAGCGACTGATATTCAACTGCCTGTGAAACTCGCCGATCTCGTCTCCGGTGCGTCGATCGGTGGCGATGAGCGCTGCCGTGCCCAATCCCAGCGGCGCCAGCCAACGCGCATCGCGCCCATGCAGATGAAACGGGGCGGTCCAGATAGCTTTTTGATCCCGCAGAATGTTTTTGAAGAATTTACTCTCGAGCGTCGGCGACGAGGATGTCGAAGGGGTTGGCGAAGGACTGGCCGAAGGTGTCTGCGCGCGTACTGAAACTGCGGCCGAGAATATGATGCCAGAAAGAATTATGCCGAAGAGGCACTGCGATGATCTGTTACTTCTCATGTTCTTACTCCTCTTTTGAGCTGCAATTATGACGGCTTCCCTCTGATCAAAGTATAGACCGTAGGTGTCACGATAAGTGAGAGCACCAGCGCTACGGCCAACCCACTGATGACCGCAATAGCCAAAGGCTGCAAAAGTTCTGAGCCGGCACCGAGTGCTAATGCCAAAGGTAGCATACCGAGCATGGCCGCAAGCGAGGTCATCAGCACCGGGCGAAACCGACGACGACCCGATCGCAGCAAAGCCTCGCGCACAGTGTCTCCCGCGGCGAGGTGGTCCTCAACCGCATCGAGCATCAGGATGCCATTCTTAGCCACAATCCCGACGATCATGATCATCCCCATCAGCGAAACGACGTTGAGCGTTGTCTGCGTAATGAAAAGACCCAACAGAACGCCACCCAGAGCCAGCACCGCGCCGGTGACGATCGCGATTGGGTGCGCGAAGGAACGAAACTCGATCAGGAGAGTCAGAAAAACCAGCACGATGGCCAGGATGAGTGAAATCATTAACTCGCGAAAGCTTGATTGCTGTTCCTGATAGAGGCCACCGTATTCGATTGTCATACCCGGTGGGAGTTTCACATCCTTTGCCAATTGGGTCTTAATTTCATTCACTGCTGTTCCCAGATCTTTGCCTTCCAGCCGTCCCGTCACTGCCACCATCTGGCGCAAATTCTCACGCCCGATCTCCGTTTGCCCTTTGTCGTATTGGACATCCGCAACCTGATCGAGACGGAACAGGGCACCGGACGCGGAACGAACCTGTAAAGCACTCACTTTGTCGAGCGAGGCCCGCACGTCGGGCGGAAATATGACGCGAACTGCAATCAGTCGACCCCGCTGGAGAATTGAGGAAGCCGCGTCGCCCGACATTGCGGTCGTTATTGTGTTCGCAACGTCGGTGGCCGTCACACCGAAACGCGACGCGCGCTGTGGATCGATGTTGAATGTCACGGCCGGTCCACTCACGATGACGCCATTCTTGGTATCGACTACACCCTGAACCTTTTTGATGGATGCTTCAACTTCATCAGCTTTAGCATGCAACGCCGCGGAGTCTTCACTGAAAAGTTTGATCTCAATTGGCTCCGGTGAACTGGTTAGGTCGCCAATCACGTCCGAGAGAATACCGACGAATTCGATTTCCAAAGCAGGCTCTGACTCCGCAAGCTTCTCCCGCAAAGCGGCCATCACGTCCGCGGTCGCGCGCTTGTGTCCCGGTTTCAGCTTGACGGCAAAGTCCCCTCTGTTCGGTTCAGTGATGAAGAGACCCATTTCCAACCCCGTTCGTCGTGAATAACTTTCAATCTCGGGCGTCTGCACGAGTAACTCTTCGACATGATGAAGCATGCGATCGGTTTCCGTTAGTGACGAGCCCGGTGGCGCCCAATAGTCGAGAACAAAGGCGCTTTCGTCGAATTCAGGCAGGAATTCAGAGCCCAACGATCGGTAAAGGAGGAACGAGCCGGCGAGAACCACGGCCATAACAATGAGAACCGCCCAGCGATTATCAAGCGCGTGGCCCAGCACCCAATCATAGCGTCGGACAATCGCGCCCAGAATCAGACCCTGCGCTGCTTCTTCTTCCTCTTCACGCTCATCGCCAAGCAATTCATCATCGGACCTTTGGTCGAGATTTTCTTTCCAATCTTCGCGTCGTTTGGCCTTCACGAATCGTTCGGCAAGCACGGGGGTAAACGACAGAGCCAACACCAGTGACGTAAGTAATGCCACCGCCATGGTGAGCGCGAGCGAGCGAAAAAAGCTGCCCGTGACG
>WNFR01006466.1_pt1 | contig 11977 bp, 13 predicted proteins | sample 5400221 | NCBI WGS metagenome assembly WNFR01 (sample SAMN13153357, study PRJNA577476) | soil metagenome | isolation source: 40 cm soil under Madrone tree | place: USA:California | collected 2016-06-14 | reverse complement strand
CTGACGATAAGGCCGAGGACGGCGGCCTCACGGTATGGAACGCAGCGGACAACGACACCAAATGGTTCAGCCCGAGCGAGTCTTCCTTTATGATCAACTACCGAGTTGATAATTTGGACGAATTGCTCGATCAGCTAAAGCAGAACGGCGTCGAGATCGTATCGGGGCCGGAATCGGACAAAACCGGAAAATTTGCATGGATCATGGACCCGGACGGCAACAAGGTCGAGCTATGGGAGCCGATGATTTTGGACGAAAAGAATAAGAAATAAATCATGCCCAGACTCACTTCAATATCTCGGGCCAACCGACTCTTTCCCAGCCCGGTGGGCCGTATAGAAGCAAGCTGAGGGACGACGACAAGCTATCTTCTTCGATTTGGCCATGACATTTGGCGACGCTTAAGAATTCCTGCACGACGTTTTTTTGTGACGTCACCAACGGAGCATTGCTAAGGCAAGCAGAAGATCAGTTTGACGTGTTCATAACAACTGACAAGAACCTGCGCTATCAATAGAACCTCACGGAAAAGCAGTTGGCGATCGTCCAGCTTCCAACGAATCAAGTCCCGGTTGTCGCGTATGGCACTACGCATTCTGTATCCGCGGAGTCCGCTACCGAGGAACAATCCCGGAAGCACGGACGAAGTTCGAGGCTGAAAAGGCCGAAACAAAAATTCGCCAGGAGGTTTATGAAGGCCGATATAGCAGACCAACCGGAGAGACAGACTTCGGAAGGTTCGTCGAAGAAGTCTATAAACCCTGGGCCAGAGAGAACAAACGTTCTTTCGATAACAATGAGAAGTACAAGCTGCCAATGATCTGTTCAGTCTTAACTGGTCCGCGAGGACATTTGTTGCCTCTCGTGGTCATTGCGATTGGTACAGGCATGAGACGAGGGGATCTGTTCAAGCTCAAGTGGGAGAAGATCGATTTCCAGCGCGGATTGATCTACGTGCCAAATTCGAAGACGGGAAGAGATTATTCCGTGCCTATGAATGAATAAGGATGTCAGAACGACGTTGCTGCAGCTACGAAGTCATATTCGTGGTGACGGTTAGGTGTTGGGATATTAGATTGTTACTAAGTTGAGAAACACGCTCCCCCGCGCTCCGGTCCAATTGTTAGGTTGCGAGCCATAATGCGCCCCAAAAGTGGCCAGCTCAGGACCTACCGTACCGGCGTAAAGTGGAAGACGGTGCCTTCCGGATCCTCGAAGCCCAAATTCGGACCGAAGCGCCGAAGGGGAATTCCCGCTGCGCGCAGCGCGGCCTCGGCGGCGGCCGGATCGGGAACGCGCAGCGCCACGTGGTGGGGCTGGCGCAGCGGCTCGTCGCCTTCGGCTTGAAACAGCGCCACCTGCGAGCCGTCGTCCCCAACGCGGACGAACGCCATGTTCCACGCTTGGTGCTCAATCTGCAGACCCAGGACGTCGCGAAACCAGGCGACCGCGCGCGGCAGATCGCGATACCGAATGCCAACGTGATCGATGCCTCGGCTGTCAAAAAGTGCCATCAGGTCCTCCATTCAATGAGCGCCCGACGATGGATCATCGCGAGCTTTGCACGCCAGACGCGAACCGGGGTCCTCGCCACCTAACGGTTGAGTTGACAAGTGTCGCAAGCAGATCGGCGAATGCCAGATGCGATTGTTCGTTAAGGGTCAAATTCTAGGATACGGATTCGTGGGAGGGAACGCAAAGCGCAAGATACCGCGAAGTCGTGTAATAGCAATCACCGAAACTGACTTGATCAAAGGTAGTGAAGCAAATGCAAGACGATCCAGGTAACAAGGGCGAGTGACAAGAGGTAGCCCACAATAACGTAATACTTGCCCCAGATGGTGCCTTCGATGCGAGAGAGCAGAGCCGCAAAAGGCAGTGAAGATCGGCTTCCGGCTTTGGTAGCGCAATCTCGCTCTCCACCTGGTAAGGTTTCGGGGCTATATTGCTCGCTCAAATCACTGCTATTCGCCGGGCATGGGTGTTTCGCTCAGGAGACTGAAACCCGGGTTCCGTAGGTAAGTTGTTCCGCGAGTGGCTTTGCAGTTCCCCTTCAGGCTGGCTACCGTCACACCTGTAACTTTTGCCAGTAGTTCCCGGCAGCACGAATGGTTAGCATGTTGTGTTGGAGGAGGGGCGATGACAAAACAGCCCTTTGATTTACTTACTACCCGACGACTCAATTGTGCGACGGCGGCTTTGCTTCTTTTCTCCACGTGCGCGGCTCTAACCTCGTCTCTTTCGGTCCCGGTTGCGGCGAAATCTCCTGTCAGTCCTCCGCAGCTTTTGCGATCATCATTGGGCTCGTCGGCCAGCAGCAGTGTCAGAGAATTGATTCCTGCAAAGTACCGGAAGCGATATCAAAAATGGAAAGGCGAATACTTGAGGACCGAGGCGGGTCGCTCTCAGTGGGAACGGTACGTGCACGATCCACACTTCATCATCACGGTTGCGATCTCATCGGAACAAGGTGAAGGCGCCATTGTCGATGGTTTCGTTTGGGATGAGGCGGGAAGACTTGTGGCGGCCACGATCACTCTGGGCAACAAACTCGACTCTGGCTATCCCAGCTCCATCAACTATCCCATCACCTGTTCGCTCGCTCCCGGCAACTTGCCGCCCGAGGTCAAGGGTAACATTCTCGCCGCCACCAAGCTGGCCCATGAGTTTGGACATCTCAACTACATCTCGAAGATGGATGGCCGGCGCTATCAACTGCAAAACCGATTAATGGTGCGATACAACGAGATGTTTTACTCCAATGGCCACAACACTCACGATCCGCGCTTGCTCGAATTGGCGCAACAGATGGGCGGCACTCCAGTCTCGATCGAGCAAGACCGGGAGTCTTGGGCCGAAGTGGGCGCCATTCTCTATCTGGTGGAAAGACTGCCCGAATTGAATCATCACGCCAGGCTACCCCGCCCGATTCGACAGGCGATTCAGACTTATTACCTGACCTATCCGGATCGCGCGCAAACGGCAAACTGAGCCTCAATCATGGCTGGCCCGGCCTAGGCCGCTGGTCCGTCCGCATTAAGCTTAGAACCTAACTCGCATCCCTTGTCCGAAGCCGTATCCCTAAGTCGTCTCCAGCTCGACGGATCATATTCGCTGGCGGATCCAGTCAGCCAGCTCCGCTTCCGTTAGTTTGCCTTGAGCTAGACTTAGGATGGTTAGATACTTCTCGTCCTGGCTGGCTTTCAAGTCAACTTCGTTGAGCAAAAGAAAAGTTCGCATTGCAACCAACGCCGTACGCTTGTTGCCATCCACGAATGGATGATCGCGGGCTATGCCAAAAGCATAAGCCCCCGCTAAAGCTGCCAAGTCTGGCACCGGCTTGCGGTAAGCCAAAAGGTTTTGTGGACGGGCCAGGGCGGACGAAAGTAGTCCCTCATCCCGCAAACCCTCACTGCCACCATGCTCGGCAAGTTGGCGGTAGTGGATGGCTCTGACAGTCGCCTCAAAAAGCCAGACAATCTCAGCCATATCAGCTATTCCGCCAGCTTCTTCAACGCATCCCGATCCTCGCGCATTACTCGTTCAGCGACTTCAACCTGCGCAGCGAACTCCGGGTTGTAGGCTGTCAGTTCAATCCCTTGCTTCGTTTCAATCACATAGAGGCTGTCGCCTTTTCCCACGCGCAGACGTTCCAGAATTTCCTTGGGCAAGATGACCCCGACCGAGTTGCCAACCGTTGTGACCTTCAGGACACTCATCCTATAACCTCCATCACCATCCTCATCAGTATAACATACGTTATAACGGGGCTACGGAGCGGGCAGAAACGTGGAATAGATTCGGGTTTATCCCTCACTCCATTGATCTTTGTTCTCAATGCAGCGTATGGTGCACCGGTAAGGACAGACCGGTTCCTATTTGAGATTATCCTCTTCAGGTTTCAGTAACGCAGCGCAGAGTCAACTTACCGCGGCAAAGCTTAGAACTCACAGACTGGATGCCGATTAGTGCAGCACAACCTAACTCGTTCCTTCATAACAGAGAAAGGGGTTCTCACAAAAACATCCAAAATGAAGCCAACAACCTTACCAAAACATACAAAAGAAAGCATCGTCCGTTTTGTCCTCAGTGCCATCAAATTCTGCGCACGTTGACTTTGATCTGTCCCCGCTGCGACCGCCGAACTTCCTTAGGCACAGCTCTTATAGCCACATCTGTAATACTTGGGTGTCTCGTCTTGCTTTACGCACTGGATTTGATTTAAGACCACTTCGCAGGGAATAGGAATCAGCGGTATCTCACTCACATGCAGGCATTTTCAATCTGCAGATCTCAGATGAGAAAAACCGAAAGGCCAGCTTTTGGAGCCGGCCTTTTGTATCGGTTGGCGGCGGCGTTCAGCCTGGAACGACAACGTCCTCACCCGCCATCGCAACGCCTGATGTGGCGCATTCTATTCAAATTTCGGCTCTAGTCAATATCGAACTAGCAAATAAATCGTATAAAGTCATCAAAATCTTTTGTTAGGCGTTAACGGTGGCGGCTTTTGATCGGCTTTGTAAGCCAAAGCTGCTGCCAACGGTCCCAACAGGACAGCCAGGAATAGTGCAATCACGGTCCTGGGCGCTCCTCCCATCTGGGGCGCAATCGCGTCAAAAGCTGTCGTTCTCTGCAGCATGGTCCAGCCGAGGAAGGATAATGCTGGAATAGCGGCACGCAGATAGTCCAGTCGATCCCATTGTCCACCGAACAGGCGTGGCGCGACATAGAACACGACGCTTAGGACTATAAGGCCAACAAATGCCCAACGGAGAGTTGATAACGCGATGATCTTTGTGATTCCTCCAGTGGTCTCCGTCGTAACCGAGAGGATCAACGCATGTAAGGTTAGTACTTCAGCAGGCACCAACGCAGCAACGGCATCGACATAAGTGCTGACGCCAGGCGGGGAAGTGCTGCTGCCAGGTGGCGAATGCTCCCGACTTGTCGTGAGGGCTGCGTATGCCAGTGTGCTCATTTTGGTACGTCCTCTCAGTGTAAGCGCGTTGTCGTTTGAATGGCTTGAGGCGGCGTATAGGCAATCGTGGTAGTCGTCTTACTTTTCGATGGGAATCTTATTAGCGCGCAAGAAGTCCAGAATGACGCTCGTAGGCCGCGCATAAGCGAGGCCCGCCCCTTCGTTGGTACCACGCCGCACGATCAATCCGATCACTTTTCCGCCCTCGATGTAAACGGGACTGCCACTAGCTCCAGGCCATGCGGGCTTATCGATAATGAGTCGGTTATCAACTGCTGCGTAAGTGGCCAGGTTGCCTTTGGACGTGATCGGGATCAGATACCCAAGCGGAAATCCCGTAAAGGCCAAAGGCGTGCCATCAGGAGGCATCGGACCATCGCTAAACGCGACTGGTTGAATGTTCTCTTTAAGTTGGTCGTTCCCGAAAGGGTTGAGATCGGTGCGACAACTGGCGAGGTCCTCGTCCTTATTGTAACGGCAGTTTTTTAATCTAAACCTAAACCATTGAATGGGCCGATCCATGGCTCGATCGCCCCAAGGAATCCTGGAAACGTAGATTACAGGGATGCAAGGATTTTTCTTCGTGTTGATCTGGTCCCATCCCTGAGTGATCACATGCCCGGCTGTCAGAAAATCGCCCTGCCGATTGATGAAAAAGCCCGTTCCCATTACTTGCTTAGACTCCATCTCACCTTTGGCGTTCGTGACAAGACAGACCACCGGACCAACCGACATCTGGATGGTTCCTATTGTTTTAACCGTGACGCTCGTCGGTTCGTCCGGGATCGTCAGTGCGAGCAACGCGACGACAAAAATGATGGGTTTAAGCATGGCAAGATGAGGTTATCCAAGCAATCAAAGTTTGTGAAGTGAAGCAGGCCCTTTTATCACTAATGGTGGGTTGAGGTCACCAGCGCTGCACGGAGGCGTGCATTGAACCGTGCACCCAATTCAGTTAGGTTGATTCGCTCGAGCTTCTTGGTGGTTTTGTGGATCCTTACTCGAGATCATGTGGGTAGCGTTCAGCAAAAGTATCTACATTGTTGACACATGCCGATGAGCTTTGTCATACTTCGGATATTACGAGGACCCAAAGAGGCTGACTATGAGAGCGACGGTAAAGAAATGGGGCAACAGTGCGGCGGTAAGGATCCCGGCCTCCGTGATGCAAGCGACGCATCTTGATCTGGATGAGGTGGTGGATGTGCGTGAGGAAGCGGGGCGAATCGTGATTGAGCCGATCCGGCAAAAAGCCTACGAGCTGAGCAAGCTGCTGAAAGGGATCACCTCGAAAAACCAGCATCGGGCTGTTGATTTTGGCCCAGCGGTGGGCAAAGAGGTTTGGTGATGGCGCCGCGATATGTGCCCGAGTCCGGCGATATCGTCTGGCTCAACTTCATGCCACAGGCCGGACATGAGCAAGCGGGACACCGCCCGGCCCTGGTGCTGAGCCCGGCGGCCTACAACGACAAGACAAGTCTGATGATCTGCTGTCCGATGACGACGCAGATCAAGAACTATCCGTTCGAAGTCCTTATTGCTGGTACACCAACGAACGTGGTCTTATCCGATCAAGTGAAGAGCCTCGACTGGCGTGTCCGAAAAACCACGCGGAAGGGCGTTGTATCCTCGGAAGAACTGGCAGATGTACGCGCGAAAACATTTGCATTGATTGGGTAGCGTCCTATGCTGAACCCTTAGTGTAGGATTTTTCCTGTTTCGTGACGTGACCCCCAAAAGGAGCCAGACCACATTTCTTTCCCTCCTTGCGTGCCCTCTCACAAACCGCAACGCCTTCCTTATGTGATATTTTCCGCGCTGCCACTGATCCTCCTCGAACTGAAATCACTCTGGATGGCCCAATCTCGGTACTCGGACCTTTTCAATACGTTGTGGGCGGCTCGCGCTTGGGTGATGTTATCAAGCGAGTAAGAAACAAATCCTCCGCTGCTGAGCTTAAGCATAGACAGCCAATCGTTAAAGAGAATGCGGCAGGGCAGCAGCCACGCCGAATTTGAAATGCTGTATTTTTCCGTGATCTCGGACAACGTTTCCTGTTGGTGTTCGCTTGTCAACTTGATAGAATCTGCTTGTTTAGAAATTGCTCAGCCCCTGACTCAACTCGCGCACGCCTCCATTCCACATTAAGGTGCGCGAACTGGGCGCCAAAGGCTTTGGAAAACCACTCGGTTACCTATTTGATGTGATTCCGGTGTTGTACCGAGTCGTAGCCTTGAACTTTACAAACATGATTGTGAAAACTAGACCTCACTCCAAAACAAGAATCCCGCCCAGAAACGAATTTGAAAAGCTTAATTCCTGGACCACGACTCTGTCAGTCAACCTTGCTTATGGCGCTGATTTACTCCGGCCAGTGATGAGAGCAATGCTTTCCATTTGACTTCATTCGTTCCTTACGAAATTAAACTTTCGTTTGAGGAGGATCAGATTGATGTTCCGTCTGAGGAAGGAACTTTTCTTCTTTCGGTTCCAGGGCTTATATCACGGCCTTGTGGTCGAGCCTAAGAACTCCCCGCGCGGTCCACGGTTACAGTACCGCGAGCGCAGCGACCGGATGCCGACACTCACCTTAGCATCCGGTCGCTACGCTCGCGGTACCGTAAGTTGAGTGACGGCATAATGGGATTCTGATGCCTCATGATTAATGAACGCTAACTGAGAACGCAAAGAGGCATTCAATGTGACCCCGACAGACTGAAGGATTTTGAAGTGCCAGTTGGTCACAAGCTCAAAGCGTTGCGGCATACTCTCAACCTCACGGTTCGCGAGGTTGAGCAAGCCACCCTCAGGATTGCCGACGTCAAGAACGACAAGCGTTTTCTCGTTTCCAATGGGTGGCTGTCCCGATTGGAAAAAGGAGTTTCTGAGCCAAGTATTTACAAGCTCTTCAGTCTCAGCGTCGTCTATAACATGAATTTCATAACTCTGCTCAAGCTCTATGATATTGACGTGGCCGAGACCGACAAATTCCAACCTATCGCTCATCCAGACTCGACTCGGCTGCTATCTCCTGAAATTGTGAACGACCCGCTCACTATTGCTTCGATTCAAGAGACACGCACGAACCTCCTAACGGGAATGACAGGACTTCGAGTCGAGATGCAGTTGGGAGAGAACAAAGATCTGAAGGCCGGGTCAATAACCTATGGCTACATTGGCCTGCAGGACTTCACTATGTACCCTCTCATCCGGCCGGGAGCGATTGTTAGAATCGACGTTCGTCAGAACAGATTTAGCTCGCTAAAATGGCGCACCGAGTATGAGCGACCCATCTACTTCTTCGAATTACGAGGTGCTTACGCTTGTGGTTGGTGTGAGCTGGAGCATGCGCAACTTCTGATCATTCCGCACCACTCCTCGCCAGTTAGCGTACGCCGCTTCGCATATCCTCAGCAGGTTGAGATTGTGGGTCGAGTAGTAAGTTTTGACACGCAATGTATTGACTCCGAGTCGCGGGTCCGAGAGTTCTAATTCGGTTCTGCTTAGAACCCGAAGCAAGACGGATTTAGTTAATACAGAGCAACCCTCAAAATTCCTATCAAATGCTAGTCCTGCTCTGAATGCGAAGCAGAAATAGATTATTTCTGTCGCGCGTGTTGAAGACTCGTAGAATAAGTTCCCCGACAAAACGCAACCGTCACCATCCGAGGAATGTCATGTCCACCCGGTTTACTGTTTCTTCCAATGTCTGCTCAGCCAGCGACAAAGACGGCAGCACCATTCTTAACGTCGAAAGAGGAATACTCTATAGCGCGATCGGAGTTGCGAGTCGTGTCTGGACAAGGCTGACAGCTCATCCTGAGGGGCTCAGTCTGCACGAGATGATCGCTTCGATCAAGACAGACTTCCCCAACATACAGAACGATCAAATAAAACCCGACATTGAGAATCTTTTGAATCAACTGACTCACAAGGGTTTGGTTGAGACAACCAACGCTCGCAGGGGGCGAATATTTAGTTTCAGCGACGCATGTTTCAGCCTCGCACGCACGCTTGCGCTTGTGAGCGTGAAAACAGTTCTGAGCCTGCGACTACATTGTCTGGCAGCTTTTCTTCAGCTGGCATTTTTCGACTTGACCCTGAAGGTAGGAGGTTTTCGCGCGTTGCATAACACCGTCAGGCGGTGGCCATTAGCCGTCAATAGGGGTTCGTGTGTCGGAACAACTCAAAAACTTGATGAAGCATTGAATCGTGCTGCGAGGTATTACCCGAAACATGCGTTATGCCTGCAACGCTCGGCCGCACTTACCTGTTTATTGCGAGCTAGCGGCGTCCCAGCGCAGATGGTGATTGCATGCAGAAGAATCCCATTTAAGGGACATGCCTGGGTTGAGGTGGACCAGCAGGTAGTTAATGACTCTCCGAGAGTACAAACTGTTTGCGCGAATGTCTTAGAACGATGCTAGCCAGTTTGAGGCGTTGACACGCTTCCAAGAGAGTTTTATGAGCGCTATAGGTGGAATCTACAACTTCGACGATGCGCCAATCGATGGGCAACTCCTGGCCACGTTGGGAAGTCGGTTGAACGCCCGTGGACCTGACGGTGGCAGCCAGGTTTTATTCACTTCAATCGGGATGACATACCGCGCATTTCATACCAACAAAGAGTCAAGGCTGGAAAAGCAGCCTCTTGTATCGCCCAACAAATTGCTGCTTTGCTGGGATGGACGGCTGGATAATCGAGAAGAACTCATCTCACTGTTACGTTCTGATCTACAAGGCGTTCACACGGATGTAGCGATCGTCATGGCGGCCTACGACAAATGGGGCGTGAATTTCTTGCCTCATATCATCGGCGACTTCGCCCTTTCGCTCTGGGATCCGCGCACTCGAATGCTACTGTTGGCGCGAGATCCAATCGGACCACGAACGCTTTACTACCATGCCGATGACGAAAGGGTAATCTGGTCGACGGAACTCGGGCCGTTGCTCGATCTCACGAGCATCAAGCAGGAAATCAACGAAGATTACATCGCCGATTACCTGACGCGACTTCCGGATCCCTCGCAAACGCCATACAAGAACGTCCATGCGGTGCCACCAGCACACGCAGTCATAGTGAGTAATGGCCGGCTAGCGGTGCAAAGGTTTTGGGGTCTGAACCCGCAGAATGAGATTCGCTACAAAACTGACGAGGAATATGAAGAGCATTTCCGGTATTTGTTTCGAGAAGCTGTCCGCTGCCGATTGAGAGTCGAAGGGGCTGCATGGGCCGAGTTGAGCGGTGGACTGGACTCTTCTTCAATCGTGTGCATGGCCAATGATGTCATTAGGAGCGCCGAAGCCGAAGCCTCGCATTTGGAAACAGTGTCGACGGTCTTCGATGAGGCATCCAAGTCCGATGAGCGTAAGTACATTAACTATGTTGAAGAAAGAATCGGAAGGAAGGGCCTCCACCTTCGAGAGGACGATTACCGGCTGCTTGCACCTGTCCCCGCGAACCTTTCGCGCGCTGTGCCGAATCCTCTCGCTAACTTCTCCGAGTACTATAAAGGACTGAACGAATTAATGGCGAAGACAGGCGCTCGTGTTCTTCTTTCTGGTAAAGGTGGTGATGAGATTCTCAATGCCGCTATGGACCCAGGTCCGGAATTAGCTGATCTCCTTGTTCAGTGCAGGCCTTTGCAGTTGCATCGTAGCCTAACAATTTGGACTCATGCCCTGAAAAGACAGTACCTCGAACTGCTTTGGCAAAAAACAATTTTGCCCGTACTGCCCCGGAATGTTCGAAGCGTTTTCGAGCGAAGACCAGGATTCAGGATGCTTGACTTGTACGATCATAGATTCGTCAAACGTATGAAGCTGCATGAACGCAAATTCGGGCCATCTGACATTTTTGGATTCCGAAATCCAAGTGGCCGCGCCCGGTCCATCTGGTTCTTAAGAATTGTAAGGGAACTTTCCGCTGGTTACTGGCAGGAGTTCACCAAAGCTGAGATGAGCTACCCTTTCACCCATCGTCCTTTGGTTGAGTTCATGCAGGCAATACCCTTTGAGCAAAGTGTGCGACCGGGTCAAACACGATCGCTCCTCCGTCGTGCCCTTCGCAATCTTCTGCCACCCGAGATTGCTCAGCGGAAGGGAAAAAGAGTCAATACTGATGCGGTGTTACGTGCGGTGGGGCGGGAGTGGCCAAGATTACGCAGCATGTTCACCGATGCTTGCATTTGTAAATACGGTTACATCGACTGCGAAAGGTTGTTGGCGATGCTGGCTGTGGCTCGACAAGGTAGTGATCAAGCTTCTTCAGCCGCCACGTTTCTAATTCCGCTCGAGTATTGGCTCCGTGCCTTCGAAAGTCGAAGATCGATAGCTTCTTCGAAGGTCATCAGGAAGCAATCTGAGCTCCGGAAAGTGTCTTAAATCGAAGGCGAAGTGGTGATTATAGTTTCAATCAGAGTCCATCGAGTTACTTATCTCCAACAAGGACTCGGAGAGCAAGAGTGAGCGCAGTAGGTGGAATCTATAATTTCGATGAGGCGCCAGTTGACAAGGATTTGCTGGCTGCTTTGGGTGAGGCCCTGACTAACAACGCTCCCGATGGCGGCGGTGAATTCCGCCTCAATTCAATAGGTATGGTATATCGGGCGTTCTATACGACTAAAGAATCTCGTCAGGAAATACAACCGCTGTCAGACGCAGGTCACGTCTTGTGTTGGGACGGAAGGCTGGATAATCGAGATGAGCTTATACCTATTGTGCGTGATGAGTTATTCCGACAACCCACCGACGCGGCGATCGTCCTGACTTGTTATCGGCGATGGGGAATGAAGTTCTTGACCAGAATAATAGGCGACTTCGCAATTTCATTATGGGATGCGAGCACAAGGACATTATTCCTGGCGCGAGATCCTGTTGGCCCTCGCCCGCTCTTTTACCGAACAAACAAAGATAGAATTATTTGGTCCTCAGACATTTCACCACTCCTTGAAGTAGATAGCCTTGAGCTGGAAGTCGAGGATGAGTATGTCGCTGGTT
>WNFR01008488.1_pt1 | contig 11978 bp, 10 predicted proteins | sample 5400221 | NCBI WGS metagenome assembly WNFR01 (sample SAMN13153357, study PRJNA577476) | soil metagenome | isolation source: 40 cm soil under Madrone tree | place: USA:California | collected 2016-06-14 | reverse complement strand
TCCCCGGCGCCGAGCGCAGCACCGCCCGCTCCACCGCCATGGCCGAGGCGCCGTTGGCGAGCTCCAAGCGGAGAACCCCGTCGCTGAGCGCGGAGGTCTTGACCTCGGTGACGCCCTCGAGCGCGGGGAGGATGGCCTTCGCCTGGGTCGCCACCGCCTCATCGTCGGCGAGCTTGACCCGCACCACCGCTCCGGTCTTGCGCTTGCCGCCGGACAGGGCCAGGCCGGTCGAATCGGGGCCACGGCACCCCATCGCGGTGATCATGCGCAGCATGACCTCGCCGATCGGCCCTTCGCTGTCGAGCTTGCGGAAGTATCCGACGATGCCGCACATCGACCCGTGCCCCTCCCCTTCGGTGACGGAACTAGCCTGCCAGCGCCTGGCCCGAGTGTCCCAAGCTGCGCGAGATCGCCGCGGCCGCCGCGACGACGTGGGGAGCGTAGGTCTCGGTGGCGGTGGCGGTCATGCGAAACGACGGGCCGGAGACGCTCACGACGCCCGCGGTCTGTCCCCCGATCGCATAGATCGGCGCCGCGATGGCCACCAGCCCCGGCTCCAGCTCCTCATCCCCCAGCGCGAAGCCCAGGCGGCGCACCTCGGCGAGCTCGGCCTCGAGCGTGGCCCAGTCGCAGATCGTGTGCGGGGTGAACCGCTTGAGCCGCGCGCCCAGCAGGCGGCGGAGCTCGGCGCGGCTCAGGTGGGCGATGAGCGCCTTCCCTGTCGCCGTGCAATGGAGCGGGCTCCGCCGGCCGATCCATCCGATGTCCCTGATGTAGTGGGGGCTGGGCACCTTCTCGATGTTGACCACCTGATCGCCGTCGAGAATCGCGAGGTTGACGGTCTCGCGGGTGGCCCCGGCGAGGCGCGCGATGTGCTCGCGGGCGGACGCGCGGAGGTCGATTCGCTGGAGGGCGGCGCCGGCGAGGCTGATGAGCGCGGGTCCCAGGCCGAACTTGTCGGTCTCCGGATTCCGGGAGACGACGCCGTGGCGCTCGAGCGTGCCGAGCAGGCGGGAGACCGTGCTCTTGTGCACGTGGAGCCGCCGGCTGAGCTCGGTGACGCCCAGCTCGCCGGCGTCGCCCAGGAGGCGGAGCACCTGGATCGCCTTTCCCACCGAGCGGATGTCGCCCGCTTCAAGCTGAATCATGGAGGACCGCGGCGGTCAGGTGTTGCGTATGATGCAACGGAGTTGCGCATGGTGCGTGAGCCCATTGTACGGGCCGGTGCGCCCACCGTCAAGACGACGTCCGCGCGACCGAGCGCTCGCGCTCACGGAGAATCCCGCCTCGGCCCGCTCGCTCGGACAGAATTGTCGCGCAGGCACACGTGCTGACACATTCGTGGCGGACCCGCGCTCGGCGCCGCTTCGCGGCCACCCGGGAATCGCCCCTGGCGAACCCACGCCTTGACGGTCGGGCGCCGGCAGGTACATTGCTTCCAATGTCCCCCACGTCCAACAGCAACCGCAATCGCGCCGCGAATTACTACGCGTTCACGTAGAATGTCGAGCCGTTACGGGCGCATCACGCTGCGGTAGTTCCCGGCCCGCTCGACCAGCTCGAGGGGCTTTTTTGTTGCCGCGCCATCACCTTCACTTCTTCGCTGGGAGAGACCATGAAGCGAGCGAACGTTCTGGGAGCTGCCCTCGTCGTCGCAGGTGTCTTTGCGACCGCCGCGCCGGCCGCGGCCCAGGCCACCATCGGCGCCGACGCGGGCCTGTTCAGTTCCTACGTGTGGCGCGGGATCACGTATACCAACAAGTTCGTGATCCAGCCGGACGTGTACCTGACGTTCCCGACGGGCCCCGCCTCCTTCACGGCCGGCGGCTGGTTCAACATCGAGCCCGGCAAGTATGACGGGGCCACCGACATCAGCGAGGGCGGCGGCGAGTCGAGCTTCGATGTGGCGGAGTTCGATTGGTGGGGGGAGTTCAACTACCCCTATCAGAAGGCGAACTTCACGCTCGGCGCGACCGGCTACCGATTCCCCAACAACTTGGGGTTCACCAAGGCTGCCAACACGGTCGAGCTCTACGGTAAGGTCAGCCTCAGCGTGCCGTTGAGTCCGAAGGTGGCCATGTGGTACGACGTGGACAAGGTCAAGGGCGCGTACTTCGAGGGCAGCATCTCGCACAGCATTCAGCCGCAGGGCCAGAAGTTCTCGATCACGCTGGGCGCCCTCGCTGGGTTCAACGCCGGGCAAGGGATCAATGACTCGGACCCGACCCAGTTGTTCAACTTCGTGGATAACGGCTTCACCCATCTCGACCTGTCCGCGGCCGTGCCGTTCACCGCGGGGCCGCTGTCCATCTCGCCGGCCTTGCACATGGTCGTGACCGGCGACGAGAACACGAAGTTCACCAAGTTCGATCGGAACACCGGGGAGCTGAACAGCAAAGACGTGAAATTCTGGGGCGGCGCGACGATCAGCTGGTCGAGAGTGCTGGGTACACCGCCGAAAGAGGAGACCACCGAATAGCTCCGCGTGTCAGTCGCCGGGCGGAGTCACCCTGAGCCCTGGCTTCGCCCAGGGTAAACTCCGCGAAGGGGGCATGCCTCTGGGTATGCCCCCTTCGCCTCTCTCAGGGTGACTCGACTCCCGATCAGTCCAGCCCCCTCCCCACCTCCTTGAACGTGTCCTCCAACCGGTTCAGCATCTCCCGCAGCAGCTCCATCGGGATCCCGAGCGGGGGCTCGACCCGGATCACCTGCGCCTTGGAGTAGGTGCCGGCCACGAGCACACCACGCTTGAACAGCCCCGCCGCCACCTGCCAGCCGATCTCCTGCACCGGGAACTCCAACCCGATGAGCAGCCCCTTGCCGTGGGCTTCGGCCAGCACCTGCGGGTACTTCCGCTGGAGGCCGGCCAGCTCGCGGAGCAGGAAGTCGCCCTTGGCGGCGGCCTGGCCCGGCAGATCCTCCTCGAGCGTCACCTCGATGGCCGCGAGCCCCGCCGCACACGCGAGCGGGTTGCCGCCGAAGGTGGTGGAGTGGATGATCGGGTTGGGGATCATCACCTCCCACACCGTCGGGTTGGCGATGAAGGCCGACAGCGGCATGACACCGCCGCCGATCGACTTGCCCAGGCACATGATGTCGGGCACCACGTCCCAGTGGTCCACGCCCCACAGCTTTCCGGTGCGGCCCATGCCGGTCTGGATCTCGTCGGCGATGAGCAGTGCCCCGTACCTGGTGCACGCCGCGCGGGCGCGCGGGAGATAGTCGTCGCGCGGCACGACGCCGCCGGCCTCGCCCTGCACCGGCTCGAGCACCACGCCGGCGACGTGAGTGCCGACCAGGTCGCAGCGCTGCAGCTCGTCCTCGAGCGCCGCCGCGTCGCCGTAGGGCACGAAGCGCACGTCCTGGAGGCCGCTCTGGAACGGCTCGCGGAACGAGGCCTTCCCCATGAGGGAGAGTGAGCCCATCGACTTGCCGTGAAACCCGCCGAGGGTGGAGATGAAGGTGTGTCGCTTGGTGTAGAGCCGGGCGAGCTTGATCGCGCCTTCGATGGCGTCGGTGCCGTTGTTGATGAAGAAGGAGTTCTGCAGGTCCCCCGGCGTGACTTCGGCGAGGACCCTGGCCAGCGCCGCGCGCCATGGCTCGAGCAGCTCCTGGCTGTTGAGCGCCATGCGCTGGAGCTGGTCGGTCACCGCCTTGACGATCTTCGGGTGGTTGACGCCGGCGCTGAAGATGCCGTACCCGCCCAGGCAGTCGATGTACTCCCGGCCAAGCAGGTCGTGGAGTATGGCCCCTTCACCGGACCATTCGAGCGCCGCGAACTGCCCCGCCTGGGTGACCGACTTCCGGTAGGTGATGAACCCGCGGTTGAGGTACCGTTCGTAGCTGTCCACCGTCTCCGCGATGAATGCGTGCTTCTCTTCCAGCGACATCTCCCGGCCGGCGACGAGGCTCAGATACCGGGCAGTGTGCTGCAGCACTTCGGCGTTCGGCAATCGCAATTAATCGGCGCTCCTTTGGTGGCGGACGGAGAGGACGGAGATGACGGAGAGGACGGAGAGGTATTGTTAGCCGAACCTCTCCGTCCTCTCCGTCATCTCCGTCCTCTCCGTCCTTGTTCAGCGATCCAGCCAATCCCGCACCCTATAATACCCGCCCACCAACGGCAGGAACCACGGCGTGCCCCGGTAGAGCGGCACCGGGCTGAAGCGCGAGGTGAGGCGCGGGATCTCCCCCGCGCCGGCCAGCGCGTCGCCCATGCGGGCGCCGAGCCAGGTGGCCATCGCCACTCCGTGTCCGCCGTAGCCCAGCGCGTAGTGGATGCCGTCGAGCCGCCCCGCGTGCGGCATCTGGTCCAGCGCGAACGCCACCTTCCCGCCCCAGGCGTATTCGACGGGCGCTCCCGCGAGCTCCGGGAATACTTCCCCCATCCCGCGCGCCAGGATGTCGGCGGTCCGCGCCAGCGGCGTGGGCGTGAACGCGGCCCGTCCGCCGAACACCATGCGGTCGTCGGGCGCGAGCCGGAAGTAGTACAGCAGGTTCTTGGTGTCACTCAGGACGCGACGCCGCGGCACCAGCCGCTGCGCGAGCGCGGCGTCGAGCGGTGCGGTGGCGATCACATAGCTTCCCACCGGCACCACCCGGCGCCGGAGCGCCGGCACCGCCGCGCCGGTGTAGGCGTTGATGGCGACCAGCACCTCCCGCGCGCGGATGTCTCCCGCCGCGGTGGAGACGACGAATCCCTCGCCCGCGCGAACGAGCCGCCGGACGTCCGTGCCCGGCACCAGCCGCGCGCCGGCCCGCTGGGCGGCCCGCGCCAGCCCGTACACCAGGGCGGCGGGCTGCACCGATCCCGCGAACGGGTCGAGCAGGCCGCCGTGGTATCGCGTCGAGCCGATCTCGGCCCGCACCTCGGAGGGGCCGAGCAGCTCGGTCTCGTGCGCCAGCTCCTGCTGAAGGAACCGGCGGCTGCGCTCGAGGCCCGCCAGGTGACTGGGGCGGGCCGCGAGGACCACCGTGCCGCATCGCGCGTAGGCGCAGTCGATCGACTCCTCGCGGATCAGCGCCTCGAGCCCGCACACCGCCTGCACCGAGAGCTCGAACAGCCGGCGGGCCTCGGCCACGCCCAGCCTCCGCGCCAGTGCCTCGATCTCGGGCTTGTATCCGGGCAGGACGAATCCGCCGTTCCGGCTGCTCGCCCCCCAGCCGATCTCATGCCGCTCGAGGACCGTGACCTCGGCGCCGTGGCGGGCCAGCGTCCGCGCGGCGGCCAGCCCGGTGTAGCCGCCCCCGATGATCGCCACGTCGGTGCGGGCCGGGACCGACCCCGCCTCGCCGGGCGTCCGCGGAGCATCCGCGGCCGGCGGCGTCTCGGTCCAGAGGCAGCGTTCGATCAGCGGTAGAGCCCCCCGGCCTGGACGCTCTCCCGGAACACCTCGGTGTGGCGGTCCACGTCGGCCTGGGTGACCGCGGGCGCGAGCAGCGCCATGTTGTGGAACGGAGTGAGCAGGATGCCGCGGTTGAGGGCCGCCAGGTGCATGTAGCGCTCGAGGTCTGGATCGACGGCCGCCGCCGCCTCGCCGCCGTTCCTGGGCGGCAGCGGACGGAACCAGTACTCCACCCGGCAGCCGAGCCGCTTCACGATCCACGGCAGGCACTCCCGGGCGATGACCGCCTCCACGCCGCGCGCGAAGCGCTCGGCCAGCGGGACGGTGCGCCGGTAGCTCGCATCGGTGAGGACGTGCTCCAGCGTCGCGCGCATGGCCGCCGTCGCGAGCGCGTTGGCGGCGAGCGTCCCGCCGATCCCGCCGGTGTCGGCGGTATCCCGCCGGACCCGAGACTGGATCCGATCCGCCACCGCCTCGCTGAACCCATAGACCGCCCCGGGAACGCCGCCTGCGACCGGCTTGCCGAGCGTCAGGATGTCGGGCTCCAGCCCATGCGCTCGGGTGTAGCCGCCGGGGCCGGCGCAGATGGTGTGCGTCTCGTCGATGACGAGGAGCGTGCCGGCCCGGCGGGTGAGCTCGCGCAGCGCCGCATGGAAGCCGGGCTCCGGATGCACGATTCCGACGTTGGTCAGCGCGGGCTCGGCCAGCACGCACGCCACGTCGCCCTGCCCCAGCGCCGCCTCCAGCGCCGCCAGGTCGTTGAACTCCACCACCCGGGTGGTGAGCGACGGATCGACCGGCGGACCGAGATTGCCCTCGCGCGCCACGGCGCGTCCGTCGCGCAGGGTGACGAGCGTTTCGTCGACGATGCCGTGATAGCAGCAGTTGAACACCAGGATCTTCGGGCGGCCGGTGATCTCGCGGGCCACCCGGAGGGCGAAGCGGTTGGCGTCGGTGGCGGTGACGGCAAACTGCCAGTACGGAAGCCCGAACCGGCGCGCGAGCTCCTCTCCCACCCACACCGCATCCTCGGCGGGCAGCATGAAGGTGAAGCCGCGGCCGGCCTGCGCGCGAACCGCCTCGACGGTGGCGGCGGGGGCGTGACCGGTCATGGCCCCGGTGTCGCCAAGACACAGGTCGAGGTAGCGATGGCCGTCCACATCGGTGAGGTAGGCGCCCTCGCCGCCGGTCACGAAGAGGGGGAAGCCGCCGGCCCATCGCACCATCCAGTGCATGGGCACGCCTTCGAGCAGCGAGCGGCGGGCCCGCTGGTACAGCGCGAAGGACTGCGGGTGCGCCTCGTGGAACCGCCGCTCTTCGCCGGCCAGGAGCGCCGCGAGCCGCCCGCGGTCCAGGCTCACGCCAGCGCCGGGGCCCGGCCGACCGCGGCCTCGAGGGCCGCGCCCATGACGTCGAGGCCCTCGTCGATGACGGCGTCATCGGCCGTGAGCGGAGCGAGCACCCGGATGATGTTGCCGAACGTGCCGGCGGAGAGCAGCACCAGGCCACGCTCCAGCGCTCCGGTCAGGATCCGCGCGGTGAGCGCCTTGTCGGGCGTGCGGCTCTCGCGGTCGGTGACCAGCTCCATCCCCACCATCGCGCCCAGGCCGCGGACGTCGCCGATGCAGGCGAACTGGTCGGCCCACTGGCGGAAGCGGGCCTTCACCCGGTCCCCGGTGCGCTGCGCCCGCGCGGGAATCCGCTCGGACTCCATCGCGTCGAGCACCGCCAGGGCCGCCGCGCAGGCGAGCGGGTTCCCGCCGAAGGTCCCACCGAGGCCGCCGACGTGGGGTGCCTCCATCACGTCGGCGCGGCCGGTGACCGCGGCCAGCGGGAGCCCACCGGCGAGCGACTTGGCCGTGGCGATCAGGTCGGGCACCAGGCCGTAGTGCTCGGAGGCGAACAGCTTGCCCGTCCGCCCGAAGCCCGTCTGGATCTCGTCGGCGATGAACAACATCCCGTGCTGCCTGGCGAACGCCGCCAGCACCTGGACGTACTCGACCGGCGCGGGCACGAAGCCGCCCTCGCCCAGCTCGAGCTCCATGATGACCGCGGCCACCGATGCCGGATCGACCGTCGAGGCGAGGATCTGCTCGAGGCGCGTGGCGTCGGCCATGCAGCAGCGCCCGCCCGACGGCCCGTCGGCGCAGCGATAGCAGTAGGGATACGGGATCCGGTACACCTCGGGCGCGAACGGCCCGAACCCCTTCTTGTAGGGCATCACCTTCGAGGTGAGCGCCATGGCCAGGTTGGTGCGGCCGTGGAAGCCGTGCTCGAAGCAGAGCACGGCCTGCCGGCCCGTGAAGAAGCGGGCCACCTTGACCGCGTTCTCCACCGCCTCCGCCCCGCTGTTGACGAAGAAGGTGCGCTTCTCGTGCGTGCCTGGGGTGAGGCGGTTGAGCCGCTCGGCGAGCTCGACGTAGGGCTCGTAGGTGGACACGGGGAAGCAGACGTGCGCGAACCGGTCGAGCTGGGCCCGCACGGCCTCGACCACCCTCGGATGCCGGTGGCCGGTGTTCACGACCCCGATGCCGCCGCCGAAGTCGATCAGTCGGTTCCCATCCGCGTCGGTCAGCACGGCCCCCTCGGCGTGCACCACCGCGATGGGCGTCACGGCCGGCACCCCTCGGGGCACGGCCTTGGCCCGGCGGGCCATCAGGGCACGGCTGTTGGGACCGGGGATCTCGGTCTGCAGGTGGATGATGCCGGACATGGGGGCCTCGGGAAGGCTAGGGTGCACGGCTGGGTCGCGGTCATCCTGAGCGAAGCGAAGGATCGCTCAAGGCATGCGAGTGAGCCCCGAGCCTCACTCGTATCACCGACCCGATCCTTCGCTGCGCTCAGGATGACAACCGGAAGTAAAGACCGGATCTCCCGGTTCGCCACCCCCGCTTCCTTCTCAGCCGCCGGTTTCGGATGTAGCATTGTATCCGGAGGCGGTCGTCCTCCTCCTTGCCCATTCCCTCAAAAGGAGCGCGCTTCATGACCTGGCGGCGTTCGAGGTTGCCCGGAACCCTCGCCCTGACGCTGGTGGCGCTGGCCGCCGCGGCGTGCGGCGGCGGTGAGAAGCCAGCGGCCGCGCCGGCGGCCAAGGCCACAAAGGTGTCCATCACGCCGACCGGCGACGCGCGCGCTGATGCCAAGACCTACCTGGCGCAGCTCTGCCCCAAGCCCATCGGCGGCGAGCTCAACTTCATGGTGTGGGAAGGCTATACCGACACCCTCTTCACCAAGCCGTTCGAGGAGGCGTGCGGAGTCAAGGTCAACGCCACCTACATGGGCTCGAGCGACGACCTGGTCGCCAAGCTCCGTGCGGGCGGCGCCGAGACGATCGACTTGATCTCGCCCTCGAGCGACGCGGCCACCGCCATCATCGACGCCGGCCTCGCAGCCCCGCTGGATCTCTCCCGGGTCCCGAGCTACAACGATCTCAGCGAGGGCTTCCGTAAGCTGAAGGTGGCGCGGAAGGACACGACCGTCTACGGCGTGCCGTGGGCGTTCGGGCCGAATCCGCTGATTTACGACACGACCAAGATCAAGACCGCCCCCGCGTCCTGGGGCGCCATGTGGGACAAGAAGTACCGCAACAAGCTCTCGCTCCAGGACGACATCGCCACCCTCTACATGGTGGCGCAGTATCTCGGCCTCGACGACCCGAGCGACCCCAGCAAGCTCTACAACCTGTCGGACGAGGACCTGGCCAAGGTCAAGGCCAAGATGCTGGAGCTGCGCCCGAACGTGCGGAAGTACTGGGTCACCGCGGGCGACATGACCCAGCTCTTCCAGAGCGGCGAGATCGTCGCCGGCGAGGGCTGGCCGCTGATGACCAACGAGCTCCGGCAGGCCAAGTTCCCCGCGGGTGAGACGATCCCCAAGGAAGGCACCACCGCGTGGGCGGACCACTGGGTGCTCACTAAGGGCGCCAAGAACCTGGACGCCGCCTACGCCTGGCTCGAGTACACGGCGCAGCCGTTCACCCAGAAGCTGCTGTACGACGTGACCGCGTACATCGTCGCCAACCCCGACGCCAAGAAGTACATGACCAAGGAGCAGGCCGCGAGCCAGCGCGACATCTCCGACTACGGCACCAAGGTGAACTTCTGGCAGTGGAGTCCTCGCCGCGAGAAGTACCAGGAGATCTGGAACGAGGTGAAGGCGGCGAAGTAGCGCTCCGGTGGATACTCCCGACACCTCAGCGCTCGATCTCGGGAAGGTCACGCGGCGGCACGAGACGTTTCGGCTGCCGATCCTGGAGTTGCGGCATCTCTCGAAGCGCTTCGGCGACTTCGCGGCGGTCGACGACCTCACACTGGAGATCGCGGGCGGGGAGTTTCTCACCTTGCTCGGCGCCTCGGGCTCGGGCAAGACCACGACGCTCCGGATGATCGCCGGGTTCGAGCCGCCGAGCTCGGGCGACATCCTCATGGCCGGCGCGCCGATCGGCGCGCTGCCCCCGTTCAAGCGCGACATCAACACCGTCTTCCAGTCCTACGCGTTGTTCCCGCACATGAGCGTGCGGGAGAACGTGGCCTACGGGCTGCGCATGCGCCGGGTGCCCAGGGCCGAGCGGGACGAGCGGGTCACCCGGGCGCTGGAGATGGTGAAGCTGCAGGAGCTGGGCGCCCGCGCGCCGCGCCAGCTCTCGGGCGGGCAGCAGCAGCGGGTGGCGCTGGCGCGCGCGCTGGTCAACCGGCCCCGGGTCCTGCTGCTGGACGAGCCGCTCGGCGCGCTCGACCTCAAGCTGCGGAAGGAGATGCAGCTCGAGCTGAAGCACCTGCAGACCCATCTGGGCATCACCTTCGTCTACGTCACGCACGATCAGGAAGAGGCGCTCACCATGAGCGACCGGATCGTGCTCATGCGGCAGGGGCGGATCGAGTCGAGCCGGGGAGCGAGGCCTGGCTCACCGTACGCCCGGAGGCGATCGATCTGGCCGACGAGGCCGCGCCCGCCGCCGGGCACAACCTGGTGTCGGGCACGCTGAGCGACGCGGTGTATGCGGGGTCCGCCCTCCGCATCCACGTCACGCTGCCCGGCGGTCGGCGGCTGGTGGCCAACGTGCCGTCGGACACGCGCGTGGCGCTGGGGGAGCCGGTCCGCCTGACCTGGGCGATCGAGCACGGACGTTGTGTCGGCGATTGAGCGTCCGACACTCCTCGATCGCATCCGCGCGCGCCCCGCGCTGCGAACGGCGCTGGCGGCGGCAGTGCCGGTCGGGTTCGTCACCACGTTGCTCTTCATTCCCTACGTGCTCCTGCTGGTCCACTCGTTCTGGCGGCTCCGGAATGGGGCGATCACGCACGAGCTGACGCTCGAGAACTACCAGCGGCTGTTCGGCACCGACCTCTATCCCAGCACGATCCTCTTCTCCGCGGGAATCGCCCTCCGGGTCACCCTCTTTTCGCTGCTGCTGGCCTATCCGCTGGCCTACCTGCTGGCGTTCAAGGTGAAGCGGCACAAGCAGCTCATGTACATGGCGGTGATCATCCCGCTGTGGGTGAGCTACCTCGTCCGCGCCTACGCCTGGAAGATCATCCTGGGCCAGTCGGGGATCCTGAACGGCCTGCTCCAGGCGGCGGGCCTGATCCACGAGCCGCTCACCTTCCTGCTCTACAGCCGGTGGGCGGTGATCCTGGCCTTGACGCACATCTATACGCCGTTCACCCTCATGCCGATCTACGCCGTGCTGGAGGCGATTCCGCCTGCGCTCAAGGAGGCGAGCCAGGACCTCTACGCCGGCCGCTGGCAGACCTTCCGCCGGATCGTCCTGCCGCTCTCGCTCCCGGGCGTGATGGCGGGATGCACCTTCGCCTTCGTGCTCAGCATGGGCGACTTCCTCGCGCCGCAGCTCCTAGGCGGGAACGACAGCGCGCTCATGGTCTCCAACCTGGTCTGGAGCCTCTTCGGCGTGGCCTACAACTGGCCGCTCGGCGCCGCCGTCTCGGTGATCGTGCTGCTGCTGACGCTGTTCCTGCTCTGGCTGGCGAACCGGGTGGAGACGGCGATGAACTACGGCGGACAGGCGGTCAGCCAGGCAGGCGGTCGGGCGGTCGGAATGCCCGGAGGGGGCAAGTGACCACCACCATGGCTCCTGACCGCCAGACCGCCCGACCGCCCGACCGCCTGACACCGGCCCTCTGGCTCGCCGGCGGCCTGGTCTTCGCCTTCATCTACCTGCCGCTCGCGGTGGTGATCGTCTACGCCTTCCACAATTCGCCGATCATCGCCTGGCCGCTTCAGCTGGGAACCTTCAAGTGGTTCACCGCGCTGGCGCACGACCGCGGGATGCTGGAGTCCGCGCTCGCGAGCCTGAAGCTGGCGCTGCTCGCGGTGACCATCGCGCTGGTGATCGGGGTGCCCGGAGCGTTCGTGCTCGACCGCTACGAGTTTCCCGGCAAGACCGCCTTCCGGCGGCTGGTGCTGCTGCCGCTCATCCTGCCCGGGATCATCACGGGCGTGGCGCTACTCACCTTCTTCAGCTTCGTCGGGCTCCGTCTGTCGAGCGGATTCCCGCTGGTGCCGGGGTGGCCGGTGGTCCTGGGGCACGCGGCGGCGCTCACCTCGGTGGTGATCACCCAGGTATTCGCCCGCCTGCAGCGGCTGGACCGGGCGCAGGAGGAGGCCAGCCAGGAC
>WNFR01006465.1_pt1 | contig 11978 bp, 10 predicted proteins | sample 5400221 | NCBI WGS metagenome assembly WNFR01 (sample SAMN13153357, study PRJNA577476) | soil metagenome | isolation source: 40 cm soil under Madrone tree | place: USA:California | collected 2016-06-14 | reverse complement strand
ACTTAGTCTGGCAAAGAAGAGTTTGCCTAACGATCCGCTCCCGTTTGTCCTAACCGGCTATATCGATCGACGGGAAGGGCGATGGTCTGAATCGACCAAAAGTCTCGAGCGCGCTGTCGAGCTCGACCCGCAAAACCCCGCTGTTCTCCAACAAATCGCTGCGAGTTATGATCTTCTGCGCCGTTATGCCGACGAAGCACGCGCCGTGGACCGCGCGATCGCGCTTACTCCCAAAGATGCAGCATTGCGAGCTTCGCGTGTGGAGATCGAGCTCGAGTGGCATGCCGACCCGCGCCCGCTGATCTCGACAATAGAGGCGATCATCGCCGAAGATCCGGGCGAAACCAAAAATATCGCGGAGTTTTGGCTTCGTGGATCGTTGTATAAGCGCGATTTCGATGCCGCGCTTCGCGCCTTGGCTGCTCTGCCGATCGATGGGTGTCACCAGCAAACTATTCCGTTTCCGCGGGCCTGGTGCGAAGGCGTAGTCGCTCAGATGCGGGGCGATCAAGCGGCGGCCCGGGCTGCCTTTACCAGCGCCCGAACCGAAGCGGCCAAACTGGTTGCCGGACAACCCGGTTATGCGGAAGCGCATTGCGTGCTCGGAATGGCTGACGCGGCCCTCGGCAACAAAGAGGACGCGATTCGCGAAGGCCGCCATGCGGTCGAGTTATTGCCAGTGACAAAAGATGCGATCATCGGTCCGCTGTTGGTGCAAAATTTGGCGCTTGTCTATGCGTGGACGGGGGAGAAGGATCTTTCCTTGGAACAGTTAGCCATTGCTGCACGCATGCCCGGTTATTTGAGCTATGGCAAACTGCGTCTTCATCCCTATTGGGACTTGTTGCGCGGCGATCCGCGCTTTGAAAAAATCGCCGCCTCGCTCGCGCCGAAGTAGCGACTTTGATCTACGCCATGTCCAATGAACCAGATCTTTTCTCCGATCGGATCCACATCGAGCAGCGCGAGATTTCCGCGCGTGGGAAACAATCAGTGAAATCCGTTTTCGTCGCGGTTGAGCCGCTCTCGCTGCGAATTTAAGCGAGTCGCCGCTAGGGCAAAGCGTGTCCGAAACTTTATGCTTGTAAATCGGTGACTGTTCCGCCAAACCGGATGGCATTATGAAAACCCTATCTGGAACATCCAAACTCGTGATCCTAGCGGCGATCGGGGCCCTGGCGGCGGTCCTCACCTTCCGGGCGTTTGCTCAACCAACACCACGGCCTCTACCGCCCGAGCCTCCCGCGTCCAAGGCAACCTTCGTTCTAAGAATCAAGAGCCCCACAGCGGTCAAGGACGAACAAAAATTCAAAGATGTGTTAAAGAACCTTAAGACGCGGCTCTACGAAATCCACATGGTTCATAGTCAGGGTCACGGCCCACCTGAAAATATTCCTAGCCCAACGCCTTTCGCTAAGCTGGGCATCAAGACTGATAAGGTTACAGCGTCCGAAACAGCAAAAAACGAAGCGGGTAAAGAGTATACGCTTATTCAGGTTCACGTTACGCAACGGGTTGCTTCCATGTCCATATCGGACATCCAGAGCGTTCTGAATGAGTTGCAGTAGCAAGTAGCGCGTAAATTTACCACTGCGCTTCTGAAAGCTGGATGGAGCTGTGCGCCAGAAATCTGTTTATCTGGCGTGTTTCATCCTGCATTTTCTGCTGATAATTACGGTTTCCGTTCGGGAAACACTTTGGTTGGTCGCGCGAGGACTGACGATATTTCCTTCGTCTTCCAAGAGCTATTCAGCGAGGGCTGAGAAGGCCACATCTGCGGCCCGCGGCCACGATTTGGCGGCTTCGAGTGCGCTCCGCCAGGCGCTTGCGACGTATTTGCACCTGGCCGGAATCGAAAGGGGATACGGCTACTTTGCGCCAAATGTGCCAGAGAGTTATAAGCTTGTCCTTGAGCTGCATTATCCTGACGGACGAGTGGAATATCAGCTTCCACGTGTTAACCGCGCCGCTGCCGGGTTACGTGTGGCCGGTCTCTTGGACGAGATTGGCCGCACTCGTTACGACCCTTTACGGGAGTACATGGTAAAAATGCTGGCCTATTCGACCTGGCGCGAAAATCCCGACGTGACAATGATTCGCGCCGTTTTCGGATCAATCAGTTTGCCCAGCATCAGCGAGTTTGAACACGGCAAGAGAGAATCGTACGAGTTTTTGTATGCTTACGACTTTAGCCGTACCGACAAAGCAACCGAACTGGAAACTCCCTAAAGCGGATGGAAACTTGGAGGGAACGAATCTTACAATTTCTATTTCCGGCCGGGTCTGATACGTGGCTGGTTGTTTTAAGACTCGGTCTTGGTCTTCAGGTCGTACTTTACGCTCTATCCTTGCTCAATGATTGGAACTATCTATTCGCGGCAAGGGGTAGCGGGCTCGTCAGTCGCAATCTGGGAGAAGCCATTCTCTCTCTGGAAAGCCCTTTTGTTCCGAGGCTAGGATGGCTAATCGCACTCGGAGCGCACGTTGGCCTGAGTGAAGAGACGGTCCTCTCCGCTGCGTGGATCTGTTTACTAGCGGCTGGCTGCGGCCTGCTTGCCGGTCTTTTCTGTCGATGCTCTGCGATTCTGGCTTGGTTTCTTCACCTATGTGCAGCCAAGAGCGGAGCATTCGTGTCATATGGTGTGGATAACTTTATGACGATCGGGCTCTTCTATTTGATGTTATCTCCGCTGCCTGATCGGTATTCCCTCGATCGGCGATGGCGAAAATTCCGGCCGAAAGATCCACAGGTTCTCGGCTTCTGGCGTCGGGTTCTTCAGCTTCACATGTGCCTCATCTACTTTTTCGGAGGCATCACGAAGTGTTTGGGGAGCGGATGGTGGAACGGAGCAAATATTTGGCGCGCACTGACACGCCCGCCCTTTAATATTGTCCCGCCGGAGATTCTTGTCAGGTGGAAGTATTTTCTGCCCGTCCTCGGGATTTCTATCTGTCTGATCGAGACGGGATACCCAATTTTCATTTGGCTGAAAAAGACGCGACTAATTTGGCTGATATGCGTTCTCGCAATGCATTTCGCAATCGGTCTTACGATGGGGATGTACTTGTTCGCGCTGATCATGATCATCTTGAACGCTGCGGCGTTTGGGCCAGGCGTCAGCGGTACGGAGAGCAAAGGAAGCGCTGTCGCCAGACGCCGACCCGCGTCTGTTTAGCGTCCGTGTTTGAACCATAACGTCTCGTAAGCAGGACGGCGGGCTTGCCTGAAAAGCGCAAAACCCGCTTGTCGCGCCGCTGAAAATCTGCGATACGCGTAGCAATGATCGACCAGGGGGCAGCGCGATGAGAGCCCGCCACCCACATGAAGACCTTCTTTGAGGAACTGAAAAATCGGCGCGTTTATCGCGTCGCCATTGCCTACGTCATCGCAGGGTCGGCTACAGTGCAGGTCGTCGGGACAGTACTGCCTATCTTCCATGCGCCGGATTGGGCCCAACAACTATTTGTTGTTCTGATAGCTTTGGGTTTTCCCTTCGCGCTTGTTCTGGCGTGGAGCTTCGATGTCGAAGCGGGCACAATCAAAAAAGCGGGTGTTGGCCCTGGCAGCACCGCGGTTGCAAACCGGCGCCGCGTGTGGATTGTGGCCGCCGTAGGTTCAGTCATCGCGATGTTGGGACTCGGAGCTTATTGGTTCTGGCACCCATGGACAACTGACTTGCACCTGGGACCAGGGGCTGCCCCTGCCATTGTCGAGAAGAGCATCGCCGTGCTGCCGTTCGAGAACCTGAGCGACGATAAACAGAACGCTTATTTCGCTGATGGTGTACAAGATGAGATTCTTACCAACCTCGCTCGGGTTGCCGACCTCAAAGTCATCAGCCGCACATCGGTGATGCAGTACAAAAGTGGTGCTCAGCGCAACTTGCGCGACATCGCCAAGACGCTCGGCGTGTCCCACGTGGTAGAAGGCAGCGTGCAGCGTTCGGGCGGACGCGTACACGTAAGCGCCCAGTTAATCGATGCCAAAACAGATATGCATCTTTGGGCAGAATCTTACGATCGGGAGCTCGCCGATGTATTCGCGATCGAGAACGAATTAGCTGAACAGATCGTCTCTCAACTCAAATCAAAGCTCTCGCCCCAAGAGAAAGCGGCCATCGAGCAAAAACCAACGGCTGATCTTGCTGCTCACGATCTGTACATACGGGCCAAGACACTCATCGTGACTGCTGTTTTTAGTACGCCTCAAGCGGAGAGCCTGTTCGAGGCCGTTCGCCTGCTGAGCCAGGCAATCGAACGCGATCACGCCTTCGCACTTGCCTATTACCAACTTGCCCACGCTCACGATCTGCTCTACTTCGTGGGCACTGATCACACGCCTGCGCGCTTGGCCATGGCCGACGCGGCGATTCAATCCCTCGCTCGCCTGCGGCCAGATTCAGGCGAAGCGCATCTCGCTATCGCCAAGGATTTGTACTGGGGTCGCCTCGATTACGAGCGCGCTCGGCAGGAACTTACCTTGGCACAGAAGAGTTTGCCTAACGATCCGCTGCCGTTTCAGCTGGCCAGCTACATCGATCGACGGCAAAGCCGCTGGGCTGAATCGACCAAGAATCTCGAGCGCGCCATCGAGCTCGACCCGCAGAATGCCGAGTTCCTCCAACAAATCTCTTTAACCTATGAGTGTTTGCGCCGTTATGCCGATATGGAGCGTGCCCTGGACCGCGCGCTCGCGCTTACTCCCAAAGACGCAGGGTTGCGAGCTTCACGTGCGAGGGTGGAGCTCGAGTGGCATGCCGACCCGCGCCCGCTGGTCGCGACGGTAAAGGCAATCATTGCTGAAGATTCGCACCAAGCCGAAAACATAGCCGACTCTTGGCTTTACGAATCGCTGTGCGAGCGCGATTTCGATAGTGCGCTTCGCGGGCTGGCTGTGCTGCCGGCCGATGGGTGTTATCAGGACACTATCCCGTTTCCGCGAGTCTGGTGCGAAGGCGTAGTTGCTCAGATGCGGGGCGATCAAGCAGCGGCGCGCGCTGCATTTACCAACGCGCGAACCGAAGCGGCCAAACTGGTCGCGAAGCAACCGGAGTACGCGCACGCGCTCTGTGTGCTCGGAATGGCTGACGCGGTTCTGGGCCACAAGAAGGACGCAATTCGCGAAGGCCGCCGTGCGGTCGAGTTACTGCCAGTGACGAAAGATGCGATCATCGGTTCCCGGTTGGTGCAAAATTTGGCGCTTATTTATGCGTGGACAGGCGAGAAGGATCTTGCCTTGGAGCAGTTAACCATCGCTGCAGGCATCCCCGGCTATTTGAGTTATGGCGACCTACGTCTGCACCCGTACTGGGATCCGCTGCGCGGCGACCCACGTTTTGAAAAAATCGTCGCCTCGCTTGCGCCCAAGTAGTCACTGGTTCGGTGGCGCACCGCCAGCTAAATCAGTCTTGCCCTGGCCGGTGCCGCGGCGACTTTGATCTACGCCATGTCCAATGAGCCAGATCTTTTCTCCGATCGAATTCACATCGAGCAGCTCGAGATTTCCGCGCGCGTCGGTGTTCCCGAAAAAGAACGCGCCGCGCCGCAACGTTTGACCGCTAGTATTACGCTCTGGCCGCAACGGCAGGCAGAGGAATTACATGATCACATCGCAAAGACGGTGAACTATTCGGAGGTGTGCGAAGAGACGAAAAACTTCGTGCGGGATCACACCGTTAAACTGATCGAGACTCTGGCGGGCGAGCTGGCGACGCACTTGTTGCAGCGCTTTGCTATTGCGAAAATAGCGGTCGAGCTCCGCAAATTCGTGGTGCCGGATGCGAAATACGTCTCGGTGACGGTCACGCGGAGCGCGCCTCTCGATTAAATGCGAAAAAAGCTGTAGTGGCAGACGTGTCGCCTGCAAAGTTTAACTGATTATGCGGACAGGTAGATTTAGCGACGTGGCAGCAGAGATCGCGCAGCGTTACAGCCAATCGGTTTCGTTCGATTGGCGGCTTTATCGGCATGATATCGCCGGCTCCATCGCCCATGCCGCGGCGCTCGCGCATGCCGGAATCCTCACCTCTGATGAGCGGGAGAAGATCGACAAAGGATTGCGCGAAATCGAGACCGAGATCGAAAACGGAAAATTTGAGTGGGACCAATCGCTCGAGGACGTGCACATGAACATCGAAGCCGCGCTCACGAAGCGGATTGGGGTTGCGGGCGCGAAACTGCACACCGCGCGCAGCCGCAACGATCAAGCCGCGCTCGATTTAAGGCTGTATGTTAAGAAGGAGATAGGAGAGATCAGGTCCGGCCTTCGCTCGTTGCAGAGCGCGCTGCTCCATCTCGCGGAGCAGCATATCGATGTTGTCATGCCGGGTTACACGCATTTGCAACGCGCCCAGCCGATCTTTTTCGCTCATTACATGCTTGCCCAAATCGAAGCGTTCGAGCGCGACGCAGACCGGCTCAGCGATTGCCTGACTCGAACAGATGTTCTGCCCCTCGGAGTGGGTGCGCTCGCCGGATCGACTATCGTTTTGAATCGAACGTTCGTCGCCGGTCAACTCGGTTTTTCGAGCGTTAGTCAGAACAGCATCGATGCGGTCGGCGATCGCGATTTTGTCGCCGAATTTCTTTTTTGCCTTGCCATGATCGGTCTTCATCTCTCTCGGTTGAGCGAGGACCTTATTATCTGGAGCACGAAGGAATTTGGGTTCGTCGAATTCAGCGATGCATTTTCCACCGGCTCGAGTTTGATGCCGCAGAAAAAAAATCCGGACATGGCAGAGCTTACGCGCGGCAAGACTGGGCGGCTTTACGGGAATTTAGTATCGATCTTGACCACGTTGAAAGCGCTGCCTTCGTCTTACAATCGCGATTTGCAGGAGGATAAACATGCCCTGTTTGATTCTGTCGATACGGTGAAAGCCGCGCTGGAAGTTTTTGCCGCTATGCTCCCGGAATTAACGGTCAACCGCGAGCGAATGGAACGCGCGGCCGGCGACCCGAATCTTCTCGCGACCGATCTGGCCGAGTACCTCGTGAAAAAGGGGATGGCATTCCGCGAGGCGCACGAGGTTGTCGGTAAATTAATTGCGCGCGCCTCGGAGAAAAACCTCGCCCTCGATAATCTTTCACTCCTAGAAATGCAGGAGGCATCGCCCTTATTTGGGGAGGACGTAACGACGATTTTTGACGCGCGCCGTTCTCTGGAAAAGCGCGGAGCCATCGGCGCACCGTCGCCCGAGAATGTTGCGGCACGGATCGAGCACTGGCGCAGGCTGCTCGACCAAACTGTAGCGGCAGGCGTGCCGCCTGCTTGAGGAACGATTTTGGGGCCGACACGGCTGCCGCTACAGCGCTATCATTCGCTTTTCAGCTTTCGCTTCATAATCTTCCGGCGTGAAGCGGAGCAAGCTTGTCCAGGATCGAGATGGTTGGGAAACGATTTCGAGCGACCGCCATTTTGCCAGCGCACATCTCGAAGTTGTGACCGATCACGTGCGAACACCGACGCGCCCAAAACCGCGGAGCTGGACGGTGGTGCATCGCAAAGCTGCGGTCATCGTTGCGCCGATGACGCATGACGAGAAAATCGTTCTCATTCGTCAGGAGCGCGTGCCGATTCGCGCGGCGATTTGGGAAATGCCGGCCGGACAGATCGACAACGTGCTCGAGCCGGACCAAAAAGAGATCGAAGCGGTCGGGTTAAGCGAACTCAGCGAAGAGGCGGGCTATGAATTGGCCAAAGACGGGGAGCTCATCGCGCTCGGTCATTATTTTTCTTCGCCAGGGTTTACTGACGAACATGGCTACTTTTTTCTGGCACGACCAGTCGAGCCGTGTGCTGACTACGTGCGCGATGAAGCGGAATCGATTCTCGATTGCCGCGCATTTGGCGTGGAGGAAATTTGGCGCATGATCGCGGAGAACGAGATTCGCGACGCAAACACATTGAGCATGTGGGCGCGACTGGCGGCGCGCGGTTTTCTTTCACGCGACGCTCGCTGATTGACTCCGAAATGGTTCGCGAGTGATTGTCGATCCAATGGCGCTGCAGGACATTTTCAAATTTCGCGAGCTTCCGGAAAGCGAGACGTCGAAGCCGTTTCTCGAGCATCTGGAGGACTTGCGCTGGACCATCGTCAAGATGTCGATCACGCTCGTGGTGGCGATGATCATTTGCTTCGCCTTTCGATCGACACTTGTGCGCGTGCTGCAAATGCCGTTGCACGATATCGACCCACAAGTTGGGGCGCTGCGGGCGCTGGGCATCACGGACTCGATCATAATCTCGTTTCATCTCGCCTTTTATGCGGGCATCGTTCTCTCTTTTCCGCTGCTTCTCTATTTCCTGGCGGAATTTGTTCTGCCTGCGCTCACCGCAGTGGAGAAGCGTTTCCTTTTTCCGGCCATCTTTGTCAGCTTCGCGCTCTTTCTGCTTGGCGTGCTGGTTTGTTATTTCTGGTTGCTGCCAAAAACCATCCTCTTCTTCTTCCGCGACACCGAGTCGCTTGGCTGGACGCCGACATGGACGGTGCAGCAGTATTATTCTTTCGTGACCCGATTCACGATCGGGTTTGGTCTCGCGTTTGAATTGCCGGTGGTGGTTTTGGCGCTGGTGCACTTCGGATTGATCACCTACAAATTCATGGCGCGCACCCGGCCCTACGCGATCGTGCTCATCTTTATTTTCGCCACCATCATCACGCCCACGCCGGATATTCTGACGTTGATCGCGATGGGGCTTCCGATGTGTCTGCTTTACGAAAGCTGCATCTGGATCGCATGGTTCATGCAGCGCCGCAGATCGACATCGACCGCTAGCTAGTTGCGTGGACAATTCCGCTTACTCATTTCTTTTCAGTGCGCTTGCATTCGTCCTCGGCGCCGTGGTCGGCTCGTTCTTGAACGTCTGCGTTTATCGCCTGCCTCTCGATCTTTCCGTCAATGAACCGCGCCGCTCGTTTTGTCCGGCTTGCAAGAAGCCGATCCCCTGGCATCAGAATCTGCCCCTGATCAGTTGGCTCGCGCTGCGCGGCCGCTGCGCAAACTGCGGCAGCAAAATCGCATTCCGCTATTTTGCGGTGGAATTGATCACCGCAGTTCTCTTTCTCGCGATTTGGCAATGCTTCTCGTGGCCAATGGCGATTGCCTATTGGATTTTCGTTTCACTGCTCATTGTTGGCACCTTTATCGACTTCGAGCACTTCATCATTCCAGATCAAGTGACGATCGGCGGAACGGTCGCGGGATTAGTCGCGAGTTTGGCCGTTCCGGAATTGATGAGCACCGATTCGCACATTGTGGCGGTGATTCGATCCGCGCTCGCCGCCGTCCTGGGCTACGTCATTCTTTGGATGGTTCTCGAAGCGGGCAAATTCGCTTTCGGAAAGAAGAGAATCCGCTTCGATGCTCCAACTTCGTTTACCTGGACAAGACGCGGCGAGGACGCCGATCTGCTAGTGGGCGAAGAACGCAGTTTGTGGAGCGATTATTTTGCGCGGGAAAACGATCGTCTGGTGCTCTACTGCGACGAGGCAAAGATCGACCATCGCACCTATGGAGATGCGACTTTGGAGTTTCATTACAATCGCGTCGCGATCGGCAGTCAAGAAATGGCGCTCGACGAAGTGAATGAAATTTCCGGGGTGGTGCGCGAACTCCAGATTCCGCGCGAAGCGATGGGTCGGGGCGATTTGAAATTTCTCGCGGCGATCGGCGCGTTTTTAGGATGGCGCGCGGTGTTGTTCAGTGTTTTCGCCGGATCGCTGCTCGGCTCGCTCATCGGACTGATTACGCTGCTGGTGGGGAAACGAGTCTGGTCGGCGAAGTTGCCTTTCGGCCCTTATCTCGCATTTGGCGCGGTGAGCTGGCTGTTTTTTGGCGAAGCCTTTGTGCGTTGGTATCTCGGCCTTTTGAGCCCCGGATGACGCGATGACGCGAGGCGTCGCCGCGCATCCGCCTTTGCAAAGCTTCTCCGTGACAGGCAGCGCGACGGCTACAGGAAAGAATTGTTCACGCCTCGGCTGGCGTGGCGGCGGAACTGCGCGTCGCGGGTTCGGGCGTGGGCGAGACGAACATGAGTCCTAGGTTAATAAGCTCACACTTCCACCAACGCCGCAGCCCGTGCCAGATTTGTTTCCGAATGCGGCCGTCCGGAACAAAGCCGTCGTAAAGCTCGCGCCATCCGGCGTTTCGCCTGCCATAGCATCCTTTGGCCCACCGCCGCTTGGCCAGGGCCACCAGCCTGCGATTGTAAAAACTCATCATGCTCGCGGCCAGCCGCCCGCCCAAACCGCTAAATGGCAAGTTGAGAAACTCACGCTCCGGATCGCGGTAACTCGCCCTGACCAAGCCGAGGTAATAACTGCTGACATCGAGCAACAGCGCCGCCGACATTAACTCGGCATCGCCCATGTAATAGTATTTATCCTTGTACAAACTTTCGAACCAGTAACGATAGGTGATAGGATACTGCTGGTTATAATAACGGAGCCGGTCCGCGACATCTTCGCCCGCCAAACTGTGCGCGATCAAATCGGCCACGTAGTAAGACGTGTACGAACAAAAATCGAGGCCCGGACTGTAAAGCGGGTCGATAAAGCTGGTCGCGTCGCCCACGGCGGCCCAGCCATCATCGCAAACCTTTTCGCTGTAATACGGCAACATCGACAAGGCATGCACGTCGCCCTCGATCACGCGCGCCGCTCCAAAAATTTCGCGACCGACCGGATTGCTCAGAATGTGGACATGCAGCCGTTGGCCCAAGCTCGATCCATCCAGAAGTTTAAAAATGCGAGTGTCATAAACAATGCCTGCGCTGACATCGCCGCCGCGCAGCGGAATGATCCAGACCCACCAGCCGCGACCGAGCAAATGATTGGTGGCCCATTCTCGGCTGGTGCGGCAACGGTTGGCGTAATCCGGAAAACGCTCTCGCCATTCGTAGCTGTCCCACTGCTTGACGCCGCTGAATCGGGCCCAAACCGCATTGATGGGGTGCTCGGTGTTGGCGCGAAGATGTCCCAGCTTGCGCGCGAGCATGGTCGCGCGTCCCGTGGCATCGACAACCCAGCGACAAGCGACGCTGCGTTCGCTAAGATCGACAACGGCATTCACGGTTTGGCCAGCTACGCCGTTCAGCTCGCACTTTGTTACCTTGGCCGGGCGCCAGAGATCACACCCCGCTTCCACCGCGAGTTCGAGCATGTGCGAATCGAGTTTGGCGCGATCCACTTGAAAAGTTGGTATTCGGCTTTGATAACGTGAGCCGACCTCGACGCAATCGTCGAAGGGTTGGTCTGGCCGAGTCGAAAACCACAGACGCAAACCTTGTTTGGCCAGCTGATGATGACCGAGATAATGGGTTAGACCCAAAATCCGCGTCATGTAACAACTACTCACTTCGGTGGTTGATTCGCCCACTTTGCGATCGAACTCGGCCGTTTTTTCGATGATGAGCACCCGCGCATCCGGCTTGTTGCGCTTGAGCATGAGCGCAGTGGCGGCGCCGGAAAAAGCGCCGCCGATGATCACGACATCGTAATCGGAATTCATCGCCGCAAAGATGATGGACTTTGCCGCCTGGAAAGGCAATCAGTTCCGGTAGCGCGACGCTCTGCGGAGCCGTCGAATTTTTCTGGCGAATTTCGTCGGCTCGACGGAGTCTCGCCCTATCAACAAATGATTTTCAGAAACGCGCGCTGCATTTTCCCCGACGGAATTCGCGATGGCCTCGAACTTGTCGCGCGAGATGGAACGATCGCAGAGATTCGTGAACAAACGCGGGCGGGCGGAAAAGACGTTGTTGATCTTGGTCGGACTTATCTCGCACCTGGGTTTGTCGATCTTCACATTCACGGCGCGCTTGGCCGCGACACGATGGAGGCCTCGGCAGAAGCTTTTCGCGCGATTTGCGATTACCACGCGAGCGGCGGTACGACATCGCTTCTGCTGACAACTGCGACAGCGCCGATGGCAGCGATGGTCAATGTCCTGAACGCAGTTCGCGATTGTCGCTCTTC
>WNFR01009617.1_pt1 | contig 11984 bp, 11 predicted proteins | sample 5400221 | NCBI WGS metagenome assembly WNFR01 (sample SAMN13153357, study PRJNA577476) | soil metagenome | isolation source: 40 cm soil under Madrone tree | place: USA:California | collected 2016-06-14 | reverse complement strand
GAATCGAGTGTCTTAATGAAACGTTTCGACGAATATATGAAGCACTTCTCAGACGTTGATGGTTGATTTCAGAGGCCAGCCATCGCTATTTGGGATAGTCTTCTAAGTTATCAACAGGAACAACGAATCTCGGGAAACCTGCTTGAGATTGGGGTATGGAAGGGTAAGTCCGCTGCCATGGCTGCGTTGCATTGCCAGGCTGACGACGCTTGCGTTTTTGTGGATGCTATGCCCTTGGACGATGCCAAAGCCAGCATAAGCCAGGCCACGCCTGGAGTGACTTGCCACTATTTGCAAGAACAATCGCAGTTTCTGGCCCGCCATCCTTTTATTGCCCAAGGCACCCGGGGTTTCCGGTGGATTCATGTGGACGGTGAACATACCGGGCAATCTGTGATAAACGATCTGGAAATTGCCGATCATCTGCTTTCTGACCGGGGCATCGCCGTGTTCGACGATTTCTTTTCACCCGGCTATCCCAAGTGACACAGGCAATTTTTCAGTTTCTAGCCACTCGGCCCGGACGCTTGATGCTCGTGTTATGCGGATTTAATAAGGCATACCTCTGTCGGCCAAGAGCAGCCCGCGAGTACTTGCAGTTTGTGCGCACATCTCTCTATTCCGATATGGTAGAACGCGGCTGCGGCAGCGTAACGATTTGGAAGACTACAGAGCCCGGAGACATGAACACGTTCGGGGTCACAGATCGCTACTTGGAATTCAACTACCGCGGACCTGATTGGGATCAGAACAGCATCCTCATATAGGGTTTACACAAACAAGGCTCCCGGCCCGATTGGCCCGAGGGTTGTTGGTGGATGGCGATTTTTCGCCAGCCGCTGCGGCGGCGACGAATCCTGATGCAGATGCTACCGCAAACCCTGTTTTCAGCAGTCGCCTATGTAAAGATACGACTCAAATGGCGAAACTCCGATTCCGCGCCGTTGTTCGTCATGCCATGTTCGCGATCGTGACGACGGTTGCTGTGGCAAAATCGTTCCTCCCAAACCAATGGCTCTCGTAATCGGCAACGGAGTCCGCGATTACACCAACTACGCGCAGCGAGCGTAATTGATTCCATGACAATGTCGGCGATGTTTCTGTCAACAACCGTTTTGAGATGCCGCGAACTCCACGGCTCTCATTGACTTGCTCTCACTCTCTTTTTGGCGATTGGGAAACTGAGCCGAAAGGATTAGTGTGGGCGCGCGGAGTCCCCAGTTCGCCCGCCGTTGGGCCACGTGGTGATAAACTCTAGCGGTGTAATTCGATCCGGTTTCAGCAAGTCCAAGGATTGGAATGCTCCCCAATCTGAAGCGCCTCCTCCTGGGCATCTCCCTGATCGTTCTGGCCTCAACTGTCCTGTTGCTTTCCGACCTAAAGCGGCGAACCCTGACTGTGGGAGCCATGCCCCGCATCGGCCTTCTGCAACATGCTTCTGTCGCGCTGCTGGACGATAGTATTCGAGGCATGGTGGATAGCCTGGCGGAGCACGGATTCGTTGATGGGAAGACGATCGTCCTCCAGAAGTACAACGCCCAGGGTGACATCGCCGTCGCGAACTTGATTGCGAAAGAGATGGTCAACGCTCATTTCGACCTAATGCTGACAGCCAGCACCCTGTCTTTGCAAGCTGTGGCCAATGCCAATCGCGGCGGCAAGACGGTTCAGGTTTTCGGTGCGGTCGCTGATCCGGCGGTGGCGGGGGTCGGCATAAGCTATGACAAACCGCTGGATCACCCACGCAACCTGGTTGGGATCGGCAGCTTGCTTCCGGTCGGGGAGGCTTTTGGAATCGCCCGTGACATGTTCCCGGGCCTCAAGAGGGTGGGAGTAGCTTGGAATCCTGCCGAAGCCAATTCCCGCGCCTACACCGAAAGAGCTCGGCAGGCTTGCCAGGCTATGAATATCGAGTTGCTGGAGGCCAATGTCGAAAACTCCAATGGCGTCCTTGAAGCTGAGGATTCACTCGTCGCTCGCGGAGCGCAGGCGTTATGGATCGGCGGTGACGTCACCGTGAGCGTTGCCGTGGATGCGGTGATCTCCGTTGGGCAGAAGGCACGCATCCCGGTGTTCAGCATCACTCCGGGTAAGCTCGATCGCGGGACACTGTTTGACTACGGCGCCGATTTCTACCAAATCGGTAAACAAACGGGAGAGCTGGCGGCGCGCATTCTTGGTGGCGCCGATCCCGGCCAAATACCCATTACAAATCTGGTACCAACGTTGCTTGTACTGAATACTCAGGCGCTCGAAGGCTTAAGAGACTCCTGGCGGGTGCCGGATGATTTGCTCAACCGTGCGGATGTGGTGGTAGACGGATCAGGCATCCACCGGAAAGGATCGGCGGCCACAGCGAACTTGGCCGAACAAAACCGACAATAAGCCTGAGGATAGCACCACCGGACACAACAGAGACTCAGCCGCGACCTTCTGAAGCGGGGGCGCTTTTTCATCATGCATTGTCCTGGTACGTGACCTCAATGCAACGTAAGGGCTGTTCCACCCAAATCAACCACCAACCCCCAGATGTACTATGTTCCCGTGCGCACCCTGCCCCAAAGCGTCCTCGACTACATCCGTCGCGAGGAGCTACTCCACGCCGGCGACCGCGTGGGTGTCGCTGTTTCAGGCGGAGCCGATTCCGTTGCCCTCCTCCGCGTCGCGCTCGAGTTGCGCCCCGAACTCGGTATCGTTCTGTCGGTCGTCCACTTCAATCATCTGCTGCGGGGAGAAGAGGCCGACGCCGACGAGCAATTCGTTACCCAATTGGCCCACCGACACAAGCTGGAGTTGTTCTCCGGCACCGGCGATGTCGCCGCCCACGCCCGCAGCCACCACCTCAGCACCGAGGCCGCTGCCCGCCAACTTCGTTACCAATATTTCCGGTTGTTGTTTGAGGAGAACAAGCTGAACCGCATTGCTACCGGCCATACTTTGGACGATCAGGCTGAAACGGTTTTGCTTAGAGTCGTTCGTGGGGCTGGTACGCGCGGGTTGGCTGGGATTTATCCCCAGTTATTAGTCGATGGTTCTCAGTTCTCAGTGGTTCGGCCTCTGCTGAAGACCAGACGCAAGCTCCTGGAAGGCTACCTGGGAGAAATTGGACAGGATTGGCGAGAGGACTCCAGCAACCGTGATCTTCGCCACGCGCGCAACCGGGTGCGCCATGGGATCGTGCCCAGGCTCGATCGCACTCTCAACCCGGCGGTGCGGGAAACCTTGGGGGAGACGGCAGACATTGCGCGATCGGAGGAAGAGTACTGGCAAAACGAAGTGTCACGCGCGATGCCGGAGGTGTGGCAGGCCGAGTGCCTCATCCTCAGACCTGCTGAACTGGCAGCGTTGCCTCTGGCCTTGCGGCGGCGCGTGGTCAGGACGGCAGCTGAGTCTCTCGGCCTGAACCTGGAGTTCCGCCACGTGGAAGAAATTCTTGAGCTCGACCAGCGTGGTCCCCGGTCCGCCATGTTGCCGGAGGGCTGGCTTCTCTCCGTAACCAAAAGTGGATTGCAATTCGCGCCTCCCAGTCGAGCCGCTGCGGCGAATCCCGAATATGAATACAAGTTGGCAGTACCCGGCACGATTCGTGTCCCTGAAGCGGGAGCGTGTTTTGAAGTGGCACGGGTTCCGGGGAGCGCAGCGGCGGGTTATAATCCCGACCACATGCTTGACCCAGCATTGCTGCAGAAAGAGCTAACTGTGCGCAACTGGCGCGCGGGCGACCGATATTGGCCGGCCCACAGCAAGGCTCCGAGAAAGATCAAGGAATTGCTGCAGGAGCGAAAACTCACCGGAACGGAGCGCAAGCTTTGGCCGGTCGTAGTGAGCGGACAGGACATTGTCTGGGTCCGCGGCTTTCCCACGCCGGCGCGATTGCGTCCGGGGGACGGCGATCACGAGGCCCTGGTGATTCGCGAGTTGCCCAGTCAGGAGGAAGCCAAGCATGAATGAGATCGCAAGACCGCCGCAATTGCGCACGGTGATCTCCGCCGAACAGATCCAGAAGCGGGTGCGGGAGATGGGGCGCCAGATTTCCGATGACTACCGCGGCCAGTCCATCCACCTGCTGGCCTTGCTCGAGAACGCCTTCATCTTCATGGCCGACCTGGTGCGGGCGCTGGAAGTTCCCGTGGTCTGCCAGTTCATCAAGCCCAAATATCAGCTCCACGAAGCGGATGGTTCAGGTGGCGTACTGGAGATTTTCTTCAGCCACGAGCCTGATATTCGGGGCCAGAATCTGCTGGTGGTCGAGGGCCTGGTTCACTCCGGAGTCACGACCGAGTTTCTGATGAGCGATCTGAAGGCCCGGGGCGCGGCTTCCGTAAAGCTGGCCACCCTGCTCGACCGACAATCGGCCCGCCGGGTCCAGTTGCAGCCCGATTACTTCGGGTTTTTGGTCGATGAAGCCTTCTTGGTGGGTTACGGATTGGGTTCGCCTGAGCAAACCAACCGGAATCTGCCCTATGTCGGCGCGGCAAGGTGAAGTGACCGCGTGACTTAAGTCATCCGCAGAACGCCGATCTTTTTCCCCCCGAAACGGTTAGAATACAAGTTTACAAGTTGCCCAATCCAAAACCTCGGGGTGGGCATCTAATTGAGGTGCAAGCCAGCCCGATGGGTAGGGTTTGGCGTGCGGCGTAAATTTCTCAGGAGTCTTCGGTGAATTCTACAGTCAAGACGGTGGTTTTCTGGTTGGTGATCGTGCTTTCGGCCTTCCTGTTATGGCAGGTCATGAAAGCCGGCAGCGCGGGACAAAAAGACACTGAAGTGACCTTCTCCAAGTTCCTGACCGATGTGGACCAGGGCAATGTGAAAGAGGTCACCATCACGGGTCAGGAAGTCCGCGGCAAGTATCGCAATGACAATTCCGCGTTCCACACCACCGCCCCGTCAAACTATCCCGACATGATCAAGACCCTGCGTGACAAGGACGTCGCCATGACTGTCCGGGATATCACCAGCGGCAGTTGGCCCCTACAGTTGCTGGGAACATGGGCCCCCTTGATCCTGCTGGCAGCTCTATGGTTCTTCATGATCCGGCAGATGCAGACCGGCGGCAACAAGGCGTTGTCCTTCGGCAAGAGCCGCGCCCGGCTGCTCTCCATGCAGCAAAAGAAAGTCACGTTTAAGGATGTAGCCGGCGTAGATGAAGCCAAGGAAGAGCTGAAAGAAATCATCGAATTCCTGCGCGAGGCGCAAAAGTTCCAGAAGCTGGGTGGACGTATCCCCAAAGGCGTACTGCTGGTTGGACCTCCGGGAACCGGCAAGACCCTGCTGGCCCGCGCAGTCGCAGGCGAAGCGAACGTTCCGTTCTTTTCGATCTCGGGCTCTGACTTCGTAGAAATGTTCGTAGGCGTGGGCGCGAGCCGCGTGCGTGACCTGTTCGAGCAAGGCAAGAAAAACGCTCCCTGCATCATCTTCATTGACGAGATCGACGCCGTCGGACGCCATCGCGGCGCCGGCCTGGGCGGCGGCCACGACGAGCGCGAGCAAACCCTGAATCAGCTGCTGGTCGAAATGGACGGTTTCGAGTCCAATGAAGGCGTGATTTTGATGGCCGCCACCAACCGCCCCGACGTACTCGATCCCGCGCTGCTGCGCCCCGGACGCTTCGACCGACGAGTAGTCGTCAGCCGTCCCGATGTGCGCGGCCGCGAAGAAATCCTGCGCGTCCATACCCGCAAGATTCCCTTGGCCGACGATGTAGATCTCTTCGTGTTGGGCCGCGGCACCCCGGGCTTCTCCGGCGCAGACCTGGCCAACATGGTGAACGAAGCGGCCTTGGCGGCAGCGCGGCAGAATCGCAAAGCCGTGCTGATGTACGACTTCGAACTGGCCAAGGACAAAGTCCTCATGGGCGTGGAACGCAAGTCCATGTTGCTGTCGGATGAGGAAAAGAAGAACACGGCCTATCACGAAGCTGGCCACGCTCTTGTGGCGGCCCTCCTGCCTCATTCCGACCCGCTGCACAAAGTAACGATCATCCCGCGCGGAATGGCGCTCGGCGTCACCATGCAGCTGCCCACAGACGACCGGCACAACTACTACAAGAACTATCTCGAAACCTCGATTGCCATCCTGATGGGCGGCCGCCTGGCGGAAGAGATGTTCCTGAATTCAATGAGCACCGGCGCCGGCAACGACATCGAACGCGCCACCGAACTCGCGCGCAAGATGGTTTGCGAGTGGGGTATGAGTGACCTGGGCCCTCTCACCTTCGGCAAGAAGGAAGAGCAGATCTTCCTAGGCCGCGAGATTGCGCAACATCGCGATTACAGCGAAGCCACGGCGGTCAAGATCGACGCCGAAGTGCAGAAGCTGGTCAAGCGCGGATATGATTCCGCCAAAGACCTGCTGCAATCCAACCGCGAAGTCCTGGTTCGAATCGCGCTGGCGCTGATCGAACGCGAAGTGCTCGACGCGGCGCAGATCAAAATGATAATCGACGGTCAGGAACTGCCGAAGATCGTCCCTCCTGTCAAGCCCGACGACGGAGTACAACAAGTAATCAAGCCGGACCTTCAGCCCGGCCGCGCCAAAGGCGGCGAACGGCCGGCGCCCGCGTAGAGCGGACGTCAGACTTCGGACCTCAGACTTCAGCAAGGGCGGCCAAAAGCCGCCCTGGTTCTTTGTCCCGCGCTGTCCGCGCCCGCGCGTCGGCCAAACCCCGATTTCCGAAACCCTCTGGCAGAGCACCTTCTCACCTCCAGTGCTCTGGAATAGGTTTAGACTGTCGGCACCTGCCGTTATTATGTCGAAGCTGTTCTCGAACAGCCAGTCGGAGCCCTGAATGTCCTTTGGACATGTCTTTATCGCTCGGAGGCTTTGTCGGAGACTTCGTTTTCAGCCTCACTGACCACGCCGGAAACGGTTTCTTCGACCGGTTGGAGTGGGCTCCAGTCGTAGCCAGTGCCATCGCGGTGGGATTTCTGGTCACACCCCTCCTGGATTTGCGTATCGAAAGGGTTCCTGGTGCCGTGCGCAGCCGTGCTGCTGGTGGAAGCTGGAGTCGGCGTTTGGGGCTTTTGCACGTTCAACGGAATCTGGCCGGGCCGTCGATCCATGCCTTCGATCATTTCATCTATGGCGCCCCACCCTTGGCCCCACTTTTGTTTCCGAATCTTGTAGTCTTGGGATTGCTCGGGCTGTGGCGACTCAGCCTCATAGAGCACGGCTGAGTCGTGTCCTTCCCCGCTCGTTCTAACTACTGGTTAACCGCCTTCATCATCTGCTCCGTATAACGCAAGCCCGACGCGATCCCTTGCGGAAACGCCTCTGCCAATCGCTGCAAATCGTCGGCGCTAAGTTGCAATTCCAACGCGGCCACATTTTCCTCGAGATACCTGCGTCGCTTGGTGCCGGGAATCGGAACGAGGTCATCACCCTGGGCCAGTACCCACGCCAGCGCCAATTGTGACGGCTTGCAGCCCTTCTCCTTGGACATCTCCTCGACCTGTCGAACCAGATCCAGGTTCTTCTGAAAATTCTCGCCCTGAAAACGTGGAGAAGCCCGCCGGTAGTCATCGGGAGCCAGATCTTCGAAACGCTTGAACTGACCAGTAAGAAATCCCCGGCCTAATGGGCTATAAGCAACGAAACCGATGCCAAGCTCGCGGCAGGTAGCGAGAATTTCGTCCTCTGGATCGCGAGTCCACAGTGAATACTCGGTCTGCAGCGCTGCAATCGGGTGGACTTTCACGGCGCGTCGCATAGTTGCTGCGCTGGCTTCAGAGAGGCCGAGATAACGCACCTTACCTTCCTTCACCAGATCAGCCATGGCCCACACCGTGTCTTCAATGGGAGTGTTAGGATCGACGCGATGCTGGTAATACAGATCAATCGTGTCTACGCCAAGCCGCCGCAGGCTGCTCTCGCAGGACTGCCGAACGTATTCCGGCTTGCCGCTGAAACCGCGGAGGCTGGGATCCTTGGGATCGCGCACGATGCCGAACTTGGTGGCGAGCACAACCTGGTCGCGCTTGCTCTTGATGGCTCGTCCGACCAGTTCTTCATTGATGTACGGACCGTAAACATCTGATGTATCCAGAAGGTTGATGCCGAGTTCGAGCGCGCGGTCGATGGTGGCGAGAGACTCGGCGTCATCGCGTCCACCATAGAATTCCGACATGCCCATACATCCCAGACCCATGGCGGAAACGGCAAGGCCGCTGCGGCCAAGCTTGCGTGTCTTCATAATGGCCACTCCAGAAGGGAAGTTAGAAAAGCTACATTCTCATAGATGCGAGCCCTCTGCAGAGGATTCCCGAGTGGAGCGGACCCTCCTGGGCCGCCGCCTTTGACTTGGACGTTAGCCCAAAAACCAAAACAACAGCTGCAAAATCAAAAACAAAGGCGGCGGACAAGAGTGTCCGCCCCACACGACTATTTGCGGGCCAACTGCATGGATTGCCCGAAGCGCTGAGTGGCATAGCCCACAATCATTCCCACCATGCCGCCCGGAAGCATGATTTCAAAATAATAATGCTTGCCCGTTGGGTCCGGCATGGCCGCGACTGCGTACGCCAGCAGCAAGCCGATACTCAAACCGAAGAGCAGTCCCAGCGGCAGCGAGTTTACCTTTTTCGCGAAGTAGCCAATGAGAACGCCCGCAATCAGTCCTTTCATCGTAGACCCGATCACGATAGTCAACAGTTGGGCCCGCACTGCGGGCGTGAACCACGCACTCAGCCCGTCAAATATGCCCAGGATTCCCCCCACCAGCAGTCCCAGCACGATCTTGTTCATATCGCCTCCTTGCGGACCAATTGGCCGCTAGCGTCTTATTCAACGTGGCTTGGAAATCCTTTAAGTTCGTCATCCTAATAAGTCTGGTCGAAGGATCCCTATAGGCTGCACGGCTCCTGTAAGCAAGTGCCATCCGTTCCAAAGACCTGTCAAGATCATAGGGGTCCTTCGACTCCGCCAGTCCATTCGCAAGCGAATCGACTGGCTGCGCTCAGGATGACATTGCTGGTTTTTCGGTAACCCCTCACGCTCATGGCAAAATCTCATGATCCCGAAAAATTTACCGTCCCCGCCACAACACGAACAAGGCCCGCATCACCAGATACGCAAAGATCAGCAGAATCCAGGCGCTGTTTTTGACCATCCATCTCCACAGCCGCGCTACCACACCCTCGGGATAGGCGCTCACCGGCAATCCGTCGAGATAGTACGCTATGTCGTTCGCCAGTTCCTCTACCGATCCATACCTATGTTGCGCATCTTCCGCCGTCGCTTTGCTGCCAATTGCTGACAAAGCCTTAGGCACTCGGCCGGAATCGACCAGCAAGAACTTGAGCACCGCGCCCAGCGAGTACACGTCCGCGCGCGGTCCCACCGCTTCGACGTCCCCCCGCGCCTGCTCCGGCGCCATGTAACCGGGAGTGCCCACGACCACGCCATGAGCGGTGCCTACCTCGAAGGTGTCCGCGTAGGAAGATGGTTGCTGCTGGAACCGAATCTTCGAAACTTCATTCGACCCTGCCGGTATGTCGGCATTCAATAGCTTGGCCAGGCCCCAATCCATGACCAGCACTTCACCGAACTTTCCTACCATGATGTTTTGCGTAGACATTCCGGGACGCCTCCGAGTTCATCCCGGTACTGATCGAGCCGCCGACCTTGCACCAGCTTCATGGTGTAAAAAACACGGCCATCGGGCAGCGTACCGACTTCATGAACGGGGACAATTCCCGGATGCTCAAGCTGCGCGATTATTTTCGCTTCGCGCAGCAGGCGTGCACCAAATTCCCCGTTGGAGTCCACGATCGCGAGCACTTTCAGCGCGACTTGCCGGCCGAGGGCCGTGTCTTGGACGCGAAAGATGCTGCCCATGCCGCCAGCGCCCAACTTGTCGAGCAGCACATAACCCGTACCGCTGAGGTCTGGTGCGTCGGCGGCCATGCGGAGCCGGTCCAGTGCTTGGTCAGAAAGCCACTTCATGGCGCGCCGGTCCTCATGGGGTAGCTACCCCCAACAAGGTGCGCGCTTCGCGCCGGAACTCATCTTCGCTGCCCGTCATCTCACGCAGTTGTTCCAGCACAACCCGTCGAAACTCGCGCCGCGCGTAGGCCAGATAGTTTGTAACGTCTGAAGTCTTCAATTCAAATCGTTGCCCCACTTGTTCATAGGTCAACTCTTTGCCGGCCTCGTCGATGTCGTAGAACTCAAGCAGGCGAAAGTGCATCTGCTTGCCGCGCTGTTCGCATTCCTGCCGCAACCGCTCCAGAGAAAGGCTGAAGACGCTGCGCACCCACTCGCGCTCGAAGAAGTCTTCCATCGAATCCGGTGAAGGAATCTCGATTCGCTGCAATTCTCCTTCCGCGGACTCGAAATCGAGCGGAAAGATCTGCACATCTCCCCCTCGCTTCAAGCGCCGCGCCGCCTTGTCTTCATTGGCGATCAAATGGTCCACGCACACTCGGAGAAAAGTCCGCAAGCGGGCCCGCTGGGGGTCGTACCGGGCGAGAAACTCCTTCTCAAGAATACGCAGGAAAAAATCCTGAGTTAAATCTTGGGCCTGCTCGTTGTCCTTGCCCCAGCGCAGACGGATGTATTTGTAAACCGGCTTCCAGTAGGCCGCGGTCAGCACTTCAAGGGCGCGCTGCCGTTCCTCCGGCACAGCGCTCCGCGCGGCCACAATGAGCGACCAGCGAGTGGCTGGAAACTGGCCCTGACCGCGTAGATCGCCGTTGTCCCGCATAGCAGGCGAAAGGGAGTGTACGACGCCAGGCTGGGCAGCGTCCACGAGCTAGGTAGGGGCAGATGTCCTCCCAGTCGAGCGACAGCTCGACCAGCTCAGCGGGCAGAGACAGGAGAGTTTCGCTCCGCCCGGCAGATGAGGACATCTGCCCCCCTATGTGGTTCTTGCTTGTGGAAATTCTTGCCGTTGATTCTTGCTCTTGCTTGTAACTTCTATCCGCCCGAGATGCTCTGCATCGCTCCAGTAGCGAGTCTTCACTGATTCTCCGGCGTCGCAGCCCACACAGAAAATGACGCCGACAAATTTTCGAATTGCACAATTATTTGGGATTGACCGCGCCGCAGATCGCGCGTAGATTCGTTTTCACCTTCACAGAAAATCCAGCCAAGGAATACCGTGTTCTTACCGACAACCAATTCCAAGTGATATTCCCTCCCCCAAGGGTGGAATAAAGTGAGGAAAGTAGAAAACGAATGGCAAGTCTATCGGACGCGATTTCTGATTCGAGCCAGGCAGCTCACCGGTCCCCTGGAGTTCCGGGATGCGCTCGGACGTGAACATCGCGGACAAAGAGGCGACTATCTTGTGGAATCCTCAGACGGCACGCAGAGGATCGCGCCCCGTGAAATCTTTGAGGATGTCTACGTAGCCATGGGTCCCGCCGTTGAGAAGTGGCCCCTGCTGGACAGACGAAATTTTTCTCTTTCAGATCTGAAACGCCGGACCTCGGCCCGAGCTGAGATGCTGGCGTGAGCGGCTCGCAGATTTTGGACCGCGACCTGGCAGGCCACGGAAAAACACGAACAATGGCAAATCCGGGGTGGCACGACTGCAATCTGCCACCTGATTTTTCGACCAAACGTCGCCTTGTGGAAAAAGGGGACGAAGGGGGCAGCATCCCACTTGCTAAGACTGAGATACAATATATAGGGATACCCTCTTGACAGCCCCAACATACGGGCGTAGTGTTTGCATCCCATAAGGCTTTGAACGACTCCAAAACGGAGGCGTCGCGATGCCGGGCAAGAGTAAGAAAACAAAGGACCGGTGCTTTGGTTGAGGTGACCATGCGTTGGCCTTGCCAGATTGGCTGGTTGTTCCCCGTCTTGGGCGGGTTTGTAGTGCGGTGGCCGCTCCCTCGTTCTCTGTATGTGGTTCGCTGAACTCCTCCCGAGGGAGCGACGACAGTCGACAAGACAGGCTGTGGAAAATGCCTCGAATAGAGGGCTCGCAACCCCTTTTTTCCGAGGCAGAAATTGAGGGTTGGAATGGAAAGTCT
>WNFR01007705.1_pt1 | contig 11984 bp, 6 predicted proteins | sample 5400221 | NCBI WGS metagenome assembly WNFR01 (sample SAMN13153357, study PRJNA577476) | soil metagenome | isolation source: 40 cm soil under Madrone tree | place: USA:California | collected 2016-06-14 | reverse complement strand
GGACCGCCTTCGCTAGGGATTGATATCAGGTCCAACGCATCCACTGGGTGAAGCCACTGCTCTCCCTGTTCGAGCGCAGTAATCCGCGGTGCTTGCAACGCAAAGACTCGCGTTCCATCCGGAGACCAAGCTGGTTGCGTGTAAAAAGCAGCGACGTTGGTCAACTTCACCGGACTGCTGTTTCCATCCGAGGAAATCTTCCAGACTGCCCCACCCTCGGTTGACCACGTGACGTAGGCAATCCATTTCCCGTCTGCCGACCACGCCGGCTCGAATTCACGATCAGTGCCCGTCGTCATTCGCTTTGGCTTGGCGTCCGCCTTTCGCGCCATCGCATACAGATGCCCGAGCGCAGAAAAGGCGATGGTCTTGCCATCGGGTGATTCCACGACGCCTTGCGCGAGGCGCGCCTCCACCGGGCCATCTTCGACACGGCCGGGAAAATTCAGCTTAGGCCCAAGCTCTCGCGAAACCTTCGCTTGGAACGGAATGACCTTATCTTCTCCCGTGGCCACGTTTAGGCTGTGGATTTTTCCGCCGAAGGAAATCAAAACGTTCTTGCCATCCGGAGTGAATGCCGGTCCCGGAATCAGGTCGCGAGTGGAAACCCACGAATCCTGGCTGTCTCTTTGAATCGGGTATTTGAGCCACTTGTCTTCACCTGTCGTCAAATCCCGCAGGCGCAGGGCCGTGCCGGCATCGTAGTGCGTCGCGTAAACAAGCTTCGTTCCGTCCGGAGAAAGCAACGGCCGAAAGGCACCGCCTTCGTCATTCGTGATTGTTTGTGTTTCGCTCAATTGCAGGTCGCGGCGTGCAATCTGCCATCGGGGGTTCTCGGAAAATCCGCCTGCCCTTGTTTCAAAATAGAGGTATCGTCCATCGGGTGAAGGAATGGCTCCCATCGCGATTTGCCCCGGCGAGCTCTCGCTTCCCTTAGCCTGCACAACAACGAGCCCCGACCCGCCTTTCACGTCATACATCCAAACTTCCAGGGCAGATCCATACCCCTTCGGCTTCAGACGCGAAACCAAAATATATCGTCCATCGCGGGTCCAAATAGGCGAAGTAAACATGGTGTCCGCATCACTGGTCAGCCGCTTCGCGCCGGATCCGTCTGCGCGAGAGATCCAAACATTGTCCGCGCCGGAGCGGTCACTCACATACACAATCTGCTTGCCGTCCGGAGAAAAGCGTGGCTGGCTTTCGAATGAAAACCCGGAAGTGATGGGAGCTGCGTTTCCACCGTTGATATCCAGCCGGTAGAGATGGCCAGCCAAATCAAACACGATCTCTTGACCGTCACTCGAGACATCTAAAGAGATCCATGTGCCTTCGTCGGTGGAGAATTCAATCTTGCGAGCCGCCTTCAGCGTGAGGCCTTCCTGCTTCGCTGGTTGGCCTTCTCGTTTCTCCTGGGGAGATTGTGCTCCCGCCGTGTTCGGGACTCCCGTGAACAGTAGAGCTAAGATAATTCGACAGACTAAACTCAGATTGCGGTGTGATGTTTTCATGGGTGCCGTCTCCGCCCAATCAACCGGGTACCTCCAAGCCACAAATGCACACACGTTGCAAGATGCTATCGATCACTTCGGCGAAAAGTTATCCGCGCAGTCTCCAGTACAACCAATCCAACAGGAATATCGCCCAGGGCCCGAAGAGAGGCATGTTAGTATGCCTCCTCGGGACGTGGGAGAGTTGCCGCTAGTAGTTAAACCGGAGAGCTAGCTGAATCTGCCGAGAAGTTCCGACCCCGAGCGTTCGACCTAGGGTGTTGAAGATCTGGCCAAAGGAGGAGAAGACCTTGCCACTCCCGTCCGTACCCCAGAAGCTGTTCGGCTCGTCGAAGTTTGGATGGTTAAACAAGTTAAAAAACTCGGCACGGAATTCCAGGTTCTTCTTTTCCGTGAGGCGAGTCTTCTTGAGAATTGAGAAGTCAATCTGTTTGTAAGACGGGCCATAAAACGTATCGCGTGCCAGATTTCCAAACGTGCCGGGTGCAGGCAACGAGAAGGCAGCGCCGTTAAGGAAATTGTCCGGCCCCGATCCTGTGCCGTACTGCGAGACGCCAGGCACTCGATCGGGCCGCTGGTTGGTAAAATCGAAATTTCCAAACGTGTTGGTACCGATGTGGACAGTAGAAGCGACACCCGTTCTTAGAATGCCCAGGGCCGCTATGCTCCAGCCTCCGACGAGCCGATCCACGGCTCCGCTTGCATTGTCCAAGAAGCGGCGCCCATGGCCGAAGGGCAACTCATACATGGTATTGAACGAAATGTTGTGCCGGATGTCTCCGCTGCCATTGCCCCGTTCCGCCCTAAAGTTGTTCGTGTCCTGCGGATCGGAAGCAAACAATCCCTGGTCATCCACGTCGTCGATGCCATGGCCCAGGCTGTATTCGACGTCAAACATGAAGCCATTGACCATGCGTCTCTTAATCGAGACTTGGAGGCCGTTGTAGGAATTGAATCCCGAGTTGCTCTGCAGTAGGACGTTTCCGAATTGCGGCAGTGGCCGTGCGCCCAGTGCGGGATCGAAGTAGTTGATGTTGTATTCGCGCCACAGATTCACGCCGTGATTACCAAGATAGGCGACTTGCACTGCCATGTTGCCGCCGAGCTGCGTCGCCGCGCTGAAGTTGTACTGGTTCACATAAATGTCCGGTTTGTGGTACGGAAATCCGTTAACGTTCGGCGGAAAGACTGCCGTTTGCGACAGGAAAGCATCGTACGGATACGTCAAATTCGGGATATCCGATTGGAGCAGCGTGATGTTTCCAGTCACCGTATTCGAGGGGACAAAGTAAGAGCCAAATCCTACAGGATAGTTCTGGAAGTAGATTCCATATCCGGTCCGCACCACAACGCGTGAGAACGGCGACCAGGCTATTCCGACGCGCGGGCCGAAATCCTTGTTGTTGATGTGGAAATAAGAGGTTCCCGCCGGCGCAAGGCACATGCACCTGGTATCGAATGGTCGGGTGGCATACTTCGAATCGTGTGGAACGGTCTCGATATCGTAACGCAAGCCGTAATCGAGAGTCAGCGTCGGGCGAATTTGAAAGCTATCCTGTACAAACGCACCAATCTGAGTCGCACGCACTCCATTCCCAGGCGTGGCTGCAGAAATGTTTACTATCGCGAGACTATCATTGACGAAATCCGGGATCGAATTGAATTGCATGAAGGGAAAGTTATCGCTGTTCGCGTTGATCTGAATCCGGTAAATGGTGGTGCCCCACTTGATTGCGTGGCGTCCCTTTACCAGGCTCATGTTGTCACCGATCTGAAAGCTGTTGTTGTTTTCCAGGAAGTATCCTTCTGTTCCGGGATTAACAGACAAGCCCACAACCAGCGTGTTTGGAAAGGGCACGCGCGAATCGATGTTGCTAGCCCACCGTTGCATTCCGGCTAGAAAGTCATTGATAAAAGTGGGGTTGAAAATGTGCGTCTCGTGAATGGCGATATTTGTCGTGCGTAGGGGTACGATTTGATGATCTAGGACGCCGAGCGCGTTGGGGAAGACGCCAAACAACGGACCGTGTGTGAAAGAATCGTTGATGTTGACGCGCACAAATGCCGAGTCCGAAGTCCTGAACTTATGATCCAAGCGTATTGATCCGGTGTCTTCCCGAATCGCCGAGACTGACGTCCTCGTGACATTATCAACCAAGGGATCGGCTGTGTGCGAAGTACCCACGGGGAACATGTTTAATATGTCGGTCAACTGCGGCGAGGTTGCCAGAACTTGACTTCGCAATTGATCGCTGGGCACGGTCCCGGATCCCGTGATCCCGATGCGCTGGCGCGATCCCTCGTAATTCAAAAAGAAAAATGTGGCGTTCTTCCGGATCGGCCCTCCCATGTTTCCACCAAAATTGTTATAGCGAAACTTTGGTTTAGGGGCAGTCTTAACCGCAAAAAAGTTCTTCGCATCGAAGATATCGTTTCGGAAGTATTCGAAGACACTGCCGTGGAATTCGTTAGTGCCGGACTTAGTTACAATGTTCACGTATGACCCGCCGGCGCGGCCGTATTCGGCGCCGTAGTCGCTGGTCTGTACTTTGAATTCGGAAATCGTATCTAAGCTGCCGGTCAGCAACCTTGCTCCTCGCTCGAATCCGTTCGCCATGTATGGCTGATCGACGCGCGAGGCATCGATTCCGTCGATGGAGAATTGGTTGTGTACGGTATGAAGGCCATTGAAACTAAGGTCGGCGATGAAGTTGCTGCGCAGCACGGCCCCCGGCGTCAGTAACGCAAATCGAGCGTAGTCGCGGCCATTGATGGGCAGCTCGTTAATCTGCTGCGTGGCCATCGTCGTTCCCGTCGACGCATCACCCTTCTCAATGATAGCCGCATCTGCAGTAACTACCACTTCTGCATTTACCTCTCCCACTTGGATCGTAAAGTTCAGCTGGACAGTTGCGGCAACATTCAGAACTACCCCAGTCTGGACTTGCCGCCGAAACCCTTGACGTTCTGCAGAAACATCGTAGGTCCCCACGCGGAGTTCCGTAATTCGGTAGTGACCCTGACTATCCGTCTGCACGGACCGAGTCTCACTTGTGCCCACGTTCTTTGCGGTCACGGTCGCCTCCGCGACCGCCGCTTTCGAGATGTCAAAAACCTGCCCCGTGATTTCTCCTGCCGTCTGGGCTTGCGCCGACAACGGCAGAAGAAACGCAACCACGACCACCAGAGCTCTGACGGAGAATAAAGTACCTTCGCCAATTCTCATGATTTACCCCTCCCTTGTTTTAAGACTGGTGCGCGGGCCATGGCTCGAACCTAGCCGCTCCCTCCACCCCTGTCCAATGCAACTTTCTCGTCTTCAATATCGTTTTTTATGCAGGGAAGTTGGCATTGGAGCTGAGCAACTCTCCCGGCAACGCATTGCGGCATATTGTCAAATGTGCGCACATTCGATACATTGACAAGACATGTCGAAAAAGCGACAGCTGGCACGCTTTGATAGTGTCGGCGCTCCGGGTGCGCTCATCACTACGTTTCGTCATGACTATCCAGACGGCTTTGTATTAGTTTGCCGCTGATACCCCGCATTTGTGCCAGCTAGGTCGAAAATTATTTTTCTTGCAAAATGCTTCCAAACCGTTCCTCGTTGTGATATAGGGGAACAAGATCCCTTTGCGCCCTGCCATTATGAGCCTGCCTAGTAAGACGAGCGAAGAAAACTGTCAGCCTAGCTTCACCCGTCTCATGAGCTTGTCGGACGAAGCACTCGTCATGCATCTTCGCGACGGCCACCGGGACGCCCTCGCCGTCCTCTTTGACCGCTATCATCGCCTTGTCTTGAGCGTTGCTCTCCGCATCTTGCGAGATCCAGGCGAAGCCGAAGACGTAATGCAATCTGTGTTCTTGGAAATACTCGGATCGGCGGCACAATTCGATGCTTCCAGGGGCACTACTAAGGTGTGGATTCTCCAGTATGCGTACCATCGGGGCCTGAATCGGCGGCGCTCTTTGAACCTCCGAAGGTTCCACGAACTGACTGAAGATTCGCCATTCCCCGCAACGGTTCTAACTTCGCCGGAGAAAGCCTCTTTGGGGATGCTGGAATCGGCGCAGTTGGTTCAAGAAGCCCTGAGTCGCTTGAACAAGCTGCAGAAGAGGACTCTGGAATTGGCTTTTTTTGAAGGTCTAACGATGCACGAAATCGCTGAGAAGACCGGGGAATCTTTCGCCAGCGTCAGACACCACTACTATCGAGGGCTTGAGAAACTTCGCTCACTTTTGTGCGCTTCCTCCAACAACCGGAAGAAGTCCGAATCACCGCGACAAGAGGTTGCACATGTCAAAGCATGAACACTTCGAAGAGCTTGGGGCGCTCGCGGCAATCGGCCAGATCTCGGTCGAAGAGGACAAAGAACTTAACTCCCACCTGTCCGACTGCCCGAGTTGCCGCGACGCCTACCACGATTACGTTCGCCTTCTTCATAAGCAGTTGCCCCAGGCGGCACCCCGACGCTGGAGCCTGAAGGAAGCGGTTTCCCGACACGGCTCGGGCGGCGAACTCAGAGAAAGGTTCTTCGCCCGAGCGCGCGCCGAGGGAATCAACTTGTCGCAGGAGGGTGAGCGGCGGATTCGCGGGCCACAGGCTGTCGGGTGGAACCATCTTCCGTGGCGCCATGCGGCCGCTGCCGCAGGCTTTGTCGTCGTTCTGGTTGTCGGGGCGCTAGCTGGCAGGATGTACCAGATCGTGCCGCGTTCCACTGTCCCGGACACTCGCCTCACGGAACTGGCCAGGCAGAACCATATCCTCCGCTCTGAATTGGCTGCCGTCTATCGTTCGATTGAACTGAAGTCGGCTGACCTGGCCCAGTTGGAGGAATACAAGGCCGTTTCGGCCGAATCCGTGCGCAAGCTTCAAAGTGAGCTAGAGCAGGTGCGGACAGAAGCCGCGCGGCTTAATGCTGCGCTTCAGCAAGCGCAACAAGAAAACACCGGCTTGGCGGGTGCGAATCAGCAGAGCGAGAAGCTAATCGCCGACCTAAGAACCAAAGTCGAAAAATTGCACCTCACCGATGCCGAGAACATGGCCTCCCTTGTAGCGCAAGAAGGTCGCATCCGGGAACTCACTCAAGCGCTGCAAGCCGAATCGGCGCGGGTCGAACAGGAACGCCAGCTCACCGCGGTGGGACAGGAGGTGCGCAAGCTGATGGGGGCGAGGGACTTACACATCATTGACGTGCACGACGTGGACGGCCGCGGCAAGTCCGCCAAATCCTTCGGCCGCGTGTTTTATGCCCAGGGCCAGTCGCTCATCTTCTACGCCTTCGATTTGCCAACGGGGAAGTTAACCCCTGCGAAGTACTCCTTCCAGGCTTGGGGCCACCGCGAAGCAGTGTCTCAATCCGCGCGGAATCTCGGTACCTTCCAAGTGGACCATCATGAGCAGCGCCGTTGGGTTCTCAAGGTAAATGATCCGGCGCTGCTTCGTGACATTGACGCCGTCTTTGTCACAGCCGAATCCCTCGATTACACCAGGGAGCCAAATGGACAAAAGCTTCTTTACGCTTACCTGGGGGGCCTGCCCAATCATCCCTGACGCTCGATAGCAGCGTCTATCAGGTCTTAGCGTCACTGGCCTAACCCTTGCCAATTCTCCCGCGACACAATTTCAACCGACTACTTGGATCTGGCACAACCTAATCAATTCATCGGCATACTAGCAATAGAAGCGCCCAATTCGATCCGTCGGAGAGGTATTCAATGGGAACGTGTGCCCGAGTCCTAGTGCTTCTGGGTCTTCTCGCAGTGAGCATTGCAATTTCTCTGTCCACTCTGGCGCAGACGCCTACTGCCACGTTGACAGGTCGTGTCACTGATCCGAAAGGGCTTGCCATTGTTGGAGCGAAGGTTCAGGCCATCAACATAGAAACGAACGCCGTCTATTCCGTTGAAACAAAGGAGGAAGGACTCTATCGCATCCTGAACATCCCTCCTGGCAGGTACCGCGTCGTCGTCGAAAAAGAAGGGTTTGCACAGATCGTTAAACCTGACGTGCAGCTCCACATTCAGGACTTTGCCGCCATCAACTTCTCTATGCAGGTTGGCTCCGTGAGCCAGAGCATTACCGTCGAGGGAGGCGCGCCGCTGATTAACGAGTCCGGTTCCACCGGAGGGGTCATGAACAACCAGCAGGTGACCGAGCTTCCAATCAACGGGCGGGACTACGCGCGCTTTAGCCTGCTGATTCCTGGTGCTATCGCTCGTAGCAACTTCATTTCAGATCTGACTTTCAACGGTCTCCATACAGTTCACAACCAGTACTCGATCGATGGCGTTGATGCTACCCGTGTAGACCAGCCATATATGGCGAACGGTTACGAACGGGGGGCCCGGCTTCTAACTGGCAGCCTGGATACGATTGCCGAATTTCGTGTGCAAACGGGCAACTACGAAGCACAGTATGGTCGTTCAGCAGGGTCGTCGATTAACATTGCGACTAAGTCAGGCACGAATGAGATCCACGGTACCCTTTTTGAATTCTTCCGTAACGACGTTCTGGATGCGAGTAACTTCTTCGCGACGAAGAAACCCACGTTCCGATTTAATGATTTCGGCGGCAATGTTGGGGGTCCGATCCGCCACGACAAGACATTCTATTTCTCGAGTTATGAGGGTTCCCGACAGCGGGTCGGCATCACCGGCAGCGGCACAGTGCCCAGCGACTTGTTGCGTAGCCAGGTGTTAGCCACATCTCCGGCGCTGACCAATATCGTGAATCTCATGCCGCGGGGCACATCGCCAACTGCCGACCCATTGGTGGATAACTATACGGTGACAAGTGTTTCGCGCGTGCGTGAGGACACAGGGTCCGTGCGTATTGACAATAGCTTCGGGAGTAGGGACACAGCTTTCGCCCGCGTGAACGTGAATGACTCGCAGGTGGCGGGTCCGCTGTTTGGCGTGTTCCCTTCTGCGTTTGGTGTCCTGGATCATCAGAATGTCCCTATCCGCACGACAAACATCGCTATCCACGAACAGCATACCTTTGGCTCCGGATTAATCAACGATGCCCTGGTCGGGATGCAGCGGTGGACGAGTGTTATCGAGGCGAGCGAGCCGTTCCCACAGACCGTTGTCAACGGTCTCAGCATTCAGCCCGGCACGCAGGGAAGGTATAAGCAGAACGCCACAAGCATTCAGTTTGGCAACGCCATTAGCCTGATAAAGGGCCGACACACGCTCAAGTCGGGCGTTACGGTGTGGCGGATCAGGGTCAATCTCGCGGGGGGTTTTGGCCCCGAGCTCATGCAGTACAACTCGATTAACGACTTCATTAACAATCGCCTGGCCTTCGTCAGTCTGCGACCTGAATATCCCCCAAACGGTGGTCGCGCCACCCAGATCGGGGCTTTCATTCAGGACACATTCCAATGGCGGCACGGCCTGACGCTTGATTACGGACTTCGATACGACTTCGAAACCGTGCCGCATGATTACCACGATGCGCCCCAGACGTTTGACACCCGCACACAGACGCTCGGACCTCCGGGTACGCCCTATTTCAGCGCTAACACCGCAAATTTTGGCCCGCGGTTTGCTATCGCGTGGTCACCTAAGCCGCGCATCGTCGTCCGGTCAGGTTTTGGGGCTTTTTTCCAAGCTTACCCCGTGGGATTCTGCTGCTATTCGGTTCCCTTGAACGATGTCCCCGGCTTCCTAACGCTTCTCCGACAGCAGATTCCAAACCTATCGTATCCCTTTACCCCCTTTCTATCCCAAGGAACGGCTCCGCCACCCAACGTCGCCGGTTTTGCTTGGGAGAAGCCCGACATTTACGTGGAGCAATGGAATCTGAGTGTTGCGACACAGATCACTTCTAACACGGCGTTCCAGGTTGCCTACGTCGGCAATCACGGAATCAACTTGCGGCGGGACATCAACATTAACTTTTTTGATCCCGCCTTGGGAAGTCGGCCAAATCCAAGTTTCGGTGACATCAGTATCGAAACTAACAGCGGATTTAGTCTCTATCACGCGCTCCAAGTTTCCTTAAAGCGGCGCTTCAGTTCCGGCTTGCTTTTTGATTTCGAGTACACGTACGGACACGTGATCGACGATGTGCAAGACCAAGGCCTATTCAGCGCGCAACCGCAGGATAACAACAACATCAGAGCGGAGCGGGGCAACGGCTCCGGAGATATCCGTCACAATTTCGCCACCAATGTCATGTACGACCTACCAGTGGGCGCAGGGCATCGGTTTCTCGGCTCGTCACACGGCGTGGCCAATCGCCTGGCTTCCGGATGGCGGTTGTCGGCCCTCGGGATTCTACACACAGGGATCGCAACAACCGTCTACATCAACACAAACACATTCGGCAACGGCAACTTCACTAACCAGAGGCCGGACGCTGTGCCCAACGTCGATCCTTATGCACATCCCAGGAGCGTGGACCAATGGCTGAATCCATCGGCCTTTGCTATCCCTGCCTCTGGGACATTTGGCAACCTGGGGCGCAATACGGTGTCCGGCCCGAGTTTCAAACAAATTGATTTTTCCATAATCAAGAATACCAAAATCGGTGAGGCGCGCAATCTCGAGTTCCGGGTCGAAATGTTCAATGTATTTAATCACCCCAATTTTGATGAGCCCAACACGTTTGTTGGTACAAGCGCCTTTGGGAAGATTTTCAACACATTTGGACGGACGATAGGCCTCGGCACTTCCAGGCAAATCCAAATGGGCCTGAAGTTCAACTTTTGACCCGTTGGTGTTCGCTTGAATCGTCGGGCTTCGCTGATAGCGTTTCCCCCCGGCCAGCCCGGCACTGCGTCACACCGAATCATTCTCCATTGCGATCAAAGGGGAACTCTTGCGCGCCGAAGTGAGCTGGGTGAGAGGCGCACCGTGCCCTTGCCCGCAGCTCCGTTACGAGCGAGCGGGGTGACCTGAACCAGACCCTTTCGAGCGAAATGGGCAGCGAGGTCACACTCATGGCCACGGCCCCCGAGGCACCCAGCCTCGAGGAGTACTGGTCAAGCGAAAGAGAAAGGAGTAAGTGACTTGGACAGATTTGTAGAAACTTTTTGATTTTCCCCACCCCTGCGCCGCCTCCGGCAAGATTTGATAAAGTTGGTTGCGCCAGTTCTAAAAAGACAGGCAAAATTCACAAATGCTTCGCAGAGCGTCGCCTCCGGGTTCTTTCTCCTGAAATCTCACCTGGTCCGCTCCATGTCTTTGGTCCGAAAAGGGTTTTCGGAACAAATTCGAAACATCAGGGGAGGCAGAATGCAGCTATGGAAGATCACTTTAAGCGGGGTACTTGCTTCCGGAAGCTCATAGGGAATTCAAATCGAGAGATTTGCAAATCGTACAAGTCGGGGACCCCTATATTCTGAATTCGTATTTCCTTTTTAGGCGGTCCTTGGCTCATCGAATTGCATTCTATCAGTGAACCGTCTCTAACCAGGAATTTTCAGGGGCAATAAGGGGGCACTAAGGATACCCTCCCTTTCTTTTCAATTCCTTAGAAGGCCGGGCTGCACCGCAAAACTCCTTTGTTTCCATATCGCTGGTAGATTCGTATTCCATCGGCTCCACCAAGTTTATTCTTGTTGATTAGCGTCCTGGTTGTGACCGGAGCCTAAATGAGTGCCTTTTGCAGTGCGTCCAAAAGCGTTGTCTGATCGACTTCGGAAATCTTTTGGCCCTTTTTCGTTATATAGAACACATCAATGGCCTTGTTCCCTTCGGTGTCGACCAAGGCAACCTCAATGTTGCAATCGAGGCGCGCCATTGTCGAAGCCAGCAGATACAACAATCCTCTTTTGTCTTGGGTCACGATCTCCAACAAGGTGCACTGTTCCGACGAGTTATCGTCGAATTTGATTGCCGTCTCCACATTGACCTTTGGAATTTTCGGTGTGGAGGCGACCTCCAGTGCGCGCAGAGGCGATTGAAGAGAAGTTGTGCCCAGCAGAACTTCGGTAAGATTGCGCCGAAATCGATCTATTTCACCGGGGTTTAGCTCGAAGGTGCGGGAGGAATCGGTGAAGCGAAAGGAGTCAAGGATCATGCCGGCGGTATTCGCAAAGGCTTCGGCCTTGACGATGTTCATTCCCCAGCTGGTTAAGACCCCGGCGATCGTAGCGAACAAACCTGGCCGGTCCGCGGTCAGCAGCGTAAGACTGAGCGTGTGGGGCGCTGACGTGAACTCCATCTGCGCTGGCTCGATGCTGAGACTTTGATATAAACCAAAATGATTCGCAATCTCCGCCGCTGAATGCACGCCCAAATATCGCCTGGGGAAACCCTCGAGAAAACGCTCGATCTTGCCCGACTCTTCGCATCCGGTTAGTGCACGCAGTTGCTCCAAGAGAGGTTCTTCGACAGGGGCATGCAGCCGGTTGGAATCGAGGGAATGCGTCAGCAGATTCGACGTGGCAAGATAAAGCTGCAAAAGCATCTCGGCCCTCCATGGAGTGAGGGCTTCGGGATTCACAGCGTGAATATCAG
>WNFR01008480.1_pt1 | contig 11985 bp, 13 predicted proteins | sample 5400221 | NCBI WGS metagenome assembly WNFR01 (sample SAMN13153357, study PRJNA577476) | soil metagenome | isolation source: 40 cm soil under Madrone tree | place: USA:California | collected 2016-06-14 | reverse complement strand
GGGTGTTTGTAGACTCATCCTCAATGATCCAGTGATCGTCGACGCCCTGTTTGCGTAGAGCCGACCGCAGCACCGAGCCTGTCATGTCATGCCCGGCAATGCTCAAGAAGGTTACTTCAGCACCAAGCGCAGAGAGATTAGTAGCGGCATTGGCTGCACCTCCTGGAATACGACGCTCCTCCGTCTTGCGTACAACTGGCACAGGCCCTTCTCTACTAAGCCGTGCCGCAGTCCCCTCAAGATATGAGTCAAGCATCGCGTCTCCTATTACCAGTGCACGCAGCTTGCGAAAGCCATGAACAAGTTCAGCTAACATCCGTATTACTCGTCCCTCCCGTTGATGAGCTTGATGCGACAGCAACTCTACACTCCGGGTTCAATACTAACTGCCAATTTGCCGGGCGGTAGGTGAGCTCGGTGGCAAGACCAGGAAATTCGTGCGCCTCAATGATCTGTAGAGCATGCAGGGTATTGCGGGCGACAAAGGTGGGAGCGCGCCCTGGCTGCTCGGGTTGTGGCTCAGTCCCCAGGTCGACCAGGACGGTACGACAGCCAGCCCGATTGCCCGCTTCCACGTCGTCGAGGATATCTCCAACGAACCAGGAGCGTTGCAAGTCGAGATTGAGATCTGCTGCAGCTTGCAGCAACATACCTGGCTGCGGCTTGCGGCAGGTGCAGCGCACTGCAAGCTCTCGGATCACCCCTGCCGGGTGATGTGGGCAGTAGTAGATGGCATCAAGCCGCACACCTTGCTGTTCAAGCTCCCCGGCCAGGTAGATATGCATGCGCTGCAGGTCTGCTTCCGTAAAATACCCGCGTGCAATACCTGATTGGTTTGTGATTACCACCAGCCGGAACCCTGCCCTCTGAAGATCCCTCAGTTCTGGACCGATATCATCGTAGAGGCGCAGGTCCTCGGGACGAGAGGGGTAGTGCCGCGGAAGAACCAGTGTGCCATCGCGGTCAAGCAAGACAGCCCGGTTTTTCATCTGCCAGCCCCCCTCTCACAAGCAGCGAGCTCCGACTCTACCAGATCACAAAGGATATGCGTCACCACCATATGGAGTTCCTGAATGATGGCAGTATCGACCCCAGGCACGCGTATGGCCGGGTCCGCCATGCATTCCAGGCGGTTTGGCCGGTCGCCTGTTACTGCTATCACAGTCATCAGACATCGCTGTGCCTCGGCTGCCGCACGTACGAGGTTCTCGGAATCACCACTCGTGCTAAAGGCAATCAGCATGTCAGCGGGCCGACCAAGTGCCAGGACCTGGCGAGCGAACACATCCTGGTACCCATAATCGTTGGCCACTGCCGTGAGGATCGAGGTATCAGTAGTAAGAGCGAGCACAGCGTAGGGCGATCGTTCGCGCTTAAAGCGCCCAACCAGTTCTGCGGCAAAATGCTGTGCCTCGGCTGCACTTCCCCCATTTCCGGCAACCAGTACTTTGTGCCCGCTACGTAGCGTCTCGATGAGCCCGGCTGCGGCCTCTGTAAATACTGTTGTCTGCGCTGCAAGCTGAGCCAGTGCGCCATCCAACAGGGTTCGATGGCAGTTCAGAGCGCTCACGATGGCTTCATGGTAATCTATTGTCCCGATTGTTGGCTCCAGGACCATACTTTCATGTTTCTTTGGATAGTCCATGTATTTCTTCTCTGATCTCTCATTTCTAGAAATGCCAGTGGTATGAATCTTTATAGATGAGGTTAGCACGTACATTTGTAGCTACTATACTAATCGCCCTTCTCCAAAAATTACAAGTCAGCAATAGAAAAATTAATCATATTCTAAACTTTATTAATATTTCTAATATTACTAACGCTTCAGTATTAAAACAAAAAATAAATTTATTTAGGTAATTTTGTAATAGATCTTTGCAAGTATTTGCTATGATTCCATTCAGCCAGGACAGAGCGATTAGACGACATGACATGGTGAAGAGAACACATGGAAACAAGGCCTCTCATCGAATTTTCCGATGAGAGGCCTTGTTTCCATGATCGGCCGGAAATTGAACAGTAATGATCTTCTAAAACGCCCGCTGGCAAAGTATACTTACTGCCCTATCTTTTGTAGATACTGCTCGACAGCGTTGCGCTCTTCGGGTCGAAGTGGTCGAAAGCCGCTTCCGTCGTTAATAAACACGATGCGCGATGACCGAAAATGGATAAGCATGTCTGGTCGGTGATCGCCATTGACATCAACAAAACTGATCGTTACAGCTATCAAATCATCTCCGCTGCCGTATAGCTGAGGTCCGAGATAGATGCGTGCCTTAGACCCATCGCCACCGGGGAGTTCGAACACTTCGATGCGACCATTCAAGTTGATAGCTATGAAATGGCTAGGTGTACCCCCTGCCTCGTTATGTCCCACGAAAGCATCTATCTGGAAAGTGCGTGGGCGTCCATAGTGAATGTCATCCCAGGTTGTGTTCCACCAACTTACGGCCGTTGACAGCAATGTCCACAGCGTCAGCATCGCTATCATACCTATGCCCAGGTAGAACAAAGGGTGCGCTCGCTGCCAGAATTTCCCCCTGCTTCGTGTTGCCTTTGAAGCAGGTACCTTTGGCAGTTTTTTTGATGCCGTACTGGCTTGCCGGGGTACGCCAGTTGTGCGATCACGCCTGGTGTTCCCAGTATCTGCCTGCTGCCACTCATGTATCTCCTCTGCAGCATCCGTCTGTTTAGGGTGCTGTCGAGAGGCACGCTGCGCAACAGGTACTGTCTCCGTGGAGACAACAGGCTCCTTCCCTGGCTTGGCTGTGTCATCTCCGATAGGCCGGTGACGCAGAGCGCTGCGGGGAGTTAAGTTGTCAGTTGATTCTAGTACTGGCATTTTCAGGTTACTCCTTTTCTTCTTCTCTTAAAACTAAAACCTTTTGAAGAAATACCGACCGTCGTCGGAGAGACCTGTGACGGACCAACCGGTCTATCGTCTTCCGCATTTCAGATTAGAATATATGTTCTAAGCACTTGTACAAAAGACAGGCTATTTACGAATTTATAAGAAAGAGAAATAACGGTGCCCGGTAGTCAGAACCTGAATTGGTAGTAATTTCGCATTACAGTAAAGGGGGTTGCTTTCAAATCTTTGCGACACCGATAGTATAGCATACAGGCACAGTTTTTACCAGAGGACTACAGGAAACTTTTCTCGTTGAGCACGACCTGCAGGTCATCAGGAAGGGGCACCTCAACGTCTATGCTTGCTCCTGTAATGGGGTGGGTGAACTTGAGTTGATAGGCATGCAGAAACTGACGTTTGAGCGACAATCCCCGGATCGTGTTACCAGATCCATAGACGGGATCGCCCGCGATAGGATGTCCTATCGCCTTCAAATGCACGCGGATCTGGTGCGTGCGCCCGGTCTCAAGCTCTAGAAGTAACAGGGTGTGACGAGCGAACCGTTCTAGTACATGAAAGTGTGTGCGCGCTTCTCTGCTGCTCAGAGCAGTGATTGCCATTTGCTGGCGATGCCGTGGGTCGCGACCGATAGGAGCATCGATACTGCCCTGGTCAAGGGCAACTACACCCTCGACGAGGGCCAGGTACCGTTTGACGATTTCGCGTCGTTTCATCTGCTCCACCAGGGCTGCTTGAGTAGCGATATTCCTGGCAACGATAATCAGGCCGGAGGTATCTTTATCCAGGCGGTGAATAATGCCTGGTCGTTGATCTGCAGTATCCCAGTGGATATCAGGATAGCGTGCCAGTAGGGCATTCACTAGCGTATCATCGTGGTGACCGGGAGCGGGATGAACCACCATCCCGGCGGCTTTATTTATAATAAGCAGGTCCTGGTCTTCGTAGACCACGTCGAGGGGTAATGATTGAGGCTTGATACCACTGTCTCGTTTATTTTGTCTGGGTGAAAGTACCTGTATTTCATCGCCAATTCTGAGCGCATAACCCGGTTTACCTGGGCCTCCATTGACAAGTACCATTTCGTCCGCGATCAGTTGCTGCGCTCTTGTGCGAGATATGGCGGTTAGTTTAGAAACGAGATACCGGTCAAGCCGTTGGCCCGCTTCGCCTGCTTGAACACTCAACGTGTCTTTCTCATGAGAGAAGGAAGGATCAGGGTTATGCATCATGCTCTTTCGATGAGTGGAGTGCTCCACTATTGTTTGCGGGAGGTATTGTCGGTGTAGGTTCTCGCGGTGGTTGTGCCTGCTGGGAGGTATCCCTGGACCCGCGTAGACTGCCGAAGAGGAGAGCCACAAAAAGCAGGAAAACGCCGACGGAGATTGCGGCATCGGCGAGATTGAAAATGGCAAAATGGAAACCAATCTGAGGGATATTGAAAGAGATGAAGTCGACGACGTACCCGCTGTGGCGGGCCCTATCGATTAAGTTACCTAGCGCTCCGCCGATAATCAAACCAAAAATGAGCTTATACCCCAGGTTGCCAGTGTTGAGCATGCGCGCGTACAGGTATGAGATCACTCCGATAGCCACTACTATAAGAACGACTAGCACGATGCTGTTTGCAAACAAGCTGAATGCTGCCCCATTATTGCGGATGTAGTAGAGAACGAGATAATCACCTACCAGCGAAATACGCGGGCCGATATCCGCAGGACCCAGATTGTCTACAACCCATGCCTTCGTCCATTGGTCCAGGACAACTACTATTATGGCAGTAAGCAATGCCAGCGCATCGTAGATACGGGCGCGTTTGACTTTCACGGTGATCTTTTATTCCTTTCCTCGATGTACGTAGGAGTATTGTACAAGCTTTGGAGAGAGGAGGCAAATCTATCATTATGGGTGAGCAGATTGTTGCGATTGCATTCACGATGCCAGGGGCATTGTTTTTTGCGACGAAATGATGCCTATCGCTCCCTGCTGCTTGAAATAGTCTCGCCTTTGTTGCATACTAATTTAGCATGAGCTGGCAATGTTACGCGATTTGAGAACGCTCAACCAACAAAGGGGTTGCATGTATGCGAGTCGGCGTCGGACTGCCTAGCACCATTCCAGGCACGAAGGGACAGCTACTCATTGAATGGGCCTGCAGGGCCGATGAGGGACCATTCTCCAGCCTTGGAGTACTTGATCGGCTTAGTTACGACAGCTACGAGCCACTGATAAGCCTGGCCACAGCCGCTGCCGTCACCTACAGGGTCACGCTGGCTACCACCATCGTTATAGGACCTCTGCACAATAATACTATGCTGGCCAAAACAGTCTCTTCGCTTGACGCTCTCTCCAATGGCAGGCTGGTGTTGGGGCTGTCAGTTGGCGCTCGCAAGGAAGATTACGACTTTGCAGGCATTGACTACCGGGGGCGAGGCAAGCGGCTCTCGGAGCAACTCTCCTCGCTGCGTTCGATATGGGAAGAAGGCTCTACCGGCCCGGCGGTAATGCGCCCCGGCGGCCCCGCTGTATTAATCGGTGGTCTGAGTGACCAGGGATATGCTCGCATGGTCCGCTATGCAGATGGTTATGTACACGGTGGTGGACCACCAAGAGCTTTTGCTCGCGCCGCCGACAAAGCTCGCGCTGCATGGTATGATGCAGGGCGTCCTGGCAAGCCGCAACTCTGGGCGCAGGGCTACTTCGCGCTCGGTGATGACGCTGTACAGCAAGCAGGTTACAGCTACCTGAAGGAGTACTATGCTTTCACAGGGCCTTTCGCAGAGAGGATTGCCGCTGGCCTGCTCACGAATCCGCAAGCGATAGCTCAGTTTATGCGCGGCTATGAAGAAGCGGGATGTGATGAATTAGTCCTCTTCCCCACTGTACCCGATCTTGCCCAACTCGATAAGCTTGCTGATATACTTGACGGAATAGGCAGGAGAGCCGGATGAAAATCGCAATCCTCGGCGCAGGTCCGGCAGGCCTCTATAGCGGCCTGCTCATCAAAAAAGCCAATCCCTCGCACGCTATTACCATCATCGAGCGCAACGCGGCGGATGTCACCTACGGCTGGGGCGTCGTTTTTTCTGACCGCACGCTGGCCTCTTTCCAGCGAGCCGATTATAGGACGTACGAGCAGATCACCGGCCATTTCGTGATCTGGGATGACATTGATGTATATTATCGAAGTGAGAAAATCAGTTGCGCAGGTCATGTAATTGCCAGCATCTCGCGCAAACGCCTGCTCAACATCCTGCAAAGTCGCTGCCGCGAACTCGGTATCGACTTGAGGTTCGGTCACGAAATAAATGACCCTGCTGAGCTTGAAGGCTTTGATTTGTTGATTGCCGCTGATGGTATCAATAGCATAGTGCGCAAGAACTATGCTTCACAGTTCAAGCCCAACATAGAACTGGGGAGGGCCAGGTATATCTGGCTCGGCGCGGACAAGGTGCTTGACGCCTTCACATTCATTTTCTGTGAGAATGAACATGGTCTGTTTCAGGTCCACTCCTATCCTTTCAGCGGTACAACCAGCACCTTTATCGTTGAATGCGACGAGGCTTCCTGGCTGAAGGCTGGCCTTGACAAGGCTGACGAGGCGCAAAGTCTCGCTTATTGCCAACAGTTGCTCGCCGATAACCTGCATGGAGCCGGGCTTCTTTCAAATAACTCGAAGTGGATCAACTTTCCTACACTCAAAACCCGGCATTGGCACTTTCAAAATATGGTGCTGCTTGGCGATTCCGCTCACACTGCCCACTTCTCCATTGGCTCAGGAACAAAGCTAGCGATGGAGGATGCTATCGCGCTGGCCAGCGCTCTTGAACAGCGCCATGATCTGGAAACCGCATTGAATGAATATGAACTGGAGAGAAAACCCGTTGTCGAGGTCTTCCAGAAAGCTGCCCAGGAAAGCCAGACCTATTTTGAGACAATTAAACGTTATCTTGGCCTCGACCCGATGCAATTCACCTTCCAACTGCTAACCCGCAGTGGCAGGATCACTTACGATGACCTGCGACTGCGTGATTCCCGCTTCGTGGACGCGGTTGACCGGTGGGCCATGCAAAAAGCTAACTCGCTTCTCACCTATCATCATCCACAGGCTATATTTGCGCCACCACCGGTGTTTACACCTGTGAGGCTGCGTAATCTCGTGCTTAGCAACCGTCTCGTCTTATCACCGCGCCTTTCATACCCAGCGCAAGATGGTATGCCAGGCGAAGGACATGCAGAGCAAATGAGTAACGACACGCTCGCTGGCGCTGCTTTAGTTGTGACTGAGCCAATCGCCACCTCTGCTGGGGGCCGCATTACTCCAGAAAGCGCAGGACTCTACAAGGCGAGCCATGTTGAAGCATGGATACGTATCGTCGAGTCCATTCATACTCGTACAGCAGCAAAGCTAGCTTTACTGCTGAACCATGCCGGGCGTCGAGGCTCGACCAGGCCAAGAGCGCAGGGGCTAGATCGACCACTATCCCACAGCAACTGGCCGTTGCTTTCAGCCTCTGCCATACCCTATACGCTCTATAGCCAGGTACCCAAGCAGATGGATCGAGCCGAAATGGATCATGTGCGGGAAGATTTCGTGCGCGCTGCACTGATGGCGCACGAAGCTGGTTTCGACTTGCTACAACTCCACTTCGCCCACGGCTACCTGCTGGCAAGCTTCATCTCACCGCTCACTAATCAGCGTAATGATGAGTATGGGGGAGACCTGCAACACCGCATGCGCTTTCCACTGGAAGTGTTCGATGCTGTACGAGCTGCGTGGCCGCAGGATAAGCCAATCTCGGTTGCTCTCCCCGCTGGCGACTATGCGAAAGGCGGCTTTGACATTGATGACGCAGTAATCGTCGCCAGAATGCTTAGAGCACATGGGTGTGATATAATCGCGGTATTAGCAGGTCAGACGACAGTTGACAGCGAGCCAGCCTATGGTCGTGGTTTCTTGACCCCGTTAAGCGAGCGCATACGCAACGAGGCATCAATTCCCACGATGGTGGGCGGCTATCTCACAACCAGCAATGAAGTCAATACTATTTTGGCTGCTGGCCGCGCTGATTTGTGCATTGTAGACCCGCCGCAACTGAATGGTCGATCAAACAGAGAGGATTATCTTTATGACAAGCAGTGACAATCTTACGCTCGCAGGACGACGAGCGGTCGTCACCGGCGCTGGACGTGGCATTGGCCGTAGTATCGCTTTGGCGCTCGCCCAGGCTGGGGCAGACGTAGCTGTGACAGCACGCACCAATGTCGAGATCGAGCAGCTTGTCGCTGAAATCCGGGCAACGGGTCGACGGAGCCTGGCGATTCCAAGCGATGTAACTGACTCTGGACAAGTAAAGCAAATGGCTACCGCCCTGATCGAAGGGCTCGGCGGTGTCGATATTCTGGTCAATAATGCTGGCAATGCCGGCAGCCACAAATTCCTTAACCATCCTGATGAACTCTGGCATCGTATGCTTGCTGTCAACCTGACGAGCGTCTACTATGTAACCAAGGCTTTCGCGCCGGGGCTGATAGAGCAACGCTGGGGGCGTATCATTAACATCGCTTCGATCGCTTCCCGTGTTGGTGACAAGTATATCGCAGCATATACTGCTTCCAAACATGGTGTACTTGGCCTGACACGCGCCCTGGCTGTCGAATTGCTGCCGTATAACATCACGGTTAACGCCATTTGCCCCGGTTACGTGGATACCCCCATGACCGATGCGAGTGTCAGTAATATTGTGGCGCGTACTGGAATGCCCGAGGTGCAGGCACGCGAGGCACTAGAAAAAACAAGCCCACAGAAACGCTTGATCGAACCGGAAGAAGTTGCCGCGATTGCAGTTTTCCTGGCGCAGGATATCAACAGGGGTATCACAGGGCAGGCCATCAATGTCGATGGCGGCGGCGTGATGTCATGAGCTATGTAGCGACTGTAGCAGGGCGTTTGCTTGCAGCCGCTCTGGAGTGAGGGTTACTCTCTTGAACTACGACTTTCTCTACGAGGTGGACGATGGCGTTGCGACCCTGACTTTCAACCGCCCCGAGGTAATGAATGCGCTCACCTTTGAGGTCTATGCTCAACTTCGCGATCTATTTGAGGCCTTGCGCCATGACCAAGAGGTAGGCGCCATTGTGCTTACCGGGGCAGGCGATAACTTCTGCTCAGGTGGGGATGTTCACGAGATCATTGGCGAGTTGCTTAAGCGCGACATGAAAGGCCACCTGGAGTTCACACGCATGACAGGGGCCGTCGTACAGAACATGCGGTTGCTGGATAAGCCGATCATCGCCGCCCTCAACGGCATGACCGCCGGAGCTGGAGCCGTGATTGCCCTGGCCGCTGATCTGCGTCTCGCCTCTGAAAAGGCCCGGTTCGCCTTCCTCTTCACAAAAGTCGGCCTGACTGGTGCTGATATGGGGGCCGGTTATTTGCTGCCGCGAGTCGTTGGGTTGGGTCGCGCTTCCGAGTTACTGATGCTCGGTGATACCATCGATGCCGCTACCGCTGAGCGTTATGGCCTGGTGAATCGCGTTGTAGCCCATGACGACCTGCTTCCATCCTCCAATGCCTGGGCCAGGCGCCTCGCCGAGGGTCCAACCTTTGCTATCTCAATGACTAAACATATGATCAACCACGAACTGAGCATGGATCTCGTCTCTGCTATCGAGGCCGAGGCGCAGGCACAGGCGCTCATGCTAATGGGAGACGACCACCGCAGTTTCTACGAAGCGTTCAAGGCAAAAGAGAGGCCCAAGTTCACTGGAAGGTAGAGAGCACCATGGAAAAAGCCATCATCAATCCATCAACCCTGGCACGTCCCAGGGGCTTCAGTCATGGTATCCTTGTAACAGGTGGCCGCCTCCTCTTCCTTGCCGGGCAGACAGGCAGCGATGCTGAAGGTCAGATAGCTGCGCCCGGTGACCTGGTAGCCCAGTATGAACAGGTACTTCGCAATCTCCAGATGGTTGTCGAAACTGCTGGCGGGAAGATGCAGGATATCACGAAAATTAATATCTTTGTGCGCGACCGCGATGATTATCTCGCGCACCTTAAACCACTTGGCAAGGTGCATCGTTCTTTCTTTGGCGATTATTACCCTGCGACAGCCCTTTTCGAGATCTCGCGCTTTTTCCAGGAGGAGGCGCTGATCGAGATTGAAGGTCTCGCAGTGCTGGACGCAGATAGTTAGAGGGAAGCGCTTATGGATTTCGAACTGACCCCCCAACAAAAACACATCCAGGTTCAGGCACGCGAGTTCGCAGAGCAAGAAGTAGCGCCTGTAGCACGAGTAGCGGATGAGAAAGGCGAATTCCCCTTGCACCTGGTCAAGCGTATGGGCGAACTGGGCTTCCTGGCAGGGCCAATCGAACCGGAGTATGGTGGATCGGGCATGGACTACGTGAGCTACGCCCTGCTCTGCGAGGAACTCGGACGGGCCGATTCTTCCGTGCGTGGTTTCTTGACCGTTCATACAAGCCTTGTTACCCTCTGCTACAGAAGAGCCGCTATCTCCCTCTGCTTGCCACAGGTGATTGGATCGGCTGCTACGCTCTGACCGAACCAGAAGTTGGTTCTGACGTAGCGAGTATAGAGACTACAGCCAGGGAAGAGGGCAATTATTACATCCTGAATGGCGAGAAAATCTGGATAACCAACGGCCTCAGCGCTAACGTCGCCATCGTTTTTGCCAGTGTAGACCGCTCCGCTCGCCATAGAGGCATCTGTGCATTCATCGTTGAGTCGGATGCCCCCGGATTCCATCGCGAGCCTATGCCGGGCAAGGAGCTAGGACACCGTGCATCGGAACACGCCTTTATCGTCTTCAGGGAATGCCGGGTGCCCAGAAGTGCCTTACTCGGCGCTCCAGGTGAAGGTTTCAAAGTTGCTATGTCTGCCCTGGATCGGGGCCGCCTGGGCGTAGCTGCTGGTGCCGTCGGCGTGGCGCAGGCGTGCCTCGACGCCTGTATCGCCTATGCTACTCAGCGTCGCCAGTTCGGCCAGCGCATCGCAGATTTCGAGATGATCCAGGCGACACTGGCTGATATGGCAGCCGGCGTGGAGGCTGCACGACTACTCGTTTACAAAGCTGCATGGACGAAAGACCAGGGACTGCCTGCAACGAAAGCCACATCTATTGCCAAGCTCTTCGCCACAGAAGCAGCAATGACGGCGGCATCCGAGGCAGTGCTGATGCATGGCAATCGTGGCTATTCCAATGAGTACCCTGTGGAGCGGTACTATCGCGATATCAAGGGACTGCAAATCTACGAGGGGACCAGCCATATCCAGCGTATCATCATTGCCCGTGAGTTGGTAGGACGAGAGAAATAGGTCTATTTAACATGCCTATAGATAGAGACGCCGGAGTCTAATCATGCACTTCGCCGAAGGAGGAAAAAATGGCTTATTCTGAGTACTGGAACCCCAAGCATGAAAAGTTGCCCCGTGAGGAATTGCAGGCACTGCAACTCCTCAAGCTCCGTCGCATGTGCGAGTGGGCCTATGTGACCACGCCGTTTCACAAGCGCAAATTCGATGCCGCAGGTTTTAAGCCGGACCAGCTTAAGACCCTCGATGATATCCGCCGTATTCCTTTTATGACACGGGAAGAATGGATGGAATCGGAGATGAAAAAGCCAATGTTTGGCGATCTGCTGGCCACCGACCCTATCAACGCTATCCGTTACCACCTCACCTCTGGCACTTCTGGAAGAACCCCCATTCGTGTGTTGGATGGTACAAAAGACTGGGACTGGATAGCTGAGATGTGGTGCTATGGCCTGTGGGCGTTCGGAGTCCGGCCCGAAGATATTGTCTATTTCGCCTTTGGCTACGGATCTTTCATTGGCTTTTGGGGAGCGCATTACGCCTGTGAGAAGATCGGCGCATTGGTCATCCCCGGTGGTGCGCAAACCACTGAAGCGCGCATTAAGCAGATTATCGAGATGGGCGCTACTACCGTCTGCTCTACGCCTACCTACGCGCTGCACCTCTGGCAAAAGGCCAGGGAGATGGGGATCGACCTTGCCAGAGAGGGTAAAGTCGACAAGCTTATCTGCTCCGGTGAGCCCGCTGGCTCCATTCCGGCAGTAAAGCAACAGCTCGAGGA